>VYKX01000094.1_pt1 | contig 25677 bp, 20 predicted proteins | sample 5114471 | NCBI WGS metagenome assembly VYKX01 (sample SAMN12291785, study PRJNA351875) | freshwater metagenome | isolation source: freshwater lake | place: USA: Michigan, Gull Lake | collected 2013-08-08
CACCAGATCGGTCAGCCACCAATGCGCCGGTGCATCGGCATGCAGGCGCCGCGCCAGGTTCGCCACTGCTTCGGCTTCGAGGTAAAGCAACAGCCCCTCGCTGAGCACGAGCAGGAGTTCCGCTCGATCCTGGACGAGTCGATTCGCCTGCGACGAGCGCCGCCGATGGCGCAGTGGTGGGGCACCTTTGCGCTGCCGTGGTGGCCCGGCATTCGCGAGAGCCTGCGCCGCATGTCGGGGGTGGCCCTGATGAAGGCCTGACGACCCTCGCCTCCTGCAGCACGTCCGCTTCGAGGTGAGGGCACAGACCGTCGGCGTCGATGGGGGTGCTCCGTAGAATCGATTCGATGCCTTTCGTTCATCTGCGCGCCCACACCGAGTACTCCGTTGTCGATGGCACCTTGCGCATCGACGAACTGGTCTCAGCAGCCGCAGGCGATCGACAGGTGGCGCTGGCGATCACCGACCTCGGCAATGTTTTCGGGGCACTGAAGTTCTATCGCGCCGCGCGCAAGGCGGGCGTCAAACCCCTCATCGGCGCCGATGTGTGGCTGCAACCCGAGGCGGGCGACCGCGCGCCGAGTCGCCTGCTGTTGCTGGTGCAGAACCCCATCGGTTACCGCAACATCTGCGAACTTCTGACGCGCTGCTGGTCGGGTGCGGCCAGCCAGGCGCAGGCGTGGACCACTTGGGATGCCCTGGCCGAGTTCAACGCGGGCCTGATCGTTCTGTCGGGTGCCGACGGCGGCGCGGTGGGTCAGGCATTGATTGCCGGCGACGAGGCTCGCGCGCGGCGCACCGCAGAACGCTTGGCTGGCCTGTTTCCGGACCGCTTCTACCTCGAACTGCAGCGAGCCGGATCGCCTCAACAAGAAGCACAGCTGCAAGACACTCTGGCACTGGCCGATCAACTGGGCCTGCCGGTGGTGGCGACGCATCCGATGCAGTTCCTGCACGCGGACGACTTCGAGGCCCACGAGGCGCGGGTGTGCATCGCCGAAGGCGAGACATTGGCGAGCGAGCGCCGCATCCATCGATTCAATGCCGAGCACTGCTTCAAGACGCAGGCCGAGATGGAGGAACTGTTTGCCGACATTCCGGCTGCTCTAGGCAACAGCGTCGAGATCGCCAGGCGCTGCAGCCTGAAACTGGTGCTCGGCAAGCCGCAGCTGCCCGCCTTCCCCACGCCCGAGGTCGACGGTGTGCGTCTGGCGCCCGAAGAGTTCTTCCGCCAGTCGTCGCACCAGGGGCTCGAGGCTCGGTTGATGCAGCTCTATCCCGATGTCGCCCAGCGCGATCGCGAGCGCGCGCGTTACGCCGAACGGCTCGAGTTCGAGATCGCGACCATCCTGAAGATGGGCTTCGCGGGCTACTTCCTCATCGTCGCCGACTTCATCAACTGGGCCAAGGCAAACGGCTGCCCGGTCGGGCCGGGCCGGGGCTCGGGTGCCGGATCGCTGGTGGCATACGCGTTGAAGATCACCGACCTCGACCCGCTGCGATACCAGCTGCTGTTCGAGCGCTTCCTCAACCCCGATCGGGTGTCGATGCCCGACTTCGACATCGACTTCTGTCAGGCCAACCGCGACCGGGTGATCGACTACGTCAAGGCCAAGTACGGCCGCGACGCGGTGAGCCAGATCGTCACCTTCGGCACCATGGCCGCCAAGGCCGCACTGCGTGACGTCGGTCGTGTGCTCGGCATGGGCTACGGGCAGGTCGACAGCATCGCCAAGCTCGTGCCCGCACCGCCCGGCAAGGTGGTGACGCTGCGCCGGCCGCCGCCCGATGTCGACGGCAAGCCCGACACCAGTGCGATCTACGCGCGCCGCGAGGCGCCCGAGATCGAGGTGCGCGAACGTGCCGACGAAGAAGTGGCCGAACTGCTCGCCATGGCCGAGCGTGTTGAAGGCATCGTGCGCAATGTCGGCATGCACGCCGGTGGCGTGCTCATTGCGCCGGGCAAGATCACCGACTTCTGCCCGCTGTACATGCAGCCCGGCAGCGACAGCGCGGTAAGCCAGTTCGACAAGGACGACGTCGAGGCCATCGGTCTGGTGAAGTTCGACTTTCTGGGTCTGGCCACGCTCACCATCCTCGAGCTGACGAAGGACTTCATCCGCGCGCGCCACGCCGACCGCCGCGACTTCAGCTTCGAGACCATCGCGCTCGACGATCCCGGCGCTTACCGGCTGATGAGCGAGGGCCGCACCGTCGCCGTGTTCCAGCTCGAAAGCGCGGGCATGCAGCGCATGCTGCGCGATGCCAAGCCGAGCGTGTTCGAGGATGTGATCGCGCTCGTGGCGCTGTACCGGCCGGGGCCGATGGACCTGATCCCGAGCTTTTGCGCGCGCAAGCACGGACGCGAGGAGGTGGAGTACCCGCACCCGCTGATGCAGGAGGTGCTCGAGGAGACCTACGGGATCATGGTCTACCAGGAGCAGGTGATGCAGGTGGCGCAGATCGTCGGCGGCTACACGCTCGGCGGCGCCGACCTGCTGCGCCGCGCCATGGGCAAGAAGAAGCTCGAGGAGATGATGAAACACCGCGCCGTCTTTGCCGAAGGCGCGGCGAAGAAGGGCATTGGCGAGCTGAAGGCCAACGAGATCTTCGACCTGATGGAGAAGTTCGCGGGCTACGGCTTCAACAAGTCGCACGCCGCGGCTTACGCGCTCTTGTCGTACCACACGGCCTGGGCGAAGGTGCATTACCCGGCCGAGTTCACCGCAGCCAACATGAGCGTGTCGATCGACGACACCGACAAGCTCAAGATCTTCCATGACGACGCGGTGGCGCTCGGCATCGTCTTCGAGCCGCCCGATGTGAACGCGGGTGGCTACCGCTTCGAGCCGATCACGGTCGATGCCGCCTTGCGCCGAAAGGGCGAGCGAGGCCGCGTGCGCTACGGGCTCGGTGCCATCAAGGGCACCGGGCAGTCGGCAATCGAAGCGATCGTCGCCGCGCGCGAGGGCCGGGGCAGCGGCGCGCTTGGCGATGTCGCCGGCCCGTTCTCCAGCCTGTTCGATTTCTGTGCCCGCGTCGACCGCATGCGGCTGAACAAGCGCAGCGTCGAGGCGCTGATCAAGGCTGGCGCCTTCGATGCGCTGGGCGTCGAGCGGGCGGTGCTGACTGCGAGCGTGCCGATCGCCTTCGACTACGCCGATGCGCGCGCGGCCAACGCCGATCAGGGCGGGCTGTTCGATTTCGACGATTCGCCTGCGGCGTCGACGCAGGAGCCCGCGCTGGCGACAGCGCAACCATGGAGCATCCGCGAGCGGCTGATGGCCGAGAAGGCAGCGCTTGGCTTCTACCTGTCCGGTCACCTCTTCGATCAGAACGTCGAGGAGGTTCGGCAATTCGCCAAGCGCTGCAATGCCGACGTTCAGGACAGCCGCGAGCCGCAGTTGCTCGCCGGCATCGTCGGCGACCTGCGCATGGTCAACGGACAGCGCGGACGCGTCGCGATCTTCAAGCTCGACGACAAGACCGAGGTCATCGAGGCGGTGGCGAGCGAGGAGCTCTTCAACGCGCATCGCGAACAGCTGAAGGACGACGAGCTCGTCATCGTCCAGGGCAAGGTTCAGCCCGACCGTTTCTCGGGCGGCCTGCGCATGAACGTGCAGCAGGTGTGGGATCTGGCCGCTGCGCGCTGCCGCTTCGGCAAGTACCTCGGCGTGCATGTGAATGGTCATGCGCCGCCGGTGGCCGATCTGCTGCGCGACTACCCAGCGCGCACGCTCGCGACCGAACACGGTGACTTGCTTCTGGGCCTGCAGGTGCGTCTGCACCTGCACCGTCGCGGCGAGTTGGGTGAGGTGGTGGGTGACCTTGACCTCGGCGAGACTGCGAGGTTCTATCCGTGCGACGAAGCCATTTCGCGTTGGCAGCGGTCCGCCGATGGCGTGCGAGCGCAGGTCATCTACGACCTGTCCGCCGGTTGATCACCTTCTCATCAGGTCGTGCCCTGTCACCTGGGCGTAGCGTTCGAGCACATCGATGATGCGTTGAGGCTTGAACGGCTTGACCACGAAGCCGTTGGCGCCTGCATCCAGGGCGGCCCGCACGTTTTGTGACGAACTGTTGCCCGAGACGATGGCGACGAACGCGGTTGGCGAGGCCTTTCGGATCGCCTTGAGTACCGACAGACCATCCTGCAGCGGCATGTCGATGTCCAGAAAGGTGATGCGCGGCTGCATCTTGCGCCAGGCGGCAAGCGCCTCTTTCCCATCGTCTGCCTGCTCCATCTTGATGCCACTGGTCACCTCACGGAGCAACGAGGCGAGGACCTGGCGCGTCGGTCTGGTGTCGTCGGCGATCAGAACGTCGATTCGGGGCCCTACAGGGTCACCGGTGATGTGCGAGGGTGGTCGACGCGGCGCAACTCCAGTTTGCTCAGGGTTGCCAGTGGTGGCGTTGTCAGGTGTCGTCATGAGCCCTCCAGAACGTCGCGCGCGGCAGCGAGGAGCATCGCGCACTGCAGTTCGGCTTCGGGATGCAGTCCGGCCAGGATCGCCGCTTCAACCGGTTGCGCGAGGCGGGTGAGTTGGGGCAACCCCAACGATCCGGCAATGCCCCTCATGGCGTGGACACGGCGGCGAAGCCCTTCCCAGTCGCCCCCTGCCGCGGCGCGCTCCATAGCGTCGATCTCGGCGGGGAGCGCGGCAATGAACTCTGCGCTCAGTTTTCCCATGATGTCCTGGGTGGCGGCCTCGACATTCACCGGAATGTCCGGCTCGGTTGCCGCGGCCAGATACCGGGACATCACGCTGTACAAGCGCCTGCGATCGATCGGTTTGCCCACCGCGTCGTCGCAACCGATGAGCCGGTAACGGTCGAGGTCAGCACGCATCACGTTGGCTGTGAGGGCGACGATCGGACCGGCGTAGCTCGACGCGCGCAGCAGCTCTACCGCCGTGGCGCCGTCCATCACCGGCATCTGAATGTCCATGAACACCAGATCGAAGTCGCCACCGAGCGCCTCTTCGAAAGCCAGTTCGCCGTTCTCGACGATGGTGAGCTTGGCACCAGTCGCTTCGATCAGCGCGCCGATCAGTCGCTGGTTGTACTGACCGTCCTCAGCCAGCAGGATCCGGCCGCGAAGCGAGGGCACCCAGTTGGCGTCGCCGCCCTGAGGTGCTGACGGTGCGACGGTGATTTCGGTCGCGCTGCAGATCATCGGCACATCGGGAGGGTCGCCTTCGAGGGTGATGCACAGCGCGAAGCGGCTGCCCTCGCCAACCGTCGATCGAACCTCGATCGAAGCGCCGAGTCGTTCGGCGAGCTGCTTGCAGATGTAAAGCCCGAGTCCGGTACCGCCGAAGCGCCGGGTGGTGGAGACATCGGCCTGCACGAACGGACGGAAGAGCCGCTCGATCTGCTCGGGCGACATGCCGATGCCGCTGTCGACGACGGCGATCTCGAGCCGCCGGGCCGGTGTGTCGTACAGCACTTCGACTTCGACCGCACCGGTGTCGCTGAACTTCAGCGCATTGCTGCAGAAGTTCACGATGATCTGCAACAGGCGCATCCGGTCGCTTGGCACCCAGGCGGGCAAGGGCAGTTGCGGAACGATGTGGAACTGCAGGCCTTTCTCGCGGGCGCGCGGGCCCATCATCGAGTCGATCTCGGCGAGGAGTTCGGGCAGGCGAACCTCCTGCCATTCGAGCTCGAGGCCGTTGGCATCGATCTTCGACAGGTCGAGGATGTCACTGATGAGTTCGAGCAGGTGCTGGCCGTTGCGCAGGATCGACGACAGGGCCTCGCCGCGTCCGATCGACGTCTGACCATGGTTGTCGAGCAGCATTTCTGCGAATCCGATGATCGATGTCAGCGGCGTGCGGATCTCGTGGCTCATGTTCGCCAGGAAGGCGCTCTTGGCGACGTCTGCGGCAATGGCCTGGTCGCGCGCGGCCAGCATCTCGGCGGTGCGTCCGGCAACCGCCTCGTCGAGTCCGACGATGAGTGTCTGCAACTCGACGTTGGTGTCGAAGAGTTCCTGCTTTGCGACGGCGAGCGCAGACTCGGCCGCCAGACGCGCTTGGCGCTCTGCGGCTAGCAACGCGCTGACGTCAGTGGAAGCTTGTGTTGTAACCATGGCAACGAGAAGCGCGCACGACAGCGCGAACAGCAGACCCGAGCTCTAAGTCCTTCCCGGTTATCGGCAGCTTGATCTGAAAGTTGAGCGCGCCGACCGATCGCATGCCCGGCACTGCGCCTCAGCGCGGCAGTGCCATCAGTCGTTGTCCCATGCGGATGCGAGCACCATCGGCGATGCCCTCGCACAAGGTGAAGCCGCGAGGCGCGAACACGATGATCGTGGAGCCGTGCTGGAACCAGCCCATCTCGTCGCCCTTGCGGAACCTCGCGTCGCACGGTAGGACCTTCGGGCCGCTGTACTTGACGTGGAGCAGCACATCGAGGAAGTGCAGTCGCATGCTCGCGACCAGGATGGCGGCCACCGGCACCAGCGTGACCACGTGATCGCCGACGGCAAGCCGGGTGCGGATGACCGCGCGCTCGTTCTTGCAGAAGAGTCGCTCGACCCGTTTGAGCGCGATCGGGTTGACGTTCCAGGTGTCGCCCGAGATGTACTGGGTGCGATCCACGTGGCAGTCGTACGGCGCATGGAAGCGGTGGTACATCGTCGAAGTGAGCCGCAGCGTGACATAGCAGCCGTCGCGGTAACGCTCGGTCGTCTCGGCGTCGCCGAGCAGGTCGAGCAGGGTGTACGGGAAACCCTTCGCCTGCACCACCGTCACGCCGTCGACCTGACCGCAGGCGCCGACGATCGCATCACACGGGCTGGTCATCACCGCAGGATCCGCATCGACCGGGCGCGCGCCCGGCTTCAGCTCCCGGATGAAGCAGTCGTGCATGCTGGTGAACTTTGTCTTGCGCGCTTCACTCAGATCGAGGTCCGAGAAGGCCCGCCAGATGGCGATGGACGCGTCCCGCACCCACGGTTGTTCGATCTTGCTGAACCAGCCGATGAAGCGGGTGAGCGCGATGCGGGGCACGCGGTTGGTGAGCAGGAAGTTGATGTCTTCCTGTTGAAACAATCGGTCGCGGAGTTTTGTCGTATTCATGGCGATGTCATGTGGGCCGGTTATCTATCGAAGATCTCAACTCAAGCAGTCAAATGAACGAAACCTACTGGATGGTGGCGATGGGTGCTGCGGCAGCGTCGCCCTGGATTCCAACGCTCAAGCGCCGTATCGAGTTGTCGAGGGCCAAGCACCGGTCGCTGGCCGGGCACTCGAAGATGGCAAAGCGGGTGGCCAAGCTCGTGCCGTTCTATGCCTACGGCGAAGACCGATTCTTCAGCAGCGATGGGGCGCCGGCCGATGTCGCCGATCGACGGCGTGCGGGGCTGATGCGACTGGGTGAGACCCTGCGTCAGCGCGCTCCGAAGTCGATCGCCATGACCGCCGAAGCGCAGGTCGGCATCTCTGACCTGCAGTTCACGAGTTCGTACCGGGTGCCGTACCAGTACTCGGGCTACCTGCGCCAGCACATCAAGACCGGCAGCTTCCTGCAGTCGTCGTCCGGTGTCACCGTGACGGATCTCGACGGCAACAGCTACTACGACCTCACCGGCTCGTACGGCGTCAACGTCTTCGGCTACGACTTCTACAAGGAGTGCATGGCCGAGGGCAGCGATCGGGTGAAGGACCTCGGGCCGGTGCTCGGTGGCTTCCACCCCTGCGTGGCCTCCAACGTGGCGCGCCTGCGCGAGATCTCGGGTCTGGACGAAGTGTCCTTCCACATGTCGGGCACCGAGGCCGTCATGCAAGCGGTGCGTCTGGCGCGATACCACACGGGCCGCTCGCACCTGGTGCGCTTTTGCGGTGCGTACCACGGCTGGTGGGAGGACGTGCAGCCCGGCATCGGCAACCCCTCGCCGCCCAACCGCACCTACACCCTCACCGACATGGCCGAGCGCACTCTGAACGTGCTGCGCACGCGCAAGGACATCGCCTGCGTGCTGATCAACCCGCTGCAGGCGCTTCATCCGAATGCGGGCGCCCCGGGCGATTCGTCGCTGCTCGACAGCGGCCGCTCGGCGCACTTCGATCGCGAGGCCTACACCGCCTGGCTCAAGCAGCTGCGCGAGGTCTGCACCGAACGCAAGATCGTGCTGATCTTCGACGAGGTGTTTGTCGGTTTTCGCCTGGCACCGGGCGGCGCACAAGAGTACTTCGGCGTGCAGGCCGACATGGTCACTTACGGCAAGACGCTGGGCGGAGGTTTTCCGGTAGGCGTGGTCTGCGGACGCAAGGACCTGATGAAGCGCTTTCGTGACGACAAGCCCGCCGACATCTGCTTTGCGCGCGGTACCTTCAACTCGCATCCGTACGTGATGGGCGCGATGCAGGTCTTCCTCGAGCAACTGCAGACGCCGGCCATCCAGGCGCTGTACACCGGACTCGAAGAGACATGGAACCGCCGCGCCGCGCTGATGAACCAGCGCCTCACCGAGCTCGGTCTGCCGGTACAGGTTGTCAACATGTCGTCGATCTGGACGGTGCGCTACACCCGGCCGTCGCGCTACAACTGGATGCTGCAGTACTACCTGCGCGAATCCGGTCTGGCGCTCAGCTGGGTGGGCACGGGCCGCTTCATCTTCAGCTTGAACTACACCGACGCCGACTTCGACGCTGTCGTGCAGCGGTTCGTGGCGGGCGCTCAGGCGATGCACAACGACGGATGGTGGTGGGCGCCACCGGGGCTGACGAACAAGGCGATCAAGCGAGGCGTGCTCAAGGAGATGCTGGCGACCCGGTTCTGAGGTCGGGGCTGGAAATGGAATCGGCGCCCTCGGGCGCCGATTTCGTTTGAAGCGTCTGTCGAACGGAGACGAGCACCGTTCGCCCTCGACCGTCACAACCCCGAGGGGCTGCAACGAGTCTGCTTCAGGCCTGACGGTGGCCGATCATGGGATCGATCAGCTGGCCGCGCATCAGATAGAACGGGGCCTTGTAGTACAGCTTGATGTCGTGGAACGGGTCGGTGAGGATCTTCGTCATCCACGACAGACCGGCCATGACGCCCTGCAGGAAGAACAGGTGCACCGTGCGGAACAGCAGACCGCCCACACCGACCACCAACCACATCGCGCCGACATGGCGCATGAACTGCTCGAAGGTGGCCGCAGGCTCGAAGGCGCCAAACAGGGTCGGGTCGATGAGCAACAGCGCGGGCGACAACGCCCAGATGGCCATCAGCACGACCTTGCGGCGAAGGTTGTAGCCGACCTTGATAGCTTCCTTGTAATCGTGGGTGGCGCGGTTCACTTCGTCGTATGTCTTCGGCTCAAAGAAGAAGTGACCCATCTGGCGGCTGGTCATCGAGACCAGCCAGGCGACCAGCGATGCGGCGATCGGGTCGACGAACAGGAGCATGTACGCGAACACGAAGCTCATCGCGCTGATGAGGTGCAGTGTCTGGTTGATGCGGCTGTGGTGGTAGTAACGGTGGTCGTCGATCCGCTGAATCTCAAGGGTTCGAAGGAAATCTTGCACGCTGGCTCCTGATGAGTGGCCTGTGCCGCAAATTCGCGGCGGGTAACCGAGCGGAATGTGACCGCCGGACATGAAAAACTCGTGACGTCTGCCATCGAAACTTGCTGTTTCGTGATTGTGGTGAAACACAAACAGATCCGAACGGCCCGTATTTTGGGCCGACACCGTCATCGAACTGTTGCACGCGGACAGCACCATCCGCGGCATGCCAACGAAGGGGTCGCCGGTGTTATCGGTCGCTGAACGTCACCCCATGAGCGCGCCATTGCGTATGGCGTACGTGACCGAAACCTACCCGCCCGAGGTCAACGGCGTGTCGATGACGGTGGCACGAGTCGTCGAGGGCATGCGGTCTCGCGGGCACGAGGTTCAAGTCGTCCGGCTTCGACAGGGCAAGGGCGACGCGGCCACGAGCGAGGGCCGACAGCGCGAGGTGCTCATGCGCGGCATGCCCATCCCGCGCTACCCGCACCTGCGCATGGGTCTGCCTTGGACGCCGCCGTTCCGGCGCATGTGGTCTGTCGAGAAGCCCGATCTGGTTCACATCGCGACCGAGGGGCCGCTCGGGTGGTCAGCCCTGCGCGCCGCGCGCAGCCTGGGAATTCCGGTCACCTCCGACTTCCGCACCAATTTCCACGCCTATATGCAGCATTACGGAGTCGGTCTTCTCGGCCGCCCGATGCTCGCGTACCTGCGGCATTTCCACAGCCAGACCGCCTGCACGATGGTGCCGACCGAATCGCTGCGCCGCGAACTCACCGAGCAGGGTTTCACCCACCTGAGCGTTGCTGCGCGGGGCGTCGACACGGTGCGATTCGATCCGCGCAAACGCAGCGAGGCGCTTCGGCAGTCATGGGGTGTCGGGCCCGAGACCACTGTGGCCCTGTGCGTGGGCCGGCTTGCCGCCGAGAAGAACCTCACCACGCTGATTGCCGCCTACGAGGCCATGCGCCGCATCGAACCCGGGGCGCGACTCGTGTTGGTCGGTGATGGTCCTGCGCGGCAGGAACTGCAGGCGGCGTGCCCGCACGCGATCCTCGCCGGATCGCGCACCGGCGAAGACCTGTCGGCTCACTACGCCTCGGCCGACGCGTTCCTGTTCCCGAGCGTCACCGAGACCTTCGGCAACGTCACGCCCGAGGCCATGGCCAGCGGTCTGCCGGTGCTCGCGTTCGATTACGCGGCGGCAGCGCAAATCATCCGCTCGGGTGAGAACGGGCTGCTCGCACCCTTCGCATCGGCCGAACAGTTCGTGCAGCAGGCCGAGCGCCTGGTCTCTGATCGCGCGAATGCGCGACGCATGGGTGTGGCGGCCCGGCAGACCGCCGAGCAGCTCGGCTGGGACGCCGTCATCTCACAGGTCGAGTCGATATTCATGCAGGCCGCTCGCGGCGTGCAGCCGAACGCCTCAGGCGGGTGTGCCGCAGCAACGCCGGGCGAGACTGAAGCTGGCCGCACGCCAGCGGTGGCCAAGAGCTGAGGCGCAGGCTCAGCCGCAGCGCCAGCCGCCAAGGCGCCGCAGTCCACCGCCGCTCGGTATGCCCCAGGGCTTCCATCTCCTCATCGCGGCGCAGTTCGTATCGGCGCTGGCGGACAACGCGCTGCTCATCGTCGCCATCGCGCGGCTGCAGGAGCTCGGCATGTCGGGGTGGTGGGCTCCGCTGCTGAAGTTCTCGTTCACCTTGTCATACGTAGTGCTTGCGCCATGGACAGGATCTCTTGCCGACTCCGTGCCCAAGGCGCGGCTGATGGCGTGGATGAACGCACTCAAGGCTGTGGGTGCCGTGCTGCTGTTGTGTGGTGGGAATCCGCTGCTGGCCTATGGCCTCGTTGGACTGGCTGCCGCGGCCTATGCGCCAGCGAAGTACGGCATCGTGACCGAGCTCGTGTCGCCGTCGAAGCTGGTCGCTGCCAACGGCTGGATCGAGGTGTCGGTCGTCTGCGCGGTGCTGCTCGGCACCGTGACCGGTGGCCTGCTGGTGAGCCCGTGGCTGCTGCAGTCATCTGTTGCGCTGCAGGTGCGCGAGGTCTTCGGGGTGCTGCTGTCCGAACCCACCGCTCTGATGCTGGCGCTGACGCTGGTGCTGCTGCTCTACGCCGTGGCGGCTGTGCTCAACCTGGGCGTGCCGCTCACGGGGCATCGCTACAAGATCGTCTGGCAGGGCCCCGTGCGCATGGTGGCGCGTTTCCAGGCGGGCAATCTGCTGCTCTGGCGCGATCGCGATGGGGGACTGTCCCTCGCTGTCACGACGCTGTTCTGGGGCGCCGGGGCCACCCTGCAGTTCATCGTGCTGCAGTGGGCACAGGAGAGCCTCCAGCTGGGTCTGGACCGCGCGTCCTATCTGCAGGGGGTGGTCGCGGTGGGAGTCGTCGTGGGCGCCGCGCTCGCAGGCCGCTGGGTGAAGCTCGAAGGCGCCAAGCATGTCCTGCCGCTCGGGGTGGCCATGGGTCTGTTGACGCCCATGCTGTCGATGGTCACCTCGCTCGGGTGGGCGGTCCCGCTTCTCATCGCCATCGGTGTCTGCGCCGGTTTCTTCGTCGTGCCGATGAACGCGATGCTGCAGGACCGGGGTTGTCGCCTGATGAGTGCTGGCCGGTCGATCGCCGTGCAGGGCTTCAATGAGAACGCGAGCGTGCTGCTGATGCTGGCGGCCTACTCCGGCTTGCTGGCGCTCGATGTGCCGGTGGGCGTGTTGATCTGGGGGTTTGGTCTGGGCGTGGCTGCGGTCATGGCAGCGCTGATTGCGCGCGAGCGCCGACTCGATCGCCTTCCGTCTGCAGCGGCGCTGTCGACTCCCGAAGACACCGGCCTCGGGCCGCGCTGATGTGCGCTGATCAGTGAACCGCTGTTCTGCAGCAGGCGTTGCGCACCGCTAGCGGACGGTCTCCATCCACGGCGACGCCGCTTCGTTCGAATGCACCACCAGCGCCGCGTTCGCCATCTTTGCAGCGTGCTTGGCGCTGGCTGCTGCGTTCGCGACGTCGTCGGCATTGCGGAACTGCCCCTTGCGCACCCGCACGGCGCCGATCGACAAGGTGGTGAAGCTGAAGAAGCGCATCACGCCTTGGCGGTCCTCGGCGTACACCCCGCCGGCAGCGCGTCCTGCGTCGTCGTACATCGAGCGGGCGTTGAGATTGAAGTCGGCGACGAGCTTCTCGCAGCGATCTTCCCAGTCGTTGCTCTGGAACAAAAGGATGAAGTCGTCGCCGCCAACGTGGCCTATGAAGTCGCGCTGCGGGTCGGCGCAGGCCACCGACAGGCGGGCCATCAGACGAATCATCTCGTCACCGCGCCAGTAGCCATAGTGGTCGTTGAAGGGCTTGAACTGGTTCAGGTCGCCATAGCAGGCAACAAACTCGCCGCCGCTCGCGAGCAGTCGCTCGATGTGCTCGGTCAGCGGGATGTTGCCTGGCAGGAAGGTCAGCGGGTTGGCGTGGCGGGCGGCTTCGATGCGCGACTCGGTGACCCTGCGCACCAGTTGGTCGCCAGTACCCAGACCGATGTAGCGACCGTTGTCGGTGACGATGAAGCCCTCAGTCAGGTAGCGCTGGTCTTGCGAAGTGAGGATGTCGATGAGGTCGTCGATCGAATGCTCGCGTTCGACCAGGCGCGGCGCCATGTTGGCAAACAGGGCGCATGGCTTGCGGCCGTACAGCTCCTTGAAGTAGCGCTTGGCAAAGCGTTCCATGAACTGCCGTCGGTCGAGCAGCCCCACTGGAACACCGTCTTCCACCAGCGCCACGGCGTGCAGGTTCGGGTGCACTTCGAACAGTTCGGCGACGTCGTCGTGATCCATGTTCGGGCTGACCGTGGGCGCCTGGGTCACCAGCAGGTCCTTGGTGCGCCCCGACGACGAGGCCGACCGCATGACCGGCATCACGGCCACGCGATGGTCGGCCATCACGGTTTGTGCCACGTCCTCGATGCGCACGCGCGGCATCGGGTCGGGCCTGCCCATGAAATAGCCCTGGCCGTAGCTGATGCCCAGGTCACGGATCACCCGCAGGTCGTCGCCGGTCTCGATGCCTTCAGCCACGAGCATCGAACCGAAGACGTCGGCGATCTGCATCAGCGCGCGCAAGGTCTGGACCTTCTGTGCGTGCTGGCTCAGATCGCGGGTGAAGTACTTGTCGATCTTGACGATCGCCGGCTGGATCTCCGACCACAGGCGCAGGCTCGAACGCCCGTTACCGAAGTCGTCGAGCGCGAGCACGATGCCGGCGCCGTTGAGTGCGCGAACGACCTTGTTCAGCGTGGCGACGTCGGCGACGTGTTCGTGCTCGGTCAGTTCGATCACCAACATGCGCGGCTGCAGACCGCGCTTGCGGATCGATTCGGCGATGTCCTGGCTGGTGCTGTTGCCGATGACCTGAACGAGTGCATGTGCGCTCAGGTTGAGGAACAGCCTGCCTGGGTCCTGCAGGCGCGCCCAATGTTCGAGGATCGCGGCCACGCAGGCAATCTCGAAATGAAGCAGCAGCCCTTCGCGATTGGCTGCAGCGATGAGTGCGTCGGGCGTGTGCAGCGGCATGCCGCGCGGGCCGCGGATGAGCGCCTCATGGGCGTAGATCGAGCCGTCCTGCATGTTGACGATCGGCTGGAACACGGGCGCCAGCGCGCGGTCTCGCAGCAGGCGGGCCAGTGGACCCTCGTGGCTGCCGCTGGGGTAGGTCATGAGATCCTGCGGCAGTTCCTTGGGTGCACCCATTCGAAGTCTTCCTTTGGCGACACTGCGGTCGCTGTGGTGAGGCGATCGTCGACGGCGCGGTCGCCGCGCGCGGTCTCCCCACAAAGGCGATGCAACCTACGCAAGTGGGTATCGGCAGGCCTGGCTGGACGCTTGAGTGAACTTGTCGCTAGCCGGCACACCCGGGTCGCGACATGTTTGTGTCACAAACCGAGTGAACCGCGAGCGCTCTCGTCAGCGCGATTCGGGTCTCTGACAGATCGACTCAGCGGGCTTGAGCGTCGATGCCTGTGAAGCCATCGCGGTTGGGCATGCGCACCGCAGGCAGCGTGCGTGCGTTCATCTCGTCGCGTTCACCGATCAGGCGGTTCTCGAGCAGCAGATACGCCGTCAGGGCGTAAACCTCGTCGGCACTCAGCGAGCCGGGTGCCGACATCGGCATGGCGCGGCGGGTGAAATCGAAGATGGTGGTGGCATAGGGCCAGTACAGGCCGATCGTCTTGTCGGGTGACTGGCTGGTCAGGGGCTCGGCGCCTCCAGCAAGTTCTTCTGCCGTGGCCCCTCTTCCGCCGTCGCCATGGCAGGCCGCGCACTTCTGTGCAAACAGAGCGCGCCCCTGGATCGCCGTGCCTTTGCCAGGCGGCAGGCCACGCCCGTCCGGATACACATTGAGGCTTTGCCTCGAGGCCTGAGCAGGGGTCAGCCGATGGCCCAGGCGCGGGCTGGCCGCAGGGCCAACTGTCGACGGGTTCGTCGCTGCGGTGGCTGCTTGCGCACCGGGGGCGGCCAGCGCGCCAAGGTGGGGCGAGCCGAGCGCGACGCAGACGAGGCCGGTGAGGAAAGCCCGGAAACCCTTTGCTCGGTCGAGCGCTGCGCCAGCCGTGGAAGGGTGTGGTGCCTGGCGACTCGAAGCGCGTGAAACGCCGGGCGCAGTCTCAGACATAGACATGGGTGACGGCACCATCCTCATCGATCGCCCAGCTGACGATGGCGTTGTAGTGGAAGTAGCCGTTCTGGCCCCTTGCAGCCACCAACGCGCGGCGTGCGGGCTGCACCTGTCCGGTCTCGTCGGTGGCGCGGCTTTGCACCACGGCCGGCTTGCCCGACCAGTTCCACGGTGCACGAAAGCGGGTGAGACAGCGCGGCAGCACCGGGTCTTGCAGCGCGGCGTCGAACCAGGTCTTGCCGCCATCAGCCGAGACCTCGACGCGACGGATGCGTCCGCGCCCGCTCCAGGCCAGACCGCTGATCTCGTGGAACCCCGGCTCGAGCCGTTGGCCATGCGACGGTGAGGTGACCAGCGACTTGGTGTCGATCACGAAAGTGAATTGCCGCGCCCGGCCATCGGGCTGCAGCTCGGTGTACTTGGCGGTCTCGTTGCGCGCCATCACCGGCTGGTCGGTCAGCTCGAGGCGGTGCAGCCACTTCACATTCAGCACGCCCTCCCAGCCCGGCGCGATCAGACGCATCGGGTAGCCGTGTTCGGGGCGGATGCGCTCGCCGTTCTGGAACAGCGCCACCAGACAGTCGTCGCGCAGCTTGGCGAGCGGCAGGCTCACGTTCATGGCGATCGCGTCGGCACCCTCGGCCACACCCCAGGTGGCGCTGGCGTCGACACCCGCCTCATCGAGCAGCACGGACAGCAGCACACCCGTCCACTCGCTGCAAGAGACCATGCCGTGGAAAGAGCCGACCGGCCGCTGAATCGGCTCCGGGTGCCAGCCCGCATTGCTGTTGCCACCGCACTCGATGAAGCCGAGGTGCGAACGCATCGGGTAGCGCAGCAGATCGGCCACGCTGAAGGCCAGTGGCTGCTTGACCCGGCCGTGAATCGTCAACGTGTGGCGCGCCGGGTCGATCTCGGGTGCGCCGTTATGGTGGCGCTCGAAGTGCAGGCCGCTCGGCGTGATGAATCCGTCGAGATCTTCCAGCGGTGTCCACGACACGCCGTTGCCCGGCGCCAGGCGGTTGGATCCGATGCGGCGGATCACCTGGTTCTCGAACTTCGAGGGCGTTCCGTAGTTGCTGAACGGGCTGCCCGGCGTGCGCATCCAGGCGGGGAAATCGCCCGAAGCTTCGACCACCGGATCGATGCGTCCCGGTGTTGCGGACGCGGTCGGTGCCGATGACCCGCTTGGCGCCGCTGCACCCGCTGGCGGCTGACCCGCCAACCCGATCGCCGCCGCTCCGCCGATCGCGACCTGCTTCCTGAGCCAAGTGCGCCGGTCGGGCGACGCGGGGCCGGTGCCCGCAGAGTCAGCGGGCAGCTTCGGATCGGGAAACTCTGAAAGAGCCGAAGAGGGCGGGTTGCCCTCAGGCATCGGCACGACCGCCCGGCACCACGGCCAGCGCCGTCTCGAAGCGCGCGTCGGTGTTGTCGGTGATGCGCACCTTCAGTTCGCCGGCAGCCTGGGGTACGAAGTAGAAGCGCACGTTCGGGTTCTCGCTGATCGTGAAGTCGACCTCGGCGTTCAGCACTGGCTTGCCGGCATAGGCCACGTCGATGCTGCGCACATAGTGCGGCGGCGGCGCGAGGCGGGTGAGCTGGTCGATGCCCAGGCCCGACACGTTGGGGTGGCTGATCGACAGTTGCGCGAGCGACGGCTTGCCCACCGCCACATCACCCTCGACGCGAAGCTTCATGCGGCCGGCGCTCGCGAGTGCTGCGGCCAGGTCCTTGCCTGCAGGCGCCGAGCAGCCGCCCGAGGCCTTCACGAAGCGGGTGTGCATGACCAGCCGGCCGTCGTTCATCTCGGCGATGGCGCGCACGTGGGTGTATTCCTCGATGCGCACGCGGGTCTCGATCTCTGCGCGGCCGCTCTCGGGCGTGAAGGTGAAGGTCGCGCCCTGCGGCGACGGGTTGCGGTCGATGACCAGGTGCACCTTGCGGATGTACGACGCTGGCGTCTGGACGAAGGTCGTGCGGAAAGCGATCGGCACCACCGCCGCATCCGCGGCGCGCACCGGCGTGTCGAGTTCGATGATGCCCTTGGCGTCTTCGGAGATGGGCTGGTTCGCGAACAGCGACTGCCGCAGCGCCTGCCAGCGTTCGTTGTTGGTGTTCTCGGCGATCTCGGTGCCGGCGTGCGCAAGCAACGGAGCGACGCCAGCGGCGAAGGCGGTGGCGAGAACTTGACGGCGTGTGGTCTTGGACATGGTGAGTCTCCTGGCGGTCTGGAACGAGGACTGAATGCCGCCTGGGAATACAGCGCAGGCGCTGGCTGGTCTCGATGTGCGGATGATGCTCCGAACCTCGAAGTTTGTCATCGACGCAAAGGCCACGCGCCGACCCTGGGTGGAGCGACTTGGGGCGTTTAAGTTCAGGTGGTGCGCTGGCCGACTCAGCCCAGCAGCGGTTCGTACCCGGCATCCTCGGGGCTCACGACGGAAATGAAGCGCAGTGGTTCATCGCCGTCGTTGGTGACGCCGTGAACCTCGCCCACCGCCGCCACGACGACATCGCCAGCGCGAATGACGTGCGCTCGCCCCGATGCGTCCACTTGGTACTGGCCGCGACCGGAAAGGATGGTCCAGGTGTCCTGACCGTGCGGGTGCACATGGGCGCCAACGCTCTGGCCCGGACTCACATGCCAGGCCACGACGCAGGCCAAAGGCGTGCGCGTGACGACGGTACGTAAGGGCTCGCCGTCCGCTGGCTGGAAGTGTTGCTCACTGTGAAAGATGCGGTGTTCGGTCATGGCGCCGTTTGCAGTGTGAGTCTCACAGTCGTCGCGGGGCTCGGAACATTACGCGCATCGTCACATTCTTCCGATGGCGGTTTGAGACGGCACATCGGGCCGCAGGAGTTCGTCCAAGCCGGGTCTGGGCGTTGTACTCAGGACATCAGCGCGGGGCTTGGCTGACGCTCAACCGCTCGCTTCGAGCAACGCCCGCACGGCCCGTTGCCCGGCCTCGACGGCCTGTTCGAGAGCATCTTCGGGCCGTTCGTAGACGCGACCGGCACTCAGGCGCTCGTTGCGGTAGACCACTTTTGAAGAGCGATCGGTCCGGCGCACCTCGACCCCCGCGGCGTAGCCCCCTTGGGGGCCATCGAACGCCATGGCGTAGATGCGGAACGTGTCCACGTCGACCTGTCTGAACTTCATCGTCGCATCCGCGGCTGCGGCACCTCTTGCCTGGTTGGTTGGGGCAGCAATTCACCCCGCGCTCCGACTCATCAGCCAAAGTCGCGGCGGGGGTGGGTTGGGCCCAGTGTGTCTGCCGAGAATGACGCTGACCTTTCAGCAGCGGCTCGGACATGATCCAAACGGGCTATATCCCGCCGTGCATCTGCCGCGCTGAAGCGATGCATCTGCCCGATGGGCGGTGAACCCGCGTCAAGTCCGTGAGTCAATGACCGATGAAACCTTTGAGGCGGTCGGCCGACCGAGCGCCCAGAGCGTTCAATGGATGGAGGTCTATGCCCATGGCGATGATGCTGCTCGACACCGTGTGCGCCGAAGTCGAACCCGTCCCCGGGCGCGAGGGCTGGTTCCAGCTGACTGGGCGAAACATCAGGCGTGCGGTCGCTTTCGAGGAGTTCATGGCGGGCTGCAAGGCCGGTACCGATCGTGTCATTCAAGACGCGCGGGTGCTCGGTATGCACGATCAAGAGTCGGTGATCGCCGACGACGACCGTTTCAACGGCCGGCTTCAGGGGTCATTTGCCGTCATTAAGCAAGGCGCCGGCGGCCACCTGATGGTGCTCGACGTGCACCTTCCCGAGGCCGTGTTGCTGCGTTTCATCCTCTCGGCGACCCAGCCCGAGCGGGACGACCCACTGCCCCGCATCGAGGCACTCAGCCGTGAATCCAAGGCCACCGCGAGGGTCCGGGGTGCGCCCGCCCGACGCACCGGCATGGCCCATACGGATCATCTGGACCACATCTCATGACATTCCCGCGTCACGTGTGCCGGCCAACATTGCCTCTCTGCAAAGAGGTGCAACGCCGCGTCCATGAAGATTTTGCTGGTCAGCATGAATTTCTCACCCGAGCTGACCGGCATCGGGAAGTATTCCGGCGAGATGGCCGAGGGCCTTGTCGACCGCGGACATGATGTCACCGTCGTTTGCGCCCCTCCGTACTACCCTACCTGGTCGGTCGGCGCCGATTACTCGGCCAGCGCCTACACCACTGAGAACCCCCGTCCGGGCCTGACCATCCGGCGTTGTCCGGTCTGGATCCCTGACCGGCTTACCGGCCTCAAGCGCCTCGCGCACCTCGCCAGCTTTGCTCTGTCGAGCCTGCCGGTGCTGATGAATCTGGTGCTCTGGCAGCCGCGCGTCGTCTTTGTCGTCGCTCCAGGTCTGTTCACCGCCCCAGGGGCCTGGCTGGCCGCCCGACTGTGCGGAGCCAAGGCTTGGCTGCATATCCAGGATTTCGAGGTCGATGCCGCGTTCGAGCTGGGCATGCTGAAGCAGCCACTCGCCAGGCGAGCTGCGCTGTGGGCCGAGCGCTGGCTCATGCGTCGCTTCGATGCCGTGTCCACCATCTCGAGCCGGATGCTTCGTCAGCTCGCCCGTAAGGGCATGCCGCTGCAAAACACCGAGGTGCTGCCCAACTGGGTCGACCTGTCGCGAATCAAACCGCAGGGCTCGTCCCCTGAACTGCGCAGTGCCCTGGGCATCAGCCCCTCACAGACGGTGTGCCTTTTCTCCGGCACGATCAACCGCAAGCAGGGTGTGGGCGTGCTGATCGATGCCGCCCGCCGCCTCAAGGATTCGACGGATCTGGTGTTCGTGATCTGCGGCAACGGCGAGGTTCGCCCCTCGCTCGAGGCCGCCGCGGCCGATCTGCCCAATGTGCGTTTCATCGACCTGCAGCCCGCCGACGAGTTGAATGCGCTGCTCAACATGGCCGACATCCATCTGCTGCCCCAGCTCAGCGGCGCTGCCGATCTGGTCATGCCGTCAAAGCTCGCCGGCATGTTGGCCAGCGGACGCCCAGTGGTCGCCGCGGCGATCCCGGGCACCGAGATCGCATCGATCGTCGTCGGTTGCGGCATCGTCACCGCACCTGAGTGCGCCGAAGGATTTGCTGAAGCCATCACCGCATTGGCAACCGACGCCGACCGTCGCCGCCGCTTGGGCGCCGCTGCCCGCGCCTACGCAGAGCGTGTGCTCGATGCAGGGGTGATCTTCGACCGCCTCGACGCGCGCCTGGCTCAGATCGACCAACAGGCTGTCCCGGCCCTCGCGCCGAAGGGCTACGCCCGATCCGCACCCACGCTGTTGGCGCCGGTCGATCAGCGTCAGGCGTTGACTCCAATCGCTTTGACAGACGAGGCGAAGTAAGGCGTCACCCGGCTCGGCCTCGCTTCGGGCGCCGGGGAACTGCCTAGAGTCGGCTCGGTAGAGGCGTTCCGGTGGGGGCGGATGCGCCGAGCGGCGTTCGTGTAAGGCATTCCGGCGTCGTGATGACGCTGTCACCCGCCCGTCATCTGGCGGAGGAGCGCTGTCATGTTCCCCCGATGTCGGGGCTGATTGGTTCACCAGTGCGTCACATTGGCTGATCACACTGCGCGGCTCTCCCCGTCGTCGAGAACTGCCCGCCATGACTCCTGTCCGCCAGCACCGCGGATTCACTTTGCTCGAACTTCTGGTGGTGATGGTCATCATCGGCCTGCTCGCCGCCTACGTCGGGCCCAAGTACTTCTCTCAGGTCGGCAAGTCCGAGGTGAAGACCTCCAAGGCCCAGATCGTCGGCTTCGAGAAGGCCCTGCAGCAATTCCGGCTCGACGTGGGCCGCCTGCCCACCACCGAGCAGGGGCTCGAGGCGCTGGTCACCAAGCCGGCCAACGTCAGCAAGTGGGACGGCCCTTACCTCGAAAAGGCGATTCCGCCCGACCCGTGGGGCCGCCCTTATGTCTATGTGTCCCCGGGCGAGCACGGCGATTTCGACATCAGCTCGTATGGCCGTGACGGCCGGCCCGGTGGTGACGGGCTAGATGCCGACATCACCAGCTGGTGACCGTTCGCGCCCGCCGCCCGGTCGACCATGCAATACGCTGTCAAGGCCATCCGCCGCACCGAGTCCGTCTCGTTTCTCCTCGAGGCGTCTGACGCCAACGATGCCCGCCGCCAGGCCGAGTCGCGTGGCTACGCGGTCGTCGCTGTCAAGCCGCAGGCCGCACGCCGGGCAGCCTTTGGTGGCTCCAGCGACTTCCCTCTGCTGCAGTTCAACCAGAGCCTGCTGATCCTGCTCAAGGCTGGTCTCTCGGTCGTCGAGGCCATCGAGACCCTGGCCGATCGCGAGACTCGCGCCGACGCGAAGCAGGTGCTCACCCGCCTGTACGACCAGCTCAAGGTCGGCATGTCGTTCTCGGCCGCGCTCGAAGCGCAGTCGGCGGTCTTTCCGGCGCTCTACGTGGCCAGCGTCCGTGCCAACGAGAAGACCGGCGCGCTCACCGAGGCCATCGAACGCTTCATCCTCTACCGCTCGCAGGCCGACCTCATGCGCAAGCGGATCGTCGGCGCGTCGATCTACCCGGCCATGATCCTTGGCGTCGGCACGCTCGTCATCGCCTTCCTGCTGCTGTACGTGGTGCCGCGTTTCAGCCAGGTGTTCCAGGACCTGGGCGACCGCATCCCCGCCATGTCGCGTCTGCTGCTGCAGTGGGGACAGTTCGCCAATGCGAACTGGTTGACGCTGCTCGTGGGGGCTGCCGCCGTCATTGCGGCGGTGATCTATGCCTTCACGCTGCCGTCGGTGCGGCTGTTCGTGGCGCAGCAGGTGCAGCGCATTCCGCGCGTCGGTGAGACGGTGCGTGTCTATCAGCTTGCTCGCTTCTACCGCGCGCTCGGCATGCTGCAGCAAGCGGGCATTCCCATCGTCACCGCGCTCGACATGGTCACCGGTCTGCTGCCCAGCACCTTGCATCCGTCGCTGGCCGCCGCGCGGCGCGACATCGGCGAGGGCCGTTCCATCTCGGCCGCGTTCGAGTCGCACGGCCTCACCACCGCGGTCTCTCTGCGTCTGCTGCGCGTGGCCGAGCGCACCGGCCAGATGGGCGAGATGCTCGAGCGCACCGCCGGCTTTCACGAGGAAGACATCTCTCAGGGCATCGAGTGGTTCATCCGCCTGTTCGAGCCCCTGTTGATGATCGTCATCGGCATCGTCATCGGCGCCGTGGTGCTGCTGATGTACGCCCCGATCTTCGAGCTCGCCGGGAGCATCCAGTGAACGCCTTCAGCGAACCCCGCCTGCGCGACGAGGTGTCGGTGCTGATGCTCACGCCCGCCGTCATCCGCGCCGCGCGCGAGCGTGCCGCGCGCGAGCAGCGCAGCGTGCCCGCGGTGCTCGAAGACGATCTGTCGCTCGCCCCCGAGCTGCTGCTGCAGGCCCTGGGCCGCGCGCTCGACATGCGCGTGGCCGACAGCCACGACCTCGCCACGCTCGACACCGCGTTCGACCTCATCGGCTACGCCGACGCCGCGCGGCGCGGTTGTCTGGCATTCCGCGATCACGGCGCGCCGGTCGTCGTCGTCGGCGACCCGTTCGACGATTCGCTGCAGGCCTGGTGCGTCGACCACCTCGCATCGGCACACGAGGTTCGTCTGGCGCAAGCCGCCGACATCGCCGCCTTCCTGTCGCGGCATGAAGACTCCATGCGCGCGATCGACACCGCGATGCCCACCGCCGAGCAGTCCGCGTCCACCGCGACCGACCTCGAAGACCTGTCGATCCGCTCCATCGGCGAAGGCACCAGCGTCGTCGTCAAGCTCGTGCATTCGACGTTGTATGACGCGCTCAAGAGCGGCGTGAGCGACATCCACGTCGAGTCGCACCTCAGCGGGCTCGTCATCAAGTACCGGCTCGACGGCACGCTCACCCAGGTCGGCGCGATCGACGGCCGCGAACTCGCCGAGCAAGTCCTGTCGCGCCTCAAGGTGATGTCCGAGCTCGACATCGCCGAGCGCCGCGTGCCGCAGGACGGCCGCTTCCGTGTGCGCGCGCTGGGCCGCGAGATCGACTTCCGCGTCTCGATCATGCCCAGCATCCACGGTGAAGACGCGGTCGTGCGGGTGCTCGACAAGCGCTCGCTGGCCGATCAGGTCTCGGGGCTGCGCCTCGATGTTCTCGGCTTCGACGAGCAGACGTTGCTCGCCTTCCGCCGCATGGCACGCGACCCTTACGGCCTGCTGCTCGTCACCGGCCCCACCGGCAGCGGCAAGACGACCACGCTCTACGCCGCCATCAGCGAGATCAACCACGGCCACGACAAGATCATCACCATCGAAGACCCGGTCGAGTACCAGCTGCCCGGCGTGCTGCAGATCCCGGTCAACGAGAAGAAGGGCCTGACCTTCGCCCGCGGTCTGCGCTCCATCCTGCGCCACGATCCCGACCGCATCATGGTCGGCGAGATCCGCGACCCCGAAACCGCGCAGATCGCCATCCAGGCTGCGCTCACCGGTCACCTGGTGCTGTCCACCGTGCACGCCAACAACGTGTTCGACGTCATCGGTCGCTTCACCCACATGGACGTCGACCCCTACAGCTTCGTCTCGGCGCTCACCGGCGTGCTGGCGCAGCGGCTGGTGCGCCTGAGCTGCGTGCATTGCCTCGAGCCCGTCACGCTCGACCCGCAGGCGCTGCGCGACTCCAACATCGACCCTCAACTGGTCGAAGGCCGCGTGCTGCGCGCCGGCCGCGGCTGCGGCAAGTGCCGCGGCACCGGCTTCAAGGGCCGCAAGGCGGTTGGCGAACTGCTGACGCTCGACGACGCTCTGCGCGAGCTCATCGTCGCCCGCGCCCCGGTTCGGCAGATCAAGGAGGCCGCGCGCCGCAACGGCACCCGCTTCCTGCGCGATGCCGCCGTCGCGTTGTTTGCCGACGGCCTCACCACCCTCGACGAGATCAACCGTGTCACGCTGGTTTCCTGATCACCTCGAGCTGCGCTTTGGCGATGCGCCCTCGTCGGCGGCGTCTGGTGCGCCGGCGCTCGCCGGTCAGGTCGTCGCCGGCAAGCTCGACGCCGCACTGATCGCGTTCGAGCGCGAACTCGACGCACTCGACCTGCCGCGCGGCACGCGCCTGACGTGCGTGCTGGCAGGCGAGGGCGTGCGTTACCGCGTCGTGCCGTGGCGCGACGACCTGGCGAGCCCCGCCCAGCGCCAACTGCTCGCCACCCAATGCTTCGCCGAGGCCTACGGCGACGCCGCGCGCAGCTGGACGGTGCGGCAGAACGCCGGCAGCCACGGCGCAGCCACGCTCGCCTGCGCGGTCGACAGCACGCTGCTCGACCGCATCGACGCCATGACGCAGGCGCGCGGCCTGCGGCTGGTCAGCGTGCAGCCCTCGCTGATGCACGCCTTCAACCGGGTGCGCGGCCGCATCGAGGCCGAGCTGTTCTGGTTTGTCTGCATCGAAGGCCCGTGGACGACGCTGCTGCTCACCACCGGCGATGAGCCCCTGCATGTCAAGGTGCTGCCCACCGCATCGGGCGAGCTGTCGCGCCTGCTCGACCGCGAGTGGTTCGCACTCGGTATCGAAGCCGCGCGTTGCCCGGTGGTGGTGTCGCGGCTCGTTGAAAGCGGCGACGCATCTGCCAGCCTCGTCCCGACGATCGTCAAGGGCTGGCAGGTCATCGACCTCGATGCCGGTGTCGAACGCTCGGCGTTCGTTCAGCCCGTCCCTCCAGCGGCCGCTCCCATCCCGGCTTCGGCACCGGTCTCGGCCGCCGTGATTGCGGCGCCAACGGCCGTCGTCGAGCGTTCGTCGTCCCCCACGGAGAACCCCATCGTGAATGCGACCCCAAAGTCCATCGAGTCCGCACCGGCGTCACTGCCCGCGCCCATGAGCGCTTCCATCGGCGCCACCATGCCCGCGCCCCTCATCGCGAAACCGTTCGTCCCTGTCTCCGCAGAGCCGCGCCCACAGCCTGCGCCGGTCGCCACGCCCGCAGTGGTCGAGCCCCTTCCCGAGCCCGAGCCGGTATCCGTCGTTGCCATTCCGCAGTTCGAGTGGTGGTCGGCGCCACCAGCCGCGGCGCCGGTATCACCGCCAGCAGCGCCGGCTGCGCCTGCGGTCGCCGCTACCGTCGTCACCCCAGTCACTGCGCATGCTCCAGCTGTGCCGGCTCTACCCGCCACTCGCAGCGCATCGGTCCCGAGACCAGCCCCGGTGGCGCGACAAGCCGCCGCTGATCAAGCTGCCCGCACCGCGAAAGATGCGGTCGTCAATGACGCACAGGCCACCGCGGAAGACGACGAACCCGCCCCACGCAGGTGGACGTCCTTCTTCCGTCGCCGGCCGAAGGCTCCCGCCGCCGCCAAGGTCTCCGCGCCGGATGACGACGTGCCCGTGCCCCGCTGGGTCAATGGCCGCTGGGAATCGAACTGATGAGCGCCGACGCGCTGCAACTCGACTTCCGCCGCCCGCCGCGATCGAACTGGCGCTGGGTGGGGTGGGCGGCGCTCGCGTTGGCGGTGCTCGCAGCGGTGCTGTTCTCGCAGCGCTATGCCG
>VYKX01000095.1_pt1 | contig 25554 bp, 21 predicted proteins | sample 5114471 | NCBI WGS metagenome assembly VYKX01 (sample SAMN12291785, study PRJNA351875) | freshwater metagenome | isolation source: freshwater lake | place: USA: Michigan, Gull Lake | collected 2013-08-08
CCGCGAGACACCCTACCACCGATGTCGGACAGCGTGACGGGTGGTCCCTGCAACCCTTCCGGCCAACCGGCACAGTGGCCTTGCGCCGTCAGGTGTCCTTGGAGATCGTGATCGTCGGAAACTTCGACGAGAAATCCTTTGCCCGCTGCGCGATCTTCACCGCCACCTGCCGAGCCACCGACTTGTAGAGGCTGGCGATCTCGCCGCCGGGATCGCTCACGACCGTCGGCCGACCGGCATCGGCCTGCACCCGAATGGAGAGATCGAGCGGCAGGGCGCCGAGATAGTCCATCTGGTACTCGGACGCCATGCGCTTGCCGCCGTCCTCACCGAAGATGTGCTCGACGTGGCCGCACTTCGAGCACACGTGCACCGCCATGTTCTCGACGATGCCGAGGATCGGCACGCCGACCTTCTCGAACATCTTGATGCCCTTCTTCGCATCGAGCAGGGCAATGTCCTGAGGCGTGGTGACGATCACGGCGCCGGTGAGCGGCACGCGCTGCGAGAGGCTGAGCTGGATGTCGCCGGTGCCGGGCGGCATGTCGACGATGAGGTAGTCGAGGTCGCGCCAGTTGGTCTGGCGCAGCAGCTGGTCGAGCGCCTGTGTGGCCATCGGACCGCGCCAGACCATCGGGCTGTCGGCCTCGATCAGGAAGCCGATCGACATGACCTGCACGCCGTAGTTCTCGAGCGGCTCCATGCTCTTGCCATCGGCCGACTCGGGCTTGCCCTCGATGCCCATCATCGTCGGCTGGCTCGGGCCGTAGATGTCGGCATCGAGGATGCCCACCGAGGCGCCCTCGGCCGCCAGCGCGAGCGCCAGGTTCACCGCCATCGTGCTCTTGCCGACGCCGCCCTTGCCCGAAGCGACGGCAACGATGTTCTTCACGTTCGGCAGCAGTTGCACCCCGCGCTGAACCGCGTGCGCAATGATGCGGGTGCTGAGGTTCGCACTGACATTGCCCACGCCACCCACGGTGCGAGCGGCCGCGATCAGCGCCTTGCGCAGCGCGTCGATCTGACTCTTGGCCGGGTAGCCGAGCTCGACGTCGAAGGTCACTTCGTCACCGTCGATGCGCAGATTCTTCAGCTGCCGCGTGCTCACGAAATCGCGGCCGGTATTGGGATCGATGACCGTCTTGAGAGCTTCGAGCAAGGCAGATTCGGTGATGGCCATGACGGCTCCGGAGAGGGAAAGGGCGGGGTTCGAGCGGCCAGGCCACACCCGATGTGTCAGCCTGCGTCCTCGATGGGATTTCTGGGGCCGCGACGGACGGCTCGGCAGGGCGGCGCTCGCGGCGCGGCAGTCTAGCGCAGGGTATCTCTTCGCGAGGACGGGCCGGAATCGGCCAACGACCGGCCACGCAGAGTCGAGGCTGACCCGCGTCGCCGCTGTCCCTGCAGCCTGCCCGGGCAACGCATGGCGCTAGAAGAACGCCATGGTCCGCACTTCGATGCTCTCGCGCTTCGGAGCGCCAGGCGGCGTGTTGGGGTCCTCGAAGGCACTGTGCCCCATGAATCGCGCCCGGCCATCGGTGCTGCTGTCGTAGGTCTTCAGCAGCAGGGCGTGGTGCGCCTCCATGTTCGGGAAGTAGATCCAGCGGTGCTGTGGCGCATGCCGCATGACGTAGATCTCGCCGGTGCGCTCGCGATACTTCAGGTCCATGCGCAGAAGATCGGCCGGGTCATGGGTGGTGGCGTCACACATGGCCAGCGGCAGCTCCTCGACACGCTGGTACAGCGGTTTCCAGACGTTGTAGAACGCCACCCGACCCTGCAACAGCGGCTCGGCCTCGCGGCCAAGGATGTCGCGTACCCGCTGCGGGCCGCTGGCCACGGTGTAGTCGCTGTGAACCAGCATCACCGCTGGGCGCTGCACCTCGGTCTGCACCTTGAGGTCGGCCGGCAGGCGCTTGCGGTTGGTGTGGTCGAACACCACCACCCGCTTGGCACCGGTGTGGCGCCGCACATGGTCGACGACCTGACCGTAAAAGCGCTCTCGGATCGACGCGTCGTCGTCGAACTGGTCGAACCGACCGATGAAGTCGTGCAGTTCGAAGCCTTCGCGGTCCAGCGAGAACCGGTCCACATGGGGCCAGCCGTCGTGGATGTCGACTTCATGCGGGTCGGTGCCCGGCGGGTTCAGCTGGACGGTCGGGTCGGGCTCGTAAAAGTAGTAGTCGGGCGGAATACCGTTGTCCACGCTGTAGTTCAGCGTGGCACGCACGGCGGGCCCGAGGGGCGGCAGCGTCATGTCAGTTGGCAGGCGGTGTCAGGGTGAATCCGGGGCCGACGAAGGTCTTCTTCCAGCAGGGCAACTGCTCGACCTGCTCGATCATCCAGCGCTTGAGGTTCGGGTGGTCGGCCAGCGGCAGCTTCTGCCAGGCATGCAGGTGGATCGGCGCGGCCAGCGCGATGTCGGCAATCGTGGGTGCGTCGCCGCAGACCCAGGCGCCCTGTGCCAGGCGGGCGTCCAGGATGCCGGCCAGCTTGTGGAACTGCGCGGCCTGCGCGTCCAGCACCGCGGGGTCGGGCTGGGCGCCCAGCAGCGGTTTGACGCAGTTCTCCACCAGGAAGACATAGGCACTCGGGAACCAGCTCGACGACTCCCACAGCAGCCAGCGGTTGATGTCGGCGCGGCGTTGCAGGTCGCGCGGGTAGGCTTGGTCGCGACCGAACTTGTCGGCGGCGTACTGCAGGATGGCGTTGGACTCCCACAGCAGGAAGTCGCCGTCGCGCAGTGCCGGCAAGCTGGCATTCGGGTTCATCGCGAGATAGGCGGGTTCCTTCTGCTCGGCCTTGAAGTAATCGACATGCACCCGCTCGAACGGCGCGTTGAGGAAGTCGAGGCCGGCCAGCACCTTGCGGCAATTGACCGTGATCGGGTCGGCGTACACCTGCATTCCTGTCTCCATTGGAAGTGTGTGGGTGGTGGGACCAGTGCGGTGGCGCCGCTCTGGCGGCGGTGCGCGCTACACCTTGCAGCCAGTCTAGGCATTGACCTAGCTCAAATCATCGGCTGGAATGCAAATCGATTGTTCTCGATCGGGCGACAGTGACACTCTCCACCGACATGCTGGCGGCCTTTGTGCAGGTGGCTGAACACCTGAGCGTCAGCGCGGCCGCGCAGACCCTGGGCGTGAGCAAGAGCGTGGTCAGCAAGCGGGTGGCGCAGCTGGAGCAGGAGGTGCGGGCCACGCTGTTTGCCCGCAGCACCCGGCGCGTGGCACTCACCCCGGCGGGCGAGGCATACCTCGACTTCGCCCGCAGTGCACTGCAAGCCGTGGCCGACGCAGACGAACGTCTGCGCGACCTTCGGCAAGAGTTGTCCGGCCAGATCCGCATCACCGCACCGGTGTCGTGGGGGCAGCAGGTGCTGGCGCCGCTGCTGCCTGACTTTCTGGCGCGGCACGCGGCCATAGAGATCGATCTACTGCTCGGCGACAGGCTGATGGACATCGCTTACGAGCGCATCGACCTGGCGCTGCGCATGAGCGCCGCCGACCTGCCCGATCTGGTGGCCACCCCGGTGGCCCAGCTGGACTGGGTGGTCTGCGCCGCACCGGCACACCTGGCGCGCGCGGGCATGCCGCACACGCCGGCCGACCTGAAGGCCCACCCCTGCATGAGCTACTGGCGTGAACGCTCCGACAACGCCTGGGTGCTGCAGGACAGAACCAGCGGCGCGCAGCAGACGGTGTGGGTGCAGGGCCGGTACCACGCCAATAACCCGGAAGCCGTGGCCCAGGCGGCCGTGGCCGGACTGGGTGTGGCGCTGCTGCCGGCCTACGTGTGCGCCGCCGACCTGGCGGCTGGCCGGTTGCTGCGCCTGCTGGAGGGCTGGACGCCGGTGACCAAGTTCGGCAACCAGATCACTGCTGTGGCCACCCCCGACCGGATGCGGCTCCTACGCAACCGGGCGCTGCTGGACCACCTGCGCCAGCAGCTGGCACCCGGCCAATGAGCCGCGAGCGACGACTTGGCGACATCCATGGACTCCGCGAGCCGATGCGTGGCCAGGCGGCACGCCCTCTGCCAGGCCCGATCCAGCCCGGATCACGGCCCTAGACTCAAGGGCTGTGTATCCAGGATGGCCATCCATGACCCGCCAGCTGTTCGTCACCACCGCCCTGCCCTACGCCAACGCGCCCCTTCACATCGGGCACATGATGGAGTACATCCAGGCCGACATCTGGGTGCGGTTCCAGCGGATGCAGGGGCACACGGTGCACTTCGTCGGCGCCGACGATGCCCATGGCGCACCGATCATGATCGCGGCCGAGAAGGCGGGCAAGACACCGCAGCAGTTCATCGGCGAGATCGCTGCCGGACGCAAGCCGTACCTCGACGGCTTCCACATCGCCTTCGACCACTGGCACTCGACCGATTCGCCCGAGAACACCGAGCTGGCCCACGCCATCTACCGCTCGCTGCGCGACCGCGCCGACGGTTCGCTGATCACCACCCGCACGATCGAGCAGTTCTTCGACCCGGTGAAGTCGATGTTTCTGCCCGACCGCTACATCAAGGGCGAGTGCCCGAAGTGCGGCGCGAAGGACCAGTACGGCGACAGCTGCGAGGTGTGCAGCGCGGTCTATGCCCCGACCGACCTGAAGAACCCCTACTCAACACTGACCGGCGCGACGCCGGTGATGAAGAGCAGCGAGCATTTCTTCTTCAAGCTGAGCGACCCGCGCTGTGTCGCGTTCCTCGAGCAGTGGACCGGCGGCGAACGCCTGCAAAGCGAAGTCGCCAACAAGGTGCGCGAATGGTTCGCTGTCGATGCCGAAGGCCAGGGCGGCCTGGGCGACTGGGACATCAGCCGCGACGCGCCGTACTTCGGCATCGAGATCCCCGACGCGCCGGGCAAGTACTTCTATGTGTGGCTCGACGCGCCGATCGGCTACCTCGCGTCGCTCAAGGCGCACTTCGACAACGGCGGCGCAGCCAAGCATGGCGAGACGCGCAGCTTTGATGACTTCCTTGCCGACCCGGCGGTCGAGCAGATCCATTTCATCGGCAAGGACATCACCTACTTCCACACGCTGTTCTGGCCGGCGATGCTGCACTTCAGCGGCCGCAAGGTGCCCGACCGCGTCTACGCGCACGGCTTCATCACCGTCAGCGGCGAGAAGATGAGCAAGAGCCGAGGCACGGGCATCTCGCCCTTGCGCTACCTCGAGCTCGGCATGAACCCCGAGTGGCTGCGCTACTACATCGCGACCAAGCTCGGCAGCCGAGTCGAGGACGTCGACTTCAACCCCGACGACTTCGTTGCCCGGGTGAACAGCGATCTCGTCGGCAAGTACATCAACATCGCGAGCCGCGCCGCAGGCTTCCTCAGCAAGCGCTTCGGTGGTCGCCTGTCGGCCGATGTGGGCGTCGAGGGCCGCACGCTGCTCGACCACCTGCGCGCCGGGCAGGAAGCCATCGAGCGCCTCTACGACGAGCGCGAGTTCGGCAAGGCGCTGCGCGAAGTGATGCTGCTCGCCGACCGGGTGAACGAGTACGTCGACCAGAACAAGCCGTGGGAACTCGCCAAACGCGAAGGTGCAGACGCGGTGCTGCACGATGTGTGCACCGTCTGCATCGAGGCCTTCCGTCTGCTGACGCTGTACCTGAAGCCGGTGCTGCCGGCGCTCGCGGCGCAGGTCGAGAGCTTCCTGAACATCCCGCCGATGCGCTCGAGCGACGCGCACCGTTCGCTGGGCGCACACACCATCGGCACCTACCAGCACCTGATGCAGCGCGTCGACCCGAAGCTGCTCGATGCGCTGTTCGAGCCGCCCGCGGCGGCGTCAGCTCCTTCCGAACCCGTGCCAGCAATCGCTGCAGCCCCGTCGAAGGAGCCGGGCGGTGAATCGATTGCCGCCACCATCGGCATCGACGATTTCGTCAAGATCGACCTGCGCATTGCCCGCATCGTCAGCTGCGAGACCGTCGCCGGGTCGACCAAGCTGCTGCGACTGCAACTCGACCTGGGTGAGATCGACGACGCCGGCTTGCCCCGCCACCGGCAGGTGTTCAGCGGCATCCAGAGCGCCTACCGGCCCGAGCAACTCGTCGGCAAGCTGACGGTGGTCGTCGCCAACCTCGCTCCGCGCAAGATGAAGTTCGGCATCAGCGAAGGCATGGTCCTCGCCGCGAGCCATGCCGACGAAGCACAGCAACCGGGCATCCATGTGCTCGAGCCCTGGCCCGGAGCGCAACCGGGCATGCGGGTGCGCTGAACCGGTCAGCGGCGGCTGCCCGCCGCATCGATGAGGCGACGACTGACGTCGTCAGCCCGGCACATGCATGCGGTGACGACTGACGTCGTCAGCCGCGTCGCCGTGCACCACGAGCGCTGCGATCGACCACCTTGCGCCAGAAGCAGCGCAGTTCGATGAAGCGCTCGAGTTCGGGCCGGCAGGCCGAGAGCGAACGTTCGCGCTGCGATGCGAGCCAGCCCAAGGCGAACAAGGCCCTCGCGTCCGAAGGTGCCGCGGCCGAGTAGAGCGCGATACCCACGGCCACGTCGTTGACCGCGCCCAGGCGCTCCTGCAACGCGCGCAGGGCCTTCAGGTAAGCCCTGACCTGGGTGTCGTCGAACAGCGAGCGGGCGAATTCGCTCGCATACCGCAGGCGCTTGATGCGCTTGCGCAACTGGTGACGACCGGCGTCGTCGAGGGTGTCGAAGCGCTTGGCGTCGCGGCGCACCTGGCGGTGCCAGCGGTCGAGCCGCAGGGCCACTTGCTCGCGCAAGGCCACCGGTGTCGGGCGATCTGCCTTGTCGTCAGCGGTCACCTGCTCGAGGGCCTGGGCCCACGCGAGTGTCGTCGGTGTTGGCGCTCGACCGAGCGCGGCAACGCCTTCGGTGCGTGCGATCAGGTCGAGCAACAAGCGCTGCACGCCGGGCTGTCGCACGAGCGTGGCGGGATCGTCAGCAGACGGTGCCGTCGGCAGACGGGGCGCATCGCCTGGCAGCCCGACAGCCGCGAGCGCGCCGGTGAGTTCGACCAGCAGCGGCTCGGCCACTGCGGCTTGATCGCGTGCGGCACCCAGCTGCCGGAAGAGGTTCGCGGCCTCGGTAGCGAGCGCCTCGCGCAGGGGCCCGTCGATAGCGTCGGCGAGTTCGTCGCCATCGAAGAAGCGCAGGGCGGTGCGCAGACGCCGCAGGCCCACGCGCAGCTGGTGCACATGCTCGACCGAGTGCACGCCACTCGCCACCTGGCTGGCGTTGACGCTGATCTGCTCGAGGCACGACACCAGCACGGCATCGAGGGCAGCGCCTGGGGTCATGCTGCGCTCGAGCGTCACCTTTGCGGCGTAGCGAGCAGCAGCCATCGGCGCGTCGCGCACCAGCAGGTTGCCGAGCTCGGCCTTGCTGCGCGTGTCGAGCCACAGACCGTGCTTGGCGACCCAGCGCCGCGCGGTCGCCAGCAGCACCTGCGGCGTGCCGCTCTTCAATTCGATCTCGAGCTCGCACACCGCCATGCGCCGTGGCGCTGCGGGCGGCCCGGCTTCGATGACGCCGCTGTCGCAGGCCAGCTCGACGCTACCGCCGGGTTGACGCACGGTGCGCGCACGCCGCCAGATGTCGGTCGCCATGACCTGCTGCAGAACTTCGCCGCAATCGCTGAGCGCCGAGAGCAATCGGTCGCCGACGGGCGTGCCCGCGTGACGCGCTGGGTCGATTGGTGGCACCGACGCGCCACTGGCAACGATCTCGACGTTGTGCTCGGCGCGGGTCATGCCGGTGGCGTCGGGCAGGCTGCCCTTGAGCGTCTGCACCCAGCGTCGGCCCTCCTTGCGCAGGCGCAGCGCGAGTCCGGCGCCCGCCAGAGCCCCGGAGGGTGTGTCGAAGTAAGCCGCCTGAAGGCGAAGGCGGCGCACCGCCTGCGGGCCCGCCACCGCCTTGTCGACCGCGGCACGCTGCTCGGCAGGCACCTGGAACTTCAGTTCGATTTCTCTCATGACACTATCGTGACACAGCCCTCGGTCTTGTTTGATGAACGGCGAGCTCCTCAGGAGCCGCCGGTAAACTCGTTCGCCAGCAACCCGTCCCCGCGACCGCTCGCGCCTCGCCACACACCCATGCCACTGTTCTGGAAGCACTACAAGTCCGACGTCACCTCCTTCATCGAGACGCTGAAGGCGGCCAAGCCGACGCTCGAGGAAGAGCAGCGCGCCGGGCGTGCCCTGCTGTGGGACAAGCGTGTCGACCGCGACGCGCTGGAGGACAACGCCGAGTCCCGCGTGGCGCAGCAAGCCTACGTCTACCAGACGCTGCCGAAATAGTCCCTGCCGCTGCGCGATGCTCACCTCTGGCCCTGCCCTGCTCGAGCCGAACTCGCCAGACCACGTGGCAAGCGGTGACGTGGCCGCGGTTCAGCAGGTGCGCGACGGCGTCGCCGTTGCCCGGCTCTACGGCGAGCCGCTGTTCAAGCTGCCGCACGACCTGTACATCCCGCCTGAAGCTCTGCAGTTGTTCCTCGAAGCCTTCGAGGGCCCGCTCGACCTGTTGCTCTACCTGATTCGTCGGCAGAACTTCAACATCCTCGACATCCCGCTGGCCGACGTGACGCGTCAGTACCTGGCTTACGTCGACCAGATCCGCAAGACGAATCTCGAACTCGCGAGCGAGTACCTGCTGATGGCGGCGATGCTCATCGAGATCAAGTCGCGCATGCTGCTGCCGCCGCGCAAGACGGCCGACGGCGCCGAGCCCGAGGATCCGCGCGCTGAGCTCGTGCGCCGCCTCGTCGAGTACGAGCAGATGAAGCTTGCCGCCGCGCGTCTCGATGAATTGCCGGTGATCGGTCGCGATTTCCTGAAGGCGCAGGTGCACATCGAGCAATCGCTCGCTCCGCGCTTTCCGCAGGTCGATGCCGACGAGTTGCGCGCCGCCTGGGCCGACCTGATGCGGCGTGCGCGGCTGCAGCAGCACCACACCATCACCCGCGAGCAGTTGAGCGTGCGCGAGCACATGAGCATCGTGCTGCGGGCGCTGCAACGCCGACCCTTCGTCGAGTTCGAGGACCTGTTCGACGTGTCGCGTGGTCCGCAGGTCGTGGTGGTGACCTTCATCGCAATGCTCGAGCTCGCCCGCGAGCACCTGCTTCAAATGACGCAGGCCGAACCGTACGCGCCGATCTATCTGCGCCTGGCGTACCAGCCCGCCTGAGTCGGTCCACCACACCGCACGCCACCTGCTGCCCCACTTGCGTCGAACCCCCGATTCACCCTCCGGGATCCTTCCCCCCGCCGTCCATCGAAAGCGATCGCCATGACCGAATCCACAGTCCAGTTCGCCCGCTCGGCCACACCAGTGGCGCCGAAGTCGACAGCCAGCTCGACGGCGCCATTGCGCTGGCAGGTCGAGCAGGTCGAGGCGCTTTTCGACCTGCCGCTGCCCGAACTGCTGTTCCGAGCGCAGACGGTGCACCGGCAGCACTTCGACCCAGCAGAAGTGCAGCTGTCGACGCTGCTGTCGATCAAGACCGGCGGCTGCCCGGAGAACTGCAGCTACTGCCCGCAATCGGCGGCCTACGACACCGGCGTCGAGGCCACCGCGCTCATGAAGGTCGACGAGGTGCTCGACGCCGCACGCCGGGCCCAGGCCGCAGGAGCCACCCGCTTCTGCATGGGCGCCGCCTGGCGCGGCCCGAAGGACCGTGACATCGACAAGGTGGCCGAACTGGTGAGCGCGGTCAAGGCACTCGGCCTGGAGACCTGCGCCACGCTCGGCATGCTGGGTGACGGCCACGCCGAAACGCTGCGCGACGCCGGACTCGACTACTACAACCACAACATCGACAGCGCGCCCGACAAGTACGCCGACATTGTTCAGACGCGTCAGTTCGAGGACCGCCTCGACACGCTGCAACGCGTTCGCGGCGCGGGCGTCAAGGTGTGCTGCGGCGGCATCGTCGGCATGGGCGAGTCGCGCACCCAACGCGCCGCGCTGATCGCCGAGCTCGCCAACATGGAGCCGTACCCCGAATCGGTGCCGATCAACCACCTGGTGCCAGTCGCCGGCACGCCGCTGGCCGAGCAGGCGCCGCTCGATCCGTTCGAGTTCGTCCGCACCATCGCCACAGCGCGCATCACCATGCCGCACTCGCGGGTGCGGCTGTCGGCGGGGCGCGAGGCGCTGGGCGATGCGGTGCAGGCGCTGTGCTTCGTGGCCGGAGCCAATTCGATTTTTTACGGCGACAAGCTCCTGGTGACCGGCAACCCCGACGTGAGCGCCGACCGGCAGTTGCTCGAAAGCCTGGGCATGAGGACGTCGTGAGCAGCCACCCGTCGACCGACGCCGCTGCGGCGGGCCGCAAACCGCTCACCCTGCACCGTCTGCGCGAGATGCACGCGGCGGGCGAGCCGATCAGCGTGCTGACCTGCTACGACGCGAGCTTCGCCAGGCTGCTCGACGCGGCCGGAGTCGACTGCCTGATGGTCGGCGACTCGCTGGGCATGGTGCTGCAAGGTCATGGCAGCACGCTGTCCGTCGCGCTCGACGACGTGGCGTACCACACCCGCTGCGTCGCACGCGGCAACCGCAGCGCCTGGCTGATCAGCGACCTGCCTTTCGGCAGCTATCAGGCATCGCGTGAACAGGCCCTCGAAAGCGCCTCGACGCTGATGCAGGCCGGCGCGCACATGGTCAAGCTGGAAGGCGGCGGGTGGACCGCCGAAACGGTGCGCTTTCTGGTCGAGCGTGGCATCCCGGTGTGTGCGCACCTCGGACTCACGCCGCAGTCGGTGCACGCGCTCGGCGGCTATCGGGTGCAGGGACGCAGCGAAGAGGCCGTCGCCACGCTCACCCGCCACGCGGTCGAACTCGCCGATGCCGGCGCGGCGATGATGGTGTTCGAGTTGATCCCTTCGACCGTGGCCGCGGGGCTGACGAAGCAGTTGCCGATCCCGACGATCGGCATCGGCGCCGGTGTCGACTGCGCGGGTCAGGTGCTGGTGCTGCACGACATGCTCGGCGTGACTTCGGGCAAGCTTCCGCGCTTCGTTCGAAACTTCATGCAGGGTGCCGGCTCTGTCGAGGCCGCGGTGTCGACCTTCGTCGCCGATGTCAAGGCGCGCCGCTTCCCCGACCCGACCGTGCACGGCTACTGATTCCCTTCATGGCGCTGCTTCCAGCGGCGCATCACACGACGCGGCCCTCGCTGCGGTCGAACTTCAATGGACATCCTGCACACCACTGCCGACTTGCGAGCCGCCCTCGGCGGCGCGGGACGCTGCGCGTTCGTGCCGACGATGGGCAACCTGCACGACGGCCATCTCGCACTGGTACGGCAGGCCGCTGCACATGGCCTTCCGGTGGTGACGAGCATCTTCGTCAACCGCCTGCAGTTCGCGCCCCACGAAGACTACGAACGCTACCCGCGCACGCTCGAGCGTGATGCCGAGTTGCTGCGCGACACGCCATGCGACTGGGTGTTCGCGCCGTCCGAGCGCGAGGTCTATCCCGAGGCGCAAGCCTTCACCGTGCAACCCGACCCGGCGATCTCCAGCATCCTTGAAGGGCACTTCCGACCAGGGTTCTTCAACGGCGTGTGCACGGTGGTGCTGAAGTTGTTCGGCATGGTGCAGCCCAGGGTGGCGGTCTTCGGCAAGAAGGACTACCAGCAAGTCATGCTCATCGAACGCATGGTGCGGCAGTTTTCTCTGGACATCACGATCGAAAGCGCAGAGACGCTGCGCGCGAGCGATGGGCTGGCCCTGTCGTCACGCAACGGCTACCTGAGTGATGCCGAGCGTGCGCAGGCGGCCGAGTTGCCGCAGGCGCTTGGAGCGCTGTCCACAGCTTTCAAGCTCTCGGCAGAAGAGTCCGCATCGCCTGATCGAAGGCTGTCGATCTCTGCGCTCGAAGCTCATGCGGCCGACGGCCTGAGGGCAAGAGGCTGGCAGGTGGACTACCTGAGCGTGCGGCGGCAAGGCAACCTTGGCGCGGCTGCCGACGTCGACAGCCGCCGGGGGCAGTGGGTGGCGCTGGGCGCCGCACGCATCGGCAGCACCCGACTCATCGACAACCTCGAGTTCGACGTGTGACTCCCTGGGATCCGGTCGCTACGGGGGAATTCCCTGTGAATCGGTCAGGCTCTCGCTCTTTATGCTCTCGTCTGCCTAATGAGAGCGAGATGCGCTGAATGCCAGCTGTTGAAGTAGCCGCCGATACCTTCCCCAAATACCTGCTTCAGCACGCACGACAACGCGGCTCCCACCCCGCAGTCCGGGAAAAGAGCCGCGGCATCTGGCAAACCCTGACCTGGCAGCAACTAGGCGATGAGGTCGCCGCACTGGCGTCTGGTCTGGCCGGACGGGGCATGCAACGAGGCGACCACGTTGGTTTGCTCGGCGAGAACCGTCCGCGCCTCATCGCAGCCACCGCGGCGGCGCAGTGGCTCGGCGCAGTAGTCGTCCCTCTGTTCGCCGACACGACGGCCGACGAGATCGTCGGACCCATCCAGCTTGCGGGTGTCACCTGCGTCTTTGCAGAGAACCAGGAACAGGTCGACAAGCTGCTCTCGCTGCTGCCGCAGTGCCCTTCGATCCAATGCATCGTCTTCGACGACGACCGCGGCATGCGGCACTACAAGCAGACCCAGTTGCTGGGCTACGACGCGTTGCTTGCGTCAGGCCGTGAAGGGCTGGCCGGCCGCAGGGCGCTTCTCGACTCTGAGCTCGCACGTGGCACACCCAATGACCCGGCCGCCCTGTTTTTCACGTCGGGCACCACGGGCCCGGCGCAGGGCGTGCTGCATTCGCATGGCGCCTTGATCGACCGCGCCCGCGCAGCTGCCAAGCTTGACGGCCTGAGCGACAGCGACGTGACCGTGGCCTACCTGCCACCAGCGTGGATCGGTCAGCATGTGCTGGCCTACGCGTTGCCGATGGTGGTGGGCGCTTGTGTCTGTTGCCCCGAGTCGTCGGAAACCGTGCTGCATGACATGCGCGAGATGGGCCCCAGCATCTTCCTGGCGCCGCCGCGCGTTCTGGAGGCACTCCTCACGCAGGTCACGATCCGCATCAACGACACCGGAGGCGTCAAGCTCAGGCTGTACACCCACTTCCTGGGCTTGGCCAATCGCGTTGGTGCGCGCGTGCTGGCCGGTGAGTCCGTCGGCTTCCCGGATCGTCTGGCCTACGCATTGGGCGACCTGCTGATCTACGGGCCGCTGCGTGACGTCCTGGGAATGAGCCGTCTGCGTGTGGCCTATTCGGCGGGTGAAGCCGTCGGCCCCGATCTGTTGCGCTTCTACCGTTCGATCGGTATCAATCTGAAGCAGCTCTACGGCTCGACGGAGACCGGCCTGTTCGTCACCATGCAACGCAACGACCAGGTCGTTCCTGAAGCGGTAGGCCCGGCAGCCCCCGGTGTCGAAATTGCCGTCAGCCCGGAACGCGAAGTGATGGTGCGCTCACCGGGCCTTTTCCTCGGTTACCACGGCGACGCCCCCAGCACTCGCCGCGCGACCAACGCCGAGGGCTGGTTCCACACCGGCGACGCCGGCTGGCTTGGCAACGACGGCCAACTGCACATCATTGACCGTCTCAAGGACGTCGGGGCCCTCGCGGACGGTTCACTGTTCGCGCCCAAGCTGGTGGAGAACAAGCTGAAGTTCTCGCCTTACATCAACGAGGCCGTGGCCTTCGGCAACGGACGCAAACATGTCTGCGTGTTCGTCGACATCGACCCGGAAGCGGTGGGTAACTGGGCCGACAAGCAAGGTCTGTCTTACACCGGCTTCACTGACCTGACCACACTCGGCGAGGTCTACGCGCTGATCGCCGACGTCATCGACAAGGCCAACGCCGAGATGGCCCTGGACGCCAGGCTGGCGCATGTCCAGGTTCACCGCTTCCTGCTGCTGCACAAGCGCCTGGAGGCTGACGACGGCGAGCTCACGCGCATGCGCAAGGTGCGCCGCGATGTGATCTCACAGCGGTTCGCAAGCCTCGTCTCGGCGCTCTACGACGGCAGTGTGCGGGGCCGTGTAGACGCCGAAGTCCGATATGAAGACGGGCGCGTCGGCATCGTGACGTCGGACGTGGAAATTCGGGATGCGAAGACCCACCCGCCCCGTGCACTGAAGAAGGCGGCTTGACATGGACATGGCGACGACAGGCCAGACCGGCGCGCCGGCAGCGACGCAGCGGGGCTTCCCTATTGGGAACGTCATCCTCGACCTCGATTCGGTGTCACTGCGCTTCGGCGGTGTGAAGGCGTTGACCAACATCTCATTCAACGTGCTCGAGCACGAGATCCGCGCGATCATCGGCCCCAACGGTGCCGGCAAGAGCTCGATGCTCAACGTCATCAATGGCGTCTATCGGCCACAGGAAGGAACGATCACGTTCCGGGGCGAAAAGCTCAGCGACATGACGCCGAACCGCGCCGCGAGCATGGGCATCTCTCGCACCTTCCAGAACATTGCCCTCTTCAAGGGCATGACGGTGCTCGACAACATCATGGCCGGCTGCAGCCTGCGCGAGAACGCCAACTTCCTCGAGGTGGCGTTTCAGTTGCCCCGCGCGCGTCGCGAGGAAAGCATCAACCGCGAGAAGGTCGAGGAGATCATCGAGTTCCTTCAGATCGAGCACATCCGAAAGACACCCGTCAAGCGCTTGCCCTATGGCCTGCAGAAACGTGTCGAACTCGGGCGTGCCCTCGCGGCTGAGCCCAAGATCCTGTTGCTCGATGAGCCCATGGCGGGCATGAACATCGAGGAGAAGCAGGACATGTGCCGTTTCGTCCTCGACGTCAACGACCACTACGGCACCACGGTCGTGCTGATCGAACACGACATGGGCGTCGTGATGGATCTGTCTGACCGAGTCGTCGTGCTCGACTACGGCAAGAAGATCGGTGACGGCACGCCCGACGAGGTGCGCGCCAACCCCGAGGTGATCAAGGCCTATCTGGGCGTGGCGGACTGAACTTGGAACAGGGCCTAAAGAGATGACCTTCTTCTTCGAGGTGCTGATTGGCGGGCTGTTGTCCGGAATCATGTATTCGCTGGTCGCCCTGGGCTTCGTGCTCATCTACAAGGCGTCGTCGGTGTTCAACTTCGCGCAAGGCGCGATGGTGTTCTTCGCCGTGCTGTCCTTCGTCGGCTTCATGGAACTGGGCCTGAGCTTCTGGGCAGCGCTTCCGGTCACGATCGGCTTGATGGTGGCAGTGGGGGTGGCCACCGAACGTTTCGTGCTGCGGCCCCTGGTGGGCCAGAACGAAGACACGCTGCTCATGGCCACCATCGGCTTGGCCTTCATCATCGAAGGTGTGGCCCAGCTGGCCTGGGGCGTGGAAGTGCGCCGGCTGGATCTCGGCATTCGCGACGAACCCATGGGCTGGCTCGCCGACAACGCCGACATCCTCGTCAGCCAGCTCGACATCGTGGCCGGCGTGGTGGCCGCCATCCTGGTCGCGCTGCTCGCACTCGGGTTTTCCAAGACCAAGGTGGGCCGTGGCTTGCGCGCGGTGGCTGACGACAACGCTGCGGCGCTGTCCATCGGCATTCCGCTCAAGCAGATCCTGGTTCTGGTGTGGGCAGCCGCAGGTGTTGTGGCGCTGGTGGCGGGCATGTTGTGGGGTGCGCGCAGCGGGGTGCAGTTCGCGCTCGTCGGCGTGGCGCTCAAGGCCATGCCGGTGCTGATCATCGGCGGCTTCACGTCGGTGCCGGGTGTCATCGTCGCAGGCCTGATCGTGGGTGCTGCCGAGAAGATGGCCGAGGTGTACCTGGGCCCCTACGTTGGCGGTGGCATCGAGGGCTGGCTGCCCTATGTGCTGGCCGTGCTGTTCCTGCTGGTCAGGCCCGAGGGCCTGTTCGGCGAAAAGATCATTCGCCGCGTCTGACGCAACGGCACAACCTGGACTTGCGAAGACATGTTTTACCGAGAAGCCGGCCAGTATTCGACGAGCTACGGGCAGGATAGGCAACTGCTGACCCTGCGGCAAGACCGCGTCGGCATGATTGTTCTGCTGGCGGTGGGGTTCGTGGGATTGCCCCTCTTTGCCACCGACTACTGGCTGAGCGCCATCCTGATCCCCTGGCTAGTGCTAGCGCTCGTGGCGTTGGGACAAAACATCCTGATGGGCTACGCAGGCCAGTTGTCACTGGGTTCGGCAGGTTTCATGGCCGCTGGGGCCTTTGCTTGCTACAACCTGATGCTGCGCGTGCCCGGCATACCGTTTCCGGTGGCAGTGCTCTTGTCAGGACTGATCGCCGCCGTCGTCGGCATCGTGTTCGGACTGCCCAGCCTGCGCATACGCGGCCTCTACCTCGCCGTGGCGACGCTGGCGTCGCAGTTCTTCATCGTCTGGGCGCTGGACAAGTTCGGCTGGTTCAAGAACTACGACACCTCCGGGATCATCAACGCCCAAGCCATCGTCATCTTCGGCCAGACCATGTCGACGCCGTCGCAGAAGTACCTGGTGGTGCTCGTCATCGTCGGGGTGCTGACGCTGCTGGCGGCCAACATGGCACGCGGCAGCACCGGCCGCAGCTGGCGCGCGGTGCGCGACATGGACGTCGCTGCCGAGGCCATGGGCATGTCGCTGCTGCGCACCAAGTTGCAGGCCTTCGCGATCAGTTCGTTCTACTGCGGAGTCGGCGGCGCACTGTTCCTGTTTGCCTACCTGCAGACGGCCGAGCCGGCGGCCTTCAGCATCGAGCTGTCGTTCCGGATTCTCTTCATGGTGATCATCGGCGGGCTGGGCACGATCCTGGGTCCGTTTCTCGGCTCCGCGTTCATCCTCCTGCTTCCGATCTTCCTGAACATGGGGTTCCACGCCATCCTCGGCAAAAACGTTGATGCCACCATCGCCTCGGCGCTCGAGCAGGTGATCTTCGGCGTGCTGATCATCATCTTCCTGATCTATGAGCCATTGGGCTTGGCCCGCCTTTGGCAGGTGACGAAAGAGCGTTTGCGCCTTTGGCCTTTCAAGTATTGACATTCCCCCTATCCCACCACAAGGAGACATGAGCATGAGTGACAAAGCGATTCGTGGCCTGATCGTGCGCGGCCTTATTGCTGCCGGGGCCCTTCTGTCTGCGGCGGCACCCACGGCGGTGATGGCCCAGGCGCAGGAGCAGTACTTCGGCATTCCGAGCAGCCGCGTCGGTCCTTACTCGGCGATGGGAACCGGCTACTACGGCGGGATCATTGACTACCTGAACTACGTCAATCTCAAGTTCGGTGGCGTCAACGGCGTGAAGCTGACCTGGGAGGAATGCGAGACCGAGTACAACGCAGCGCGCACGGTGGAGTGCTACCAGCGCCTGCTGACGAAGGGCGACAAGAGGATGGTCGTCTTCGACACGCTCGGCACCCCTGGCGCCTATGCGGTCATCGGGCGCATGGAGCCCGACAACGTCGTGCTGGCTCAGTATGGCTATGGCCGCACGGATGCTGCAGACGGCACCGTCTGGCCCTGGGTATTCAACGCCGCAGGCCACTACTGGGGACAGGTTGCGGTGCAACTGTCCTTCATGGCGCAGCAAGAGGGCGGCATCGAGAAGATGAAGGGCAAGACGGTCGTGCACCTGCACATCGACAGCGCCTTCGGACGCGAGCCCCTGCCGGCGATGCGCGAGATCACCAAGCAGTGGGGCGTCAAGCTGATCGAGATCGCAGTGCCGCCTCCCGGGCTGGAGCAGCAGTCGCAGTGGCTTCAGATCCGCCGCGAGAAGGCCGATTGGGTGACCTTCTGGGGCGCCGGCTCGGGAATGAATTCCACCGCCATCACCAATGCGGCTCGCGTCGGCTTTCCGCGCAACCGCATGGTCTATGTCTCCTTCGGCGGTGCCGAGGAAGACATGGTCCCGGCTGGCGACGCTGCCAAGGGCACCTACGTCACGGCCAACGCCGTGCCGGGCAAGTTCCCGCTGATCCAGGACATCGAGAAGGTGGTTTACGGCGCCGGCAAGGGCAACATGCAGAACCCCGAGCGCGTGGGCACCGTGTACTACAACCGCGGCGTCGGCGCGGCGGTGACCTGGGTCGAGGCCCTGAAGAACGCTCAGCGCATCCACAAGAAGGCCGGCAAGACCGTAACCGGGCCCGAGTTCCGCGACGGCTACGAAGCGCTGGACCTCACCGACGCCAAGCTCAAGGAGATCGGCATCCAGGGCATGTCGGCGCCGTTCAAGATGTCTTGCTCCAAGCACGACGGCTCTGAGCGCTTCCGTGTGATGCAGTGGGACGGCGCCAAGTTCGCGCTCATCAGTGATTGGATGCCCGCACCGGACCCGGCCTTCATCCGCAAGCTGATCGAGGAATCGGCCGCGAAGTTTGCCGCGGAAAACAAGGTCACGCCGCGCAAGTGCACGTGAACACGGCGACAAACCCAACCCTCGCGAGAGCCGCAGCCACCGAGGCTGCGGCCCAGCCCATCCTCGCGGTGAAGAACATCGAGGTCATTTACGACCACGTGATCCTGGTGCTGCGTGGGGTGTCCTTTGAGGTTCCCAAAGGCAAGATCGTGGCGCTTCTGGGTGCCAACGGTGCTGGCAAGAGCACGACGCTGAAATCGGTGTCGACTCTGCTGGCCTCCGAGCGCGGTGAGGTGACAAAGGGCTCGATCGAGTTTCGCGGCCAGCGCTCCGACCAGATGACCCCGGGAGATCTGGTCGGCATGGGCATGGTGCAGGTGATGGAGGGCCGGCACTGCTTCGGCCACCTGAGCGTCGAGGACAACCTGATCACGGGCGCCTATGCGCGCAAGATCAGCAACTCCGAGGTGCGCGCCGAACTCGAGAAGATCTACGCCTACTTTCCCCGCTTGAAGACCCGCCGCACCAGCTTGGCCGGCTACACCTCGGGCGGCGAGCAGCAGATGGTGGCGATCGGCCGCGCGATGATGGCCAAGCCGAACATGCTGCTGCTCGACGAGCCGTCGATGGGCCTCGCGCCGCAGATCGTGGCCGAAATCTTCGAGATCGTGCGCGACCTCAACCAGAAGGAAGGCGTGAGCATCCTCCTGGCCGAGCAGAACACCAACGTTGCTCTGAAGTACGCCGACTACGGCTACATCCTCGAAAGCGGACGCATCATGATGGACGGGCCCGCCAAGGCTCTGGCCGAGAACGCCGATGTCAAGGAGTTCTATCTCGGCCTAGCGAAGGAAGGGCGCAAGAGCTTCCGTGACATGAAGTCGTACCGCCGGCGCAAGCGCTGGCTGTGACCTCAGCGCGCGGGTCCGCGCGCTGTGTCAATCCCGCGTGGCCCGCTGCCTGACGCAGGCGATGTACTGCGCGCCATCCGGCGGCAGGCCGCTGCGCTGCGATGTCCACATCATGTCGCCCAGGCACTCCATGACCTCATGGTGAGCAGCGTGCGCGCTTGAACGGCGCGCCGTCAGCACATCGACGGCCTGACGGATGCCCGGGGGCTGATCGATAGACACCTGCTCGCTGATCGACAGGTGCATCGACAAGTGCAGAAATGGGTTGGTGCGACCCTCATCGACCGCATAGACGGCAGCCAGTGCCGCGTCGAGATCGGCCAAGTCGGCGTGGTATTCGGGATGCTGGCCGATCCAGTCGGCGGCGACGATCTCAAGCGCCGTCATCGGTGCGCCGTTGCGAGACTTGGCGTAGGCCTCGCAGAAGAATCGGCGGACGTCCTGCTGCGAGGGCGCAAACATCCGGCTCAGGGACTCGTCGAGGCGGCGCGGCGGTCTGGCACCACCACGTCATTGGCGTCCCAGCCGCCACCGAGCGCCAGGTAGACCCTGCCGAGCGCCAGCCGGCGCTCGAGCAGGCTCTTGGCAGCGTCCGTCTCGGCCGCGAGCACCTGCCGCTGTGCGTCGAGCACTTCGACGAACCCGATCACGCCCGACTTGAACCGCATGTCGGCCAGTCGCAACGACTCGCGCGACGAGACCACGCGGCGCTCCTGCGCAGCGATGAGCTCGGCGCTGGTCTCGTAGGCGATCAGGCTGTCGGACACCTCGCCCAGGGCGACAAGCACCGTCTTGCGGTAGCCGATCACCGCCTGATCGAGGCGCGCGAGAGCCGCATCTTCGTTGCCCTGAAGGGCGCCGCCCGAGTACAGCGGCAACAGGACCGAGGGACCGAGGGAGGCGACCGCCGATGCACCGCCGGTCAGCACGTCGACCAGGGTGGTGCTGACGCGACCGAACACACCGGTAAGCGAGATGTCGGGATAGAAGAGCGCACGCGCTTCGTTGACGCGGGCATTGGCTGCCTCGAGGCGCGCACGCGCCTGGACCAGATCGGGGCGGCGCTCGAGCAGCGCCGACGGCAGGCCGGCAGGCAACTCGGCTGGAAGCGACAGTGCGGCTGGCGTCTCGAAACGCAGCGACCCGGGCGCACGTCCCACCAACACCGAGAGTGCCGTCTCGATTTCCGCAATCTGCCGTTTCAACGTCGGCAAGGCGGCCTCGGTGGAGGCCAGCACGTTCTCCTGCTGACGCTCTTCGGCTGCCGAAGACACACCCGCCTGAGACAGCTTGCGCACGATGCGCAGCACCTCGCGCTGGTTGGCGGCTGCGGCCTCGGTCACCGCAAGCACCTCGCGTTGTGCCGCGAGCTGGTAATACAACGCAGCGGTGTTGACCACCAGTGACGCCTGCACCGCATGACGCGACGCCTCGCTTCCCATCAAGTCAGCACGCGCTGCCTCGCTGGCGCTGGCGTAGCGGCCCCACAGGTCCAGATCCCACGACACCGCCAGGGCGCCGAGAAAACTCGAGGTGAGGGTGTCGCCCGGCCGGCGCGCCGTCGGCGTTGTCGACAGCTGAAGCGCGGCGCTCGGCAACTGGCCGGCCCGGGTGGCTGTCGACACAGCCTGTGCTTCGCGCACCCGCGATGCGGCCAGCAGCGCGTCGGGGCCGGCGGCGAGTGCCTCGTCGATCAACTGCTGCAGCGGCGCATCGGTGTAGATCTCCTTCCAGCCGAGCGTGCCGAAGACCGGCGAGCTCGGCGCCGAGGCAGGAGCAAAGCGGAACGATTCGGGCAGCGCCTCTGAGGGCTCCTTGACGCGCGACGGGTTGAAGACGGTGCACCCCGACAGCGCGAGCGCTGCAGCGACGGCCGCAGTCACGGCATGGTGGTGGTGGAGCCGCATCAGTGCGCCCCTCCCTCAGGTGCAGCGGCGGCGGCCGCACTCGGCGCGGAGCGCTTGCTGCCGCCGAACAGGCGATTGATCGCCACGAAGAGCACCGGCACCATGAACACCGCGAGCAGCGTCGCAGCCAGCATGCCGCACAGCACGGTGATGCCCATGGACACCCGCGACGCGGCGCCGGCACCCGAGGAGATGACCAACGGCACGACCCCGAGGATGAACGCGAAGGAGGTCATCACGATCGGCCGCAAACGAAGCTTCGCGGCACCGATGGCCGCAGAGACCACGTCCTCGCCCGCCTCGAGCTTCATCTTCGCGAACTCGACGATCAGGATCGCGTTCTTTGCCGCCAGCCCGATCAGCAGCACCAGGCCGATCTGCGCGTAGATGTTGTTGGTGAGCCCGGTGGCATACAGGCCCAGCATCGCGCCGAAGACGCCCAGCGGCACGGCGAACAGCACGGCAAAGGGCACGGTCCAACTCTCGTACATGGCGGCAAGAAACAGGAAGACGAACAGGATCGCCAAGCCGAAGATGATCGGCGCCTGACCCGCCGACTGCTTTTCCTGAAGGCTGATGCCCGACCACTCGTAGCCGTAACCGGGCGGCAGCGCGGTGGCAGCCACTTCTTCCAGCGCCTGGATGACCTGCCCCGAACTCACCCCGGGTTTGCCATCGCCGCCGAGCTCGGCGGTGCGGTAAAGGTTGTAGCGCTGGGTGACGTTGGGCGCACTGATCGGCACCGACTTGATGAAGGTCGACAGCGGGATCATCTGCCCATCGGCACTGCGCACATGAAACAGGGCCACGCCTTCGATGTCGCTGCGGAACTCGGGCTCGGCCTGCATCGTGACCTTGTAGGTCCTTCCGAAGCGACTGAAGTCGTTGATGTTCAACCCGCCCAGGAAGGTCTGCAGCGCGTTGGTCACATCGCTGATCGGCACGCCCAGCTTCTTGGCCTTCTCGCGATCGAGCTCGAGGCGGAAGGCCGGCGTCTTCGGGTTGAACTTGGAGTAGATGTTGCCGATCTCGGGACGCTCTCGCGCCGCTGCCATGAAGTCCTCGGCGACCTGCGCCAGCTCTTCCGGCGAGGCTCCGGCGCGATCCTGCAACTTGAACGAGAAGCCGCCGGTCGACCCCAGACCGGGGATGGGCGGCGGGTTGAAGGCCAGCACGACGGCGTCGGGCAGCTGCGCCATGCGGGCGTAGGTGGCCATGATGATCGCCCGCAGCTTCTCTTCAGGAGCCGTGCGCTCCTCCCAGGGCTTGAGCACGGCGACAAACAGCGCGCTGTCGGGCTGACTGACGCCGTTGAGAACGTTGTAGCCGTTGATCACCAGACGCTTCTCGACGCCGGGCAGATCAGACAGCAGAGCATCGACCTTGCGGGTGACTTCGAGGGTGCGGTTGAGCGATGCCGCTTCGGGCAGTTGCACATGGCCGATGTAGTAGCCCTGGTCCTCGGGCGGAACAAACGCGCCGGGCACGCGCCCCATCAGATCGAACGCGGCGTAGACAAAGATCGCGAGGAGCGCGAGCGACGGCAACAGACGCTTGATCATCGACTGCACACCACGGCCGAAGCGCTCGGTGAGCGCGTCGAACAGTCGGTTGAAGCCGCCGAAGAACCGTCCGAGCAGGCTGCGTGCCGCGTCCGGAGAGCGCGGCTTGAGCATCAGCGCGCACAGCGCCGGCGTGAGCGACAGGGCGACCACCGCCGACATCAGCGTCGACACCGCGACGGTCACCGCAAACTGCTTGTACATGATGCCGGCGATACCACCGAGGAAGGCCACCGGCACGAACACCGCGCACAGGATCAGCGCAATGGCAACCACCGGGCCCGACACCTCTTCCATCGCCTTGAGCGTTGCCGAGCGGGCATCCATGCCGCCGTGCGCCAGATGGTGCTCGACCGCCTCGACGACGACGATCGCGTCATCGACGACGATGCCGATGGCCAGCACCATGCCGAAGAGCGTCAGCGTGTTGATGGTGAACCCGAGGACGGTGAACACGGCCAAGGTGGCGATCAGCGACACCGGCACCGCCAGCATCGGGATCACGGTCGCTCGCCAGTTCTGCAGGAACAGAAACACCACGATGAGCACCAGCACCAAGGCTTCGACGAAGGTGTGCACCACCTCTTCCAGCGAGGCCTTCACGAAGGTGGTGTTGTCGAGCACGATCTCGTAGGCCATGTCCTCGGGGAACGCCAGCGCCATCTGCTTGAGCTGCTCCTTGATGAGATCGGCCGATTCGATCGCGCTCGCGTCGGGCGTGAGGTTGATCGACAGCGCTGCGGCCGGCTTGCCGTTGAGCTTGGACTGGAAGCCGTAGTCCTTGGCGCCGAGCTCGACCCGAGCGACATCCTTCACCCGGACGAACGAACCGTCGGACTTCGCCCGCACGATCACGTTCTCGAACTCGGAGACCTCGACGAGGCGCCCCTTGAGTTGCACGCCGTACTGGAACTGCTGGCTCGCGGGCGCCGGCAGCTGGCCGACCTGCCCGGCCGGCGCCTGCACGTTCTGCTCCTGAATGGCACGGTAGACGTCGGTGGGCGTCACGCCGAGAGAGGCCATGCGGTCCGGCTTGAGCCACAGGCGCATGCCGAACTCCGAGCCGAAGAGCTGCACGTTGCCGACGCCCTTGACGCGCTTGAGTCCCTCGATGACGTTGATCGTCGCGTAGTTGGCGAGGAACAGGTCGTCGTAGGTCCCGTTGGGCGAGACCAGCGCGATGTACATCAGCGTGTCGGGACTCTGCTTCTTGGTGGTGATGCCGTTGGCGATCACTTCCGAGGGCAGCCGCGCGTTGGCCTGCGAACTGCGGTTCTGCACCTGGACCGCAGCGATGTCGGCGTTGGCCTCCAGCGCAAAGGTGACGTCGAGGTTGTAGGCGCCATTACCGGCGGAACTCGAGGTCATGTAGACCATGCCCTCGACGCCGTTGACCTGTTCCTCGATCGGTTGGGCGACCGACTGCTCGACGACCTCGGCCGCAGCGCCCGGGTAGACCGCCGCGACGCGAATGGTGGGCAGCGTGATCTGGGGGTACTGGGCGATGGGCAGGCCGAGCCCTGCGATCAGCCCAGCCAGCGTCATGAGGATCGCCAGCACGATCGCGGCCACCGGCCGCCCGATGAAGAACTTCGCCATGTCCGGCCCGGGGTCAGGAAGCGCTGGCGGAAGCCGCCGGCGCAGAGGATCGCCCGGCCGCCGGCACCGGCTTCACCGTCGTTCCGGGACGCGCCTTCTGCAGGCCGTCGACAACGATCACGTCGCCCGCCTTCAATCCTTCGAGGATCAGCCACTGATCGCCGAGTCGAGCGCCGGTTCTCACCGGACGCTGCTGCGCCTTGTTGTCAGCACCGACCACCGTGGCGAACTGCTTGCCGAGCATCTCGGTGATGGCCTTCTGCGGCACGAGGATCGCGTTTTGCGCCTCGTTGGCCACGATGCGCACCCGCGCATTCATGCCCGGGCGCAGCACGTCACCCGGGTTCGGAAACACGGCCCGCAAAGTCAGGGTGCCCGTGGCGGGGTTGAGCGCCCGGTCGGCGAAGTCGAAGCGGCCCTTCTGCGCATAGGTGGTGCCGTCGGCCAGGATCAGGTCGATGGGCGCGACCTTCTCCGTGCCGAGCGCCGTGCCCGCAGCCTGCAACCGCTTGACGTAGGCCAGATAGTCGGTTTCCGCAACACTGAAGTACGCCACCATCGGATCGAGATTCGACACCGTGGCCACCACCGTCTGGCCGGCGCTGACCAGAGCCCCGACCTCGAGCTTCTGCAGGCCGATCTGACCGGCGATGGGAGATCGAACCTCTGCGTACGAGCGGTCGAGCTTCGAGCGCTCGACTCCGGCCCGGCGCGCCTGAACGACCGCTGCCTGTGCCTTCTCCTGGGCCACGGCCTGGTCGTAGCGCTGGCGCGGAATCGCGTTATCGGGCAGCAGCGGCTCGTAGCGCGCGACGTCCTGACGAGCGCTCGCCAGTTGCGCCTCGGCCTCCGCAAGCTTGGCCTGCGCATCGACCACCGCCTCATCGTAGGCGCGGGTGTCGATGAGCATCAGCGGCTGATCTTCCTTGACCCGCTGGCCCGGCTGAAAGTACTGCTTGATGACGAGGCCCGAGGCGCGCGGTCGGATCTCGACTTCGCGAAAGGCCTTGACCTCGGCGACGAGGTCCAGCGGCAAGGTCGTGCTGCTCGCGGTGAGCGTCTGCACGACGACTTCGGGAATGGCCACCGGCGGCGGCGCAGCGGGAGGCTTGCTGCAGGCGGCCAGCAGGGCGGTGACTGCGATGGCCCAAACGGCACGAGGAACCGGCCGCTTTGGCCAAGGCGCGACGGATGTCGTCATGGGGATCCTGCGGAGAAAAGGTCGGTGTGCCCGCTACGACCTGGCGCCTTGACGGGTGCAGGTGATGCTATCAGCGCTTCTCTGTGTAAGGCTCGACGGCGG
>VYKX01000132.1_pt1 | contig 25544 bp, 25 predicted proteins | sample 5114471 | NCBI WGS metagenome assembly VYKX01 (sample SAMN12291785, study PRJNA351875) | freshwater metagenome | isolation source: freshwater lake | place: USA: Michigan, Gull Lake | collected 2013-08-08
AGATCAGGCGGCAATGCAGCGATCGGACTGTTGACGGTCTCGGGTGGTTGCAAAGCCAACATGGCACCCATCACGACGGCGAAGCCTGCAGCGACCGCCAAGGGTGCCTTCATCCGCCGCCATGGTGTTCGCAGTCCGTTGGCGGCAAGGGAATCCGGTGCCACCAATGCTGGAGGCGGCTGCCGAGTCGCAACTGGGGAAAGAACCACCGGTTTGTTGGCAAGCCGTCCTCGCAAGGCCTGCATGAACTTGGCATCGTGGCCTGCATCGCTAGCGAGTTCCTCTGAACGCAGGACGTCTCCGATGAGTGTGTATGCATGCCAAGTCGAGCGGACTTCGGCGCGCCGCCAATCAGCGCACAGACCCGCCAACTCGTCGTGACTCAACTCGCCATCGAGAAGTTCGGAAAGCGCCTGCCCACGCGTGTCATCCAACGAACCCGGTTTCCCATACTGATCTGTCATGCTCACCACCGCCTTCATGCACCAGGGTCATCGATGCGGATGCCCTGCCTTCACCAACGTTCACCGATCCGCGTGTCAAGAAGCGGCCGCAAACGCAACGCTATCGCCTCGCGAGCGCGAAAAATGCGCGACCTCACGGTCCCGATGGGACAACCCATCAGGTCGGCAATCTCCTCATAGCTCAAACCCTCAATCTCTCGAAGGGTAATGGCCTGCCTCAGATCTTCGGACAGCGCCGCGATCGCCGAGTTCACTGCTTCAGCCACTTCCTTGCTGGCCATCAGGGATTCCGGCGTCTCGCCGTCGGTTAGTTCGTTCTCCGCCCGGGAAGTTTCCTCATCGTCATCGGGATTCGCCCGTGCAGATTCGGTCACGAGCAGGTCTCGCTTGAGTTCTCCCAAGGCCTTTTTGGCGGTATTGACGGCAATCCGATACAGCCAGGTGTAGAAGGCACTCTCCCCGCGGAACTGGGGAATGGCGCGATAGGCGCGGATGAAAGTCTCCTGGGCGATATCGGGAACAAGGTCGACATCTCGCACCATGCGGCCGATCAGACGCTCGATGCGCCGCTGGTACTTGACAACCAGCATCTCGAACGCGCGAACGTCTCCTTGCTTGACGCGCTCGACCAAAGGCGCGTCGACGTCGGGAGGGCTGTCCATGCGATCGTTCACTGCAACGACGAATGATCGCCAATCTGCGGCGTTTTGGGTAATTGCCCCGAATGAAGCGCACATCGCAGGGCATGCCAGTCGCCTCGCAGACCATCGCGCTGCAAGGCAAGCCAGCGCACGGGATGTATCGAAGTATGGCCTTCGGCCTCACACCTGAGGAGCATCCACACGCCGAGATCAACCACCACATCGACCCGAACCAGCGGACGTTCGTCACCGACTCCCAAGGAGCCGAGGCGCCAAGAACCGTCAGTCCATTGGAGGCGCGATGGGCCGCGGCCGCGTTCAGCCCAGACGCACACCATGCAGAAGACGACAAGCGACAAGCCACCCACCACTGCCCGAATCGACATGGCTCCATGCGACGACAGGATCCACAGCGCAGTCGTCGCGACACAGAGCGCCGAGATGAGGATCAACCCAGCGTTCCAGATGATGAAGTGCGCCACATCGACCAGCCCTGTACGCGGGAACTGCATCTGAGTGCCGACAGAACCCTCGGTCAGGCTCGCTTGAATACGAGCGTCCCGTTGGTACCGCCAAAGCCGAAGTTGTTCTTCAAGGCCACGTCAATGCGCATGTCACGGGCCACGTTGGGACAGTAATCGAGATCGCAGTCCGGGTCGGGATGGACCAGATTGATCGTCGGCGGAGAAATCTGATCGCGAATCGCCAACACCGTGAACACCGACTCGACCCCACCCGCCCCACCGAGCAGGTGCCCTGTCATCGACTTCGTCGAATTCACAACCAGCCCACTCGCGTGTTGACCGAAGGCCATCTTGATCGCGTTGGTTTCGTTGACATCGCCCAGTGGCGTCGAGGTGCCGTGTGCATTGAGGTACTGAACCTGATCGGCGGCCACGCCAGCATTACGCAGAGCCGCACGCATGGCCCGCTTCGGTCCGTCGACGCTCGGCGCGGTCATGTGAAAGGCATCCGCACCCATACCGAAACCGGCCAGTTCAGCATAGATGTTGGCGCCGCGGCGTCTCGCGTGCTCGTACTCCTCGAGCACCATCACGCCGGCCCCCTCACCCAGTACAAACCCGTCGCGCTCACGATCCCAGGGACGCGACGCGAGGGCAGGATCATCATTGCGCGTCGACAACGCACGGGCGGCGGCGAAGCCGCCGACACCCAGCGGCGACACCGTGGCCTCAGCCCCGCCGGCGATCATGACGTCGGCGTCGCCATACTCAATCAGGCGACCCGCCTCACCGATGCAGTGCAGGCCGGTGGTGCAGGCGGTCACGATGGCGAGGTTCGGGCCCTGAAAGCCGAACCTGATCGAGATGTGCCCGGAAATCATGTTGATGATCGACGCTGGAACGAAGAACGGCGAGACACGGCGGGGGCCGCGTGCCACGAGCTCGGCATGCGTTTGCTCGATCAGCGGAAGACCACCAATTCCTGAACCAACCACACAGCCGATTCGTTCGGCCTGCTCCTCAGAGAGCTCATCGTTGGTCGGCAAGCCGGCGTCGCGGACCGCCTGAATGGCAGCGGCAAGCCCGTAATGCATGAAGACGTCCATGTGCCGACCATCCTTGGCCGGGAAGTAGTCTTCTAGGTTGAATCCCTTGACTTCACCGGCTATGCGGCACGAGAAGGCCGACGCATCGAACTTGGTGATGGGGCCGACGCCCGAGCGCCCGGACAAGAGGTTCGACCACGCCTCGGCGATGCTGTTACCGACGGGACTGATGATCCCGAGTCCGGTGACGACGACACGACGCTTGCTCACGCCGTGGTCCTTTTGGAGATTGAGGTCGCCGTGGTCGAAGCGTTCGCTAGCGACGCATTCTTCAGAGTGATCAGCATGGAGTCGGTGACGACCTCAAGCCTTCTGGTTCTTCATCGCGTAATCGATAGCGAGCTGAACCGTGGTGATCTTTTCGGCCTCTTCGTCTGGAATCTCGATACCGAATTCATCTTCGAGCGCCATGACGAGCTCGACCGTGTCGAGCGAATCGGCGCCGAGGTCAGCGACAAATGCCTTCTCGTTGGAGACATCAGACTCCGGCACGCCTAGTTGCTCAGCAATGATTTTCTTGACGCGGGACTCGATATCGCTCATGACTCCTCCGGGAGTGTTGTGTGAAATGACTGACGATTCTAAAGGTTGCAGATCTCGCGACCGGGCCGTCGAACTCGATGCAGGGAAGTGCATTCACAGGTCGCGAGCCCCAAGACCGGTCTACATGAAGTCGACTAATTCATGTACATGCCGCCGTTGACGTGAAGCTCGGTGCCCGTGATGTAACCGGCAGACGCAGACGCCAGGAAAGCCACAGCATGTGCGACGTCAGCGACTTGCCCAAGGCGCCCCAGCGGAATCTGATCGAGCAGAGCTGCGCGCTGAGACTCGGGGAGTGCATCCGTCATGTCGGTGGCGATGAATCCCGGCGCCACGCAGTTCACCGTGATGCCTCTGCTACCAAGTTCGCGAGCGAGCGAGCGCGTCATCCCGGCCACTCCTGCCTTGGCTGCAGCGTAGTTCGCCTGTCCCGGATTACCGGTGGATCCAACGACTGAGGTGACGTTGATGATTCGCCCTGAGCGCTGCTTCATCATGGGTCGAACGACCGCCCTGCTCAATCGGAATACTGAACTCAGGTTGGTCTGGATGACTGCATCCCAGTCGGCATCCTTCATGCGCATCGACAGGTTGTCGCGGGTGATGCCGGCGTTGTTGACGAGGACATGCAGGCCCGAGAACTCCTTCAGCACTGAATCGACCAACCCGTCGATGCCGACCGGGTCGTTGACGTCGAGACACATGCCGCGGCAAGCGTCAAAGCCCGCGAGCGCCTCCCCGACGGCGAGAGCGCCCGCCTCCGTGGTGGCTGTCCCGATCACCCGAAAACCTTGCCGCGCCAGTTCGAGCGCCACACCGCGCCCGATCCCCCGCGACGCGCCAGTGACGATGGCAACCTGCGCGGTCATGACAGGAGCGCCCGCGTGTCTGCAAGGGATGTGGGATCGAACACCGAGCCCGCTTGCGCTTCGGCGTCGATGCGTCTCACCATCGACGCAAGCACCTTGCCCGGGCCGCATTCGATGAGGTAATCGATATCGTGCTGCCGGATCGCCTCGATGGTCTCACTCCAGCGCACCGGGCCGAACGACTGCCGATAGAGGGCATCACGGATCGCAGCCGGATCGCGCTCGTCGCGTACATCAATGTTGTTGATGACAGGAATCAACGGCGGCTTGATCACAGTCGAAGCAAGGCGCCCTCGAATGCGCTCCGCGGCAGGCTTCATGAGAGAGCAATGGAACGGCGCAGAGACCGGCAGCATGACGGTGCGCTTGGCGCCGGCTTCCTTCAACAGCTCGCACGCGACAGTGACCGCTTGGAGCGCCCCGGAAATCACGATCTGGAAGGGATCGTTGAAATTGGCCGCTTCGACGATCTGCCCGGTGCGAGCCGCCGCTTCGCGACAGCAGATCTCCACTGAACCCACTGGGGCGCCGAGAACGGCGGCCATGGCCCCGTCTCCGACGGGTACGGCATCTTGCATGGCCTGAGCACGAAACTGGACCAACGGCAATGCGTCGACGAGAGACAGCGCGCCCGCAGCGACCAGCGCGCTGTATTCACCGAGCGAATGCCCTGCGACGAGTATGGGCTGCAGGCCGGTCTCGGCAATCCAGACCCGAAAGCAAGCCACCGCCGTTGTCAGCATCACTGGCTGCGTGTGCTCGGTGAGATCGAGTTGGTCCTTCGGACCTTCGCGAATCAGCCGGGCTATGTCCCAGCCCAGCGCCTCCGACGACTCGGTGAGCGTTTGGCGCACCGTCGGGTGATCACCCCAAGCGTCGAGCATCCCGACGGATTGAGATCCCTGCCCAGGAAAAAGAAAAGCAAATCGTTTCATGTGTCTGGCGCCGGATGAGCGCCCTCAGAGATCTATCAGCACCGCACCCCAGGTGAATCCACCGCCCACCCCCTCGAGCAACAGCGTCTCGCCGGGCAGGACCTGGCGCGAACGACAGGCCACATCGAGTGCCAGCGGAACCGATGCCGCCGAGGTGTTGCCGTGCTCGGCCAATGTCACCACCACCTTGTCCATCGAGAGGCCCAGTCTCTTTGCAGTGCTCTGCATGATGCGTACGTTGGCCTGGTGTGGAATCAGCCAGTCGATGTCGCTTGGGTTTCGCCCAGCCTTTGCCAGCACCGAGCGGGCAACATCTTCGAGCACACCCACGGCGAGCTTGAACACAGCTTGCCCGTCCATGCGCAACAGTGGGTCTCCGCACACACCACCCGATTTCACGCCGCCCGGCGTGCAGAGAATGTCGACGTACCTGCCATCGGCATGAAGCTCGGTGGCGACGATGCCAGGGCGATCGCTCGCGCGCAGGACAACGGCCCCTGCTCCATCACCGAACAGAACACAAGTGCCGCGATCCGAAAAATCGAGCAGCCTGGAGAACACGTCCGCGCCGATCACCAGTGCGATGCTGGCGGCGCCGCTGCGGATCATCGAGTCGGCAACGGTCAACGCATAGACAAACCCCGAGCACACCGCCTGCACATCGAATGCAGCGCACCCGTGAACCCCCAGCTTCTGCTGAACGATGCAGGCGGTCGACGGAAAGACCATGTCGGGCGTCGAGGTCGCGACGATGATCAGATCGACTGCTGCCGCATCGCAATCCGCTGCCTCGAGGGCCTGACGTGCCGCAGCCACCGCGAGTTCGCTACACGACTCATCGTCGGCCGCGAAGTGGCGCGCCCGGATTCCGGTGCGCTCGACGATCCATGCGTCGGATGTCTCGACCCCTTGCCGCGAAAGCTGTTCGACGAGGTCGGCATTGCTCACGCGCCGCCTCGGCAGACAGCTTCCGGTGCCCGCCAGTCGGCTCCAGCGCAACGGCTGCGGTGTGCTCGAAGCGACTGTGCTCATGCCGCGTGACTCGGCAGCATGACGACCTCGCGTTCCTCGACCCGCACCGCAGGCATCGACTGGAGCGTGTCGAGGATCTGGTCGTGAACTTTGTCGAGCAAGCCATTGCGAGCGGCCTCGAAAGCCCGGTTCAACGCCTGCTCGAAAGCAAAGGCATCGGCGGACCCGTGACTCTTGAAGACGAGTCCGCGCAAGCCCAGCAAGGCCGCACCGTTGTAGCGGCGGTGATCGACACGCGCCTTGAAATGCTTGAGCACCGGAAGAGCGACAACCGCAGCGATCCGGGCGAACGGAGTGCGCGTGAACTCCTGCTTGATGAAGCTCGACAGCATGGCTGCAAGGCCCTCTGCGGTCTTCAGCGCGACATTCCCGACGAAGCCATCGCACACGATGATGTCGACCGTTCCCTTGAAGATGTCGTTTCCCTCGACATTGCCATGGAAGTTCAGGTGACCGCCGGCAGCCGCAGCGCGCAACAGTTCACCGGCGCTCTTGATGACTTCGCTGCCCTTGATCGTCTCTTCGCCGATGTTGAGCAGTCCGACCAACGGTAGCGGTTTGCCTTCGACTGCTGACACGAGTGCGCTGCCCATCACCGCGAACTGCAGGAGGTGCTCCGCCGAGCAATCGACATTCGCCCCGAGATCGAGGACGGTGGTGTAGCCATCCTTCTGGTTCGGCATCACGCTGGCAATCGCCGGGCGATCGATGCCCTCGAGCGTCTTGAGCACGTAGCGCGACACTGCCATCAGTGCGCCCGTATTGCCTGCAGACACGCAGGCGTCGGCTTTGGCTTCGCCGGATCCGTCTGACCGGACGAGTTCAATGGCCATGCGCATCGAAGACTGCTTCTTGCGCCGCAGAGCCACCTCGATCGAGTCGGTCATCTCGACCACTTCAGAGGCCTCCACGAGGCGGCAACGGGACCAACCGGCGGCAACGCTGATTGCATCGCGACGGCCCACCAGGATCAGTTCCGCCGCCGGATGCTGCTGCAGAAACGCCCGACACGCAGGCAATACGGCCGCGGGACCGATGTCGCCGCCCATGCAATCGACAGAAAGCCGCACCCGCCCGGATCTCGTTCGATCACTCATCGGGATATCCAGCCTCTGGCGTCGCCCAACGCGCGCTCGCGCATCGAAACCAGAGTTCTGAGATCGATGGCGTTCAAGCAGCGAAAGGTCAAGGCTCTAACCCGGCCAGACGCCACGCTAATCTGCAGTCCGCTGCGCGGTAGCAGGCGTTGCAACGCCGTGCAGGCAGACTCACCCCGAGACTCAGGCTTCGGCCTTGGTCTTCAGGACCTTGCGCCCGCGGTAGAAGCCAGTAGGGCTGATGTGATGACGCAGGTGCACTTCTCCTGTGGTCGGCTCGATGCCAAGGCCAGGGGCGCGCAGCGCGTTGTGTGATCGGTGCATGCCCCGCTTCGAGGGCGACTTCTTGTTCTGTTGAACAGCCATGGGATTCTCCGCAAACGTTGTGCCTGAGCGCCTGTTCTCGCCGCGATTGGGGAGAGGCGCCTGAGCACGACCGTGTTCGGGAGAACACTCTCGTCGTGCTGCTGACGGCAGAACCGGCGCGAAGTGTACCAGCGGCCTCAGGCGCCGTCGTCCGTGGCTCGAAGCTTCCAGCCGGAAAGCGCCTCGAAGGGATTGGCAGCCGTTTCCATGCCTGTCAGATCCGCAGTGCCTGCATGGCGCAAGACGCAATCCGAATGTCGCGGAACCAGCGGCAGGGTGAGGACAAGTTCGTCTTCGATCAGTTCCATCAGATTGAATCGACGCGAAAGAGTCAGCACGTCGTCGTCGCTTTCGGCATCGAGTTCAGCGGCCTGCTGCTCTCCCTCCACGAAGCGGAAGCGCCGATCGACCGCCAGATCCGCACTCACCGGCTCCAGACACCGCTGGCAGACCAGCCCGATGCGGGCATCCACCTTCAGAGACAACCAGATCTCCGCGCCGCCCGCCCGCGGCGACACCACCTCGCCAGCCGCGCTCCAGACCACCGGGACTGGCGTGTGCGAAGCCATGTCCGGATGCATCTGGTCGAGCAGTCGGCCAAAGACCTGAAGCGAATGCTCTCCCTGAAGAGAACCTCCGCGCTTGGCAAAGGCCGCCACGTCCAGACGGCTGGGATCGAGATTGGGCGAATCCATCTGCGTCAGTTTAGGCCGCGCGCCGTCAGCGCGAGAGTGACTGAGCAGCCACGACCGCGCAGACACAATCGTGAAATGCCGAGCCGACGCCAACTCATCCTCGCATCGAGTTCGGTGTACCGGCGCGAACTGCTCGCGCGACTCGGGTTGCCCTTCACGTGGGTTGCACCCGATACCGACGAGACTCCGATCGACGACGAGCCGCCGGGCACCATCGCGCAACGCCTCGCGAAGGCAAAGGCCCTCGCCGTTGCGATAACCCACCCCCAAGCAATCGTGATCGGCTCGGACCAGGTCGCGATGCTCGATGGGTGTGTGCTCAACAAGCCAGGGCACTTCGAACGAGCTCGCCTGCAGCTCATGTCGATGAGCGGGCGACAGGTGCAGTTTCACACCGCGGTGTCGGTGATGTGCATGGACACCGGATTCAACCAAGGCGATCTGGCGATCGCGACAGTCGACGTTCGCAGGCTGACTGCCGACGAGATCGAGCGGTATCTGCGTCGAGAACAGCCCTACGACTGCGCGGGCAGCGCGAAGTGCGAAGGGCTCGGCATCGCTCTGCTCGAGCGAATCGAGTCCGACGATCCGACTGCCCTGATCGGCCTGCCGCTCATACGCACCTGCGCGCTTTTGCGTGAGGCAGGCATCGATCCACTCGGGGACGTAATCCAGTGACCGGCACGCTGTACCTGGTGCCCAACACGCTGGATTTCGGCTGCGCCGGCGCTGAAGACGCTGCCCTGCCCGACATCAGACAGGTTCTGCCCCTCGGCGTGATCGAGCGGGCGTCCGGACTGACCTCATGGGTGTGCGAGAACGCGAAGTCGGCGCGGGCCTTCCTGAAGAGGGTCGATGCGCTGAGACCGCTCGCGATGCCGCTGCAGGCGATCGACATCGTCGAGCTGCCCCGCCCCCCCAAGGGACGCCACGAGCCAGCGATATCGCTGAAGACAGAGATGGCGCGCTTGCTGCGCCCGGCGCAACAAGGAGTCGATACGGGATTGCTGTCCGAGGCCGGCCTGCCGGCAGTGGCAGACCCGGGTGCTGCTCTGGTGCAAGCCGCGCATGAGCTCCGCATCCGGGTCGTGGCACTGCCGGGCGCCAGTTCGATCCTGCTGGCGTTGGCGGCAAGCGGATTGCACGGACAGAGCTTCGCTTTCGTTGGCTACCTGCCGGTCGACGCCGCGTCGCGCAGCGCACGCATCCGCGAATTGGAACAATGGTCAAGAAAGGCGCAACAGACGCAAATCTGCATCGAGACGCCCTACCGCAATCAGGCGCTCCTGTCGGCGATGCTTGCAGCACTGAATGCAGACACCCGACTGTCGGTCAGCTGCGGACTGACGCTCGAATCGGGATGGAGCCGCAGCGACACCGTGCAGCGATGGCGCGGCGTGTCGATCTCTATGCCTGGCGACGTTCCGGCGGTATTCAGCTTCTGCGCCTGAGCAAAAGACAACCTCAGAAGAACGCGGCCGTCGCGGCCAGATTACTCGGAGTGCTCGACGACGCGCTTTTCGCCGAAGAGGGCGGCGACTCGGCGCTTGGGCTTGATGTTTGGCGAAGCCCGCGAACCGCTTGTTCCCGCAGCGGGCACCTTTGCCTCCCATGCCGGTGCCGACGTCGCGCTCGGCTCGTAGGGCTTGTCAAAGAAGGGGTCGGAAGACACTTGCCTCGCCGGGCGAGCAGGGCGATCAGCGCCGCCCATGGAGCGGCCTGACTCTGACTTCGCGGCAGCCGCGAACTCGTCCTCGACCGGCCGCTCACGGCGGGAATCCGGGCGAGAGTCTCGGCGCAAAGGAGCAGCGTCCAGATCCATCGGTTCGATTTCGATCTTCTTCTTGATCAACTTCTCGATGTCGGCCACCAGACGGGTGTCGTCTCGCGACACCAGCGTGACCGCCAAGCCGGACGCACCCGCCCGGCCGGTGCGGCCGATACGGTGCACGTAGTCCTCGGCACTGAACGGCACGTCGAAGTTGAAGACCGCGGGCAGGTCCGCAATGTCCAGGCCGCGCGCCGCAACGTCGGTGCACACGAGCACATCCACTTCGCCGCGCTTGAACGCATCAAGCGCCTTGAGTCGTTCGTCCTGCGACTTGTCGCCGTGCAGGGCGTTGGTGCGAAGTCCATCTCGTTCGAATGACCGAGCAAGACGGGCGCAGCCCAGCTTCGAATTCACGAATACCAGGGCCTGGGTCAATGCGCGCTCCTTGATCAGCTGGAGCACCGCGGCACGCTTGTCATCGTTCGACACGCTGAAGAATCTTTGCTCGACATTCGTCGCCGTGGCATTGGGCCGGGCAACCTCGACGAGAACCGGATCCTGAAGGTAACTCTCTGCCAGACGCTTGATTTCTGGCGAGAAGGTCGCTGAAAACAGCAGGGTCTGGCGCTGCTTGGGCAGATAACTCAAGATGCGCTGCAGATCGGGCAGGAAGCCGATGTCGAGCATGCGGTCCGCTTCGTCGAGGACGACGTACTCGACCTGACCGAGATTGCAGTTCTTCGCCTCGATGTGATCGAGCAATCGACCCGGCGTGGCGATCAGCACCTCGACGCCGGTCTTCAGCTCGGCCGTCTGGGGCTTCATGTCGACACCGCCAAAGACCACCATGGTGCGCAACCTGGTGTGCTTGGCGTAGCTCTTGGCGTTGTTGGCCACCTGGTCAGCAAGTTCGCGCGTCGGCGCAAGCACCAGAGCCCGCACCGGGTGACGTGCAGGCGACGCGCTGCTGTTCTCGTGCTTGAGCATCTTCTGCAGCAGCGGCAGGGTGAATGCCGCCGTCTTGCCCGTGCCCGTCTGCGCCGCACCCATCACGTCGCGCCCTTCCAGAACCAGCGGGATCGCCTTGGCCTGGATCGGCGTCATCTGGGTGTAGCCCGATTCGACCACCGCCCGCAGCAGTTTTGCATCGAGCGCCATCGAATCGAAACGAACGGGCGCGGGCGCAACTGTGGGAGTGGAGAGGTCGTTCGCGGAATCGGGTTGGGGTTCAGTCATCCTCGGATTATCGCCGCCCCCTTCACGCCAAGGCCCACACCTAGAATCCTTCGGCACTGGCTCCTGTGTGGGGCACAACTGGGTTTTCTCCGAACATGATCCTCGTGACCGGCGGCGCCGGATTCATCGGCGCGAACTTCGTTCTCGACTGGCTCGCTCGATCGGATGAAGGCGTGGTCAACCTCGACGCGCTGACCTATGCCGGCAACCGCGAAAACCTTTCCACCCTCGACGGCGACCTTCGCCACACCTTCGTACACGGCGACATCACCGACCGGCCGCTCCTCGACAGCCTGCTCGCGACTTACCGCCCGCGGGCGGTAGTCCACTTCGCGGCCGAAAGCCACGTCGACCGCAGCATCGTCGGCCCGGGCGCGTTCATCCACACCAACGTCACCGGCACCTACACGCTGCTCGAAGCGGCCCGCGCCTTTTGGGCTGGATTGGCGTCAGAAGAGCGGGCGTCGTTCCGCTTCCACCACGTGTCTACCGACGAGGTCTATGGCTCGCTCGGGCCGACCGATGCGCCGTTCACCGAAACCCACCTGTATGAGCCGAACAGCCCTTACTCGGCGAGCAAGGCCGCAAGCGACCATCTGGTACGGGCATGGCACCACACCTATGGCTTGCCGGTGCTCACCACCAACTGCAGCAACAACTACGGGCCGTTTCATTTCCCCGAGAAGCTGATCCCCCTGATGATCGTCAACGCGCTGGCTGGCAAACCTCTGCCGGTGTACGGAGACGGCAAGCAGGTGCGCGACTGGCTCTACGTGCGGGACCACTGTGCCGCCATTCGGGTGGTGCTCGAGCGCGGCCAGGTCGGCGAGACCTACAACATCGGTGGATGGAACGAGCAGTTCAACATCGACATCGTCCACACCATCTGCCGGCTGCTCGACGAATTGCGGCCTGACGCGGCAGGCCCCTATGCACGGCTGATCACTCACGTCACCGACCGGCCCGGACACGACCGCCGTTACGCCATCGATGCGCGCAAGATCGAGCGCGAACTCGGCTGGAAACCTGCCGAGACCTTCGACACCGGCATCCGCAAGACGGTCGCGTGGTACCTCGAGAACACCGATTGGGTGGCCCGCGTGCAAAGCGGCGCCTACCGAGAGTGGCTGGCCACGCAGTACGCTGAGCAAACACCCGCATGAAGATCCTGCTGTTCGGCAAGGGAGGGCAGGTCGGCTGGGAACTGCAGCGCGCGCTCGCGCCGCTGGGCGAGCTGGTGGCACTCGATTTCGACGACGCACATTTGCACGCCGACTTTTCGAAGCCAGCGGAACTGGCTGCCACCGTCTCGGCCGTGGCGCCCGATTGGATCGTGAATGCCGCTGCGCACACCGCGGTCGACAAAGCCGAGAGCGAGGCGGCGCTCGCCGAGGCCATCAACGCCGAAGCGCCAGGCGTTCTGGCCAGGGCTGCAGCGGCGTCGGGCGCCTTGCTGATGCACTACAGCACCGACTATGTTTTCGACGGCAGCGGCAGAGCGCCGTGGGTCGAGGACGCCCCCACCGGCCCATTGAGTGTCTACGGCCGCACCAAGCTCGCAGGCGAAGATGCGATCCGCCACAGCGGCTGCCGTCATCTGATCTTCCGCACGAGTTGGGTCTACGCCGCCCGAGGCAGCAACTTCGCGAAGACGATGCTGCGGCTGGCTGCCGAGCGCGACGCGCTCAGGGTCATCGACGACCAGATCGGCGCACCCACTGGCGCTGAGCTGCTTGCCGACCTCACCGCCATCGGCTTGCGCGCGACTTCGCACGAGCCGTCTCTCGCCGGCACGTACCACGTCGCCGCGGCTGGTGAGACGAGCTGGCACGGCTACGCGTCGCACGTGATCGAACATGCCCGCACTCATGGCGTGCCCATCCGGGTGGCTCGGGAAGCGATCGAACGCGTGCCGACCAGCGCCTTTCCGACCCCTGCGAAGCGCCCTGCGAACTCGCGCCTCGACACCCGCAAGCTGCGTGCGGCCTTCGGCGTGCACCTGCCGCACTGGCAGACCGGCGTCGAGCGCATGCTGGCCGAGACGATCGAACGGACTTCCTGATCAGCACACCATGAGCGCATCCCGACGCAAAGGCATCCTTCTCGCCGGCGGCTCCGGCACAAGACTGCACCCGGCAACGCTCGCCATCAGCAAGCAACTGCTGCCGGTGTACGACAAGCCGATGGTCTATTACCCGCTGAGCACGCTGATGCTCGCGGGTATCCGCGAGGTGCTGGTCATCAGCACCCCCCAGGACACGCCGCGCTTCCAGTCGCTGTTGGGCGACGGCAGCAAGTGGGGCATCGACATCAGCTACTGCGTGCAGCCCAGTCCGGACGGGTTGGCTCAGGCCTTCATCCTCGGCAAGTCGTTCGTCGACGGCTGCCCGAGCACGCTCGTGCTTGGCGACAACATCTATTACGGCCATGACCTGCAAGGGCTGCTGCAGGTGGCGAGCGCACGCGCTGCGGGTGCGTCGGTGTTCGCGTACCACGTTCACGACCCCGAGCGCTATGGCGTGGTGTCGTTCGACAGCGAGCGGCGCGCGCTCAGCATCGAAGAGAAGCCTGCCAAGCCGCAAAGCAACTACGCCGTCACCGGCCTGTACTTCTACGACGAGCAGGTGTGCGACATCGCCGCCGACATCCGGCCGTCGGCGCGCGGAGAGCTCGAGATCACCGACGTCAATGCCCGCTACCTGGCGCAGGGCGATCTGCAGGTCGAGATCATGGGCCGCGGCTATGCCTGGCTCGACACCGGCACGCACGACAGCCTGCTCGAAGCGAGCCAGTTCATCGCCACGCTCGAGAAGCGGCAGGGACTGAAAGTGGCGTGTCCGGAGGAAATCGCCTTTCGCAGCGGCTGGATCGACCGGGCGCAACTCGAAGCGCTGGCCCATCCGATGCTCAAGAACGGCTACGGCCAGTACCTCATGCAGATCGTTCGCAGCCAGGTGTTCTGATGAAAGTCATCCACACCGACATCGATGGCGTCCTGATCCTCGAGCCGCGGGTTTTCGGCGACGCGCGCGGGTTCTTCTTCGAGAGCTTCAACCAGCAGGCCTTCGACGACGCCGTGGGCCAATCGGTCACGTTCGTTCAGGACAACCATTCGCGCTCAGCGAAGGGCGTGCTGCGCGGGCTGCACTTTCAGCGCGAGCCCTACGCGCAGGGCAAGCTGGTCCGCGTCACCTCCGGCAGCGTGTTCGACGTCGCGGTCGATATCCGACCCGCTAGCCCGACCTTCGGCCGCTGGGTCGGCGTCGACTTGAGCGAAGAGAACCACCGGCAACTATGGATCCCTGCCGGTCTGGCGCACGGCTTTCTCGTCACCAGCGAACGGGCCGACTTCCTCTACAAGACCACCGCCTACTACCGCCCCGACGCCGAAGGCTGCGTGCGCTGGGATGACCCCGACCTGGCCATCGCCTGGCCACTCGACGGCATGGCCCCGACGCTGTCGGCAAAGGACGCCGTTGCTGCCAGCCTGAACGTTGGCTCTGGCGCTGGATGAGCTTTCTGCTGCTGGGTTTCGTCGTCTCGCTGATCGCCACGCTGTTCGTGGTTCGCGCGAGTGGACAACATGGAAGCCTTGTCGACCATGACACCCAAGGCCCGCAGAAGTTTCATACCCATCCGGTGCCGCGGGTGGGCGGTGCCGGCATCTTCATCGCCCTGATCGCCGGGGCAGTTCTGGCGCAATTGACGCAACACGCGCACAGCACCGCCATCTGGCTGCTGCTGGCGGCAGCACTTCCGGCATTCGCGGGTGGCCTCGCCGAGGACGTGACCAAGAACGTCTCACCGAGGCGTCGACTCTTGGCCACCGCGCTGTCTGCCGCCCTCGCTGCGTTCTGGATCGGTGCCGTGATCCGTCGCACCGACATTCCCGGCGTCGACCAGTTCGTTCAGATACAGGTGGGTGCACTGGCCTTCACCCTGCTGGTGGTGACCGGGGTTGCGAATGCGGTGAACATCATCGACGGCTTCAACGGTCTGGCATCGATGTGTGTGCTGATCATGCTGCTGGCGCTGGCCTATGTCGGTCTGCAGGTCGGCGACCGCCTCGTCGTGACCATGGCGCTGATCACTGCCGGCGCGGTGCTCGGGTTCTTCGTCTGGAACTTCCCGGCAGGGCTCATCTTCCTGGGAGATGGCGGGGCCTATCTGCTCGGCTTCATCGTCGCCGAACTCGGCGTGCTGACCATCGCACGCAACCCGAAGGTGTCGCCGCTGTTTCCGCTGTTGCTGTGTGCTTACCCCATCTTCGAGACGATGTTCTCGATCTACCGCAAGAAGGTGCTGCGCAACATGTCCGCCGGCCTGCCTGACGGTGTGCATCTGCACATGCTCGTCTACAAGCGGTTGATGCGCTGGGTCGTCGGCGGCACCGCGGCGCAGGAACTGCTCAGCCGCAACTCGATGACGTCGCCCTACCTGTGGCTGCTGTGCAGCCTGTCGGTCATTCCTGCTTTGCTGTGGTGGGACAACACTCCGGTGCTCAGTGGTTTCATCGTGCTGTTCATGGCCTCTTACATCACGTTGTACTGGCGCATCGTCCGCTTCAAGTCGCCGCGCTGGCTGGTCGTGCGCCGCTGAGCAGGCCGACCCGGCGATCTCACCGCCTCAGCGCGGCCGGTACTCGGGGATGAAAGCGGCCAGACGCGTGCGGCACGCGGCCGCATCGAACGTCGAGGGGCCCAGGCTCGACTCTTCGCCGGCGTCGCCGGCCAGCCAGGTTCGAAGCGTCTGCGCCCACTCGGCCGAGGCGTCTTCGTTCAGTCGAGCAATGCGCAGGCGCGGGTGCGCTGACGGTTCGGTGCGGTCGCTGTCCGCCAGCAGTTCCTCGTAGAGCTTCTCGCCGGGACGCAGTCCGCTGAACACGATGCCGATCTCGCTTTCGCGGTGGCCGCTCAGGCGGATCAGATCGCGAGCGAGTTCGACGATCTTCACCGGCTCGCCCATGTCGAGCACCAGCACCTGGCCGCTGCGTGCCAGCACGGCCGCCTGCAGCACCAGCCGCACCGCCTCGGGGATCGTCATGAAGTAGCGGGTGATGTCGGGATGGGTCACCGTCACCGGGCCGCCGCGGGCGATCTGCTCCTTGAACTTCGGGATCACGCTGCCGCTCGACCCGAGCACGTTGCCGAAGCGCACGGCCGAGAACACGGTGTCCGGGTGCTCGCTCGCCAGCACCGACAGCAAACGCTCGGCAGCCCGCTTGCTGGCACCCATCACATTGGTCGGGTTGACTGCCTTGTCGGTGCTGATCAGCACGAAGCGCTCGGCGCTGCAAGCTGCTGCCGCTTTCGCCGCATGCCAGGTGCCGAGCGTGTTGTTCTGCAGCGCCGCCCAGGCGTTGTCGTCTTCCATCAGCGGCACGTGCTTGAACGCTGCTGCGTGGAAGACGAGGTGCGGCCGGTGCTTCAGGCAGGTCGATTGCACATGGGCCGCGTCCTTCACGTCGCCGATCAGCCGCACCAGAGGCAAGCCAGGGTGCCACTCGCCGAGCTGCTGTTCGATCTGGTACAGCGCGAACTCGCTCAGCTCGTACAACACCAGCCGCGCCGGTCCGTAGCGCGCGATCTGCCGGCACAGCTCGCTGCCGATCGAGCCGCCCGCGCCAGTGACGAGCACCGTCTTGCCGGACACCAGGTCGGCGATGCCCGGTTCGTCGAGCACCACCGGCTCGCGTCCGAGCAGGTCTTCGGGTTCGATGGCCCGGATGCGTTCGATGCGCGCGCCGCCGCTTTGCAACTCGCTCACCGAAGGCACGGTGAGCACCGGCAGGCCGGTGGTCGAGGCGAGCTCGAACGCCCGACGCCGCTGGGCCACGGTCGAACTGGGCAGCGCGGTGATCACGTGGGTCGCGCCTGCGGCCACACCGGGTCGTGAGATGTCGTCGAAGCGGCCGAGCACCGGCACGCCGCCGATGCGCGCGCCCTGCTTGGACGGGTCGTCGTCAAGAAGGCCGATCACCGTCCAGCCCTGTTGCGGCAGGCCAGCCACCAGCAGGCGCGCCGCTTCGCCAGCGCCCATCACCACGGCGCGACGGATCTCGTCGTTGCCGCCGGTGATGCGCGAGCGCAAGTGTTCGTAAAACATGCGGTAGCCGATGCGAGTCATGCACAGTCCCATCAGCGTGACCACCGGGTGCAGGGCCAGCACCGCCCGCGGCACCTGCACCAGTTGCGCCATCAGCACTGCGATCGCGCTCAGTGCTCCCGCGATGGCGCAGCAGACGGTCAGCCGCTTGACCTCGCCGAAGCCCGAAAAGCGCCACATCCCCTGCGGTACTCGGGCCAGCGCGAAGACGACGAGGTAGGTCGCCACCACGCCCAGCAGCACCCACGGGTCATAGCCCGGACGGTGGCTCCACCAACGCTCGAAGCCGAGCCGGAAGAGGTAGGTGAAGTTCCAGCACAGGGCGATGACGATCGCATCGAGCAGCAGCGTCAGCGGCTGCCGGTGCGGTCGCCAGCGTGCGAGGAGACGGTCGAGACGGTGCCAGAACATGGGGTGGGTGAACCTAGGGCCGCGCGGATGGCGTGGGCGGCGCAGACCACCACACGGCGCGAAGCGTCGTCGCGATCCATTGCAGGTCGCGCCACAGCGTAGCCTCGTCGACATAGCGCGCCGACAACGCCAGCTTGGCCGGCATGATGCGTTCGATGTACTCGCGCTGCGGGTCCGCTGCAGCAGCGAGCATGCCCGCCTCGTCGCGGAAAGCCAGTGAGGCCGGATCGGTGATGCCCGGCCGCACGCTCAGCACCTTGGCGCGCAATGCGGGCGGGTACAACGCGACGTAGCGCGGCACCTCGGGTCGCGGGCCGACGAGGCTCATTCGACCGAGCCACACATCGATCAGCTGGGCCAGTTCATCCAGCCGGGTGCGACGCAGAAAGCCGCCGACGCGCGTGATGCGCGGGTCGTCGCCAACGGTGAGCTGCGTGGCTGCCGCAGCAGCGGCCTTCGACAGTGGAGCGTCCGGCCGGCGCATGGTGCGGAACTTGTGGATGCGGAACTCGACGCCATGCCGGCCCACCCGCGTCTGCCTGAAGAACACCGGCCCCGGCGAATCGATGCGGATGGCCACCCCGATCAGCACCAGCAGTGGCGACAGAACCAGCAGGCCAGCGCTGGCAGCGACGAAGTCGAACAGGCGCTTGGTCATCGTTGTCTGCTGCCTTCAGACGGAGCATCACTGCCGCGGGACATGCGCTTCATGCGAGCAATCGGCGGACCGAGTCGGCGATCCGCTGCACGTCGTCGGGCGACAGGCGGGTGTGTATCGGCAGGCTCAGCATGCGCTCGTAGGCATGCTGACTGTGCGGAAAGCGATCAGGCGTGAGGCCGTAGCGCTCGCGCCAATAAGGCTGCTGATGCAGCGGGATGTAGTGCACGCTGCAGCCGATGCCGGCGGCATACAGCCCGTCGATCAGCGCATCGCGTCCGATCGGCGCGCCGTCGCCGAGTCGAAGCACGTACAGGTGCCAGGCATGGGTGTCACCCGTCGCGGCATGAGGCGGCAGCAGCACCGGCAAGTGGGCAAAGGCAGCGTCGTACTGCGCCGCGATCTGCGCCCGGCGCAGCTGCAAGTCGTTGGCACGCCGCAGTTGATGGATGCCGATGGCCGCTGCGATGTCCGTCAGGTTGTACTTGAAGCCGGGGGCGACGATCTCGTAATACCAACTCGGCGCCTTCGCCGTGAATCGGTCGAAGGCGTCGCGGCTGATGCCGTGCAGTCGCATGACGCGAATACGCTTGGCCAGGTCGGCGTCACGGGTGACGACCATGCCGCCTTCGCCGGTCGTGATCGTCTTGTTGGCATAAAAGCTGAACACCGTCACATCGCTCGCGAGGGTGCCGACGAGCTTCCCACCGCAGGTCGTCGGCAGCGCATGGGCAGCGTCTTCGACGACCTTGATGCCGCGCCGTCGGGCCAGCGACAGCAGCGCACCCATGTCGGCTGCGCGGCCACCGAAGTGCACTGGCATCACCGCCTTCGTGCGCGGCGTGATCGCCGCCTCGACCGCGGCCACATCGATGCACAGCGTGGCCGGATCGATGTCGACGAGCACCACATCCGCGCCGAGGTAGCGCACCACCTCGGCCGTTGAGGTGAAGGTGTGGGTGGTGGTGATGACCTCGTCGCCCGGCCCGATGCCCAGGGCTTCGAGCGCCAGGTGCAGGCCGGCGGTGGCGGAGTTCACCGCCATGGCATGCAGCGGCGACCCCGTCGACTGCACCGGCTCGAGGAAGGCCACGAAGTCGTCCTCGAACCGCTTCGCCTTCGGGCCGGTCGTCACCCATCCCGAGCGCAGCGTGTCGACGACCTCGGCGATCTCGTCATCGCCTATGTCGGGCAAAGCGAACGGGATGAACGGCAACGCAAGGTCGGTCATGGCTTGGCGATCCAGCACAGCAGGTGGGTGCGCAGGAACGGTAGCGCATTGATGACGCCGTAGAGCCCCGGGTGGACGCGGGTCAACCGGCGACTGATCGGCGGCGCCAGCGTGACGCGCCGCGCGGTGATCACGCCATGTGGAAACAGCGCGCGGACTCGCGACAGCGGCATGCCGCGCACATCGGGGTTGCGCGGGTTGTCGACGGTGAAGTCGTACCAGACGATGGCGCCGCCGGGCTTCAGCCAGCGCCACATGGCGTCGGCAAGGCGTTGCTGGAACACATCGTCGAGCAGCGAGCTGAAGACCGTCGATTGCATCACCACGTCGTGGCTGCCGGGTTCGACCTCGGCGACGCTGGCATCGCCCAGATCGACCCGCACCGATGGCGGCAGCCGATGGCGAGCCTCCGCGTGGCGCTCGGCCAGCAACTCGATACCGCGCAGGTTCTCGGGTCGGCAACCCAGGCGCAGCCACTCCATCAGGTTCGCCCCGCTGCCACAGCCGACCTCGATCACGCGGCGATCCGACAGATCCATCCAGCCTTGCATGGACAGCAGCCCCATCAATGCACGTTCGCGCTCGATTCGAGCGGTCCAGACCGATGGCTCGAGCGGGTGGTAACGCCGGTCGCCAACGGCACGACGCGCATAGCGCTCACGCACTGCCGCGGTCTCGGCGTCAACTGCGCCCTCGGCTTGGCTGTCGCGATCGGTCGACGTGCTCATCGGGTGAGACTCGAAAAGCGCTCGCGGCCCGCGCCGGGCCGTCGTGCATCCCACCAGCCGATCAGGGTGCCGATGCCGTAGGCGAGTTGCTGCGTCGCGACCACCAGCGGCCAGCGCCACGCATCGCGCCATGACACGTTGCCTTTACCCTCCAGCGCGACCGTGATCGACAGCGCCAGCACCGCGAGTGCATACGACGCGCACAGACCGACGAGCGGCACCGCGCCTGAACCCAGAACCGCACCCACGGCCGACAGCAGCACGGCAGCGACGAACAGCGCCGGCACGCGATGCCGCCACGACGCCGCCTGCCCGTGCTTGCGCATGACGAAGGGCTTCCAGTAGCCGTACTGCAGCCACTGCGCTGCCAGGTCACGGCGAATCGACGGGCTTTGCCACACTCGGCCCCCACCCAGGACGATGCGCAGGTTGTGCTCGTCGTCCTGGTTGCGCACGAGCGACTCGTCGAAGCCGCCAAAGCGATCGAAGCTGGCACGCGGCCAGCAGCCGAGGTATACGGTGTCGACCTCGCCTTCGTAAGTGAGTGAGCGCGACCGCGCGCCGCCAGCCACCCAACGCGACTGGAACACCGCAGCGATCGCTGCAGGCCAGCCGGCGCCCGCTTCTGCCGGCTCGGCACGCCACGGTCCGCCGACGTTGTCTGCACCGGTGCGCTGAAGAACATCCAGGCACTGCGACACGTAGTCGGGCGCATACCGGGTGTGCACGTCCATGCGCACGACGGCGGCGCCGCGAGCCGCGGCGAGCGCAGCGTTGAGCCCGCACGACACGATACGACGCGGGTTGTCGATGACCCGCACACGCGCGTCGCCGAGCGCGATGCGATCGATCACCTCTCGCGTGCCGTCGTCACTTTCGCCATCGGCGATCAGCACCTCCAAGGTCCAGCCTTCGGGCAGGGTCTGCGCCAGCGCGTTGGTGCAGAAGGACTCGATGTGATCGCGTTCGTTGCGACAGGGCACGATCACGGAGAGCATCTGCATCACGCCACCCGTGCCCTGGCAGCGACCCGTTCGAGCAGCGCTGTCCAGCGGTCGACATGCTGCGCCGGGCTGAAGAGGCGGCGACTGCGCTCGATACCGACGGCGCCCATCGCACGACGTCGAACCGGGTCGCTGAGCAACGCAACGATGGCTCGCGCCAAGGCATCGACGTCGAAATCCGCGACGACGATGCCGCTGCCCTCGCCGATGATCTCCGCCGGCCCGGTCGGGCAGTCGAACGCCACCGCGGGCAGACCCAGGGCCTGTGCTTCGAGCAGCGCCAGCGGCATGCCTTCGTATCGCGACGGCAGAACGAACAGCGACGCGCTGCGGAAGAAGGTTTCGACCTGCGTCGTTGGAGCGCACCATTCCACGCTGTGGCCGATGCGAAGCCGCCGCGCCTGAGTTTCGAGCTGCGGTTGAAGGGGGCCGTCGCCCACTACGCGCAGGCGCGCCTCGGGCAACTCTCGCAGCACCTGTACCCACGCGTCGAGCAAGAGGTCGAAGCCCTTCTGCGCGACGTGCCGCCCGACGGCGAGCACGACGAAACCCGCATCCGGTGGCGGCTCGTCGGCCTTCAGCATCGATGCGTTGGCAATGACCTCAGTGTGTGGATTGAGCGCGCGGAATCGCGCCGCATCGGCCTCGGTCAGGCTCACCACCGCAGCAACCCGTGGGTAGAGACGACGGCGCATCCACTGCCACACAGTCGAACGAGCGAGAAAGTGGTTGTGGTCGCAGCACACGACGCGCGATGCCTGCGCACCGATCCACGGCAGGGTGACGCAGGCCGTGACCAGCCCGTTGAGCACGATCACGTCTGCTGGGTTCGCCCTGACCACCGTCGCCAGGGCGCGGCCGCGGTCCCAGGCGCCTGAAGCGAGTTTCCACAGACGACGCAGACGGCCAAAGGGGCTCGGCCGATCCCGACTGTCGAACGGACCCTGGACACAGGACTCGACCTGCCCGTCGACAGCATCTCCGCTGCCGCGGCCGACTCCCGCGCAACACACCTTCACTCGCGCGTCGAGCGGGTAGCGCACGCACCCGGCCGGCGTGTCGACCGTGCCGAGCGCCACGCTGTGGCCCATTGAGACCAGGTGGTTGGCGAGTGTGCACACGAAGCGCTCGACACCGCCCGCCACGTCGAGCCGGTCGCACACCAACAGCACCCGCATCACCACTGCCGTCATCGCTCGCCACGCCGGATCAGACCTTCAACGTCAACGCGGGTGTAGTCGGGCGCGGGCAACGTGAAGCCACTGTGTTGGATCGCTTGCATCCTTGCGCGCCACACCCTCGCAGCGTCGCGCACTCCGAGAGTCGACAGTGCCGCGTTGACTCGCCCCCGCAGGCTGGAGTGCGCGTCCCTGAGGTCGCCTGCGACCGCATCGCTGTGGTCAGTTGCGCCGACTTGCCAGGCGACCTGCGCATAGTCCGACTGCTGCGGCGGCGTCCATGCATCCGGCTCGCGCAGCTTGCGTGCGAGCACCAGCAAGTAAGTCTCGTGGCTGTTGCCGAGCGTGACTCGCCGACGCAGCTGCGACGGATCGGCCACCCGCCACCACTGTCGCACGTCGGCCTTCATCGCGACGAAAAGTCCTCGCAGCTCGAAGCCTCGCGACGGCTGGTACAGGTTGCAGAACAGTTCGGGCGAGAACTGATAGAAGCCATGACCGCAGAGGTTGTTGGCCGGCAGGGCATGCAGCAGGTGTCCACCAACACGGCACAAGTCGACCACGTTGCGCCAGGCGACGGGGAAGTTGAACACGTGCTCCAGGCACCCGAAGTCGAGCACCGAGTCGTAACCCCCACGCGCCGCCGCCAGTGCGCCCTCGGTCGGCCAGGGCAGGTTCATGTCGTGGATGAACCGGGCCTGCTCGTACGGCGAGGCATCGACAGAGTCGGCCACCTGCGCGCCCAGCCACTGCTGTGCGAGCGGCTCGAAGAATCGCATCGCTCCAGCATGACTGCCCGGCTCGCTCAGAGCAGGCAAACCCCGCAGGCGTCGAAAGCGCTCGAGCGGTTGTGGGTCGACGAACACCACCTGCCGGCCGATGGCCAGCGTGCGTTCGAATGACGCCCCCAAATCCTGCGCATGCGCCAGGAAGTGGAGGTTGTGCAGATCGATTCCCATGGATCTATGAGTACCGATGCCGTCAGGCAGCCTTGGTGCGCCGGGTCCAGACGATGCCGGCCACCGCTGCCCCGATCACGACACATTCGGCGCTGAAGGCCACCCAGGCCAACGCCACCGCATCATGGCCAGCCCACCACGCCGCGGCCGCGCCGAAGGCGCCTCCGACGACGACGCAGGCGCGGTACGCGTGGTCGTAGCGGGCGCTGCCGAGCATCCAGTAGCCGATGAACTTCCAGCCGGTCAGAAGCGGCAGCAGCAGTCCGGCCACGGTCAACACCGCCGCGAGCCGGGCATGCTCGACGCCGGGCAAGGAGCGCTCGATGAGCGGCCAGCCGAAGATCAGCAGCGCATAGATCGACGCACCGGCCAGCAGCCCACCCACCGCCCACCCCGCGGCGTACCGCAGTGCCACGCCCTGCCCTGCCGTAAAGCGCGCGACGATGCGCGGGTAGACGACCTGCACCAAGGGGTCTGCAGCCTGCAGCAGCGCGCGCACCAGTCGGTCGGCGAGAAAGTACACCCCGAGTTCGCTGCGCGTCATGCGGCTTGCTGCGATGGCCGGCAGCGCCAGCGAATAGGCCGCCCCGGCCAGAGACACTGGCAGCATCGTCGCCCCGAGGCGCAGACCGGGACGCACCTCTGCCGGTGACCACAGCGCCAGTCCGCCCAGATCACGTCGCACCCACCACCAGCCGAGCACGGCGAGCGCGATCGCGGCCACCACTTGCAGCAACAGATAGGTCTCGACGCTGTGCGCGAAGGCGATCGTTGCCAGCAGCAGCAACGCCAGCACGACCACCTCGACGCGGGCGAAACGGTGCAACTGCGAGGTCGCCTGCAGGTACCACGTCGCGGGCCAACCCAAGGCGCAGGCCAGTGCGGCCAGCAGGACCGCAGCAGTGGCGCTGCCTTCGCCGGGCACTGCGCCCGGCACCTTTTGCGCCAGCGCAGCGACGACCACTGCGGCCAGGACGCCGGCACACAGCACGCAGCGCGCACTGAACACCTGACGCGCGAGCTGCAGTCGGCGGGCTGCATCGGCCACCACCGCGTGGCGGGTGACCGCGCCCAAGAATCCGCCTTCGGTCAGCAGGCCCAGCAAGCCCGACCACACCAGCAAAAGGCCGAGCCGGCCGAACTCGTCGGCTCCGAGCCGTCCGGCCATCACCGGCAGCATCAGCAGCGGCGACAGCAACCGCGCCGCTGCCGCGAGATACATCGGAGGCAGGGTCCGCGACAGCGCCATCGGCGGCAAGGCAGCGGGCGTGTTCAAGCCGCCTTGACCATCAGTCGCGCGGTGTAGTCGACGCGGTGCAGGAAGACTGGCGTCGTGCTCGCCGCAAAGTATTCGTCGACTGCCCGACGTGCGCCCTGCCAGTGCCCGTAGTCGTCGACGATCAAGATGCCGTGATGGGCCAGCAATGGATAGAGGTGGACCAGTTCGTGGCGGGTGGACTCGTACCAGTCGGTGTCGAGCCGCAGCAGCGCGATGCGCTCGGGCAGCGTCGCCGGGATGGTCTGCTCGACAGGGCCTTGGACGAAGTGAATCCGGTCGCGAGGGTAGCCAGTCGACCAGAGGTTGTCGCGCACGTCGTCGAGCCCGGCCTCGCACCAGACACCCTCGCCGCGCTCGGTGCGGGCGAGTTGGGCCTGCGCGGTCTCGCCCGAATGGGCGCGGTCGGCGACGGTGGGTGGCGTCATGCCGGTGTAGGTGTCGTAGAGGTACAGGTTGCGTGCGGTGTCGCCGCGCGCGATCAGAGCCAGCGCCACAGCCATCATGCTGCCGCCGCGCCATACGCCGCACTCGACGATGTCGCCCGCGATGCGGTGCTCAACCAGATAATCGACCGCCTGAAGCAGGCTGGCACGGCGTTCGTTGCCGGTGAGGGTGTACGGCTCGACCCGACGCACGATCGCGCGATCGGCCTCGCTCAGGTCGGCAAGGGTGGTTTGCTCGTCGACCCGCACCAGTTGCAAGCCGCGAGCCTGCAGAGCGCGCGCCATGGGCTGAATCAGCAGGCGTTTGATCGTGGACTTCATCGGGGGTA
>VYKX01000097.1_pt1 | contig 25429 bp, 23 predicted proteins | sample 5114471 | NCBI WGS metagenome assembly VYKX01 (sample SAMN12291785, study PRJNA351875) | freshwater metagenome | isolation source: freshwater lake | place: USA: Michigan, Gull Lake | collected 2013-08-08
CCGCCGGGCGGCAGCCGCCACAGCGTGGGCGGCGTCAGCGGGTCCTGCGCGTCGGCGAGGAGTTCGCCGGTCGCCTCGGACGGTTCGGTGTCGAACGACCAGACCGAGACGGTGCCGATCGCCGGAAGGCCCCCCACCGTCTCCCGCGCCCAGCCGCCGTCCGACGGCGTCAGCACGTGGGTGACAGGGGCCAGATCGTCGAGGATGGAGAGGACGAGGCGGCCGGCCGACCAGAAGGAATAGCGCAGCGCCCGGCGGGGCCCCGGCTCGAACAGCGTCTCGAACCGGCGCTCGCCCTTGAGGAAGGCCGACAGGCGGCAGGCGACCAGCACGTCCGCCCCCACGATCGTCCCCCCGACGGTCCAGGGCACGCGCGGCTTGATGGTGAGCCAGTCGCCGTGGACGTCGGTCTCGGCGTCGGTCGGCACGTCGATCCGGACTTTCGGGCCCGTGGCGTCGCCCAGCCACTCCTCCACGTCGTAGAAGCCGATGCGGTCGACGAACCAGAGCCGCGGCGGCGAGACCGAGCGGTCGACGCCGGCGCCGGCCGCCATCCGGACCTCCGGAACCTCGAAGATCACGGGCGCGTCCGCCGGGCCGGTTCCGCGCCGCCAGAGACGCACCGTGCGGGCGTAGCCGGACGTGGTCGCCCCGCCGAGTGCGGAGGACAGCACGAGGGTGTCGCGGTCGAGCCAGGCGACGCCGCCCTTGGCCTCGGGCGCCTCGAAGCCGCCCGGCACGAAGGTGCGCGTCGTCAGGTCGAACTCGCGGAGGACGACGGCGTCGGCCCCGCCGCGCGAGAGCGAGAGGATCGCCCGGTCGTGGGTGCCGGGGATCGTGGCCGCCCCCTTCCAGATCCAGTCCTCGCCCTCGTCCCGCGCCAGCGCGTCGAGGTCGAGCAGCACGTCCCAGCGCGGCGGGTCGGCGGCGAAGCCGGCCTCGTCGGTGCGCCGCCAGAGGCCGCGCGGGTTCGCTGCGTCCTGCCAGAAATTGTAGAGCAGGCCCGCCCGGCGGCCGACGTAGGGGATGCGGTCCGGCCGGTCGAGAAGGGCCGCGAGCGCGTCGCGGTCGGCCTCGAACGCCCGGTCGGCGAAACGGGCCAGCGTGCGCGCGTTCTGGTCGCGTACCCAGGCGACCGCCCGCTCCCCCTCGATCGCCTCCAGCCAGAGGCGGGGATCGTCGTCGGGCGCGTCGACGGTCGGGCGGATGTCCATGGGGGCGTCCTTCACATGCGGAACACGCCGAAGCGCGTGGGCTCGACCGGGGCGTTCAGCGCGGCCGACAGCGAGAGGCCGATCACCGTGCGGCTGTCGGCCGGGTCGATCACCCCGTCGTCCCACAGGCGCGCCGACGCGTAGAACGGGTGGCCCTGGGTCTCGTACTGCGCGCGGATGGGGGCCTTGAAGGCCTCCTCCTCGTCCGCGCCCCAGGTGCCGCCCTTCGCCTCGATCCCGTCGCGGCGCACGGTGGCGAGGACGCTCGCCGCCTGCTCGCCGCCCATGACCGAGATGCGGGCGTTGGGCCACATCCACAGGAAGCGGGGCGAATAGGCCCGGCCGCACATGCCGTAGTTGCCGGCGCCGAAGCTGCCGCCGACGATCATGGTGATCTTGGGCACCGCGGCGCAGGCCACGGCCGTGACCATCTTCGCCCCGTCCTTGGCGATGCCGCCCGCCTCGTACTTCCGCCCCACCATGAAGCCGGTGATGTTCTGGAGGAACAGCAGCGGGATGCGCCGCTGGGCGCACAGCTCCACGAAATGCGCGCCCTTCAGCGCGCTCTCGGAAAAAAGGATGCCGTTGTTGGCGACGATGCCGACCGGCATCCCGCAGACGTGCGCGAAGCCGGTGACGAGCGTGGTGCCGTAGGTCGCCTTGAACTCGTCGAACGCGCTGGCGTCGACGATCCGCGCGATCAGTTCCCGCACGTCCCAGGGCTTGCGCGGGTCGGCGGGGACGAGGCCGTGGATCTCCGAGGTGTCGAAGAGGGGCTCTGCCGGCGGGCGCAGCGGCACGTCCGGGCGTTTGTCGTGGTTGAGGGTGGCGACGATGCGGCGCGCGATCGCCAGCGCGTGGCGGTCGTCGCGGGCATAGTGGTCGGCCACGCCGGAGACGCGGGCGTGGACGTCGGCCCCGCCCAGCTCCTCCGCCGTCACCACCTCGCCGGTCGCGGCCTTCACAAGCGGCGGGCCGCCGAGGAAGATGGTGCCCTGCCCCTTCACGATGACGCTCTCGTCCGACATGGCCGGCACGTAGGCGCCGCCCGCGGTGCAGCTTCCCATCACCAGCGCGATCTGCGGGACGCCGGCCGCCGACAGCTGGGCCTGATTGTAGAAGATCCGGCCGAAATGGTCGCGGTCGGGGAACACCTCGTCCTGGCTGGGCAGGTTGGCGCCGCCGCTGTCGACCAGATAGAGGCAGGGCAGCCGGTTCTGGGCCGCGATCTCCTGCGCGCGCAGGTGCTTCTTCACGGTGAGGGGAAAGTAGGTCCCGCCCTTCACCGTCGCGTCGTTGACGACGATCACGCATTCCCGGCCCGAGACGCGCCCGATGCCGGTGAGGATGCCGGCCGCCGGCACCGGCTCGTCGTAGACGCCGTGGGCGGCCAACTGCGACAGCTCCAGGAAGGGCGTGCCGGGATCCAGCAGCAGGCGGATCCGGTCGCGGGGCAGCAGCTTGCCGCGGCCGACGTGCCGCTGGCGCGCCGTCTCGCCACCGCCCTGACGGACCGCGGCGGCGAGGTCGCGGAGTGCGGCGACCTGGACCCCCATCGCGGCGGCGTTGGCGGCGAAGTCCGTGGAACGGACGTCGATCTGGCTTCGCAGGACGGGCATGGGCTCCACCGCGCGGAAGGGCGTCGGGGGCGCAGCTTAGCCGCCCCGCCCCCGCGCGTCACCGGCGCGATCCGCGGATTCCTTCGTTCCCATCGGCATTTCCGGACCCGCGGATCGGCCGGGCGACCGGACCCGATCCGGGGACGGACAGGGTGCCGAGCGAGGGAATCCGCCGCGCCGGCACGATCACAACTCTTCAGGGAGGATCTGGACTCGTTGTTGCAACCCTGGCGTCGACGGGCCACGGACGGACCTCGGATACCTCATCCGGGCCCCTGCACGTCTTCGACAGGCACGACGCCACCCGAGGAGGATCACATGAGCAACTCCGTGAACACCAACTACGGCGCGCTGGTCGCGCTGCAGTCCCTCAACCGCACCAACGCCGAACTCCAGAGCGTGCAGAAGCGCGTGACCACGGGCTACCGGGTCAACGACGCGGTGGACGACGGCGCCGCCTTCGCGGTCGCCCAGGGCATCCGCTCCAACATCGGCAGCCTCAACGCGGTCAACCAGCAGCTGAACATCGGCCGCGGCACGAACGCCATCGCGCTCGAAGGCGCGACCAACATCTCGAACACGCTGATCAAGATCCGTGAGGTCGTCACCAAGCTGGCCGACGCGAACCTGTCGTCCGACCAGCGCAACCAGTACAACGCCGACCTGTCGCGCCTCGTGGGCGAGATCGGGAACTTCATCTCCAACTCCGTTTTCAACGGCACCAACCTGCTGAACCGGGGCGCCAGCGCGACGCCGGTCATGGTCATCTCCAACGTCGGCGGCACCCAGTTCACCCTGACCTCGACGGACCTTTCGGCCTCGCTGATCGGCGGCAGCCTCATCACCACGTCCTTCGCCAACGCCACCCTGGCCGCCTCCGCCCTCTCGGCGGCCGGCACGCAGCAGTCGGCGGAGAACGTCGTCAGCACCTTCCTCAACAACCTCGGCGGCGACAGCAGGCGCCTCGCCAACCAGATCAACTTCAACGCCGCCCTGCTGAAGGCGTCGGAGGAGTCGCTGGGCTACATCGTCGACGCCGACCTCGCGAAGGAGAGCTCGCGCCTGCAGTCGCTCCAGATCCGCCAGCAGCTCGGCACCCAGACGCTCGGCATCGCCAACCAGAGCCCGCAGACGCTCCTCGGCCTGTTCCGCTGATCTCGGGCGGACGGCGGCGCTCCCCGGAGCCCGCCGTCCTCGGCCGATTCAATCCCAGGTCGTTAATCGTCTTGATTGCATCGGCGATCGGTTGTACAACCGTCCGCGCCCAGAACGGGTACAGCTAACGGGAAAGGCCGTACGCCATGTCGAACTCCGTGAACACCAACTACGGCGCGCTCGTCGCGCTCCAGTCCCTCAACCGCACCAACGCTCAGCTGGAGGCGGTCCAGAAGCGCGTCACCACGGGCTTCCGGATCAACGACGCCGTGGACGACGGCGCCTCCTTCGCGGTCGCCCAGGGCATCCGCTCCAACATCGGCTCGCTGGAAGCGGTCAACCAGCGGCTGAACGTCGGCCGTGGCACGATCGCCATCGCGCTGGAGGGTGCCACCAGCATCTCCAACACGCTGATCAAGGTCCGCGAGGTCGTGACCAAGCTGGCCGACGCCAACCTGTCGTCCGACCAGCGCGGCCAGTACAACGCCGATCTGTCGCGTCTCGTTGGCGAGGTGCGGAACTTCATCTCCAACTCCGTCTTCAACGGCAGCAACCTGCTCAACCAAGGCGCCTCGGCGGCGGCGATCACCGTCATCACGAACGTCAGCGGCACGCAGTTCACTCTGTCCTCGGCCGACCTGTCGGCATCGTTGGTCGGCGCGGGTGGGTTGCTCACGGTAGCGTTCGCCAATGCCGCGGCAGCGGGCTCCGCCCTCTCGGCGGCCGGCACGCAGCAGTCGGCGGAGAACGTTGTCACGACGCTGCTGAACAACATCGGCGGCGACAGCCGCCGTTTCGTGAACCAGATCAACTTCAACGCCGCCCTTCTGAAGGCGTCGGAGGAGTCGCTGGGCTACATCGTCGATGCCGATCTCGCCAAGGAGAGCTCGCGCCTCACCTCGCTGCAGATCCGTCAGCAGCTCGGCACCCAGACGCTCGGCATCGCGAACCAGGGTCCGCAGGTCCTCCTCGGCCTGTTCCGCTGATCGCACGCATCGTCGCCTGTTCGGGAAAGGGGGGCTCCGGCCCCCCTTTTCTCGTTGCGGGACCCGCCGGCCGCCCGCTCGCAGGAAGGTGCCCGCGCAGCAGGGTTGCAAGGGTCCCGGCCGCCTTGTTCCGCCGTCGGCACGCCGCTATCTTGCGGCTCCTTTCGTGATCGACGATCGAAACGCCATGTCCGCGCCCCGCACCCTCTTCGACAAGATCTGGGACAACCATCTCGTCCACCGCCAGGACGACGGTACCGTCGTCCTCTACATCGACCGCCACCTCGTGCACGAGGTGACGAGCCCGCAGGCGTTCGAAGGGCTGCGCGCCGCCGGGCGCAAGGTGCGCCGGCCGGAGATGACGTTGGCGGTCGCCGACCACAATGTGCCGACCACCGACCGCTCCCAGGGCATCGCCGACGAGGAGAGCCGGATCCAGGTCGACACGCTGGCCGCGAACGCAAAGGATTTCGGGGTCACCTATTTCGGAATGGACGACGTCCGCCAGGGCATCGTCCACGTGATCGGCCCGGAGCAGGGCTTCACCCTGCCGGGCATGACCATCGTCTGCGGCGACAGCCACACCTCCACCCACGGCGCCTTCGGCGCGCTGGCCTTCGGCATCGGCACGTCGGAGGTGGAGCACGTGCTCGCCACCCAGACGCTGATCCAGCGCCCGGCGAAGAACATGCTGATCCGCGTCGAGGGCGACCCGCCGTTCGGCGTGACGGCGAAGGACATCGTGCTCGCGATCATCGGCCGCATCGGCACCGCCGGCGGCACCGGGCACGTGATCGAGTACGCCGGCAGCGCCATCCGGTCGCTGTCGATTGAAGGCCGGATGACCGTCTGCAACATGACGATCGAGGCGGGCGCGCGGGCCGGCCTGATCGCGCCGGACGACGTCACCTTCGAATACCTCAAGGGCCGGCCGATGGCGCCCAAGGGTGCGGCCTGGGAGGCGGCGGTCGCCGCCTGGCGCGCCCTGCCGAGCGACCCCGGCGCGCGTTACGACACCGAGGTGGTGCTGGACGCCGCCGACATCGTGCCACAGGTGACCTGGGGCACCAGCCCGCAGGACGTCATGCCCATCACCGGCCACGTTCCGGACCCGGCCGACGAGGCCGACGAGGGCCGGCGGCAGGCGATGGAGCGCTCGCTGGCCTACATGGGCCTCGAGCCCGGCACCCCGCTCGCGGCGGTGACGATCGACAAGGTCTTCATCGGCTCCTGCACCAACTCGCGCATCGAGGATCTGCGGGCCGCCGCCGCCGTGGTGCGCGGCAAGAAGGTCGCCGACGGCGTTCAGGCGCTGGTCGTCCCCGGCTCCGGCCTCGTGAAGCACCAGGCGGAGGAAGAGGGTCTCGACCGGATCTTCGTCGCGGCGGGGTTCGAGTGGCGGGAGCCGGGCTGCTCCATGTGCCTCGCCATGAACGCCGACAAGCTCCAGCCGGGCGAACGCTGCGCGTCGACCTCCAACCGCAACTTCGAGGGCCGACAGGGCCGCGGCGGGCGCACCCATCTGGTGAGCCCCGCGATGGCCGCCGCCGCCGCGGTCACCGGGCGGCTGACGGACGTCCGCGGCTTCGTCTGAGCGGGGCGGCGATGACGCCCGAAGGGCTGGCGGTGGGTCCGGCCACCTTCGAGGAGGTGTTCCCGGTGCGTCGCTCGGTGCTGCGGCCGATGCTGCCACCGGCGGAGTCGCGCTATGCCGGCGACGACCATCCCGCCGTCGCCTACGTGGCCGGCCGGATCGACGGCCGCATCGTGAGCGTCGCGACGGTCTTCCCCGAGCCCTGTCCGTGGCGCGCCGATGCCGCGGACGCCGCCCGTCACTGGCGGCTGCGGGGCATGGCGACGCTGGACGGGCACAAGGGGCGCGGCGTCGGTGCCGCCGTCCTGCAGGAAGCGATCGCGCGGGCCGTCGAGGGCGGGGCCGCGCTGATGTGGTTCGAGGCCCGCGAGGACGCGGTGCCCTTCTACCTGCGGCACGGGTTCCGGCCCGAGGGCGAGCCCTGGACCCTGCCCGTCACCGGCCCGCAGCGGCACATGTGGCGGTCGCTGGCCTGATCCGCGGCCGGCCGGCCGCTTCACCGTTGCGGGCCCGCGGCCCGCGCGCCAATGTGGCGGCCCGCGAGGCCGCCGGTCGCGTTCGAGGAGAGGTTCCCATGCAGCGCTTCACCCACCTGACCGGGGTCGCGGCCCCCCTGCCGATGATCAACGTCGACACCGACATGATCATCCCCAAGCAGCATCTGAAGACGATCAAGCGCACCGGCCTCGGCAAGGTCCTGTTCGAGGAGATGCGTTTCACGCCGGACGGCGCGGAGATCCCGGAGTTCGTGCTGAACCGGCCGGCCTACCGCAAGGCGTCGGTGCTGGTGTCGGGGGAGAACTTCGGCTGCGGCTCGTCGCGCGAGCACGCGCCCTGGGCGCTGATGGATTTCGGGATCCGCTGCCTGATCGCGCCGAGCTTCGCCGACATCTTCTACAACAACTGCTTCAAGAACGGGATCCTGCCGATCACCCTTCCGAAGGAGACGGTGGCGCTCCTGATGAAGGACGCGGAGAACGGCGCCAACGCCACTTTCACCATCGACCTCGAGACGCAGACGATCACCCGGCCCGACGGGCAGGCGATCCGGTTCGAGATCGACGCCTTCCGCAAGCACTGCCTGCTCAACGGCCTCGACGACATCGGCCTGACGATGCAGAAGTCGACCGACATCGAGACCTACGAGACGAGGCGCCGCGCCGACCAGCCCTGGCTGGTCCCGGCGCGCTGACGGACAGGACCAGGAACGAGGGGAGAGGCCGGATGGCCGCGAACAAGAAACTGCTGCTGCTGCCGGGCGACGGCATCGGTCCCGAGGTGCTGCGCCAGGTCCGGCGGGTGATCGAGTGGATGGACCGGCGCCGGACCGTCACCTTCGACGTCGAGGAGGGCCTCGTCGGTGGCGCAGCGCTGGACGCCCACGACGTCGCGGTGACGGACGCGACGATCGCCCGCGCGCTCGAGGTGGACGCCGTGCTGTTCGGCGCCGTCGGCGGGCCGAAGTGGGAGGGCAAGGGCTTCGACAAGCGCCCCGAGGCGGGCCTCCTGCGCCTGCGCAAGGATCTCGGCCTGTTCGCGAACCTGCGCCCGGCGACCGTGTTCGCGCCGCTGGCCGACGCCTCGTCGCTGAAGCCGGAACTGGTCCGCGGCCTCGACATCATGATCGTCCGGGAACTCACGGGCGGCGTCTATTTCGGGGAGCCGCGCGGCATCACCGACATCGGCAACGGCGAGCGACGCGGCGTGAACACCCAGGTCTACACGACGTCGGAGATCCGGCGCGTGGCGGCGGTGGCGTTCGAGCTGGCGCGCAAGCGCAAGAACCGGCTCTGCTCGGTCGAGAAGCACAACGTCATGGAGTCGGGGCTCCTCTGGAAGGAGGAGGTCACCAAGCTCCACAAGGAAAGCTTCGCCGACGTCGAACTCTCCCACATGCTGGCCGACACCTGCGCGATGCAGCTGGTCCGCAACCCGGGCCAGTTCGACGTGATCGTGACCGACAATCTGTTCGGCGACATCCTGTCGGACGAGGCGGCGATGCTCACCGGCTCGCTCGGCATGCTGCCGTCGGCCTCGCTGGGCGCGGTCGACGCATCGGGACGGCGCAAGGCGCTCTACGAGCCGATCCACGGCTCGGCGCCGGACATCGCCGGCCGCGACCTCGCCAACCCGATCGCGATGCTGCTGAGCTTCGCGATGTGCCTGCGCTATTCCTTCGACATGCAGGAGGACGCGGCATTGATCGAGAAGGCGGTGGAGGCGGTGCTCGCCGGCGGCATGCGCACGGCCGACATCATGCAGCCCGGCATGGCCAAGGTCTCGACCTCGGTCATGGGCGACAGCATCCTGCGCGCGCTCGACAAGCTTGCGGCGTGACGGTCGGGACCCGCGCCGCTCGCGCGGCGCGGGATCCGGCTCACTTCTGCCCGGCGACGAGCTTCGCGAAATCGGCGTCGAGCCGCGCGAGGGCGGTGTCGATCCGGTCGCGCCGGCCCTTCGCCCAGGCGCGCTGCTCGTCGATCTGCTGTCGGGCGAGGGCCACCATCCGCACCATCTCCGCCGGCTGCGGCCCGCCATGGGTGGCGCGGTTCCGGACGATGGCGACGGGGTCCAGCGCGCTGCGGAACTCCGCCTCGCTCATCGGCAGCTCGTCGCCGGGGCGATGATCCGCGACCGCCTTGCGGTAGATCGCCCGCGCCTCGGCATAGGGGAAATCCAGCGGCCGGATGCCGTGCGCCTTCGCGTGGTCGACGACCTCCGAGGCGAAATGGTGCCCGACGCGGAACGGCAGCTTGTACTTGCGCATCAGGAGATCGGCCAGTTCCTGCGACGCCGTCCAGTCGCTGTTCAGCTCCTCCAGCGCCCGGGCCGGATCGATCACCAACGAGCGGATGATCCGGTCGGTGTCGGCGAGGATGGACACGGCGCTGCGGACCATCTCCGAGTTCGGCCGGGTCTCCTTGGCGTCGGCCATGCCGATGGGGATGTTGTGCCCGCGCAGAACCGGCCCCATCGCCAGCATGATCGCGGTCGAGGCGTCCCGGCGCGTGTTGTTCATGATGCCCGGGTTGCGCTTCTGGGGCATGGCGCTGGAGGCGTAGGTGTTGCCGTCGCCCTCGGCGATCAGGATCCAGGGCCGCGCCTGGGCGTACTGGGTCATGATGTCCTCGACGAACGTGCCCACGTGGAGGGCGATGCTCGTCACGATCGCCGCGACCTCGACCGGATGCTCGGACGAGGAGATCTGCGAGGCGTCGTAGGCGTTGTCGACCAGCGCCGCGAAGCCGAGGTAATCCGCCATGCGCTGCCGGTTGAGGGGCCAGCTCGTGCCGTTCAGCACCGTGGTGCCCATGGCGGAGCGGTCGATGCGGGCATAGGCCTCGCGGATGCGCTGCCCGTCCCGCTCGAACCCGGCGGCGATCCCGAGCAGATAGTGGCCGAGCGAATTCGGCTGGGCCGCCACTCCGTTTGTGTAGTTGGGGACGACCGTCCCCGCATGGCGCTCGGCGAGGTCGACGAGGCTCTGCAGGGTCGTCGCGAGCTGGTCCGAGAGCGCCAGCAGATCCTGCCGGAAGATCGCCGCCCGGAAGGTCGCGTGCATGTCCTGGCTGGACCGGCCGGCGTGCAGCAGGGTCACGTCCTGCCCGGCGGCCTGGATCAGAAGGGGTTCGAAGCTGATGACCGTCGCCGGCCGACGGGCGCCCGGCGCGTCGCCCTCGCGGATCACCTTGGAGACGCCCTGCGCGACGTCACGCGCGACGGCGGGGTCGAGCAGCCCTTCGTCGGTGTTGATCACGGCGGTCGCCTTGTTCATCTGGCCCAGCCAGAAGAACTCGTCGCGCGGCGGCGGCCGCTGTCCGTGCGCCGGCACGCCGGCGAGGGCCATGGCGACGACCGCCATGGCGCCGATGGTGAACCGCATGGACATCCTCCCGCTCGCCGACGTCGCGCCGTCGGTCATTGTCACGCGCGTCGAGCATGCAACGCGACGGACGCGGGAACAAGTCGGGGGTACCGGGCCGCGCGGCGTACCGACGCCGCCCCTCACTTCGGCGCGATCACCATCACCATCTGCCGGCCTTCCAGCCGCGGCATCTGCTCGACCTTCGACAGGGCGTCGAGTTCGTCGCGCACCCGCATGAGCACGCCCATGCCGATGTCCTGGTGCGCCATCTCGCGGCCACGGAAGCGCATGGTCACCTTCACCTTGTCCCCCTCCTCGAGGAACCGGCGGGCGCTGCGCATCTTCACGTCGTAGTCGTTGTCATCGATGTTCGGCCGGAGCTTGATCTCTTTGACCTCGATGACTTTCTGCTTCTTGCGGGCTTCGGCCGCCTTCTTCTGCGTCTCGTACTTGAACTTGCCGTAGTCGAGGATCTTGCAGACCGGCGGGTCCGCGTTCGGGGCGATCTCCACGAGATCGAGCCCCGCTTCCTCGGCGGCGATCAGCGCGTCGCGAATCCCCACGACGCCCACCATGTCGCCGTTCGCGGCGACGAGGCGGACCGTGCGGACGTTGATTTCCCGGTTCACCCGCGGCCCGTCGCGGGTGGGGGCGTCGTTCATCGGCGGCCTGGCTATGCTCACTTCTCCCTGGTCGAAGCCGCCGGCCCACGGCCGATGCGGCGGAAATCGCGGAACCGCGTCTCAGAACGGCATCTGCGGGGGCAGATGGCCGGCCGGGGACCGTCCCTCGTGCATAAGGTGTGCAACCGCCGCGTCGAGAGCAAGAACCTCTTGATCGTTGCCGCCCAGACGGCGGATGGCGACGGTCCTCTCCTCCGCCTCGCGGCGGCCGACGACGACGATCACGGGCACCTTGGTCAGCGAGTGTTCGCGCACCTTGAGGTTGATCTTCTCGTTGCGCACGTCGAGTTCGGTGCGGACGCCGGCCGCCGCCAGCGCGTTCGCGACCTCGCGCGCATAGGGATCGGCGTCGGACGTGATGGTCGCCACCACCGCTTGCACCGGGGCCAGCCAGAGCGGCAGGCGCCCGGCATAGTGCTCGATCATCACGCCGATGAAGCGCTCGATCGAGCCCAGCATCGCGCGGTGCAGCATCACCGGCCGGTGCTTCTGCCCGTCCTCGGCGACGTAGGTGGCGTCCAGCCGCTCCGGAAGGACGAAGTCCATCTGGAGCGTGCCGCACTGCCAGCCGCGGCCGATCGCGTCGGTCAGGTGGAATTCGATCTTGGGGCCGTAGAAGGCCCCCTCGCCGGGAAGCTCCTCCCACTGCAGGCCGCATGCGGCCATGGCGTCGCGAAGGCCCTGCTCGGCCCGGTCCCAGACGTCGTCCGTGCCGGCCCGCACGTCCGGGCGCAGCGCCAGCTTGTACTTCACGTTCGTGAAGCCGAGGTCGTCGTAGACCGCGAGCTGGAGGCGGATGTAGTCGATCGCCTCCGCCGTCACCTGATCGGGCGTGCAGAAGATGTGCGCGTCGTCCTGGGTGAAGGCGCGCACGCGCATGATGCCGTGGAGCGCCCCCGACGGCTCGTTCCGGTGGCAGGCGCCGAACTCGGCGATGCGCAGCGGCAGGTCACGGTAGCTCTTGATGCCCTGGCGATAGATCTGCACATGGCCGGGGCAGTTCATCGGCTTCACGCCGAACTGCCGCTCCTCGTCCACCTGGATCTTGTACATGTTGTCGCCGTACATCTCCCAATGGCCGGAGGCCACGAAGAGCGAGCGGTCGACGAGCTGCGGTGTCTTCACCTCGACGTAGCCGGCGCACGCGAGGCGGGCACGGACGTAGGTCTCCAGCGTGCGGACCAGCGTCCAGCCCTTGGGGTGCCAGAAGACGCTGCCGGCCGCCTCCTCCTGGAGGTGGAAGAGGCCCATCTCGCGCCCGAGGCGGCGATGGTCGCGCTTCTCCGCCTCCTCCAGCATGTGGAGGTGGGCCTCGAGCTCCTTCTCGTCGCGCCAGGCGGTGCCGTAGATGCGCTGCAGCTGGGGGTTCTTCGCGTCGCCGCGCCAATAGGCGCCGGCCAGCTTCATCAGCTTGAACGCGGTGCCGATCCGGCCGACCGAGGGCATGTGCGGACCGCGGCAGAGATCCAGCCACTGCCCCTGGCGGTAGACGGTGATCGTCTCCGTGCCCGGCAGGTCGCGGATCAGCTCGGCCTTGAAGCGCTCGCCGCGGGCCTCGAAGAAGGCGATGGCGGCGTCGCGCTCCCACACTTCGCGGACGAAGGCGGCGTCGCGGGCGACGATCTCCTTCATCTTCGCCTCGATCTTCGGCAGATCGTCGGGCGTGAAGGGCTCGGCCCGCCAGAAGTCGTAGTAGAAGCCGTTCTCGATCGACGGGCCGATCGTCACCTGCGTGCCGGGATAGAGTTCCTGCACGGCTTCCGCCATCACATGGGCGGCGTCGTGGCGGATGAGCTCCAGCGCCTCCGCACTCTTGCGGGTGACGATCTCCAGCCGCGCGTCCGCCTCGATCGGCAGCGACAGATCGACCATGCGCCCGTCGAGCTTGGCCGCCAGCGCCGCCTTGGCGAGGCCGGCGCCGATCGCCGCCGCGACCTGCCCGGCCGTGGTGCCGCGCGCGACGGTCCGGACGCTGCCGTCGGGCAGCGTCAGGGCGATCGGGGCGGCATCGGCGACGACGGCGGACATGGCGGCGACCTTCGGGCGAGGGGGGGGTGGAACCGGGACGCCCATGGACCGGAAACCGGCCCGGACTGTCAAGCACGCCCTGCGGTGCCCAGCCGTGCGTCGACGGCGGCAAGCGCCTCGTCGGGCGTGATGTCGCCGATCGCCGGCTTGCGCAGGACGCTGACCCAGGGACGGGTCAGCCCGGTCCGCTGGGGCGAAACGTGCGAGCCGAAGAGCGCCACCGTCGGCCGCCCCAGATGGACGCCGAGATGGGTCGGGCCGGTGTCGTTGCCGACCACCAGCGCCGCCCCCCGCAGCACGCCGGCGAGGCGGAACCAGCCGAGCGGCCGCCCGTCGGCCTCCAGCAGCGCACGGCCCGGCAGGGCGCGGCAGAGGTCGACCTCGTCCGGGCCGGGCACCGTGACGACGGGCACGCCCCGGTCGACGAGCGTCCGGGCGAGGGCGGCATAGTGCGGCCAGCGCTTGTGCGGCAGGCCGGCCGACGACCCCGGCACGAGCACCACATACGGGGCCGCGACCCCGGCCGCGGCCAGCGCGTCGGACGCGTCGTCGACCATCCAGTCGGGGTTCGGGTCGTGCGTGTGCCGCACCGGCACGCCGGCCGCCTCCATCTGTCCGGCGAACCGCACCATCATGCTCGGCTTGGTCTCGGGCGCGCGAAGGTCGGGCGGCAGCAGCGGCAGCGTCGACCAGACCGGCCCCGGCAGCACGAGCCGGCGCAGGAGGGCGGTACGGCGGTTGTTCTGGAGGTCGTAGACCCGGGCGAACCCGCCCCGGCGCAGCCCGATCCAGTGGGCGAGAACGCGATCCGGGCGCCAGCGCGTGCCGCGCGGCTCGGCCGTCACGCGGTCGAACGCGGGACAGCGCCGCAGGAGGTTCGCGAAGCCGGGCCGGGTCAGCACCGTGATCTCCGCACCCGGATGATGCGCCCGGATGTCGCGGAAGACGCCCTCCGCCATGACGATGTCGCCGAAGGCGCCGAGCTTGATGACGAGGATTCGTTCGGGGGACATGGGCCGGGCGCGGGGGACGTCGTTGACCGCCATTCGCTCCACCCGCCGTGCGGCTGTCAACCGCACCGCGATAGCGGCGGGGACCCGTCGAACTTGCATACCATTGCATAGGACGGGGATAGAGGTAATACTATTGACACAACATGAGGATTGGGAGGTCCTGATGGTCCGTCTGCTTCAGAGCGCGCGTCTTGGTTCGATACTGGTGGGCTTCGCCGCCGTCATAGCGGCGGTGGTCGGTCTGCAGTACATGCTCGTTTCGCGCTCGGTCGAGCAGATCCGCGTCGGCGGACCTCAGTTCGACGCGGTCGTCCTGTCCAAGGACATGATCGCCGACATCCTCCCGCCGCCGCTGTACGTGATCGAAACCTACCTCGTCCTGACGAAGGCGATGGAGGAGGGCCGCGCCGGCGTGCCGACCGCGCGCCGCGAGATCGAGCGCCTCAAGGCCGAGGCCGAGGCCCGCAACGTCTTCTGGCGGTCGGCGACGATCCCGGAGGCGCTTCGCGTCCAGCTGGTCGACAGCACGGCACGGCCGGCGCGCGCCATCTTCGAGGAGGCCGAGGCCCGCCTCCTGCCGGCGCTGGCGGACGGCAACGTGACCGCGGCCGTCGCCGCCTACGCACGCATCACCGACCTCTACCGGACCCATCGTGCGGAGGTGGAGACGACGGTGAAGGCCGCCGAGGCCTTCGGCCAGAGCGTCGTCGCCGCGGCGGAGGCCACCAACCGGTCGGCCGCGACGACGCTGATCGTCCTCGGCGCCGGCGTTGCGGTCGCCGTCTTCGCCGGGATCTGGCTGATCGCGGTCGGCGTCGGCCGTCCGATCGCGGCGGTGACGAAGGCGCTCGGCGAGATCGCCGACGGCAACGCCGCCGCCACGGTCCCCACGATCGACGGACACAGCGAGGTGGCCGCCCTGACCCGCGCGGCGGTGCGCCTGCGCGCCAGCGTGGCCGACGCCCACCGGCAGGCCCAGATGATCGAGCAGATGCCGCAGCCGGTCATCCTGGCCGACGCCGCCGGCCGTACGATCACCTTCGCCAACGCGGCGGCGCGCGACCTCGCCAAGCGGCTCGGCGGCACGCTGCCCTTCGCGGCCGAGGCGATGGTGGGCCAGCCCATCGCACCGCTGCTGGGCGACGGCGCGACGGCGTTCGGCGCGATCCTCGCGGACGCCAGGGCGCTGCCGGCGCACGCCACCGTCTCGGTCGGGACGGAGGCGCTGACCTTCAACGCCTCGGCCGTGCGCGATGTCGACGGGACGGTTTCCGGCATCCTCCTGGCCGGCACGCTCGTCACCGACCGCGTCCGCGTGGTGACCAGCTTCGAGCGCGACGTCACCGCGGTGGTGGACGCGCTGGCGGGGGCCGCCGAGGCGATGGCCCACCGGGCGTCCGACATGTCGCGCATGGCGCAGGACGCCCAGGGGGTCGCCGCCATCGTCGCCGGCGCCTCGACCGAGACCAGCGCCAACGTCGGCACCATCGCCGCCGCGACCGAGGAACTGTCGGCCTCGCTGCAGGAGGTGATGGCCCAGGCCGAGCGCGCGAACCGGTCGGCGACGGAGGTGTCGGCGCTGGCGAAGGACACCGACGGCGCGGTGCAGAACCTGCGCACGGTCGGCGGCACCATCCGCTCGGTCGTCGACCTGATCAGCGGCATCGCGGCGCGCACCAACCTCCTCGCCCTGAACGCCACGATCGAGGCGGCGCGCGCCGGCGACGCCGGCCGCGGCTTCGCGGTCGTCGCGACCGAGGTGAAGTCGCTGGCCCAGCAGACGGCGCAGGCGACCGACGAGATCCGCTCCCAGGTCGACGCGATGGCCGATGCGGTCGAACAGTCGGTCGTCGCCATCGCGCGCATCACCGGCTCGATCGGCGGCATCCAGGACAGCGTCGCCGCCATGTCGGACGCGGTGAACCAGCAGACCGATGCGACCGCCGAGATCAGCCGCTCGATCCAGGAGGCCGCGAACGGCACCGCCGAGGTCGACCGCGGGATCGTCAGCCTGTCCGGCTCGATGGAACAGAGCGGGATGACTGCGCAGGAGGTGTCGGAGAAGGCGGCCGACGTGGCCGACCAGACCCGCTCGCTCAAGCGCGCGGCCGACGACCTGCTGACGACGATCCGGGCGGCCTGAGGCGGTTCAGAGGTCCATGACGGCCAGGACGGCGCGCGTCAGCGCGCCGTCCGGCTTTGCGAGTTCGAGCACGATGTCGAAATGGTTCGTGCCCGGACAGGGCACGAACGTCACGGGACAGCCGCGCGCCGCCGCCGCGGCCATGTAGATCTCGCTCTGGCGCTTGAACTCGTCGGTCTCGTTGGGCGCATAGGAGACGACCAGCGGGATCGGCGCGGCCGGAAGGGCGTGGATCGGGCTGTTGCGCCGTGCCTGCGCCGCATCCATGCGCAGCCAGCCGTTCGGCTCGCCGCGCTGGACGGGGTCGAGGTCGAACAGGCCCGAGAGCAGCGTGGCGCCGGCGACCGGCGGATCGGGCAGCCCCATGGCGGGCGCCCAGCCGGACGCCGCCAGCACCGCGGCGAGGTGCCCGCCCGCCGAACTGCCGGCGACGTGGATGCGCGCGGGGTCCCCGCCGTGGGCGTGGACGTTGGCGTGGATCCAGGCGAGGGCCGCCCGGCACTGGCGGACGATCTCGTCCATGGAGACCGTCGGCGCGAGGGCGTAGTTCACCACCACCACGCAGGCCCCGGCCGCCGTGAAGGTTTCGGCCATGAACCCGCTGTCGGCGGCATCCAGCGCCCGCCAGTAGCCGCCGTGGACGTAGACGAAGACGGGGGCCGGCCCGGTGCCCGCCCGCGCGGGGAAGACGTCGAGCCGCTCCGGCTCCGAGGGTCCGTAGGGAATGCCGACCGTGCACGGCAGCGTCGCCCGGGCCGCGGCCGTCAGGCGGGCGTACTCGGCGACGAAGGGGCCGATGTCGGGCACCGTGCCGCGGGCGGAGAGCTGGACGTCGAGTTCGGCGGCGGTCCAATAGCGGAAGGCGGGGGTCATGGGGGGCTCCCGTGGCGGCACGCCCCTCATATCCCGATCAGCCCGCGCACCGTGGCTGCATCCCGCTCGATGTCGGCGCTGGTGCCGCTCCACACCGTGCGGCCCTTCTCGATGATGACGTGCCGGTCGGCGAGGCGCTTCAGGACCTGGATGTTCTTGTCGATGATCAGGATCGACTGGCCTTCCGCCTTCAGCCGCTCGACGATCGCCCAGATCTCGGTCCGGATCACCGGGGCCAGCCCCTCCGTCGCCTCGTCCAGCACGAGAAGCAGCGGGTTCGTCATCAGCGCCCGGCCGATGGCCAGCATCTGCTGTTCGCCGCCCGACAGTGTGCGGGCGGACTGGTCCGCGCGCTCCTTCAGGCGCGGGAACTGGGCGAAGACGCGCTCCAGCGTCCAGGCGTCGGGCCGCTTGCGGCGGTTCGCCGCCGTCGCGACGAGGTTCTCGCGCACGCTCAGCGTCGGGAACACCTGCCGCCCCTCGGGCACGAGACCGATGCCGCGGCGCGCGATGGCCTCGGGCGTCCAGCCGGCGACGGCGGCGCCCGCGAAGTCCACCCGCCCCGCCATCGGGCGGTTGAGGCCCATGATGGCGCGCACGGTGGTGGTCTTGCCCATGCCGTTGCGCCCCAGGAGCGTGACCACCTGCCCCTCGCCCACGGCGAGGTCGACGTGGAAGAGGACCTGGCTGCGGCCGTAGGCGGCCTGGAGCCCCTCGACGGTCAGCATCAGACCTCCTCCTCGGCGAGGTAGGCGGCGCGGACCTCCGCGTTCTCCCGGATCTCGGCCGGGGGACCCGACGCGATGCAGCGGCCGTAGACCAGCACCGAGATGCGGTCGGCCAGCGCGAAGACCGCCTCCATGTCGTGCTCGACCAGTAGCATGGTGATCCGGCCCTTCAAGGACCGCAGGATCTCCGTCATCGCCTTCGATTCCGTGGCGCCCAGCCCGGCCATCGGCTCGTCCAGCAGCAGGAACCGCGGCCCGGTCGCCAGCGCGATGGCGAGTTCGAGCTGCTTGTGCTCGCCGTGCGACAGGTCGGCCACCCGCACCTGCGCCCGGTCGGCCATGCCCACGGCGGACAGGTTCTCCAACGCCGGGCCGACCAGCCGCGGATCGCGCCGCGCGTCGCGGAAGAAGCGGAAGCCGTGGCCCTGGCGCGCCTGGACCGCCAGCGCGACGTTGTCGAGCGCCGTGTCGTCCTCCAGCAGCTGTGTGATCTGGAACGACCGGGCGAGGCCGCGCCGCACCCGCCGGGGCGTGGAGAGGCGCGTGATCTCCTCCCCCTCGAACAGGATGCGCCCCGCGTCCTGGCGCAGCTCGCCCGCGATCTGGCCGATCACGGTGGTCTTTCCGGCGCCGTTGGGGCCGATCAGCGCGTGCAGCTCGCCCGGCATCACCTCGAGGGTGAGGTCGTCGGTCGCCACCAGCCCGCCGAACCGCTTCACCAGCCCCTCGAGGCGCAGCATCGGCCCGGTCATCGCCCGTCCCGCTTCAGCACCGACGCGACGAAGCCGTAGAGGCCGCCGCGCGCGAACAGCACGATGCAGATGAGGATCGGGCCGAGCCAGAACTGCCAGTGCTCGGTCCAGCCGGCCAGCGCGGTCTCCATCCCCACCAGCGCGATCGCCCCCCAGATCGGCCCGATCAGCGAGCCGGCGCCGCCGAGGATGACCATGATCATCAGCTCGCCCGACTTGGTCCACGCCAGCATGTCCGGGCTGACGAAACGCTGCAGGTTCGCCATCAAGGCACCCGAGAGCCCCGCGCCCATGCCGGCGATGACGAAGGCCACCAGCTTGTAGCGGTAGGTGGAGATGCCGATCGCCGCCATCCGCCGCTCGTTCTGGCGCAGGCCCGTCAGCACCCGCCCGAAGCGCGAGCGCACGATCCGCGCGACCAGCAGGACGTAGGCCGCCAGCGCGACGAGGCCGATGTAGTACATCGTGGTCGTGTCGCGCAGGTTCAGTTCGAACAGCACGTTCGGCCGGCGCACGATCAGCCCGTCGTCGCCGCCGTAGACCTTCAGCGAGACGAACAGGAAGAAGATCATCTGCGCGAAGGCGAGCGTGATCATGATGAACTGCACGCCCGTGGTGCGCAGCGACAGGGCACCGATGGCGAGCGCGAACAGCCCGCTCACCAGCATCGCCGCCGGCACCGTGACGAGGAGCAGGTTCGTCCCCGGGATCAGCCCCAGGAAGGGCGAGCCGGAGATGAAGTGGGCGTAGAGGATGCCGACCGTGTAGCCGCCGAGCCCCAGGTAGGCGGCGTGCCCGAAGCTGACGAGCCCGCCGTAGCCGAGGATGAGGTTCAGGCTGACCGCGGCGATGGCGTAGAGGATCATCCGCGCGAACAGCGTGATCGTGGCCGGCCCGCCGACGAGGTCCGGGAACAGCGGGATCGCCGCCAGCGCCGCGAAGGTGAGGAGCGCCAGCACGAGGCCGACGCGGTCGCGGGCGGCCGGGGGATGCGCGGGCTCAGCCATGGGCGGGGAACAGGCCCTTCGGCCGGAGGAGGAGGACGAGCGCCATCAGCAGGTAGACGCCCATGGAGGAGAGGCCGGCCCCCAGCGCGTCGGCCTCGGAGCCCGCCATCATGGTGCGCAGGAAGCCGGGCAGGAAGGCGCGCAGCATCGTGTCGACCACGCCGACCAGAAGTGCGCCGAACACGGCGCCCCGCACCGAGCCGATGCCCCCGATCACCACGACGACGAAGGTGAGGATCAGGATCTGCTCCCCCATCCCCACCTGCACCGAGGTCAGCGGCCCGGCCATGATCCCGGCGAGCCCGGCGAGCAGCGCGCCCAGCCCGAAGACGATCGTGTAGAGGAGGCGGATGTCGACGCCCAGCGCGCGGACCATCTCGCGGTTGGTGGCGCCGGCGCGGACCAGCATGCCGATGCGCGTGCGGGTGATCAGGACCCAGAGGCCCAGCGCGACCAGCACGCCGACGCCGATGATGACGAGGCGGTAGATCGGATAGGGCACGCCCGGCAGCAGCTCCACCGCCCCCTGCAGGAAGGGCGGGATGTTCACGAACATCGGCTGGCGCCCGAAGATCAGGATGATCGACTGGTTGAAGAACAGGATCAGCCCGAAGGTCGCCAGCACCTGGTCGAGATGGTCGCGGGCGTAGAGGCGGCGCAGCACCACGAACTCGATCACCATGCCGAGCACGCCGGCCGCGGCCAGCCCGGCGACGAGCGCCAGAAGAAACGACCCCGTCCCGGCCGCCGTCACCGCCGCCGCATAGGCGCCCACCATGAACAGCGACCCGTGGGCGAGGTTGATCACGCCCATGATGCCGAAGATGAGCGTCAGCCCGGCCGCGAGCATGAACAGCATCACGCCGAGCTGGACGCCGTTGAGAAGCTGCTCGAGGACGAGCGTCATCGATGACCACCAGGGCGTGGTGACGCCTCATGCTTCGACAGGCTCAGCATGAGGCTCGCGATGAGGGTCCCGTCCACCGCAGGGATGGACGAGACCGGGGGATCACACGGAAAACGAGGCCTCACCCTGAGCCTGTCGAAGGGTGAGGCCGGTCCGCCGCCGCCTCAGAGCTTGCACTCGCCCGCGTAGGCGTCGGCGTGGTTCGTCAGCACCCGGGTGCCGGACTTCATCATCGGCTTGCCGTCCGGCCCGCGCACGATCTCGCCCGCCCACCAGTCCTGGATCGGGTGCTGGTTGGGACCGAACCGGAAGGCCCCGCGGACCGACTGGAACTCCGCCTTCAGCATCGCGGTGCGAAAGGCGTCGGTGTTGTTCACGTTGCCGTTCGTGCCCTTCAGCGCGGCACCGATCGCCAGCGCGGTGTCGTAGGACTGGCTGGCGTAGAAGGTCGGCAGGCGGTTGAACTTCGCCTGGAACGCCTCGACGAACCGCTTGCTGGCCGGGCTGTCGAAGTCGTGGAACCAGTGGCTCGTCAGCTTCACGCCGATGGCGCTGTCGCCGACCGAGTTCATGGTCGTGAGGTCCATGGAGGGGGCCGCGACGACCATCGGAATGGTGCCCGCCAGACCCGCCTGCTGGTACTGGCGCAGGAAGGTGATGCCGAGGCCGCCGGGATGGAACTGGAACACCACCTCGGGGTTGGCGGCGCGGATCTGCGCCATCTCGGCCGCGTAGTCGGTCTGGTCGAGGCGGGTGTAGACCTCGCCCACCACCTCGCCCTTGAAGAAGCGCTTGAACCCGGTCAGCGCGTCGCGGCCCGCCTGATAGTTGGGGGCCAGGATGAAGGCGCGCTTGTAGCCGAGGTCCTGCACCGCCTTGCCCGCGCTCTCGTGCAGGCTGTCGTTCTGCCAGGAGACCACGAAGTAGTTCTTGTGGCACTCCTTGCCGGCGAAGTTGGACGGGCCGGCGTTCGGGCTGACGTAGATGGCGCCCTCGTCCAGAACGTCCGGCACGGCGGCGCCGGCGATGTTCGAGAACACGATGCCGGTGACCAGCTTGATCCGCTCGGTCTTCAGGAACTTCTCGACGACCTGCTTGCCCTTGCCGGGATTGAAGCCGTCGTCCTCGACCAGCAGCTGGACCGGAATGCCGCCGAGCCGACCGCCCTCCAGGTCGATGGCGATCTGGAAGCCGTCGCGGATGTCGGCGCCGATGTAGCCGCCCGGCCCGGACAGGGTCGTCACGAGGCCGATCTTCACCGGCGTCTGCGCCATCGCGGGCGCGGCGGCCAGCGCCGCGGCCACGCCGAGCGCACGGATCAACGTCTTTGTCGTCATGGTCCCGAAGCCTCCGTCGGTTTTTTTAAGTTTAAACTTTCCGTGCCCGGTCCCGTCAAGCGGGGCCGCCCGGCGCTCAGGCCGGCGTGACCAGCTTGAGCCCCACGATCCCGGCCATGATCAGCCCGATGCAGGCGAGCCGCGCCGCGTCCGCGCTCTCGCCGAACAGGGCGATGCCGAGGACCGCGGTCCCGATGGTCCCGATGCCGGTCCAGATCGCATAGGCGGTGCCGAGGGGAAGCGTGCGCAGCGCGAGACCGAGCAGCAGGAGGCTGGCCGCCATGGAGAGCACCGTCAGCACCGTCGGCAGCGGGCGGGTGAACCCTTGCGTGAACTTGAGGCCGACCGCCCAGCCGATCTCCAGGATGCCGGCGGCGAAGAGCAGGAACCAGGCCATCGTCGAACTCCCAGTGTCGGTGAAGGGACGGTCGGGAACCTTCGAATGAAAACGGTCAGCTTCGAGGGCCGTCCTTTGGCATTTCCGGCATAGGACCGGCGGACGATCGGTCTATCCACGAAGACTGCCTTGTGCATCACCGGAGCGGCATGCAACCCAACTCAATTACCTCGAACGGTGGAGCGGTGATCCCTTCGCGATGACGGGCCACGACAGCCAGACGTCCACGCCGTGGCCGCCGGTCAAGGTTCTCCTCGGCGAAGGGACGACGGCGGATCCGCGACCGGCCGGCGAGGTCCTGGCCCGGACGGGACCCTACCTGCGCGACCTCCATTCGGCATGGTCGGCGGCGGCGGCGGCGGCGGGGGACGTGCCGGACCGCGCCACGCTCACGCCCGAGCGGCTGCGGCCCTGGCTCGGCTCCCTCGCCGTCTATGCGGAGACGGCGGACGGCGATTTCGTGATCCGGCTGGACGGAACCCGCATCGTGGCCTGGACCGGCGAGGACTGGACCGGGCGGCGGCTGTCGGACCTCGACGCACGCTACGGCCGCGACCTCATGGGAAGCTGCCGGCGCGTTTGGGAGGCCCGCTGCCCCGCCTTCAGCCTGCCCCACATCCTCTTCCAGTCCGAGACGAAGGTCATGCACCGTCTCCTGCTGCCGGTGCTGTCCGCCGACCGGCGGCGCCGCCAGATCCTTCTGGCGCTCTGGCCTGCGGACGCGCCAGGCCGTCAGTAGACCGCGATCGAGCGCGCCTCGCCCAGGACGATCTCGCGCACCGTTCCGCTTCCGGAGATGCGTTCGGCGGCCCGGCGGATGATCTCGCGGATCTCGGCCATCACGGGCTGCGGGATGTCGTTGCGCACCACCTGCATCCCGAGGGCACTCCGGTTCATCTGCCCGTAGAGGTCGCCCAGCACCGCGTCCATGACGCGGATGCGCAGGCCGCGCAGGCGATCGGCCGACGGCCCGTCCACCGCGTCGATGCCCACCGTGATGTAGAGCTGCAGCGGCCGCCCGGTCGACACGAGGGGGATGGTCATGGGGTCGAGGTTCAGCGCCGTCAGCGTGTTCAGCACGAGGCGCCCGCCCTCGGCGTTCGCGAAGGCGCTGTCGCGCTGGGCCCTGGCCTCGCCGGCGCCCAGCGCCGCAAAGAGGCCGAACATCGCCGCCGCGATCGTCCAGCGTCGCATCCCGTTCCTCCCTCGATCGATCGGATCGTCACCCTATCACGGATCGAGGGGATAGTCCTGCAGGGGACGATAGTGGGGCCGCCCGGAGCCGGGGCGGCTCTCGTAGAGGACGAAGCGGTCGATCCGCACGGGTCCCGCGCGCCACGGCGCGTTCGCCTCGATGAAGCGGCCGATGCGGTCGGGACGGACGGACCGGTCGAGGCGCGCCAGCGTCACGTGGGGGGTGAACCGACGGGTCTCGGGGGGCTCGCCCGCCCGCACGACGGCCGATTCCACCTTGGCCCGGAGATGGGAGAGCGCCGGCGCGGGTGCGACGCCGGCCCACAGGAGGCGCGCGCGCGCCCCCTCGCCGAACTGCCCGACGCCTTCCAGCGCGAGGTCGAACGCCGGCGCCCGGATCTCGTCCAGCGCCTCGTGCAGCTCCTCCAGCCGGTCCTCGGGAACCTCGCCGACGAAGCGGAGGGTGAGGTGCAGGTCGGCCGGATCGGTCCAGCGCGCACCGGGCACGCCGGCCTGAAGGTCGGCGAGCGACGCCTTGACGGCGGGGGGCAGGTCGAGGGCGACGAAGGCACGGATCATGGCCGGGGGCGACCCCGCGGGGGGATCGAGCGTCAGTTCAGGCGGGACGGGCGGTCGTGGGGGCTGTCGAGCGAGAACGCCGGGATCTCGACCGCGAACCGCTCGCCCGCCGCCGTCAGCATCAGATAGCTGCCCGCCATGATGCCGGACGGGGTCGTGAGGGGACAGCCGCTCGTGTACTCGAAGGCGCCGCCGGGCTTCAGGACCGGCTGCTCGCCGACCACGCCCTCGCCCTGCACCTCCTGGAGCCGGCCGAGGCCGTCGGTGATGCGCCAGTGGCGGTGCGTCAGCTGCACCGTCTCCCCGCCCTCGTTCTCGATGCGGACGCGGTAGGCCCAGAAGAAGTGCCCCTCCTCCGGCGCCGACTGGTCCTCGAGGAAGGTCGGCACGACGGTGACGCGGACGTGGCGCGTGGTGCGGCTGTACATGGATCCTGGCCCCCCTCCCGCGCGACATTAGCGGGTGCCGCCGGGCGGGCAAGGGGGCAGCGCGTCGCCGCGGACGCGCCGCCCCGCCGCAGGACCCTCAGCGGAAGCGGATCTCCGCCCGACGGTTCGACGCCTCGCGCACCTCGTCGCCCGTGGGCACCAGCGGCTGCTCCTGCCCGGCCCCCGCGGTGACGATCCGGCCGGGATCGATGCCCGCCCGCACCAGCGCGTCGCGCACCGCCAACGCCCGGCGCCGGGAAAGCTCGTCGTTGTAGGCGCCGGGGCCGACCGTGTCGGTATGGCCGACCACGTTCACCGACCCGATCCCGCCGCCGCGCAGCTCCGCGACCACGGTGTCGAGCGTCTGGCGCGCGGCGTCGGTCACCTGCGCCCGGTCGAAGTCGAAGAAGACGAGGTACTGCGGCTGTCCCGTGGGCGCCGGCGCCGCCTGCTGGATCGGGGTGGCGAGCACGCGCTCGAGGTCGGCCGCCGCCTGCTTGTACATCGCGCGGCAGGCGCGGATGTCGTTGGTCTGCCAGCCCTCCTCCTGCTGCTCGACCCAGCAGTCGTAGCGCGCCTGCGCCACCGCGGCCTCGTAGGGCGCCCGGGTCCGTCCGTCCGACAGGAGGCGGACGAGGCGCTGGCGCTCGGTCACGAGTTCGGTGCGGGCGGGGGCGTTCGCGATGTCGCGGGTCGCCGGATCCTCCGGGACGACCGCACCGCCGCCGGCGACGCCGGCCGCCTTGGTCGCGAAGATGCCGCCGTCCTGCCGGTCCTGCATCTGCTGGGTCTCGAACCAGGCAAGCTGCTGGTACTCGGCGGCGAGCTGGCGGCTGAAGCGGTCGGCGGCGGTCCCGCCGGTGGCGGTGCCCGTGGCCGTGGCACCCGAACCCGACGCCGTGGCGCCCGACGCCGTGGCGCCCGAGG
>VYKX01000098.1_pt1 | contig 25416 bp, 25 predicted proteins | sample 5114471 | NCBI WGS metagenome assembly VYKX01 (sample SAMN12291785, study PRJNA351875) | freshwater metagenome | isolation source: freshwater lake | place: USA: Michigan, Gull Lake | collected 2013-08-08
GATCACTCAGCAAACCCCACTGCACTAAAAAGCAGCAGAGTAGGTTGTTCACCTGGCTCAGTTTTGGATCGGCGCAGCCCTCATAAGTGGCTCAGTTTTCGGTCGGCGCCAACAGGGCCGGGTTCGAGCGGCTCGCCGCGACGGCTCGCCGGTTTGGCCTGGCCGAGCGGTGTACCGGTCACGATGAAGGTGGCGCCGTCGCGAGTCACCGTGTCGCCGGGCTGTCCGGCCAGCACCTTGATGAAGGTGACGCCAGCCGGGTAGGGCCCACCCCCCGCCCAGCGGAAGGCGACGTGTTCGCCGCGCTGCGGAAGCGCGCCGCGCTCGATCAGGTAGAGCGTTCCGGGCAGGCTGTGGGTGGCGTTCAGGCCGAGCGCGTAGTGGCTGTGAAACCAGAGCGCGCCTGTCAGGGCGGCCGCGTAGGCCAGGCCCCAGCGGCGCAGGTGGATTACGGCTCGGGACCGGAATCGTGCAGCGTCGAAGCGCTCGCGCATGGTTGCCAGTTGGAAGCGCGGCGCCAGCCCGAGGCGGAGCGCCTTCGTGGTTGGGGTCGGACTCATCGCGAGTCCTCCAGTCCGAGCTGCCGGCGCAGCTGCGGCGTGAGGTCGGCGATCCGGCTACCGGCACCGGACCCGATCAATGCACCCTGGGTGAAGACGAGACAGCGACAGTCGGCCGGCAGGCGCGCCACCAGGCGGTCGAGCTGCTCGCCGAAGGCGGCAGCCTCGCGCAGGGCCGCGGCGCGGTCGGTGTCGCTGGCATCCCGGCGCAGAAGTTGCGCGGTCACCTGGCCTTCCTTGGTGCGGTAAAGCGAGGCGATGTCCACGGTGGCCAGGCGCTGCCCGGAAGCCGGCAGCAGCCAGGAAGCGGCCGCCACCAGCGCGAAACTCAGCGCGGCGTTGAGCCCGACGATCAGGGCGAGTTCGCTGCGGCTCACGCGTGCCCCCGCTCGGCCAGCACCGCGTCGATGGCCTGCGACACGGAAAGGCCTTCGGAGCGCTTCGCGTTGATCGCGCTGAAGTCTTCCGCCCGGCTGGAGAAGAGCAGCAGGCTGTAGGGGTCGACGATCAGGCGCCCGACCCCGTTACCGGCAGGCGAGTGGATGAAGACCTCCGAATACGCGCCATGCTCGGTCCGCAGCGACTGCAGCAGCCGCTTCATGGCGTCGTCCATGGTGAGCTGGCCGAGCTTGTCCATCATCTCGATGGACTCGGGCTTCTGGCGCAGCAGGAACATCCAGTCGGAGTTGTCCAGTGCCGCCTTGGCCGCCGGGTTGCGGTAGTAGTCGTCCACGCCCTGCGTGGCGGACATGAAGGCGCCCTTGTACTTGCGCGCCCGGCGGTAGCCGGCTTCGATGAACTCGGCCGTCGCCCCGCCCGAGAGCAGGTCCCAGGCCTCGTCGATGATCACGATCTTCTTGCGATCGCGGGTGAAGTACATCTCGCGGGTGATGCGGTACATGACGATCAGCAGCACCACCGTCTGCAGGTCCTTTTTGGCCTTCAGCTCCTCGAGTTCGAGCACGATGAAGTCGCTCGAGAAATCGATGCTCGCCTCGCGGTCGAAGTACTTGCCGTAGGTACCGTCTCGCGCATAGGGCGCGAGCATCGCGGCCAGGTCCTTGAGACGGCGGTCGCCTTCGGCCTCGGCATTGGCGTCGCCGTCCAGGCGCCCGGTGGCCAGCAGCGCGTGGATGTCGGTGATCGTCATCGCGCGGCCCTTGGCCTTCCAGACCTTCTTGATGGCCGCACCCAGCGTCGAGTACCGAAACCCGTCCAGCGTCTCGCGTGGCGAGACCATCTGGGCGAGCAGGGGCTGCAGCAGCTCCATGTCCTCGTCGATGTCCTCGACGAAGCTGAAGGGGTTGAGCGAGATCCCCGCGCTCTCGGTGAACTCGATGAAGCTGCCGCCGACGTTGCGGCACGCCTTCTCGTAGGAGCGGCCGACGTCGATGATCCAGACCCGGGCGCCGGTGCCGAGATAGGACATGGCGATCTCGTTGAGCAGCAGCGACTTCCCCGAGCCCGAGGTGCCGGCGATCGCGACGTTGTAGTTGCCGGCCGGGTTGTCGTACACGTCCAGCGGCATGAGCTGGCCGCGCCGGCCGCCCAGCATCAGCACCGGGGTGCCGGTGCCCTGCCACTCGGCCACCAGCGGTGCCAGGTGCACCGCGTTGGCCGAAGTCTTGGTGCTCACCCGCTTCATGCGCGAGAGATCGCCGTGGAAGGGCGGCGACAGCGTCATCGGCAACGAGCCGATCAGCCCCTGGGCCATCATCATCGTGTCCCGCGACAGCTCGAAGCCGCGCGCCCGGAAGATCGATCGGGCGGCCTGCTCGGCGCGGGCCATGGCCTCGGGTGCCGCGAAAAGCGCCACCTGGTGCTGCAGGTCCACCAGCTGCTGGCCGTCGTCCAGGGCCTTGAGCACGATGTCCCAGTCGGCCTTGCGCTCCTGCATGTCGGGCAGGAAGCGCGCCATGTAGCTGGTGGCGTTGGTGGTGGCGCGCGCGGCCTTCAGGTACGCCCAGTTGCGCGTGGCCTCGGCGTCCAGCACGTGCACGCCCAGCGTGATCATGAAGGGACAGGGGTACTGCAGCGTGGCCTGGTAGAGGTCGCCGATGAGGCTGCCCATGTTCCACAGCGCAAAGCGCGGCGGAAACGACCGTACCGAAAGCAGACGCATCTCCTGCGGCTCGGCCACCGGGTTGGCTAGCGTGATGCCGCCGGGTCGGATGAGGAGCATCGTTGCCGGGTCGAGCACCTGGTCGCGCAGCTCGCGCCCGGCGTCGTAGGTGAGCGGCAGGCCGTCGCCTGCCTGCCGGTGCGGATCGAGCAGGGCGGAGACCCAGTTGATGAGGTCACCCGCCGTCCACGGTCGCGACGGGAAGCCGGCCGCGTGCAGCGTCGCGCGCATGCCGTTGCGCAGCAGCAGGAGCTCGTCGATGCGGCCGAGGTTCTCCGGGCTGCCGGGCAGACAGACGCTGGCCACCAGCCGGAAGCGCCGCAGCAGATAGCTCTGGTTGGGCAGCAGGGACTGGCGGGCGCCGCGAAGGTAGTGGCCGACCCGGCGGCGGGCAAGCGTGCGGAGGATGTTGGTGTGCCGGCCCAGCCGACCGCGCTCGTTCAGTTCGGGGATGAATTCGTCGGGCACGCGCAGGTCGGCGTAGGCGCCGAGCGTGCCGCGGATGTCGGGACTGGCCAGCAGATGGAACTGGATGCCGGTGCCGGCGGGTGCGGCCTCATAAAGGGACGTGAGGATGCGCGACATCTCCTCGTCCGCCCCGGACTGCGGGCGCAGCTCCAGGCAGAAGCCCAGGGCGTCGCGGTTGACGAAGACCTGCCGGTCCTCGAGCCAGGCGCGGTAGGGCAGCCAGTGGGAGAAGGAGTCGGCGTCGTTGCGCGGCAGCGGCCCGGCAATGGGCGGGCGCAGCAACTCGCCGATGCGCGTGGCGCGCAGTGCACCGTCCAGGTCGTCGATCAGGGTGCGCAGCATGGCTCAGGGCTCGGGTTGGTCGAGGGATGGGTTGGCGCGGGGGCTGATGCCGGACGCCTGACTGCCAGCTGGTGCGCTCGTCGGCGCAGTGCTGGGAGCTGAGGGCGGGGTGACGCCCATGCGCGGTCCACGCGGTGCGGGGCGGACCCGCTCGATCAGCCAGCGGCCGTGATCGATCAGCACGTGGACGGTGGAGGCTTCGTGCAGGTCGCCGTCGCTGTCTTCCCAGGGAGCGATCCACAGGCGCAGGACGCGGGGGGCGGTGCGCAGGGCGGCGGTGGATTGGGCGGGCACCGCACCGGAAGGTGCGGTCGGGGCAACTGTGGTCGCGCCGCTTGCCGGCGCGGGCGCAGGCCGGGTCTCTACGGCGGAGGCCTTGGGGGCAGGTGCGCCAGCGCCGCTGCGAACCACCGGTCCGTGGGACGTCGCGTCGGCGACGGGCGTCCCCAGCGCTCCGGATCCTGACGCACGGGGCGCCTCTGATCCGAGCAATTGCCGGGCGCCTTGTCCGGCGTTGGCGTAGACACCGGACACCGAGGTGCACTGCGCGCCTGCCGGGGCCTTGCAGGCATAGGTCGGGGTGCCGCCGACGCCCGACAGGTTCGAGGCACAGCCGCTCAGACCCAGCACGGCGGTGCCCGCGAGGAAAGCGGTAAGGCGCAGCGCTCGGGGAGATGGTCGGCAGTTGGCCGCCAGGTGCGCGCCCTTCATCGGGCGCTACTCCCCGCCGCTGCGTTGGGGGCACCCGCCCCGGGGCGCGACAGCCAGGCCTCAATCTGATCCCGGCTGGCGGCACCCGCGAGCACGCGGCCGTCGCCCGCGATCAGCGTCGGCGTGCCGTTGATCCCGAGTTGCTCGCTCAGCGCCACGTTGCGGTCCACCGGGTGCGGGCAGTCTGCTTGGGGCGGCATCGCATCGCGCAGCATCAGCGACTGCCAGGTGGCGAGCCGGTCGGTCGCGCACCAGACCGACACCGCCTTGCCGCGCGCGGCCGGGTGCAGTGAGGCCAGCGGCATCAGGAAGGTGTGGATCGTTATGTCGTCCAGGCCGCGCAGTTCGGCTTCGAGGCGCCGGCAGTACGGGCAGTCCGGGTCGCTGAAGATCGCCAGCGTGCGCGTGCCCTTGCCCCGGACTTCGGTCAGCGCATCGGCCAGCGGCAGGCTCCCGAAATCGATGCGGGCCATTGCGTCCTTGCGCTCGGCAGTCAGGTCGCGCTGCTGGCGCATGTCGTAGAGGTGGCCGAACAGGAAGTAGCGGCCGGTCGCATCGACGTAGGCGAGGTTGGCGCCCATCGCCACCTCGAAGACGCCGGGCCAGACCGTGGGGTGGATCGCGCCGAAGCGGGTGGACGGGTAGAGCGCCTGCAGGCGCTCGATGAGGGGGCCGCCGTCCGCCGTTTCGGATCCGGCCGGCGTGACGTTCGATCGCGCTGCGCCCTGGGTTTCTTGAGCCGCTTGAGTCTGAGCGGGCGAGCCGGCCTGCGCCTGTCCTGTCGGCGCGGCGCGGGTGGCCGTCGCGGCACCGGGCTTTGGCGAGGCGGCGGGTTGGGCAGCGAGCGGGTTGGCGTACAGGCTGGCCGCCAGGGTCGTGGCCAGCGCGGTCGCGAGCGTGGCGGCATGGCGGGCGCGGTTCGGGGTGCGCGCGGCCGGGTCAGTCTTCGTCGTCTTCATCGGTGGTTCTCCGGGCGGTGGGGGTGCGGCGCGCGAGGTGCGGGAAGGCGTCGCGGTCGGGGTCGGTGTTCGCATTGGCGTTCGCGCCATCGGGGCGGGTGCCGTCCAGCGACTGCCCGAGCGCGATGCCCTGGGTGAGGACCACGTCCACGGTGCGGCCGGCATCGATCTCGATCACGGGGAAGACCTTCTCGGCCAGCGTGATGTAGTACTGGGCGAGCCGATCGAGTGCTCGGCCCACACCGGTCCCGAGGCCAGCCTGCAACTGCTTGCCCGGATCCACGGTGCCAGTGGTGCCCAGCGGCGAGACCGAGAGCGTGGTGGCGCTCTGCTGGAACGCGGTGCCAATGCCGCTGGCCACACCGGCCAGCAGCGCGTTGGCGAGGATCTGCCCCTGCTTGGAGACCAGGCGCCCGCGCATGCCAGCCTTGCCGTCCTCGCCGGCCACATACCCTCGGATCGGTACGTCGATCGCGGTGCCGTCGCGTGTGACGCAGGACAGCGACTCGGTGCGGATGTAGGCGCGCTCGGCGCTCACGTCGCCATAGCCGGCGCCGACCACGAAGCACTCCTTGATGCGACCGCGGAACTGGTTGGGCAGCATCGCGTGATCCAGCAGGCGCAGCAGCACCGGCTGCGGATTGCGCTGGGCCTGGCCGCCCGTAGGCGCGTCGAGCCCGCCGAGCAGCAGGGCGCGGGTGAAGCTGCCGCTGGGCAGGTACCGGCGGGTATCGCGAGAAGGCGAGGCAGGCTTGCCGGTGGCGTCGGTTGTGCCCGATGCACCGGATGCGGCGCCGGTGCGCACTGCGGCCGGGTCGGCCAGCGTGATGCTGACGATGCCACTGGAGCCCAGGCCAGACGGCGCGGCGCCGGGGCTACCGGGCAGACCGGTACGCGGGGCCGCAGGAGCTGGCAGGGTGGAGGGCGCCGGCGGAGGCGGAAGCCTCTGCGCCGGGTTGGCCGCAGGCGGTGTCGCCACCGGATCCGGGCCGAAGTTTGGTCGAGCGGCGGGCGCCGGCAGGGGCGGCGGAGGCAGTGGGGTGAGGCCACTCGTGTCGGCGCGGCCTGCCGGGGTGCTGGCGTTGCCCGCCTCCAGCCGCTTGAGCCGCTCCATCATGTCGTGGTTCTGGCCTTCGAGCTCGCCGCCGCGCTGCGTGAGTTCGCGCGAGCGCTGCTCGATGGAGCGCAGCTGCGCATCGGCCTGGCCGCGCCAGGCGTCCCGTGGATCGACCTGGGCGCCGGGCGAAAGGATGTTGGTGGACTTCGGACGAGGGGCGGGCTCGCTGCTGGTGCCCGATCCGGTGAGCGACACCGACAGGACGGTGCCGGCAACGATCACCCCGGCGATGCCGGCCAGCAGCAGGTACTGGCGGCGCTTGATGCGCTCCGCGCTCGCGCCTGCGGGTGCATCGACATTGCCAGGCGGCAGGGGTTGCTCAGTCATCGCTGCGGCGCTCCCGGATCACGAAGACGGGCGTGGCCTCGCCAGGCTGCAGGCTTGCGCGCTCCACGCTCACGGCCATCACGCCGCGCTTGTGCAGGTCGGGCTCATGCAGAGTCAGCGCGGCGGCGCCGGTGTTGGCCAGGCGGTACTTCTCTGCCACCACGTGGGCGCCTAACAGCACGCGCTCCAGCGTGAGCCGGGTGCCCGACCAGAGCGCGATGTCGCGCCCGGGCTCGCGCACCTCCATGTCCTCCGGGAGGCTGTCGTCAGCGAGCGCCACCAGCAGGTTCTTCAGCGTGCGGACGTGACGGCTGCTGGCTTCCAGGCGCGGCGGCGCATCTCCCGTGGCGCGCGGCTCGCGGATCACGATCGAGTCGCCGGGCACGTCTACCGGCTGAAGCAGCAGCGATACGGTGCCCCGGTCACTGCTCACGAAGAGGTTGATCGGCTTGGTGGACTGCGGATCGGCAGGCCGGATGAAGACCTGGCCGCGCTCGTCGTCCTTCTCCAGCACGAACTCGTTGGCGTTGCCGGTGACCCGGCGCACCCGCGAGCGCTCGAAGGCGATGCGGGTGACTTCCTGACGCGAGACCCGGGCCAGCACGGTGGCGCCGTCTCGGGCCTCCACCACCTGCTGCGCGAGCGCGGGCTCAGCGAGAAGGGGAGCCAGCAGGCACAGCAGGTGCAGATGAAGGCGAGGACGAATCGGGCGCAGGGGCTGCGGGAGCAGAGGGAGCAGAGGGAGCCGCGCCGGATCGGGTCTGGAGCTCGAGGGGGTCATTGGGAGTGGTCTCGCGGAAGGTCTTCAGGAAGATCCGGCCGCCCGCGTACTGAAGCTCGATGGCATAGCCTTTCGAGACCTCGGAGACGCGCCGGTCGCTGATGAAGGTGGTGAGCAGGCCGCGCAGGCCTACGCGCTGGGTGCGCTCATCAACCTGCAAGTCCTGCGGGCTGAAGACGGTGGCCGCACCATCGCGCTTGATGCGCTCGGCGTTGGCCGCCATCGCCGTGCGCAGATCGCCCCAGGAGGCAGGTGCGGCGTACTGCAACAGCAGCCGGGACTGGTGCTCGACGCTCTGCGGGGTGACGTTGAGCGTGAGCTGGGCGAGGAAGTAGCCCATCTGCTCGAGGTACTCGGGGCTTGCCCGCTCGGCCTCGACCCAGAAGGTCTTGTGGATGGCAGGCGGCACCACCACCACCCGCTCGCGCCCGGCCTGGCGCACGGTGTGCGAGGCCAGCAGCAGCGTGGCGAGCATCGAGACCGCGAGCAGGATCGCCAGCAGCGCGGTGGCGCGGCGGGCGCTGGCCTGGTCGGCGCGCAGCCAGTCGAGCCTCATCCGACCAGCTCACGCAGGTGGGAGGGCGGGGTGCGGTTCATGCCCGAGACCGCCGCCGGCAGGTGCCAGTACAGCAGGTGCAGCGCGAAGGCGGGGTGCTCGCCCGACTTGGCCTTGCCATAGGCCCAGGCGAGCAGCACCCCGGCAGCGCAGCCCGTGACGAAAAAGCCCGCGATCATGCCGGCCAGCACCGCTGCCAGGAACAGCAGCGACACGTCGATCTCCCACCAGAACATGCGTGGGGGATCGTTCAGCCGGCGCGGGATCTCCAGCGCGACGTCGCTCACGACTGCAAGACCGTCAGATCGTGGCGGTCATGATCGAGTCGATGATGGTCGGCACGTAGACCATGAAGAGCGCGAAGACCACGCCCGCGAGCGCCGGAATCGGCGAGGAACGCGCCACGCCGATGCCGGCACCCAGGATGAAGGCTGCGACGGCAATGGCCTTGCCGAGGTAGCCGGTGGCCCAGTTCAGCAAGGTCGTGTACATAGTCTGGAACTCGGTGCCGGTGGTGCCGGCAAAGGCCGATGTGGCGCCGAGTGCCAGCAGCAGGGCCACCGGGGCGACGGTGGCGAGGCGGACGGGCGCTTGAGTGCGCAAACGAAGGGAACGGTTCAAGGGTGTCTCCAGGGCAGTGAGGTTGGCGGGTGGGGTGGAGGGCTCGCGCGCCCTCACTGCGCGTGGAGACCCCGCGCCTGCCCGGGAGGGGTGGCAGACGCGAGGCGTTCGGGGGATTCGTTCGAGGCGGAACGGCGGGCGCTGCTGGCGGCGGTCGCTATCAGCTCGCGGTGCACCTTGTGGGCGTAGGCCCGGCGCAGCGGCGCGCTGCGCGCGTTGTAGGCGCCGACGGCCTCCCACGTATAGCCCAGGCGGGAGACGTTGCCGGCGAGGATCCAGGCGCCCACGTGGATGCTCGTGCAGGCATCGAACAGGTGGTGCTCGGCGATCCCGTGGCCGGCCAGCGTCGGCAGCCACGAGGAGTTGATCTGCATGAGCCCGATGTCGCGCGAGCCGTCGCGGTTGCGGCCGACGGCCGCCGGGTTCAGGCCCGATTCGGTGCGCGCGATCGCGTAGAGCAGGTGGCTACTGAGCCCGTAGCGGGCGGCAGCCTCATCCCAGCAGGCCCAGGATGGCGCCGCGACGAGCAACCCGGCCAGCGCAGACAGCGCCATCGCGCCGCGCCGGGCCGGACTGCTCGTCGTCGGGAGCGCGCTGCGTGCGATGGGGCCTCCTGTGCATCGGTGGGTCCGCGACGCGGGGGTGCGTCAGCGGTGGAGGCATCGTAGGAAGCGCGGGCGGCGGCGTCAGGGGGAATCGGGGCTTGGGGGAGGGACTGAATCGGTTAGCAAGGAGCGCCATCAGCGCACGGGGTATGGTTACCCTGGCATGACCCGATTGAAGTCCCCACGTCGTTACAGCATGATTGATCGCACGGGAGGCACGATTGGCGACCAATGAGCAGCTGACTGCCGCGCTGCAAGTGGTGGTGAACGTCGCGCGATGCATAGCGTTGAAGCGCGCGCTTGCGGCGGCTGATCCGGATCCGTCGCTGAACTTCTGGCGGGTCGTCCACGGGAATCTGCTTGACGTCGCTGTGCTCGACTGGTGCAAACTGTTCGGCTCCGACGACGAGGACCGACAACTACTGCACTGGAAGAACGTCATCGGTGATGAAGATGCGTTCCGGGCAGGTCTCTTCGCGCACGTCCAGCTGGATCAGGATGCATGGCGTGGCTACTGGCAGCAGATGAAGAGCTACCGTGATCAGCATGTCGCTCACCTGGACTTCAATCGGCGAGACGTCTCGCACTATCCCGATCTCGAACCGGCACTCGCGTCGGTCTGCTACTACTACCGCCGCTTGATCATGGAGCTTCGGGCGATGGGTGACGCGCGCTTCCCCGACGATCTCAGCCGGTATCACGAGGCGTTTCTGGCGCAGGCAGACGAAATCGCGAAAGCGGCAACCGCAGGCACCCGAGGTTTTGCAGAACGCGTAGGGTGAGCATTGAATCCTTGGGGGGCACGGCGTGAAACCGCAGTAGCCAGCCGGCTTTCGAGAGCGGTAGGCAAGGAATCAGATCCCGAGCGGAGACTTCGTCTGCGCGAACAGTCTCCGTCGAGCGGCTGCCACCGGGCCGCGTACCTCAGCGCGTTGTGTGATCGCCACTCGGCGAAGACCGGCGACCGGGTCTGAAGTCAGGCCTTGCCCGTGAGATCCGGGGCCCATTCCCGCATCTCCTGCGCGATGAACTGGGCCAACGGCGTGATTTGACCATTGACGCTTGCGGCCTCCAGGGCCTTCATGTATTCATCTCGCCGGCTCATCCGGATCACCGTCCACGGGTAGCCGCCCGACGCCAGCAGCGTGTTCATCAGGAAGCGGCCGATGCGACCGTTGCCGTCGTAGTAGGGATGGATGAAGACGAAGAGATGGTGGCCGAGCACAGCGCGAACGCAGGCTTCGGGTTCCGCCTCGATCAATTCCCACAGCGCTTCCAGAGAATCGAGGATGGCCTCGCTGGGGAGCGGCGTGTGCATCGAATTACGGATGAAAACAGGGCCACGCCGATAGCCGGCAAGCTGACTCGCCTCGATGATCCCGGCGGTCACGGACGGTCCGAACAGCTCGGCATACCAATCGTGGTGGTCGCGCTTAACAACGACACCGGCGTTCTCCCCCGTCAACACCTTGCCGATGCTCTCTTTCACGGCCTGAAAGGCCTGGTAGTAGCCCCGAGCGGCCAGCGCGTTCCGGGTCTTGTCGTGCTCGGGTTCGCCGTCCGGGTTCCAGTCGCCGCGAGCCACCCGCTCGATGAGTTCGTCGGTGACGCGGTAGCCTTCGATGGACAGGGAGTTGTAAGCGTCAGAGACGTAGCGTTCGTCGACCCGGGCGAGATACCCCGCCCGCTGCCTGTCGAGGCCAGGCGCAGGCTGGAAGGCATCGATGACGTCCTGGCGCCATCCAGCCCACATGGAGCGCAGGCGCAACACGTAGGGCGAGCGCTCCTTGCTGGGCGAAATGGTGGGCTCGGCCAGCTCGAAGGGACTCACTGATTTGAGCGTGATCCGGGATTTGGCAAATGCCCTCCGGATGAGCTCAGCCTCGTCGGGGCGCATGACGAATTCGAATGCAGCCGCCAACCGCCCGGCGGCCGTGACCATCTTGTCGCCCGCCAGCAGCGTCGGCAGCAACTCGGATGCGCTGCGGATGGTGGCCAGTGCGATCTCGGCTTCGCGCGGATGGTTGATGAAGAACGACGGACCGGCCAGGCACAGGGCCTCGGCAACGGGCCAGACTTGCAGACCCCGCACCTCCATGCGTGCCTTGGGAACCCGGTTCCTGTCGGGATACACGAGCAGTGAGTTGTCGAAGGGCAGGTCCACCTTCGATGTGCCGCTGTCGATCGTGACGCAAGTGACCTGCCTGGGGACGGTGGTGTTGCCCGTGTGCAGCAACAGCGATGCCTCGGGATTCAGGCAATACCGCTTGCCAAAGCGCTTTCCAAGGTAGCCCGACACGAAGGCCCAGAAGGACGCGTACCACGCGGTCGAGTCTCCTTCGCCGTCGCTCGGGCTGCTGCAGATGTACCAGCCCTTCATCACAGGCCGCAGGAAGCCCGTGTCGACCAGCACGGCACGCTGCTCGTCATTCTTGAAGTCAGAGGCCTCGACAACGCCGTGGTGCTTTTCCTGGAGACGCTTGAGGGTCTTCAGCGCAGCCGTGAGGGTCGGGTTGCCTTTCGGCTGACGTGGTGTCGGCGGCATGGATTTACTTTGAGATAGCCATAAATTCTACTTTGCCATCCAAACCAAGTCCACTTTGCTATTGATCTGAAATCTACTGTGACATCTTCACCCTCAATGCAAGTCGGCAGGCGCTCCGCAGCATTTCTTGAACTTCTTGCCGCTGCCGCAGGGGCACGGTTCGTTTCGGCCCACCTTCGCCTGAAGGGTATGGGCCACCGTTCGTTCGTGAATAGCCAGGCGCAGGGGAAGCCAGTGGGCGTGCATGCCCAGGACGGCTTCGGGGATCTGCATGGCCAGCTCGGCCCTCTGTGCCGGCATACGCGTGAGTGTGTCCTGTTCGGGTCCGAAGTCGTCCTCTCCCAGCAGTCCGATCGGCCGGTACCAGGCTTTGCCCTGATCCGTCTCCAGCAGCGGTTGCCAATCGGCGCGGCAGAGGTCCACGCCCTGTACGAAGCCCCAGGCCCAGCCCTCGGCGTCATCGAACTCCTGGCCGTCGAACACCATGACGGACCAGTGGGGGTAGATGTCCGGCCGCTCGTCCTCCAGGGCGGCGATGATGCTGTTGAAGTGGCGCATCACCAGCTCCAGGATCCGGTTGATCTGCTCCAGGCTCTGCGCGGCCGGCACCATCCCCTGAGCCTGCGTATGCCCCCAGATCGGCGGCAGCCACTGCTGGGGCTTCAGTGTGGTGGGCCCGATGGCCACGGCGTGCATGTAGCCGTCCATCGTGTCGAACATCATCGTCTCGGCTCCGTCGCGGTCCTCCATGAGGAATGCTTCGAGTTCATCGACCTCATCGTCGGATAGCGGGGAGAAGCCATGGGGGGTGGTCGGTATCATCGATCCAAGGTCCTGGTTGATCCCGTCGAGGCGCGTTCCTGGGGCTGGTGTCCGGCGATGCGTCTCGAACGCCACGGGGAGAGGGTTGAGCCCACCCGGGCCACAGCCTCGTGAGTGGTGTCGGCGTACCGCTTATCCATGGGGCTTGAGCGTCAACAAGGTGCCGTCGGGCATCCGGCTCATCCAGCGCTTGTCGCTGCCTGTGCGCAGCGGGTAGCGAGCGCGCAGATCGTCCACGTCCAGCAGGCCACTCTCGCGGGTCCACGTCAGGAATAGCCGCACGGTCTTCACGCTGGTGCAACTGGCCAGCAAATGGCCCATCAGTTCCTTGCGAGGCGAACGCAGCCCGTCGAACAGGTTGCGAGCCTCATCCAGGCTCTGGCGGGTGCCGACGTCGTACAGCAGCTCCAGCACGGCGCGCTCCGATGCCGACACGCGTAGTCCCTCGGGCAGCCCGGCGGGCGTCGCCACGGTCTTGGCTGGCAACAGCTCATCCGGCCAGTCGAACAACCGTGCGTGCACGTAGCGTGCGGGAAACCGCGAGGTGAACCAGTCGGGTAGCGCGAAGCGCCCATCGCCCCAGAGCACCAGGGGCTCGCGGCCGACCAGGTTGTGTCGTACGCCCTGCAGCGCCAGCGCACTCTTGCCGCCGATGTGCAGCCCGGGCACGCGCTGTTGCAGGAACATCAGTGCGCCGTACACCCCGAAATCGTCGTTCGGGAAGGCGTACACGCCCTGTGCCAGCCGCACGAGCCAGCCGCTCTCGGCATAGCGCGCAGCCAGCGGGGCTGACACCCCGACCCGTGCCAGGGTGCTCAGGTCGAACGGCGCACCCCGTGCGAGACCTGTCTGCAGGCGCTTGAGGATCTGGTGACGGGAATTTGAATCCATGGGTGAAAAATACCACAGGATCCAATCATATGCGGATCGGCCGCTTGGACAGTGGGCTTGAAGTCAACTCATGAGTTAATTGACGCACACGATCTAATCAGAAGAGCGCAACCGACCGACCCGAATCGGGACGAACGCCACTACTTGGGCATCCGGAGTTGTAGGCCACGATCCGCACGCCTCGAATCGGGTCTGCCCGTGGGCACTGATTGACGCTGACGACCTCAGCCAGCCCTCGAATACTGCCGAGATGGCCGCCATCGAGACAGTGCGCAGTCGCCCGCCGGATGCGCTGCGGGCGCCGGGACGGCCCGTCACGGCCGATCCCGTTGCGCTGCTGCGGGCGCGTCTCGCGTTCCCCCGCGAGGTCTTCGACGTCCTGGTCGAGCCCGTGATCCGTGGGCTGGCGGGGTGTATGCCGTCCGCCCGCGATGGTGATGCAGCAGCGGATACCCAGCCGCTCGGACTCTCGGTGCGGCTTGCGCTCCGCGCCCTTGCCGTTCGCCGTGACCGAATCCTGCCCCCGAACGCGCCGCCCGAGCGGGTGGGGGAACTGGCGCATCGCTGGAGCTACGCGGTGCTGGTGGCCGCCTTGCTGCGGCGGGTGGAGGCTACGGGCGCTGGAACTCCTGCCAGCCGGTACGAGTGCGTCGTGCCCGAACTCGGCCGCGTCTGGATCGGCCAGGACCGTGAGGCGAGCGCAGCACTGGCTGAGGTGCTCTCGGATCGATGCGGTCAGAACAACCACATCTTGGCGATCCTGACGGAAGCGCTTTCCGGCAGCTCTGACGCGGCGGCTCCTGTCGACAGAGCACAAGGGCATCAGCACCCGTCGGACATCGATCCGAAGGCCGTTTCAGGCATGGAGCCAGAGCCGACGCTATCTGCGTCTGAAGCACTTGCGACCCACGCCTCGCGGGCTGCTTTGTGGGCCCCGCCACCTCTTGAGTTGTTCGGCTGGCTCCGCGATGGGCTGGCCGGGGGTTCGATCGAGATCAACACCCGCACGGCCTTGGTCCATCGCGTGCCCGAAGGCCTGTTGCTCGTGTCCCCGAGCATCTTCCGCTCCTTCCTCGCATGGCAGGGTGCCGATGCGAACTCCCAGGAGGCCCTGAAGCGTCTGCAGCGTTCCGTCCTCAAAGCCGAGTGGCACCTTGTCGGGGCCGACGGGGCGAGCGTGCTCGGCTACGCCTGGATCAAGAACGGCAAGACAACCTCCAGGGTGCATGGGATCGTCATCGAGCAGCCTCAGCGCCTGCTCGACCCGCTGCCACCAATCAACCCGCGACTCGCGCGGATCGCGGTCGCTGGCGGCTCTGACCCGTGACCGCGCCCCTGGAAGGACGGCTTCGCGGCCCGCACGAGCTCGTCGCTGCCGGCGTGTCGCTGACGGCGGGCGGCGCTGTGCTGATCGCACCCGGCTGGCTGTTGCTGAGCCCGCCCTGGCAGTTCGGGCTGGCTGCAGCGCTGCTCGGCCATGCCGCGTGGCGGGGCGGGCAGGGGGCTCGAACGCTCGCCTATCGGCGCAACCTTCGTAGGCTGCTCGGTTTCAAGATGGACTCGGCTTCGATTCCCTGGTCGGCGCATCGCCTTTACCTCGGTCGAGGGTTCCGGTGGGACCAGCGTCATACCCAGCGGCTCTTCGAGGCCCGGCAGCCTGCGAACCAGCGCCTGGTTCAGCCGTCATGGTGGACGCACTTGCTACCGGGGTCTGCGTCTTCCGGTGACGCTCCCGCTGGTCTCGGCGGCGATCCAGCCCTGCATGGCGTCGAGCCCGACGAGTCCGACATCTGGATGGACCTCTCCGAGCGGGTCGGCCACACCCTGGTGCTGGGCACCACGCGGGTAGGCAAGACGCGCCTGGCCGAACTGCTGATCGCACAGGACATCCGCCGTGGCGAGGTGGTCATAGTCTTCGATCCCAAGGGCGACGCCGATCTGCTGCGGCGCGTCTACGCCGAGGCGCAGCGCGCAGGGCGGGGCGACGCCTTCTTCATGTTCCACCTCGGCCACCCCGACATCTCGGCCCGCTACAACCCGGTGGGCAGCTTCTCGCGCATCACCGAGGTGGCCACGCGCATCGCCGGGCAGTTGCCCTCGGAGGGGCAGTCGGCCGCCTTCAAGGAATTCGTCTGGCGCTTCGTGAACGTGATGGCCCGGGCGCTGGTGGCGCTGGGCCGCACGCCCGACTACGAAGCCATCAACCGCCATGCCTCCGACATAGAGCCGCTGCTGGTCGACTACTTCGAGCAGTGGCTGGATCGGGAGCCAACAGCGGCCGGGTGGCGGGACGAACTGGAGCGCCAGCCCATCGACAAAAAGAGTCTCGACAAGGGGCTGCAGTCGCGCGGGCTGCGGGCGGTGAGCCTGGTGGAGTTCGCCCGGCGACGGCGCCTGTACGACCCCATCGCCCACGCGCTGGCCTCCACGCTCGCTTACGAGAAGAGTCACTTCGACAAGCTGGTGGCCTCGCTGCTGCCGTTGATGGAGAAGCTCACCACCGGCCGCACGGCGGCGCTGCTGTCACCGGCGATGAACGCACCTGGCGACTGGCGGCCGGTGTTCGACTGGAACGCGGTGATCAACCTCGGCGGCATCGTCTACGTGGGGCTTGATGCTCTGTCCGACTACGAGGTGGCCGCGGCGGTGGGCAACTCCATGTTCGCCGATCTCACCAGCGTGGCGGGTAGCCTCTACAAATACGGGCCTGGTCGGGGCTTTCCGGTACCGGTGAAGCCCCGGCGCATTGCCATCCACGCCGACGAGTTCAACGAGCTGATCGGCGACGAGTTCATCCCGCTGCTCAACAAGGCCGGCGGGGCGGGCTTCCAGGTGACGGCCTACACCCAGACCTGGTCGGATGTGGAGGCGCGCATCGGGTCGCGACCCAAGGCCGGGCAGATCGCCGGCAACTTCAACACGCTGATCATGCTGCGGGTGAAGGAGCTGGCGACTGCCGAGCTGCTGACCACGCAGCTGCCCACCGTGCAGGTGGTCTCCACGGTGGCATCGTCCTCGGTGTCCGATACCAACGACCCGGGCGAGTTCACCGACTTCGCCAGCCGCAATGAGGATCGGATCACCCCCGAGACGGTGCCGATGCTGGCGCCGACCGACCTGGTGCAACTGCCCAAGGGCCAGGCCTTTGCGCTGCTGCACGGCGGGCAACTTCACAAGATCCGCATGCCGCTCCCCGGGGCGGGCGAAGATCCGCTGATGCCGGCCGGCCTGAAGGAGATCGGCGAGGCGCTACGCGCGCGGCTGGACGGGCCCTGGTTATGGCCTGAACCGGCACCGGACAGTGCCGAAGGAGACGGGGCGCATGGGCTCCCGCAACACCAGCTTCCATGACGGGGCAATGGCGCGGGTGCTGCTCTCGCCATTCAAGCTCGGTTTCGCACTGGCGCTGGGGCTCGCCGGGCTGCTTCTGGTCGCGTGGATGGTGGACTTGTTGCTCGTCGCCCATGTGTGGCCGGAGCGGGTCGACGGCTTGCGGACTTTGCTCATCGAGGAACTGGCGGCCGGCACGGCCATGGCGGTCCGTCAGGGCGGCTCGGCGTCGTCTGTGACCGCACCGGCCAACGCGCTCTATGCGTTGGTTTTCGAGGCGACGGGGCTGCACGAGATGGGGCAGCGGTTCGCCCAGGGCGCACCGCTATCCATTCCGGACACGGTCGTGCGCACTACCTGGATCGCCCGCCAGGAGGCGATCGAGGTGGCGATGATTGGCACCCAACTGCTGGGCCTGCGTGCAGGGAGCCTGGTCCGGTTTCTCCCGCTGTTGGCGCTGCTGTACGCGGTGGGCGTTGCCGAGGGGCTAAGCCAGCGGGCGATTCGCCGTGCCCGGGCGGCTCGGGAGTCGGCGAGCCTGTACCACCGGGCGAAGTACGGGCAGGTGGTGGTGCTGGCACTCGGTGGCTCAGCCCTGCTGGTCTGGCCGGCACCGGTCGCGTGGGGGCTGTGTGCCGGCGTCGGCGCCGCGCTGGTCGCGGTGCTGGCGGCGGGGCAGTGGGCGTTCTACAAGAAGCACGTGTGATCGGGCAGCAGACTCTCCGGCGGCCCCAGGGCCCGCGGAGCATCGGCCCCTTCATGAGGATGGCGAACGGACGGCTGGCTGCGTGGCTGGGGTTCGGCCTCGAGTGAAGGGAAGATACCGTTCCCGCATAGACTGTGGTTGGAAGATGGTTTAATGTTGGTTCGACAATGGTTGCGTCATGTTCTGATCTGGTTGCTGTCGGGTATGTGGATATCGCAGGAGGAAGGCAAGTGAGCCAAGGTTTCGGGCTGTTTGAAGGCGTCGTCAATGACCCCCTGAAGTTTGGGTTGGGGTCGTCTTTTCAGCCGAAGCGCGTGACCGATACCCTCGGCTTGAAGCGGGAGGATGTCTCTCGACTAGCCAGCGTGTCGGTGAAGTCGGTGCGTTACGACGACGCGATGCCGGAGCAGATGAGGGAGCGCCTCGAGGAGATCGCCCAGACCATCAATCTGGTTGCCCAGATGTTCGACGGTGACGTGGAGAAGACCGTGGCCTGGTTCAAGGCTCGCAACCCCATGCTCGGCGACGTGTCGCCAAGGGAGATGATCCGGCTGGGGCGGTATGAGCGACTGCGAAAGTTCATCGTCAACGCGATGCTCGAGCGACGATCGGACCGGCTGACCGCCGCTCAAGCCCACTGAGTCCTCCTGCGCTGTGGCACGAGGCAAGGGATCTCCTCTGGGTCAGGCCTCATCAGGCCACTTGCCGAGACCGCTGGGCATCCTTGAGCTCGACCGGTTCAGCCAGTCCAGTCTGACCCAGTGGCGGGAGCTGTCCAGGGATCTGGACGAACTTCAGGCGACCTTGTTCTTCGGCTTGCGCCCCGAGCAGCGCCGCCTGCGATCCGAGCTCATCGCCGCCCTCAAGGCCAGGCCTGCGGTCGAGCAGAAGCTGCTTCGTTGGGTGCGGAACGTCACCTACCAGTACAGCATGGAGCCGCTGTCGGCGGCCGGCAGTCTCGTCAGCTACGGAGGGCGCTTCAACCCCGGCGCTGATCTTGACGCGGACACGCTCAGCCCCTTCCCGGCGCTTTACATCGCCGAGGACGCAGAGACCGCCTTCCGAGAGAAGTTCCAGCTGCCATCAGGAGGCAAAGTTGACGGCTTGCGGCCCGAGGAGCTGGCCCTGGCTCGGTCCGGAAGCTTCTCGACGCTCTTCGTGAACGGGCATCTTCGAAACGTCTTTGACATGACGTCGCCCAAGTCCCTGGACCCGATCGCCAAGGTGTTCGGCCGCATCAGGATGCCGGAGGCGGCCACACGCCTTCGCACCAAGCTCGCCATCCCGGCGCGATCGCTCTCGATGATCCGTTCGGGGACTCAGCTGTACGATGCTGCGGTGCAACGGAACTGGCGGGCACTGCCCGTGCAGTTCGGCCTGCCCGCCCCCAGCCAGATCCTGGCGGAGTTGATCCGGGACGCCTCGTTCGACGGAATCCTTTACCTCTCCACCAAGGGCGCAGGACTGTGCGTGGCGATCTTTCCGGACTGCATGTCCGCAGACTCGTATGTCGAACTGGCCGACGCCGCACCCGCCGGCGTCGGCCATACCCGCTTGGATCAGTCCAGCGGTGATCAACTGGCAGGTCGGGACGTGCTCCTGGGCAGCCCCGGGCCTCGTCGGTGATGCGCGACGCCGCTCGGAGTCTGGTGCCACCTGGCGATTGCCGAGTGGCGCCGTCGCCTTCAACCCTTCGGGCTCGTGATGTCCACGGCCGTCGATGATGCCTTGCCTGCCGGGTCGGCTCGATTCGCTTGCGACCTTCGTCCCGGCCGTGTCTATCGCCGTTCAGACCTGTTCCGGCTGAGCGCCTCCGTGGACCGCCACCTGCGTGAGCTGGTCTCAGCAGGTCGATTGACCCGGCTCGCGCGTGGCCTTTACTACGTCCCGCGCATGTCGGTGTTCGGCGTCGCCCCGCCAAGTGACGAAGAAATGCTGACCGCGTTCCTGAAATCCTCCGACTTCCTCCTCGTGTCGCCGTCGGCCTACAACGCGGCAGGGTTGGGCACGACCCAGCTCTACAACGTCACCCTGGTCTACAACCGCAAGCGCCGTGGGGAGAGCTCGATCGGCGGCCGGCGATTCGACTTCCGGGTCAGGCGGCGGTTTCCGCGGCGGCTGTATCCCGAGTTCCTGTTCGTCGATGCGCTCAACAATCTGGGCGAACTGGCTGAGGACGAGGACGCCGTGCTTGTTCGGGCCAGGCGGCGTGTACGGCAGATGGATGGGGCGAAACTGAAGCGCGCCCTGGAGCAGTTCGGCTCGGCAGCGACCCGAAAGCTCGTCATGCGCTGGCTTGCCACCTGACCCGGGAATCTGCAGCGAGGCGTACGTGGTTGCCGGTCTGGTTGGAAATTCGCTGTACAGCGAATAACTGAGCGAGGCTGAATCTCAAGCGCGTCCAGCCAGCAGGCGGGCGCATGGGTAACCGGGCTTCCGGCATCGTTCAAGCCCGCCACTGCTGCGGGCGCCTGGGTTCCGGGCCATCGAGGATCGGATCGCTGGCCCTGATCACCGGATCGATCCAGTCGGCCTTGGCACGTGCCCAGTCGATCCAGTCGCGCTGTTCCTGGCCAAGCGACCCGGTGTTTTCGGCTCGGGCCTCGACGGCCGCGACGAGTGTCCGAATGCGGTTTGCCCGCTCAAGCCTCACGGCATCCCTGAGCAGACGCTGGAGGCGCTTGGTCTCGTCGGCACGTCGCTGGACGGCGGCCAGGTAGCGGGATTGCGCTGCTTCCATCTCGGCTTCGCGGGTCTGCTGCTCGGCCTGCCGATGGCGTTGCTCCGCGGCTAATTCGATGATGCCGACGACGACGCCGCGCAGACGCCGCTCCAGCGGCGTCTTGACGGCGTCGTGCCACTGTCGCTGCAGCCAGCCGCGCACCGTGATCGTCAGCATCGCTGTGGGACGAAGAGGCACCGCATCGCCAACCGCTGTACGGCGCCCAGGAGGACGACGCGCAGTCGGGACCACCTGTTCGGTGACGGCGAGCGTCAGGGTGATGTCGGCTGCGCGCAGCCGGGTGGCGCCCGACTGCGGATCGATATCGGCTTCGATCCCGTGCGTCGCCAAGGCCTTCAGCAAGGTGTCCGTGATGCGAAGCGCTCGATCGAGGCACCCGCGGGAGACGCGGATATCGAGCGTGGTGCCCGGCACTCCAGAGCTCGAGCCATCGCCGCGGTCCGGCGGAGCTGCCTGCCTCAGGACGGCTGCGCTCTCCTTCACGAGAGGGTGTGGGTCGAGCAGGCGTTCCGGGACGATCACGGCCGTCTGACGCTCCAGCGCGGCGACGGATGCCGCCTTCACCGCGATCCGCCTGGCCATTTCCGAATCGGTGAGGGGGATGGGGCCGATGGGCGGTCGGCGTCCCTCCCAAGGGCTCAGCGGTGGAGGCTCAAAACGCTCACCCGCGGCGATCCGTGACCAGAGATGTCGGGCAGGCACCGGCAGGTGCAGCCGGCGGCAGGTGGTCAGGAAGGTGAGCTCGCACACGCCGTAGCGGTTCAAGAGCTCGGGGATTGGGCGGGTCCACAGCTCCTGGTACAGGGCTTCCCGCGAGGTGGGTGTGGGGATGGGCAGCATGGCGCTCTCCGGTTCCGTGAGGGGACGGGGTAGGGCGCGCTGTGATCTCCGGGGGTTGCCCTGGGAAGTGAAAAATCGTGGTCGATGGTAGCTATCGGGCTGTCGGCGCTCCGATCGCCTCAAACGGGTGAACCGCGACGAGGCGCGCCCCGAGGAACGGTGGCTACGCCGACCTCGCCGTCAAGCAGGTCCTGATCCTGCTCTGCCTCCGGCCACAAGGCTGGGAAGTAGAACCTGAGCGCATGGCGCGGGATGCCGAACCGCAGGCTCCCGTACGGGGAATCGGTGGTGAGGAAACCGCGTGCAAGCAGCGCCGACAGCGTGGCGGTGGCCACGCGCTCGCCCAGGCCGGTCATGGCCTTGAACTGCGCGCGCCCGAGTTCGCCTTGGGTGGCGAAGAGGTAGTGCAGGGGAAGAAGAGCCTCTTCCCGAACGCCTGACTTGACCACTGCCGTTTCGTACGAAAGGGCCGCGCGGATGCGGTCCTGCATGCCTTGCACATCCAGCTGCCTGGCCATGAACTCGACCTGGTCGAGGCAGGTGTCCAAGGTGTACTCGATCCACTGCACCAGCCCTGCCTGGGTGAGGTTTCCCCGTCCGTCCAGGTCTCCACGGCGGTGTTCGTCGGCAGCCTGCAGCAGGGCCTTGTACTTCGCTTCGGTTCGAGCGAACCCCCGCAAAGGGGACCACAGGCCACCGGTGAGCCCCCAGGCGTGAAGGAGCAGATGGGTATGCAGTCGCGTGACTCGGCCGTTGCCGTCCAGGAACGGGTGTGTCCAGGCCAGCCGATGATGCGCGGCAGCCAGCGCGACGATCGAAGCTTCCCCCCGCCGTATGCTGGCGTAGACCTGCTGCCAACGCTCGATGAATCGGGGCAAGGACGGCGCCGTCGGCGCCTCGTGCCGACCAACCGCCACGCCGCGTTGCCTGAACTCGCCGGGCACCATGGTGCTTCCATCGGCCAGCCGGAGGTCATCCTCCGGAAGGTCGCGGAACAGTTCCTTGTGCAACCAGGCCAGCGCTTCTGGTGAGTACAGCCATCGGGCGGCCTCAGGACCGCCGGTCTCGAGCTTGTCGTCGATGGTGCTTTCGCACAGCGCTTCTGTGCGGATATGGGCGACCGCCAGTCGCTGCTTGCGCGCGAGGTCGGCGTTGGCGGAAAAGTCCTGCTGGAGCGCCCGCTCGATGTCGCTCGGACGGGTGTGCTCGCCTTCGATGCGGTTGGTGTAGTACGAGTTCATGCTGCGCAGGAGCTTGCGCAGCTCGGATTGCGCCGTCTTGCCCGACGCTGCTCCCAGCGCCGTAGCCTTGCGCATCAGGTCACCGGCCTTCTCCAGCAACGGCACGAGTTGAGGCTCCGCCGGCATCAGCGGCTCGAACTGGTGCGGAGAGTCGTACTGCTGGATAATCTGCGGCTTCACATGCGAGATTGTATGACGCCCTTACTGATGCGCAAAAGCTCATCTTGAGCGTGTTCATGTGCGAGATTGAACGCAGCTGACTCATGCAGTGCTGATCCACTCGCAGACATGGTGTGCAGGCGCGCGCGACGTGACGCGCCATGAGGTGCAGCAACCCGATCTGGCGATGCAGTCGCCGATCGACTTCACGTTCCGTCGACAGTTGGAAATCGAGGAGGAGGGCCCTGGCGAGGGGCTATGACCGGGGAGCTACGGGGCGGCGCCACTGGTCCAAACTCGGTCGTCCTAGGCGAGCCTCTAGGAGGATGGGTGTCTTGATAACACAGCCAAGCACGGTAACGTATAGTATGTTAGCGTGCGATTCTGGGTTTATCGTGGACGCTCATTCAGCATGGAAGCTTCCGTTCGCGCGTACCTGAAGGTCACGCTCGGAATCGACGCCTCGGCCACCGCCTGGTCGGGCGCGGGCAGCTTGCCGTATTTCCTCGTGGATGCCTTCGATCTGAAGGCTCTGGCGATCCTGGGTTGCCACGTCCTGCTCGCCATCGACAAGCGAGCCGACCGCCCCGGCCTTGCCAGCATTCGCGCGCAGATCGACAAGATCCGCGAGGTGACCGGGCTCCCGGTGCTGTACGCCACCGAGGCCCTGGCCTCCTACGAACGCAAACGCCTCATCGAGCAGAAGTTTCCCTTCGTAGTGCCCGGCAACCAGCTCTATCTGCCCGATCTGGGCGTGGATCTGCGCGAGTACTTTCGCAAGCCGTCGGCGCGGCCCCAGAGCGAGATCAGCCCGGCTGCCCAGGCCATGCTGATCGCCGTGCTGCTCGGCAAGCCATGGCGAGGGGAGTGGGAGCCGGCCGAGGTGCTCGGCCGGCTCGGCTATACCGCCATGACTGCATCGCGTGCCGCTCGCGAGGTGGTGGCCGCCGGGATTGCGAGTTCAGCCAGTGTCGGCAGGGTACGTCGGCTGAAGACCGAGCGCACCGCCCGCGAGACTTGGGAGCACAGCAAGCCCCTGCTGCGCAGCCCGGTCAAGCGCCGGGTCTGGGTGCTGCCGCCCCGTGATCTTGCCGTGCCGGAGCTCAGGCTTGCGGGTCTGAGCGCGCTGGCGCGGCAGTCGATGCTGGCGGAGGCTGCTTGTCAGACCTACGCGCTCAGCCCAAGTCAATGGAAGCTTGCTTCGCAGCAGGGCGTGACGATTGCGCCGGAGCCCGAGCCAGGCGCGATCCAATGGGAACTCTGGCACTACAGCCCGGCGCTTGTGCCGGCCAGTGAGCTGGTCGATCCGCTGTCGCTGATGCTGAGCCTGGAGGGCGATTCCGACCAGCGGGTGCTGCAGGCGCTGGACGAGGTGAGGGCGCACTTGGGGTGGTGAGGTGTCATGCCGCATCTGGCATGTTGCCGAAACGAACACATCCCCTGGCTCATGTTATCGAAACCCAAATTCATCGACACGTCTGATTGACGTGTCGTTAGCTGCGACATATGCTCGGAACGTGTCGACGAAATCGAGTTCTTGCATCATGAATGGCCCAGCTTCCCGGTGGCTGCCGGATCAGCCGCACAACCAACTGCCTACGCTCCCGCCGAAGTGCGATCTCGAAAGCCGTGCCGTGCTGAAGGCGTGCATCGAGGCCCGCGCCGCCTTGGCGGAACTGAAGCAGGCCGCCGAGCTGATTCCCAATCAGACGATACTCATCAACACGATCCCGCTGCTGGAGGCCAAGGACAGCTCCGAGATCGAGAACATCGTCACCACCACGGACCGGCTGTTCCAGTACGCGCACGGCTACGCCGGCGTCGACTCGGCCGACCCCGCCACGAAGGAAGCGCTGCGCTACCGCACCGCCTTGCACCGTGGCTACCTGTCCCTCAAGGAGCGGCCGCTGTGCACCGCCACCGCCGTGGACGTATGTCGGACCCTGAAGGGGGCGGACATGGACATCCGCCGGACTCCCGGCACACAACTGATCAACGACCGCACGGGCGAGGTGATCTACACCCCGCCGGACGGCGAGTCACACCTCCGTGACCTGCTGGCCAACTGGGAGCGTTTCCTGCACGAGCAGACCGATCTGGATCCGCTGGTCCGCATGGCCGTGGGTCACTACCAATTCGAGGCCATCCATCCCTTCGCCGACGGCAACGGGCGGACCGGTCGTGTCATCAACATCCTCCATCTGATCCAGGAGGGGCTGTTGGGCCTGCCGATCCTCTACCTGAGCCGGCATGTCATTGCCCACAAGGCCGACTACTACGGCCTGCTGCTGGGCGTAACACGGGACGCGGCCTGGGAGCCATGGCTGCTGTTCATGGTACGAGCTGTGGCCGAGACCTCCAGTTGGACCACTGCCAAGATCGCCGCCATCCGCAAGCTTGCTGACCATACGGCCGAGCATGTTCGTTCGCGGCTGCCCAAGATCTACACCCGGGAGTTGGTGGACGTGATCTTCGAGCAGCCGTACTGCCGCATCGGCAACCTTGTGGACAAGGGCATCGCCCAGCGTCAGGCCGCGTCCCGCTACCTGCACGAACTGGCCGACCTGGGCGTGCTGCGAGAGATGCCCTTCGGCAAGGAAAAGCTCTTCACGCATCCCCGGCTGCTGCAAGTGCTTCAACAGGACGGCAATGAGTTCGAAGCCTACGCGTGACCTCGCGTCTGCTCCGTGACTCGGTACTGCCGCTGCACCACGCGCCGCAGCAGACGGTTGAGCCACGACAGCGCGATGACCGGAATCACCGCGGCGAACTTCACGTTGCCGCGGAAATACATGGCCGCGATCAGCGCGACACCCACGGCCAGCAGCAGGCAGAGCGAGGCCATCACCACCGGGCGCCGAGGCCCCGTGGCGGCGACGAAGCCTGCAGGGGAGAACGCGGTCGTCACCAGGCCCGCCGCGCCCATGGCCATGAAGAGGCTCGCTTCGCCCAACCTCTGGTAGCCCTGCA
>VYKX01000617.1_pt1 | contig 25386 bp, 10 predicted proteins | sample 5114471 | NCBI WGS metagenome assembly VYKX01 (sample SAMN12291785, study PRJNA351875) | freshwater metagenome | isolation source: freshwater lake | place: USA: Michigan, Gull Lake | collected 2013-08-08
TCTTAGATAGGGATCATAATGCAGCAATAAATATTCTTAAAAAAGGGTTGAAATATTTGGGAAATCATCTCAACGGTACTGTTGGGCAAACAGAAACCGACCCAAACGCCTTGGAAGAGTCCGGCAAGAAAGATTTTCAGTGGAGACATTGAGAATCTAAGCTGTCTCGTTGAACAAGGAATTTCGGCGTTGCTGAATCAAGGTATGAATGACAATCTTGCACCCATCCAAAAGTTAGTTTAGGTCTAGGTTTTAAAAATCCCACAAAAGAAGATTCATATCTCAAATCAGCAACGCCGGAATTTCTAACAGCGATGGGTCAAGAATCCCCCGTCACAGCGTAGCTTGACGGTGGGAGTATGTCAATTAACGAGTAATTTAGATAGTCAACAGCTTAGATAATCGCTTTAAAAGTCAGACAGAGGAATAATTCCACAGGCTTGAATTTTGCTTAAAACGAGGTGAAGTTGCCACAATAACCAATTGCCAACTCTCCAGAAAGCCAGGGAGTTTTGATTGTCAGAAGCTTCCGCAGATGGGTAACAAAGATTTTCTTCAAAAATCAACCAATGAACGGGTAAATGACCGAGGGGAGAATTCGGCTCTAATTCAAAGTTTAGTTGCTCATAATTGAGCCATTGACCTTCCTTCCGCCAACCTAGGCGATCGCCAAGTTTCTTTTGGGTTTCATAATCCACTAAACCACCGAGACTAGAGAAAATGGCTTGCTGAATACTAAAACCGAAATGACCATTACTATAATGAAGCCAAAGTTGATCAATTTTTTTCAGATCCGAACAAGGTAATTGAGCAATATCTTGAGGATAAACCTCATTCCAGTAGGTCTTACGCAAGATTTTCAATAGTAGCTTGGTTGTTTGGCGATCAGCCGCTTGCCACTGTTGCTTTCTTAACAAATCTTGTAATTGATTATAATCAATATCAGCCGATTCTTGAGTTAAGATATTTGGGGAAGTCTGGGGATTTTTAGAACTAGAAGATTTGTGAATATTGTTTTGAGTGAATTGAGAGACAACTATTGCCAGGGGAGTTTTGGGGATAGTGTCTTTTTGACAAGCCTCTTGTTCTGCTAAATGAGCAGATAATTTATTGATGGTTTTTTCTAGGGAAATAAATTGTTCTGACCATTCACTTTCATTGAATAAGTAATCATTAAATTGATCAGAGGAAAAAGCCTCTTTTAACCTTGCTTCTTTCTCGTAACCAGTCGCCAGAAAATTTAGCAAAAACTCAGAATTTATTGCTGAATCTGACGTTTCTAAGAGAGCAGGCTGAGGTGGGAAAATATTATCTACCAAATACTTAATTTCTCCAACTGTTGCATAAAATTCTTCATCCACCTTAATCACTTCTTCTATTAATAATTGAAAAGGAGCAAAATAGTCCTGTAAGTAGTTTTCAAAATTAATCGCATTTTGGGCAAGATCAGCAATTTCTTGGCGAACTCGTTGAGATTTGAGTTGATAATGATTTAATTCCTCATAAATTTTGAGTTCTTGAATAATTGCTTGCACAATTTTTTTCTGCTTTTGAGTATCCTCGGCTAATTTCTGAACTCCTTCCCCTAGTAATTTAGTTTTTCTCAACATCAAAAAAGATGTTTTTCCCAGTAGCAAAATTGACCGAAAATTTTCCTGTTTTTCTAGCTTGAGTTGATTGAGAATATTTTGATTATTATTATTTTTAATTTCTAACTTTATTCTCTCGTAGTCTAAGATTTTCAATTCTTGATATTTTTGGGAAAATAAAATTTTGAGATTGTCACTGAGTTGGAGTAAAAAACGATAATATCCGTCTTGATAGATTTCTAGTCCATTAATTAATAAATTATAGTCTTTAATTAATAACTGAGTCTCGATCAAGATTTCTTGTTGAGTAATTTTTTCTTTTCGTTTAATAATCTTACCAAAATAGTAATGGTAGCGAACTCCTTCTTGAATTAATTTCCGACGTTCCTTGATGATTTTCTGAAAATTTTTTAAGTATCTATTTTTAAAAACAGGAAGTTGATAGCTTTGCTCATAAATGGCAATTTTTTTATAGGTCATCAGATGTTGAGAGTTCCTATTTAGCATAGCTATCTTAGACCAAAAAATTCCTCAATACTTAGCAATAATCATCCGCTGCCCCCATCTCTTGCAAGAGGGAGCAATACCTAATTAAACATTTTCAACTTCGACAACAACCGGTTCATTTTCAATAACTGGTTCATTTTCAATAACTGGTTCATTTTCAATAACTGGTTCATTTTCAATAACTGGTTCATTTTCAATAACAACTGTTTGAGGACTTTCAGTCGTTGGCTCAGTTACCGTTTCTTGCTGCTTTACTGTCTGTTCTTGATGGTCAGTCAAGTATTTTTTGGTTTTTAATTTCAGGTCATCAGTCAGAGGTAAAGCATCAATTTCAGCCAAAAGTGTTTCCAGGGATTCTTTTTTACTTCGCTCAGTGTAAAAAGCATTCAGAACCGCTTCAATTCCGTACTCGGCGATCGCATCTCCTAGGACAGTAACCAACCCCATCGCTCCGATACCCAGAAAAACTACAAAGGGTTGTCCGAGGGTGAAAATTAGCACGATGACAGCAATAATAGCCGAAGCTAAATAAGTACCTGCCACTTTTTTGATAATGTTATCGAGTTCCATAAAAATCACCTCAAATTTCTAGCGAAGGATTAGTTTAATTTTAAAGCAAGGTTACTCTGTCTGTTGATCGTCGTCAAGTAAAGCTTTAAGAAAAGGTTCAAGACTTTTGGGACGATAATCGGAAAAGGCCTTTAATCGTTTTACCACACTGTGATGAACAGTGACAACTTTTGTATTGAAATATCGCCATTGCTCACCTCCCAAGGCCGACAATCCTTTAACAGTATTATCGAACTTGATGGTCGGGTCTGGTTTAATTTGGAATTCCTCGGATTCAGAGGTAGTTGAATTAAACTCTAATCCCAATTTTTTGGCTTGATTAATCATCCATTGTAACGGGTAGTCGGAAAGTCCTTGATATTCTTTTTTGCCACCACCTAGACAGGTATGTTCACCGACAAATAAAACTTCTTTGACAACTTGTTCAGGATTTTCGGGATTGGCTTTGATCGGAGTGGAAGGGAAGTTTTTACGTTTTTCATCAATGGCAACAGCATGAAAAGCATTCTGGATAATCGGACTTAGTTTTGTATTACTAAATTCATATTTTTTATGATAAAACTTAGCCAGGGGAAACCAGGGAGTTAAATCGGGAATACCAAAATTGCCAACTGTATCCCAACAACCTAACATCTTGACTGGAATACGATCTTGAAAATCTTCCTTTTCTGTCTCAATTTTTTTAGCATTAGCGGCACGAAATTGTTGAGCTTTGGCACTATCGGAACTAACGGTGTGGTCTCGATAGAGTTGATAAGCTAGGGGAATTTCTTTAATCTTAGAGCGTTTTAGGATTCCACATTTATCGATAAAACTGGCCAAACATCGAACGATATATGCTCCTCGACTAAAACCTAACAAATAAATTTCATCCTCGGTTGTGGGATTGTAGTTAAGGACAAGAAAACGATAGGCATCTTGAATCATTCGATCGAGGCCCCAGCCAAAAGTTTCATTCCCTAAACTTTTAATAAATTCGTTATCTTCGGGGCTGCCAGAACCTGACAGAAAGACGATTTGGGGGGTTTGATCCTCGGCAATATACTTAATAGATTCGGCGAATTTAACCACATTGGTGGGGTAAGCACTGGCAGAGTCTTCCCAAGAACCATCACAACAAATAATTAACCGTTTTTTCTGGTTTGAATAAGTGAGGCTATCTGGTTGAGAAATTGCTGTTTCAGTAATCTCCTCAATTTCATTGCTGGCAAGGGCAGCTTCTTCGGCAATTATAATTGATTCTGAATTATCTTCCCGGGAAGGTTCTTGATTTTCAGATGGAGCATCCTGTTCAATCACTTCTTCTTCTTCAAGGGAGTTAAAAATTTCGTTGACCATTGTTATCCTTTTCGCACTCCTTATAGCTTTACTGCTAGTCTGAGTTTTTGATTTAGGGATCGAGGTCGGTTTGGAGGGAAGACTATCTAGTTGCCAGGTTGTCCCATAAAGAATACCATGATTGCTATAACTTGTTTGATCCTCGGCACTGCCATTGAGTGATAAATAAGTGACTAAACCAAGGTCATCAACTAAGGGAGATTGATACATCGCTTCTTGGATTTCTTCTTGGCTACGCGCTTGATTCCAAACAGAAAGTTCTGCAAGACAACCTTGCCAATAATGGGAGAGATTAACAGAGGCTCCCAAGATGATTTTTTCAATCCCCGTTAAGGCCCGGTTATGACCGTTGCCACGATGCCAAATGATCCCATTGCGATAGATCAACATTCGGCCTGTGGTCGCATTTTTGACAAAGGCCCAGTGAGTCCAATCACTATAATCTTTAAGCTTGACTTTTTTTTCAATTCGATCGAAACCTTCTTCATTTCCCGCGTCCCAAAAAATCGCAGGTTTCACGGGATCGCCCCAGGGCAAGGTAATATGTAGAACGCGGTTATTTTCCTGATTAACAGCTTCTAAAAGAGTGGTTTCTGTGGATAAATTATTTTCCCCTTTTGCCCAAAATGTAATGGTAATACTCTGATCGATGTCAAGAAATCCGTGGGATAGCTCCATGTGATCATCGATGCCATTAAATTTTAGTACAGAGCGTTGTTCAGCCATTGGTTTTGTAATCACCTAGGGGAGAAAGAGGTAATCAGGGGTTCAGGGATTCTGACTAATAAGAGACTGATTTATCGGTCGTGATTTCCCAGAATGCTACCGCCTAGCTTAACACATTTTAGTTATCTAGTGATATATATAAATAAATGTGTAGGAGTCAACGACTAATATTCCAGGGCCGGCACTTGCTGTGGCGAGAAACTCAGAGGAGTTGACCCCAATCCCTATCGCCATCAAGTAGTAGAGACCTAGTAATTGGAGGGATGCACATGGCTGACTGACATCCCTCCCCGGGACGGTTATCAGCAAACCCTAGGTACTTATTGTAACTCTGACCAAATTCCTCGGCAGCGCTCTACAATTAGTCCCTGAAAAATTAATTGGGTTGCGGGATGAATCTCTACTTTATACAGAGCAAAAAGACCTGTTGGACTATTTAGATTTAACTCCCTTCGCGTTAGAGATAAAGCTTTTGTTCGGTGCATTTCCACCGCTTTTAGTAAGCCTGTATAACTGACATTACGCAGGGCCAATTGACCATTTTTTGTGAGATAAATAGCATCATTTTGCAAGAGATATTCCAAACTGATCAAACTAGCGTGGACATCCACATCTTTTTCTAAACCCCCTAAACGGTGAGCATCTAAACCAAAGCGAATGCAGAAATTAACAGCGACTAATTTTCCCGCTTCTTCGGCAGGTAAAGCACAGTCGGCAAATTCAAAGCCTAAACTATCTGAGCGCCACTCCTCGACTCCGGCATAGGTATAGTTTTGAAACAGTTTATTTTTGAGTTTCAAGTCAAATCCCAACCCACTAGCATGACCTGCTTCATGGAATTGGGTATCGAGATGGCGATAGCGTTCACCATTAATTTGATCCTCTAGGGGTCCTAATAGTAAATCGGCCGTTTCTGGCTCAAAAATTTTTCGGATACATTCGTAGCTAGAACCAGAAAAGCGTCTTTTTTGCTCACTGGCATTATTTAAAGCTGGCCCCTGAACACTATTGGGAAAAGTCCACCTATGGGGAACGATAAAAGCCTCCCCCTTTTCTCCGCTAACTGTACCACAACTAGCAATTTCAGTAAAGGACAAATTTCTGGGAATCGGTTGTCCTAAACTGCCAAATTTTTCACGAATTAAGCTTTCTAGTTGTTCAATAGAAGGTTCACTATTTTTATGAATTTTTCCGTAAATCGCACTCAAAGTGACTTGTTGCTTCCCCTGACGATTGATGCTATAGGGAGCAATCATCAGAAAATAACCATTTTTATCGATAAAATTCAGATTAATGAAATCTTCTGATAAAATGCTCCAGTCATCGGTTTCTAAAGCCTCTGCTGTTTTCAGAAGCCACTGAGCCGGAATTTCACAGTTATCTGCTTCCTGTTGACGCAGTTTTTTCGCCGCAATTGCAATTTTATTTTGCTGGATATCTTGGACGATTTCTTGGAACAACTGTTGTTGATTAACCAGGATTTGATTCATTTTTTTTGTAGCTAAGTTGGTGTAATGTTTTAACGTTGTTTTTTGAACCATCTCTCATCGGCTAAACTCTTAGCCATTTTAAGATTTTAGGGTCTTTGTCATAGCGATAGGTCAGTCCATCTTTCCCCGTAATTGATTTTCCCTGACTGGCTTTGCTTCTAATGCTACTGAGAGAATAGTCGCTTAATTCCTTCATTTGTGCATGGGAAAGTCCTTCTTCGACTTCTGTTAAGATTGTTGTCGTTGGCGATTCGGGGGGTTGTTCCTTGGCAGAATTGATTTTAGGATTGACCTCGGTTTCCTGATTCGGTAAATCTTCAAGTCTAGTTTGAGAATTATCGACAGAAATATTAATAATTTCTTTCGCTTTTTGTCGGCGATATTCCTCCACTGTAAGCAGTTGCCAATGGGAATTACTAGAGAGTTCTAAAACCCATTGATGGTAGTTAAAGAGACTTTCCCGATGTCCAACACTAATAAAAGTTGTGTGAGTTTTTTGCAATTGCCGATATAAATTTTCCTCATTGTTTAAGTCCAAAGCACTTGTGGCTTCATCTAGGATAGTAAAACTGGGACGGGTAATTAATACCCTAGCAAAAGCCAAACGTTGTTGTTCTCCCAGGGACAAAATGTTTTCCCAAGGCTCTTCTGTATCAAAGCTATTGACTCGATTTAGTAAATTTTGGAGATTGACTTCTTGCAAAACTTCCCTTAATTTTATCTCATTGGTTTCTTGATTACGATTGGGATAGAGTAACTGTTCTCGCAAGGTTCCTAATATTATATAGGGACGTTGGGGCAGAAACAATACTTCTTCTAGGGGGGGGCGCACTAATCGGCCGGTTCCTGCATTCCATAAACCGGCAATCGCACGTAGCAAGGAACTTTTACCCCGACCACTCGGACCGACAATTAATAAACCTTGTCCAGGCTGAACAGAAAGGGAGAGGTTTTCGACAATTACCTGTTCATAATCGGGGGTTTGCAAGGTGACATCTTCAAAGGAAAATTGGGTTTCTTCGATGGTTTTAATCGTGCTTAAATTTTCCGGTTGTTTAATGACTTCTTCTAAGGCTTCGGAAAATTGCGATAGACGTTCAACATAACTGCTAAATTGTGCCGAAGTGCCAAATTCACTAATTAATTGCGCCAGCGCCGTAGCAAACAAATTAGCCGCTAAACAGGCTTGCCCGACCTGTCCGAAACTAATGCCCTCACTATTGATATACAAAGGACCCAAAATGACAAAAGTAAATACTTGAATTGCCGCCTGATAGCCCCGACTAAAAATTTCTGTGCCTCTCTCCCAATCAATTTTACGTTTAGCACTGTCTAAGAGTTTATTAAATCTCCGCTGAATAATATTTAATTCCTGATTTTCTCCCTCAAAGAAAGCGATCGACTCCGCATGATTACGAATGTGGGTTAGAGCATAATTGTAGTTAGCCTTAAGTTCTAATTCTTCTTGAGTAATTTTATTTAGAGCTTGGTTAAAATAGATAGCAATGACGTTACCGAGAATTGTCCAAACGACTAAAATAATGGCGACAGAGGAAGAAATTGACCAGAGAATCACTAAAAAAGTGATCATATCTAGGACATTTTCTAGGGAAACTGCAAAAAAGGAGAGAGCTTTACTGGTAATCGGCTCAATTTCCTGGGATAAACGCTGATCTGGGTTGTCGATATCGGATTTAAAATTAATTCTGTAATAGGCGCGATTATGCAAATATTTTGTGAGAATCCAGTCATTGAGCCAAGCATACCAATCCAGGGCGATTCTTTTCCTAAGAAATTTAAGCAAGCCAACCAAAAGGGTGACAAAGAGCAGTCCAACCGCGAAAACTACCAAAGTTTTGACAAATTTATCAAAATCATTTTTTTCAAGAATGACATCAACTAAGTAATTACTAACAAAGCTATTGAAGGCATTTAAGCCTACAACCCCTAGGATTACCCCGATTAGTAGGATGAGCATTGCCCAAGCTTGAATCACATCGGCAAAAGTCCTTCCCCCCGATTCAGTAGGATACCAATAGGGAGCAGCATAATATTAGTCGTCGATCGATCTTGAGCTTGAGGGACTTTGGCGGACATATAGCATTTATATTTGAGTTGTGGACATTTTGCCAGAATTATTTTAGATTTTGGTTGGATTGGCGGAGTAGAAGGCAATTGGCGAAAATATAAAGCTCCCCGACAATTTTAAGGTTATTGTGCTTGAGTTGTGGTAACATACTCCCGTCGCTTTATCTGTCAGCATAGAGTGATCGCTTTCTCAGCCCCCTGCTACTGCTTTTTTAACCCTCGTTATCTTACTACAAGTAACCGTTGTTTGGATAGCTAAAGCTAGTGAGCGCTTCTCAGACTACCACATATTACCGAATTTCGTTGACCATGACAAATTTTCTTTTCTATGATAGGATTTCATGGTACAGTTTTCAAAGCAATGAGGTGCGCCGATTTTCTTCCCTGTTCCCTGTTCCCTGTTCCCTGTTCCCTCAAAGCGATAACAGACCTTGGGACATCATGGTGAAAAATGTTCGATATATGTTACATTTTGTACTCGGCTTCCTTGCGCCCCTACAGTGGGGCAAATTCGGTTTCTGTAGAGGCATAAAGCATACGCCCTCCCCTAGAAATCTTTTTTTATCATCACAAATGCGGGCGAGTCATGAGTAGAAATATGAAAACAATTTACCCACTTTCACCGGGTCAAGAAGCAATGTGGTTAATCTGGAAAATTGCTCCAGAGAGCGTTGCTTATAATATATTTATTACTGCAAAAATTCATGCTTATTTAGAGATTGCTGTTGTCAATCGTGTCTGGCAAAAAATTATTGAAAAGCACCCGATTCTGAGAACCACATATACCAGTTATGAGGGCAAACCGGTACAGCAGGTTAACCAGCAAGAGAATTTTCAGGTTGAGGTAATAGATGCCAGCGACTGGAGGGAAGAGCAATTAGTAGAAAAAATCTATGCTATTGCTGACCACCCTTTTAACTTAGAAAAAGATTCAGTTTTGCGGGTGAATTTATTTACTCGTTCAGCAGCAGAACACATTCTCTTGCTGACAATGCACCACATTGCTGGCGATATGTGGTCCTATGATTTACTGCTGAGTGAATTTCAAGCTTTATATCCAGAGGAAGTGGAGCAATTTAGTCAACAGCAGACAGAAGCAGCCCCAGATTCTTTAAATGAAAATAAAACCTATGCAAATTTTCTCCAATGGCAAGCAGAAATGCTATCGGGTACTAGGGGAGAAAAACTGTGGCAATATTGGCAACAACAATTAGCTGGCGAATTGCCAGTTTTGAATTTGCTCCCAGACAAACCCCGCCCCCCAGTCAAGACTTATGAGGGAGCCTCATACATTGTTAAGCTGGATGAACAGTTAATTGAAAAACTTAGGTATCTAGCTTTAGCCTCGAACACCAGCCTTTATCAGATTATGCTCACAGCATTTTACGTGCAACTTTACCGCTACACTAATCAAACAGATATTCTGATAGGTAGTCCGATGAGAGGTCGGACGGCTAAAGAATTTAAAGAGATTGTTGGTTACTTTTCCAACCTGACCGTTTTAAGAGTTTCTATTCAGGAGAATGCCACATTTACAGAACTTCTTGCTCAAGTCAGCAAAATAGTTAGGCAAGCTCAAAAGCATCAAGATTACCCATTTTCTCTGTTAGTAGAAAAACTCCAGCCACAACGCGATCCCAGCCGTTCGCCTCTTGGTGTGAACAAAAGGAGAACTTATCCCCCAGTCAAGAACCAATGCTACAGATGGCTCCCTATTTACTTGGACATCAACGCGGTGCAGACTTTGATCTAAGTTTAATGGTAATGGAAGCAGCAGAAACCTTCCAACTAAACTGGCAATACAATACTGACTTGTTTGAGGATACTACCATCACACCCATGGCAGGGCATTTTGTGACTTTGCTAGAGTCAATTGTTGAAAATCCACAGCAACCAGTGTCATTGTTACCTTTACTGACACAGCGAGAGCAACATCAACTATTAGTCGAATGGAACAACACTAAAGCTGAATATCCCTCAAATAAGTGTATTCATCAATTATTTGAGGAGCAAGTTGAACGGACTCCTCAATTAACCTATAATGAGTTAAATTGTCGAGCTAATCAATTAGCGCATTATTTACAATCTTTGGGTGTTAAACCTGATGAATTAGTGGGGATTTGTGTTGAACGCTCTTTAGAGATGATTGTGGGATTATTGGGGATATTAAAAGCTGGTGGTGCTTATGTTCCTTTTGACCCTGATTATCCGATTGAGCGTTTGAGTTTTATGTTAGAAGATGCTGCTGTTAAGGTGTTACTAACTCAACAGGAATTGATTGATAAATTACCTGAACATCAAGCGCAACTAATCCAATTACTGATGTACAAGCAACTAATTTAGCTTATGTTATTTATACATCAGGTTCTACTGGTCAACCGAAGGGGGTAATGCTTTCCCACAGTAACCTGTCCAATCATATGTTCTGGATGCAAGAAACATTCCCCCTAACTAAAACGGATAGAGTTCTGCAAAAAACTCCCTTTAGTTTTGATGCGTCAGTTTGGGAATTTTACGCTCCTTTATTAGTAGGTGGACAGTTGTTAATAGCTCAACCAGGGGGTCATACCGACAGCGATTACCTCTTAAAAACAATTGCCCAACAGCAAGTAACTACTGTTCAACTTGTGCCATCCTTACTGCAAATGCTTTTAGAACAGGGAGGAATCGAAAATTGTCAGTTACTCAAACGAGTCTTCTGTGGTGGTGAAATCTTGCCAGTGGCTTTGCAAGAGAAATTATTGAGCCAACTAAATGTAAATTTGTGCAATCTCTATGGACCGACAGAATGTTGTATTGATGTAACTTTTTGGAATTGTCAGAGAGAAATGTATGGACAACGTATCCCCATTGGTCGTCCAATTTCTAATACACAAATCTACATTTTAGACTCCAATCTTCAATCATTACCTGTAGGTATTCCAGGAGAATTACATATAGGTGGAGCAGGATTAGCAAGAGGTTATCTGAACCGTCCCGAATTAACAGAAGAAAAATTTATTCCTAATCCTTTTAGTAATTCCCCAGATTCTCGACTCTATAAAACGGGAGACTTAGCGCGTTATTTACCTGACGGTAATATCGAATATTTAGGACGGATTGACAACCAAGTTAAAATACGGGGATTCCGTATCGAATTAGGAGAAGTTGAAGCAGTATTAACTCAATGTCCTCAAGTGCAATCATCGGTTATTATTGCCCGCGAAGATACACCAGGAAATAAGCGTTTAGTTGCCTACATTGTCCCCGAAAAAGAGACAACACCTACCCCCAGTGAAATGCGGCAATTCCTCAAGGAAAAGCTGCCAGAATATATGATTCCTAGTGCTTTCGTCATATTGGAATCATTACCATTAACACCTAATGGCAAAATAGACCGTCGCGCCTTACCTGCACCCGAACAAAATCACGAAAGAACGGATAAGTTTATTGCACCCCGTAACCCCATTGAAGAAATCCTGGTAACAATTTGGACTGAGGTGTTAAAGGTACAGCAAATAAGCATAAATGATAACTTCTTTGAACTAGGAGGAGATTCAATCCTCAGTATTTCCATCATCAGTAAAGCCAAACAAGCTGGATTAGAAATCACTCTTAAACAATTATTTGCCCATCAAACTATTGCTGAATTAGCAATAGTAACAGGGACAGCAAATGCCGTACTCAGAGAACAAGGATTAGTCACAGGTACAGTCCCCTTAACTCCCATTCAACACTGGTTTTTTGAGCAGAAACTAGCAGAAAAACACCACTTTAATCAAGCATTTTTGCTCTCAATACCATCTCACTTTCAACCAGAAATCTTGAAAAAAGTCTTTGAACAATTAATAAAACATCACGATGCTTTACGCTTAAGATTTAGAGAAACTGAGTCAGGTTGGCAACAGATTCACTCCTCTCCAACTGACAGCATTGCTTTCTCCTTAATAGACTTATCTACAGTCCCAGAAAGGGAACAACAAGCAGCAATTGAAAACACAGCTAACCAACTACAAGCGAGTTTAAATCTCTCAGAAAATTTGGTGCAAGTGGCCTATTTCTCATTAGGAAGTAAGTTAGGAGCACGGTTACTAATTGTGATTCATCACTTAGTAGTTGACGGTGTTTCTTGGCGGATTTTATTAGAAGATTTACAGACAGCTTACCAGCTTCTTAATCAAGGACAAACCCTTCAACTTCCGGCTAAAACCACCTCCTTCAAAGATTGGTCACAACGACTCACAAAATTGGCCCAATCAGAGGAATTAAAATCCGAACTAAGTTATTGGTTAAATAACTCTAATTCCTCAATTCCTAGCTTACCAGTAGACTATCCAGAAGGAGTGAACACAATTGCCTCAGCATCTCAGATAGTAGTATCATTAAATGCAACAGAAACTCAGGCATTATTACAAGATGTTCCTCAAGCTTATAAAACTCAGATTAACGATGTTTTACTAACAGCATTAGTGCTAGTTTTAGCCAAATGGACTAACTCGAAATCAGTCTTATTTAACTTAGAAGGACACGGGCGTGAAGACATTATTAATGGTGTAGACTTAGGTGTAGACTTATCCCGCACTGTTGGCTGGTTTACCACTATTTTTCCCGTAATTATTCACCTAGATAGCCTTGATAATTTTAGTCAAATTCCTGATAATTTAGGTCAAATTTTAAAAGCCGTTAAAGAACAATTACGGGCAATTCCTAACAAAGGAATTGGTTATGGTTTATTGCGTTATTTGAAGGTTGATGAGGAAATTTGTCAGCAACTAGAGAGAGTGAAAGAAGCAGAAATTAGCTTCAATTATCTGGGTCAATTTAGTCAAGTTTTTTCTCAATCTTCAGCGATACAATTAGCTCCAGAATCCAGTGGTCAAACTTGTAGCTTGCAGGGTGAACGTTCACAATTACTAGACATTAACGCCATTATTACTCACGAAAAGTTACAAATAGATTGGACATATAGTAAGAATATTCATCGGCAAGAAACTGTTGAGAATCTTGCCCAAGAATTTGTCGAAACTTTGCGAGCAATAATTACTCATTGTTTATTACCTGAAAGCGGTGGTTATACACCAACAGATTTTCCCTTAACAAAAATTCACCAGTTAGAACTAGATAAAGTGTTAGCAAATCTAGCCCTCAAATCCGAATTGGGGACAACTAACTGGCGAAATGTTGAGGATATTTATCCCCTATCTCCCATGCAAGAGGGGATGTTATTTGAGAGTTTATTGAAGCCTGATTCAGGGGTATATTTTGAGCAGATGATTTGTACTTTTACAGGCAATCTAGATGTGTCAATCTTCGAGAAAGCTTGGCAACAAATAATAACAAAGTATTCAATCTTTCGCACTGGTTTCCTCTGGGAGTCTTTAAGTCAGCCGCTTCAAGTAGTATATAAACAGATTAATGTTACGGTTAAAACCGATGACTGGCGTTCGTTATCTGAAGAAGAACAACAACAGCAATTAGAGGATTTTCTAGCTGCTGATAGACAACAGGGATTCCCACTTGATCAAGCACCGTTAATGCGTTTAAATCTCTTCCGATTGGGGGAGAATAGTTATCAGTTTGTTTGGAGTCATCACCATTTATTGATTGATGGTTGGTCATTACCTTTAGTGTTTAAAGACTTGTTGGAATTTTATCAAACACTAGCTCAGGGACACAGTTTAAGTGAGCAACCAACTGTTAACTATCGTCATTATATTGCTTGGCTACAGCGACAAAATCAAGAGGCAGCTAAGGAATTTTGGCGACAAAAACTACAAGGTTTTACTGCACCAACTCCTTTAAGGATAGACCAACTTTTACCTAGAGGAGAAAGAGGTAAAATTAGCTACGGAGAAGAGGAGATTAAGTTAACAGTAGCAGCAACTGCTGCCGCTCAATCTTTTGTGAAAAAGCATCAATTGACACTTAATAATTTGGTGCAAGTAACTTGGGGATTATTACTGTCTCGCTACAGTGGGGAAAACGATGTAGTTTTTGGTGCAACTGTTTCTGGTCGTCCTCCAAAACTGGTTGGTGTAGAATCAATGGTGGGGTTATTTATTAATACTTTACCGGTGCGAGTTCAAATCTCTTCTGAGACTGAATTATTAGGTTTATTGAAGGATTTACAGACGCAACAGGTAGAGTCTGAACAATTTTCCTATAGTCCCTTGGTAGAGATTCAGGGATTAAGTGATGTTCCGAGAGGTACGTCTTTATTTGACAGTATTGTTGTGTTCGAGAATTATCCAGTGGACACTCAAGTTTTAGAAGATAATAGTAATTTGATAATTTCCAATTTTTGCGGAGTTGAACAAACTAATTATCCTCTAACAGTTGCAGTTATTCCTGGCGAGCAATTGTTGGTAAGGATGAGTTATGATGGGAGTCGCTTTGAGCAGGATACAATTAACAGAATGCTGAGTCATTTTGTGACTTTACTTGAGGGGATTATTGCTAATCCGAGTGAGCGGATTTCTCAATTACCTTTGTTAACAAAGGTTGAAGAACAACAGTTATTAATTGACTGGAATAATACTGAGGTAGATTATCCCTCTAAGCAGTGTATTCATCAGTTATTTGAGGAGCAAGTTGAACGGACTCCTGATGCTGTAGCGGTGGTGTTTGAAGGTCAACAATTAACCTATAATGAGTTAAATTGTCGAGCTAATCAGTTAGCGCATTATTTGCAATCTTTGGGAGTGAAACCTGATGAATTGGTGGGGATTTGTGTAGAACGTTCTTTAGAGATGATTGTCGGATTATTGGGGATATTAAAAGCGGGTGGGGCTTATGTTCCTCTTGATCCTGATTATCCCCAGGAACGTCTAAGCTTTATGTTAGAAGACTCTCAAGTGAAAGTATTAGTAACTCAAGCAAAATTAGTCGAGTCTATTCCTGAACATCAAGCACAACTTATCTGTTTAGATACAGAATGGGAAAAAATTGCTCAAAATATCCCATCAAACCCTGAAAGCGGAGTAAAACCCGATAATTTAACCTATATAATCTATACGTCAGGTTCCACCGGTAAACCGAAAGGAGTTTTAGTTAATCACGCTAATGTAGTACGTCTATTTGCGGCGACAGACTCCTGGTATCACTTCAACTCTGAAGATGTCTGGACTCTATTCCATTCTTACGCTTTTGACTTTTCGGTGTGGGAAATGTGGGGAGCTTTGTTATATGGTGGACGCTTAGTAGTTGTACCCTACTTAATAACTCGTTCTCCCGAAGCATTTTATCAGCTATTATGTCAAGAAAAAGTTACAATTCTCAATCAAACTCCTACCGCTTTTCGTCAGTTAATTCAAGTTGAAGAATCCTTAAAAGGAAGTTTTCCCCCCTTATCAAGGGGGGTTAGGGGGGATCGTTCATCGACAACAGATAACGATTTAAGCTTACGTTTAGTGATTTTTGGAGGCGAAGCTTTAGAAATTAATAGTTTACAGCCTTGGTTTCAGCGCCATGGCGACCAATGCCCCCAATTAGTTAATATGTACGGAATTACAGAAACTACCGTTCATGTGACCTATCGACCATTAAGTATGACCGACTTGGATAGTACAGCTAGTGTGATTGGTCGTCCCATTCCCGACTTACAGGTATATTTACTAGACCAATATTTACAACTTGTACCGGTTGGTGTACCCGGGGAGATGTATGTGGGGGGTGCAGGAGTAACAAAAGGTTATCTCAATGAGCCGTCAAAATTGTATAAAACGGGAGACTTAGCGCGTTATTTACCTAAGGGAGAATTAGAATATTTAGGACGCATTGACAATCAAGTTAAGATTCGGGGTTTTCGGATTGAGTTGGGGGAAATCGAAGCATTATTAGCATCTCATCCCCAGATTTGGGAAACAGTAGTAATAGTGAGGGATGATACAACAGGAGATAAACGTCTTGTGGCCTACATTGTGCCACAATCGGAAAAAACGATTACCATTAACGAAATACGGCAATTTCTGAAAGCTAAATTACCCAGTTACATGGTTCCTAATGCTTTCGTTATTTTAGATGCCTTACCCCTTACTGCTAATGGTAAAATAGACCGTCGAGCTTTACCCCCATCAGAATCTAGTAGTGAACCATCAGAAAAATATGTTGCTCCGCGTAACCCGATTGAGGATATATTAGTAAATGTTTGGTCAGAAATTCTAAAAGTAGAGAAAGTGGGCATCAATGATAACTTCTTTGAACTGGGAGGACATTCCCTACTAGCCACTAAATTAGTAGCACAGATCCGCGATCGCCTGAAAATTGAGCTTCCCCTACGTCAGTTATTCAACACAGCAACCCTCGCTGAATTAGCCCAAGGGATTGAACAGTTAAAACAGCAAACACCGGATTCCCCTGTTCCCACCATTTTACCAAGAAAAAGAAAATGAATTTTGAAGAATTACCCCTATCCTATGCCCAACAGCGTTTATGGTTCCTAGATCAATTAGAACCCAACAGTTCTTTCTATAACGTTCCTCTTGCCTTGCATTTAGCGGGGGATCTTCAGGCAGATATCGTCGAAAAAAGTTTACAAAAAATTATTCAGCGCCATGAGTCCCTCCGCACAAATTTCGCCACGGTTGAGGGAAATCCTGTACAAGTAATTAAACCAGAAAGTAATTGGCAATTAACGCTTGTCAATGGGAAAGACAGCCCAAAATATCGAGAAGATCAGGAAATAAAAAAATGGCTAGAAATTCACAGCCATCAACCCTTTGATTTAGCCAATGACTACCTAATTAGAGCCACCCTACTCAAGTTATCAGACACAGAACATTTCTTGCTGATTTGTCTGCACCATATTGTCTCTGATGGTTGGTCAATGGGGGTATTTATACAGGAATTGACAACCCTTTATAATGCCTATACTAAAGGTTTAGAACCTCTTTTACCAGAGTTACCGATTCAGTATGCCGACTTTGCAATTTGGCAGAGGGAGTATTTACAGGGAGAAATCCGACAAAATCAGTTAAATTACTGGCAAAAACAGTTAGCAGCAGCACCCGCCTTATTACATCTACCGACAGATCGTCCAAGGCCTCCGGAACAACGTTTTGAGGGAGATCAGATAAATGGTATTCTTTCCCCAGAACTCAGTCAAGACTTAAATAAGCTGAGTCGTGAAAAAGGTGTCACCTTATTTATGACCCTCTTGACCGCATTTAAGGTTCTACTCTATCGTTATACGGGACAAGAAGATATTTTAGTCGGTACTCCCATCGCTAACCGTACTCGTAGCGAATTAGCTGGGTTAATCGGCTTTTTTGTCAACACCCTAGTCTTAAGAACAGATTTAGCAGGAAATCCCAGTTTTAGCGAGGCATTAAAACAGGTACGAAAGACGGCAACAGATGCTTACGACCATCAAGATTTACCCTTTGAAATGTTAGTAGAAGCATTACAACCTGAAAGAAATATGAGTTATACTCCTTTATTTCAGGTGATGTTTGGACTAGATAATGAAGTTCTAAATGAAATGGATTTAGAGGGAATAAAAGCCACCCCTCAGCCTTTGGAATTTAAAAAGGCTAAGTTTGATCTAAGTTTGTTTATACAGGTAAAAGAAGCTGGATTTTTCTGGCTCTAATTGAGGGAATTATTGCTAATCCGAGTGAGCGGATTTCTCAATTACCTTTGTTAACTAAATCTGAACAACAACAGTTATTGATTGACGGTCATAATACTGAGGTAGATTATCCAGTTGATAAGTGTATTCATCAGTTATTTGAGGAACAAGTTGAACGAACTCCTAATGCTGTAGCGGTGGTATTTGAAGAGCAAGAATTAACCTATAATGAGTTAAATTGTCGAGCTAATCAGTTAGCGTATTATTTGCAATCTTTAGGTGTTAAACCTGATGAATTAGTGGGGATTTGTGTAGAACGTTCTTTAGAGATGATTGTAGGATTATTGGGGATATTAAAAGCGGGTGGTGCTTATGTCCCTCTTGACCCAGAATATCCTCAAGAACGCTTTAGTTTTATGTTAGAAGATTCTCAGGTAAAAGTCTTGCTAACTCAAGAGCATCTGGTGGAGCAACTTCCCAGGTATGAGGCTAACCTATTGATTTTAGAAAAAATCTGGCAAGAAATTGAGCAAAACAGCCCGGATAACCTGAGTAATCCCTTAACTCCCTTTAATTTAGCCAATGTAATTTACACTTCCGGCACAACAGGAAAACCTAAAGGGGTGATGGTAGAACATAAAGGGCTATGTAATCTAGCGCAATCTCAAATTCAAACTTTTGGACTGCATTCTGATAGTCGTGTTCTCCAATTTGCCTCCTTCAGTTTTGATGCTTGTATCTCGGAAATTTTGATGGCTATGGGAGCAGGAGCAACACTTTATTTAGGAACAAAAGAGTCTTTGATGCCGGGGACACCGTTAATTGAAAAATTACAGGATTGTGGGATTACTCATATTACCTTACCACCATCAGCACTGACAGTTTTACCTGAGTCAGAATTGCCGAAGTTACAAACAATAATTGTCGCTGGAGAAGCTTGTTCAGAGGAACTAATTAAACAATGGTCTGCTGATAGAAACTTCTTTAATGCTTATGGGCCAACAGAAACTAGCGTTTGTGCTACAATCGCTAAATGTAGTCCTGATGATCAAAAAATTTCCATTGGTCGCCCAATATTTAACACACAAATCTACATTTTAGACTCCAATCTTCAACCAGTACCTGTAGGTATTCCAGGGGAAATACACATCAGTGGAGCAGGATTAGCAAGAGGTTATCTTAACCGTCCCGAATTAACACAAGAAAAATTTATTCCTAATCCTTTTAGTAATTCCCCAGATTCTCGTCTCTATAAAACGGGAGACTTAGCACGTTATTTACCTGACGGTAATCTCGAATATTTAGGACGGATTGATAATCAAGTAAAAATTCGGGGTTTCCGCATTGAATTAGGAGAAATTGAAACCATTCTCAGTCAGCACAGCGCAGTCAAGACAGCTATTGTTATTGCCCGCGAAGATGAGACAGAGCAAAAACGTTTAGTTGCCTACATTGTCCCCCAAGCAGAGGGGATTTCTGCCCAACAAGAGCAAAATTTTATTGCTGTTACTGAACTGCGTCAATTCCTGAAAGCTAAGTTACCAGAGTATATGATTCCTAGTGCTTTTGTTATTTTGGAATCCCTACCCTTAACGCCTAACGGTAAGATTGATCGTCGTGCCTTACCTGCTCCCGAATTCCAAAGCGAAGAACAATACGTTGCGCCGCGTAACCCGATTGAGGAGATATTATCCTCGATTTGGGTAAAAGTCCTAAAAGTTGCACAGGTGGGGATTCACGACAACTTCTTTGAGTTAGGCGGACATTCATTATTAGCAACTCAACTGATTTCGCGCATCCGTGAGGCTTTTCAGGTAGAAATGCCCTTACGAGAGTTATTTGTTGCACCGACAATCGCCGAATTAGCCCAGGAAATAAAACGGATTTCGGAACGAGAACAACTCACTGAACTGCCGATTTTACCTAGGGACAAAACAGCAGAATTACCCTTATCTTTTGCTCAGACTCGTCTTTGGTTTTTGGCTGAATTTGAGTCGAATAGTTCTTTTTATAATATCCCCCTAGCCTTGGGTTTAGAGGGAACTTTAAACTCAGAAATCTTAATCCAGAGTTTAGAAGAAATTTGTGATCGCCATGAAGCTTTACGCACCAACTTTATTACCGTTGATGGTATCCCTACCCAGATTATACAAACACGAACCTGGACAGTTACGGTAGTTGATTTACAGCATTTATCTAGCAGTGAAAAAGTAATTGCCTCCCAAGAGTTAACACAAAACCAAGCGATTCAACCCTTTGACTTAGCAAGTGAACCCTTAATCAGAATCACTTTAGTCGTGTTATCTGAAACGGAACACCTCTTATTAGTCTGTATGCACCACATTGTCAGTGATGGCTGGTCAATGGGAGTATTTCTTCAGGAACTAACCGCCCTCTATAATGCCTATATTCAGGGTTTATCTTCGCCTCTAAATCCCCTATCTATCCAGTATGGAGATTTTACCCTTTGGCAAAGACAATGGCTGCAGGGAGAGGTATTGCAACAGCAACTAGACTACTGGCAAAAACAGTTAGCTACCCTTTAGCCTTTCTTGGGAATTAACCGAAAAACTGACCCAATTAACCCAAGAACAGGGTGTCACCTTATTTATGACCCTGTTAACAGCTTTTGCTGTCTTACTTTACCGTTATACAGAACAGGAAGACATCTTAATTGGTACTCCCATTGCTAACCGTAATCGCAGGGAAATTGAAGGTTTAATCGGCTTTTTTGTCAATACTTTGGTCTTGCGAATTGACTTGTCAGGTAAACCCAATTTTAATCAGTTATTGGGTCGAGTGCGGGAAATGGCAATGGATGCCTATGCTCATCAGGATTTGCCTTTTGAAATGTTAGTAGAAGTCCTACAACCTGAACGAGATTTAAGTCACGCGCCTTTATTTCAAGTGGATTTTCTGCTGCAAAATAGTCCTCCGTCTCCCTTAGAACTAACAGGATTAACTGCCACTCCCCTCACCACAGAAAATGACACCGCCAAATTTGATCTAACCCTGGCTATGGAGAATACCGGTGCAGGATTACAAGGGGTATGGGAATATAATACCGATTTATTTGATCGCAGTACCATTGAGCGATTAACAGGAAATTTCATCACCTTATTAGAAGCATTAGTTGTTAACCCGCAACAGCCAATTTTCCAACTACCATTATTAACCGAAGTCCAGTCGCAAGAATTATTAAAAGACTGGAATGCCACCGAAAAAGAATATCCTTTCCATCATTGTATTCATCATTTATTTGAAGAACAAGCGGCACGAACACCAGCAGCAGTAGCAGTGGTATTTGAAGGTCAAGAATTAACCTATCAAGAATTAAATATCCAGGCGAATCAATTAGCCCATTATTTAAAATCTTTGGGAGTAAATTCAGAAGTTTTAGTTGGCATTTATCTAGAGCGGTCGCTGTTAGTTATTGTCGGATTATTAGCAGTTCTCAAAGCTGGAGGAGCCTATCTACCTTTAGACCCAGATTATCCCCAGCAACGGTTGACTTATATGGCAGAAGATGCCCAAATTTCTCTACTGCTAACTCAAGAAAGTTTACTCGATTCTTTGCCCGTAGAAGATGTGGGGGTAATTGTCTTAGATAAATTAGCGGAGATATTGACAGTTCAAAGTCCAGAAAATCACCTCAGTGAAGTGGTTTCAGAAAATCTACTATGCCTATTATATACATCTGGTTCAACGGGTAAACCTAAAGGAGTGATGTTAACTCACGCAGCCTTAGTTAATCATAGTTGGGGCATTAGTGAAGTATTCGGTTTAACAGAATCTGATCGCGTTTTACAGTTTGCTTCCTTTGGTTTTGATGTCGCTGCGGAAGAAATTTTTCCAACCTGGTTAAAAGGTGGCACAGTGGTCTTAAGACCAGGGCAAATGTTTGCAACTTTGACTGATTTTGCCGATTTTATCGAACAAGAAAGTCTCACCCTTTTAAATATTACCCCCGCCTATTGGCATGAATGGGCGCTCGCCGTTTCCCAATCATTAGCTACTGTACCATCCAGTCTGCGGGTTGTCGCTGTGGGAGGGGATGCAGTGTTACCAGAAACCGTCAATATTTGGCGACAAATGGTCGGGAAACGGGTTCAATGTATCAACGTCTATGGACCCACAGAAGCGTCTGTAACCGCCATAGTTCATGACTTGCTAGATTATCAGTCAGAGAAAATCAATTCGGTGCTGATTGGTCGTCCCATTGCTAACACAAAAGCCTATGTTCTGGATCAAAATCTGCAACCTGTACCCATTGGAGTTAAGGGAGAATTGCATTTATGCGGTGTTCGTTTAGCGCGGGGTTATCTGAATCGTCCCGAATTAACTGCTGAAAAATTTATTAACAATCCCTTTGCTAATGCAGCTTTCAATCGGTTGTATAAAACGGGAGATTTAGCGCGTTATTTACCCGATGGTAATATTGAATGTTTTGGCCGGATTGACAATCAGGTTAAAATTCGCGGATTCCGTATTGAGTTAGGAGAAATTGAAGCGGTACTTAACCAAAATATTGATGTACAAACATCTTGTGTGATTATTCGCGAAGATACTCCGGGGGATAAATATTTAGTCGCCTACATAGTAGCTCATTACGAACGGATACCGATGATTAGTGAACTGCGTCAGTTTCTGTCCAGTAAATTGCCTCTATATATGGTTCCTCAAGCTTTTGTTTTTCTGGAATCTTTACCCCTTACTACTAATCGTAAGGTAGATCGTCGCGCTTTACCCGCACCAGATAAAATAGGGAATCGCCGGGATCAATATGTAGCACCACGCAATGGAATTGAAGAGATGTTGGTGCAAATTTGGACAGAAATACTCAAAGTAGAGCAAGTGGGAATTTATGATAATTTCTTTGAAATTGGCGGCCATTCTCTCCTCGCAACTCAATTAGTCTCGCGGATTCGGAGTTTATTTAAAATAGAACTACCTTTGCGGAGTTTATTTGCAGCAGCTACGGTAGCCGAATTAGCGCATCTTATTGGACAATTACAGCAGCAAAATCTCACTCTAACATTACCCCCCATTTTACCGAGAACTAAGGATACAGAACTACCTCTATCTTTTGCTCAACAGCGTTTATGGTTTTTAGATCAATTGCAACCAAATAGCGCTTTATATAATATACCGATGGTGTTGCATTTCCGAGGCAACCTCAATCAAAAGGCCTTAGAACAAAGTTTACAAGAAATTTGCGATCGCCATGAAGTATTACGGACTAATTTTGTCACGATTGATGGACAACCGACTCAGGTTATTCAAACAACAAGGGAGACAATATCAGTCGTTAATTTAGAGGATTTACCCATCCATGAACAAGCAGAAAAAACACAGCAATTAAAGCAAAAACAAGCGACTCAACCCTTTGATTTAGCCAAAGAATCCTTAATCAGAATCACTTTAGTGGTGCTATCTGAGACGGAACATCTCTTGTTAGTGTGTATGCACCACATTATTAGTGATGGTTGGTCAATCGAAGTGTTGATTCACGAATTGACCAGCTTATACAATGCTTACACTCAAAATCAACCCGCAAATTTAGCTCCCTTACCGATTCAGTATGCAGATTTTGCACTCTGGCAAAAACAATGGTTACAAGGGGATGTCCTGCAAACTCAATTAAATTACTGGCAAAATCAACTAACAGCTGCACCCCCTTTATTATCTCTTCCCACAGACCATCCTCGACCTGCGGTGCAAAGCTTTGTCGGTACTCAGCAAGAATTTTCCCTTTCCCCCAAACTTAGCCAAGCTTTGACTGAATTGAGTCACCAACAAGGGGTGACATTATTTATGACGCTGTTGGCTGCTTTTGATGCTTTACTGTATCGTTATACAGGTTCCGGTGATATTTTGGTAGGAACTCCCATTGCTAACCGTAATCGCAGCGAAATTGAGGGTTTAATCGGCTTTTTTGTGAATACTTTAGTGATGCGGACGGATTTATCAGATAATCCGAGTTTTAGTCAGTTATTAACCCGTGTTCGGGAAGTGACCATGGATGCTTACGCGCATCAAGACTTACCCTTTGAAATGTTAGTCGAAGCGTTGCAACCGGAACGGGATTTGAGCCATACTCCCCTATTTCAAGTCGCTTTTGTCCTGCAAAATACACCCAAGTCTGAGATTGCAATGACGGGATTAACGGTGACAGATTTGCCACCGGAAAATACCACAGCTAAGTTTGATTTAACCTTAGCAATGGTTAACACCGATGATGGCTTAAAAGGTGTCTGGGAATATAATACTGATTTGTTTGAGATTGTAGCCAATCCTCAAGAGCGGATTTCCCAATTACCCTTATTGACAGAAAGTGAAACTAATCAGTTATTAATTGAGTGGAATAATACTCAAGTTGACTATCCTGAGTATAAGTGTATTCATAAATTATTTGAGGAACAGGTAAAACGCACACCCGACGCGGTAGCGGTGGTCTGTTCCCAGCAACAATTAACCTATAATGAGTTAAATCGGCGAGCTAATCAATTAGCACATTATTTACAATCTTTGGGGGTAAAACCTGATACTTTAGTCGGCATTTGCCTTGAGCGTTCCTTAGAGATGATTGTGGGATTATTAGGTATTTTAAAAGCCGGTGGTGCTTATTTACCACTCGACCCGGAATATCCCAGTGAACGGTTAAGCTTCATGTTAGAAGATGCTCAATTATCATTGCTGTTAACGCAACAAAAGTTAGGAGAAAATCTCCCTCAACATCAAGCTTCGATTATTTGCTTAGATACCGACTGGGAAAAAATTGCCGAAAACAGCCAGTCAAATCCAGAAAACACCGTCACCCCAGATAACTTAGCTTATGTTATCTACACTTCCGGTTCCACAGGTAAACCGAAAGGGGTGTTAGTCAATCACTCTAACGTAGTGCGATTATTTGCCGCTACAGACGCTTGGTATAATTTCAATAGTCAAGATGTCTGGACTCTATTTCATTCCTACGCTTTTGACTTTTCGGTGTGGGAAATGTGGGGAGCTTTGTTATATGGTGGATGCTTAGTAGTTGTCCCCTACTTAGTGACTCGTTCTCCCGAAGCATTTTATCAGCTATTATGTCAAGAAAAAGTCACAATTCTCAATCAAACTCCTACCGCTTTCCGTCAGTTAATTCAAGTTGAAGAATCCTTAAAAGGAAGTTTTCCCCCCTTATCAAGGGGGGTTAGGGGGGAGCGTTCATCGACAACAGATAACGATTTAAGCTTACGTTTAGTTATTTTTGGAGGAGAAGCTTTAGAAATTAACAGTTTACAGCCTTGGTTTAACCGACATGGTGACCAATGCCCCCAATTAGTTAATATGTACGGAATTACGGAAACTACCGTTCATGTCACCTATCGACCATTAAGTATGACCGACTTGGATAGTACAGCTAGTGTGATTGGTTGTCCCATTCCCGACTTACAGGTATATTTACTAGACCAATATTTACAACTTGTACCGGTTGGTGTACCCGGGGAGATGTATGTGGGGGGTGCAGGAGTAACAAAAGGTTATCTCA
>VYKX01000110.1_pt1 | contig 25133 bp, 27 predicted proteins | sample 5114471 | NCBI WGS metagenome assembly VYKX01 (sample SAMN12291785, study PRJNA351875) | freshwater metagenome | isolation source: freshwater lake | place: USA: Michigan, Gull Lake | collected 2013-08-08
TTCCTCCGGTTTGTCACCGGCAGTCTCATTAGAGTGCCCTTGCGTAGCAACTAATGATAAGGGTTGCGCTCGTTGCGGGACTTAACCCAACATCTCACGACACGAGCTGACGACGGCCATGCAGCACCTGTGTTCAAGCTCTCTTTCGAGCACTCCTAAATCTCTTCAGGATTCTTGACATGTCAAGGGTAGGTAAGGTTTTTCGCGTTGCATCGAATTAAACCACATCATCCACCGCTTGTGCGGGTCCCCGTCAATTCCTTTGAGTTTCAACCTTGCGGCCGTACTCCCCAGGCGGTCAACTTCACGCGTTAGCTTCGTTACTGAACAGCAAGCCGTCCAACAACCAGTTGACATCGTTTAGGGCGTGGACTACCAGGGTATCTAATCCTGTTTGCTCCCCACGCTTTCGTGCATGAGCGTCAGTACAGGCCCAGGGGATTGCCTTCGCCATCGGTGTTCCTCCGCATATCTACGCATTTCACTGCTACACGCGGAATTCCATCCCCCTCTGCCGTACTCTAGCCATGCAGTCACAAATGCAGTTCCCAGGTTAAGCCCGGGGATTTCACATCTGTCTTGCATAGCCGCCTGCGCACGCTTTACGCCCAGTAATTCCGATTAACGCTCGCACCCTACGTATTACCGCGGCTGCTGGCACGTAGTTAGCCGGTGCTTATTCTTCAGGTACCGTCATTAGCCTCAGGTATTAACCAAAGCCGTTTCTTCCCTGACAAAAGTGGTTTACAACCCGAAGGCCTTCTTCCCACACGCGGCATGGCTGGATCAGGCTTGCGCCCATTGTCCAAAATTCCCCACTGCTGCCTCCCGTAGGAGTCTGGGCCGTGTCTCAGTCCCAGTGTGGCTGGTCGTCCTCTCAGACCAGCTACAGATCGTCGGCTTGGTAGGCCTTTACCCCACCAACTACCTAATCTGACATCGGCCGCTCCAATAGCGCGAGGTCTTGCGATCCCCCGCTTTCACCCTCAGGTCGTATGCGGTATTAATCCGGCTTTCGCCGGGCTATCCCCCACTACTGGGCACGTTCCGATGTATTACTCACCCGTTCGCCACTCGCCACCAGGATTGCTCCCGTGCTGCCGTTCGACTTGCATGTGTAAGGCATGCCGCCAGCGTTCAATCTGAGCCAGGATCAAACTCTTCAGTTCGATCTCACTATCCGCTCAAAGAATCATCTGCGCCTTCACCATAAAAATGGCAAAGACATCAATTCAGTGAGCACTTGAAGTTCTTGCAATACGCAACAAAAGCAACAAGCAAAAGCTGTTGCCAATGCCACGCCACCCAACTTCAGGCGCCCACACTCATCGGCTGCTAATTGTTAAAGAACGTCACCCCGCACAAACCAGATCAAGCGAATTCAGCGGGAAGATGAGTCTACTGCGAAAAATATAGACCGGTCAAGAGGCCCTAAGCATCTTGACGTGACGTCACTCCTTCTTCCTTGAGGAAGAGGTGTCCGCGAAAATGCGGCAAATTCATCTCGCCGGCTAGGCGCTTAGGCCAAGCCCAGTGCCTTCACTCTTAGAGACTCGCACGCCTCCCAGGGATCTCCAGACCGAAGTGCAGCAGACACCCAAGGCTCTAAACGCCTTGTGTCAGCGCGAAGCACAGCTTGCTTAACCGCCGGTATGCGAGAAGGATGCATCGAAAAGACTCTGAGTCCCATCCCAAGGAGCACGTCGGTGAATTGCGTATCACCAGCCATCTCTCCGCACACGCTTACGTCCTTGCCGGACGCCCTAGCTTGGCGGATCACCTCCGATATCAATTTGAGGACCGCCGGATGCCACGGGTCATAAAGATGCGCTACGGCCTCGTCACCCCGATCGATCGCCAACGCGTACTGGATAAGATCATTCGTGCCGAGCGAAACGAACGAGAAGTGCTTGAGCAAACTGGGCAGGACAAGCACCGCAGCGGGGACTTCGACCATTGCGCCCAACTCGACAGCCCGGAAGGCCTTGCCAGCATCTGTCAACTGCTGCTTAGCTCTGCCAATCGCATCTAACGATTGGCGGACTTCATCCATTCGAGACACCATCGGAATCAGCATCTTCACCTTACCAAAGACGCTTGCCCGAAGAATCGCTCGAATCTGCTGACGAAACATCGCTGGCTCCGCCAGGCTCCATCTGATCGCGCGCAACCCTAACGCGGGGTTCAGACTGTGCTCGTGCCGCAACTCGCTCGCCGACATCCGTTCGAGCGGCTTGTCGGCGCCGACATCCACCGTGCGAATGATCACCGGCTGGCCGTCCATAGCCATCACTACGGAGCGATAGGCTTCAAATTGCTCATCCTCACCCGGCAGTTCTCCCGCCCGATTCATGAACAGAAACTCCGAACGAAACAACCCGATACCCGACGCTCCAACTTCAATGGCCGCAGAAGCATCAACAGGCATCTCAATGTTCGCCATCAGCTCGATGGTTTCGCCGTTGATGGTCACGGCCGGAGTGTTGCGGAGGCGAGCCAACCGCTGACGCTCCAGATCACTAGTTCGCTGTCGAAATCGATACTCTTCGAGCATCAGCTCCGACGGATTCACCACTACCAATCCGGCGTCACCGTCGACCACAAGAAGGTCATCTTGGCGAATGACTCGGCTGGCTTCGCGAGCGCCCACCACCGCAGGAATCGCAAGGCTGCGCGCGACGATTGCCGTGTGCGAGGTCTTCCCCCCCACGTCGGTAACGAACCCGGCAAAAAAGGCGCGCTTGAACTGCAGCATGTCGGCAGGCGCGATGTCGTTGGCAATCAGGATCAGAGGGTCATGGCCTAAGCCTGTGTCATCTGGCAAGACACCGGCGCCCCTGTCCGTCGTACCGCCCCTCGTCAGCACGCCGAGCATGCGCTCCACGACTTGCTCAACATCCGAACGTCGCTCGCGGAGGTACTCGTCTTCCATCTCGTCAAACTGGCGGACGAGGATTTCCAGTTGAGCAGAGAGAGCCCATTCAGCGTTGTACTGTCGGTCCTTGATCCAAGTCGACGCCGACTCCGTCAGAGCGGCATCGTTGAGCAGCATCAGGTGCACATCAAGAAGGGCAGACAACTCCGCGGGCGAATCGACGGGCAGCTCTGACTGCAGGGTGGAAAGTTCCTCTGCAACAACATCCCGTGACCGAAGCAAACGCGACACTTCATGTTCGACCGCGTCCTCTGGGACGAAATAGTGAACTACGTCAATCATGCTGCTAGAAACTAGCATCGCGCGGCCGATCGCGACCCCGCCTGACACTGATAGGCCGAAGAGCTGAAAGCTCATAGCTCAAACGCCAACACGTCAAGATCGCTTAGGTGCTGAAACGCTGCCATCGTTTGCGGGCTAACCTTGCCAGGGCCCCAGCCATCGAAAGACTTAAGAACATTGGCGGCAAGCCAACCCTCGGCCGATAAGGCGAGCTCGGTAACTGCACCCACAAGCTACTCGCCCTCTCCAAAGCGGTTGTGGATGAGTTGAGAGATGGCCGTCCAAGCCGCGGACTCATCGGATCCCGACACCTCGAACTCGACTTCTGACCCCGCGCCTGCAGCAAGCATCATGACACCCATGATGCTCTTGGCATTGACTCGCCGTTCGCCGCGGCTGACAAAAATGTCGCTGGCGAACGAGCCGGCAAGCTTTGTCAACTTCGCGGATGCCCGCGCGTGCAGGCCCAGCTTATTGCTGATGCTGATGCTGGCTTTGATCATTTGCGCCCGGCTTGTACGACTGGTTCTGCGGTCTTGAAGATGAAACTTGCATAACGCCCTGGGTTGCGCCGGCCACCGCGCGCGCTAAAACGGAATCGATCGATTCATGGCCGTAGCACAGCGACCGCCAAAGCATGGGCACGTTTACACCAGACACCACCTTCACCTGACCGGTAGTCACAAGTCCAGCAAGCTTCAAAGCCACATTGCATGGCGTCGCGCCAAAGACGTCTGTAAAGATCAATGCATCTGGGCCGCGCACCCGCTCAAGGAGCCTGAACCCGAGCGCTTCAGTTTGCTCGATGGGCATATCGGGCTGAACATCAAGAGCCGCCAGCCTGACGCCGCAGTCTGGGAAGGTATGCCTGGCCACCGCGAGCAGAGAAGTCGCAAGCGGCGCGTGAGCAATGACGAGTAAGCCGAGCATGTGACTTGATTATGTTCGGGTCAGTTGAGTGCCGCTGCATGTGCAGCACGGGTGGGTCGGCAGCTTGTAGGCGCTCCGCATTCCTGATGGTCAATGTCAACGGTGTCGCTCATCGCAACACCTTCAGCGAAGAGAAAAAGAGGTCCGCCGCCTCTGGGTCAAACTGCTTGCCAGACACCGTGACCTGGTATGCCGACGTGTCGCTGGAGAAGGCGCCCACCTCGAGCTGTATCGAAGCTCCGTCCGCAAGGGATCCCATCCACGACTCCCGACTTCTCGCTGGCTGGCCGGCGGCACCTGGAATGGACCAAGCCAAAACCTGAGCAGAGCGGCCTGAAACGTTCGCTTTGAGCGACGCAAGGAGCTTCCTCGACAGTTCGTCGGCACGGGTAACGGAAGGTGCGTGAACCTGCGCCACGGCGAACGTACTTCCGGCAGCCTGACAAGACAGCAAGCGCATTCGAAGAACCTGACCATCGAACTTAACTTCTCGTTCATATTCCTCAGTACGGCAGGGAAACAACGCCACCACTGACCCGCCTGGCACGGGCACTTCTCGCCAGTTGAGCGACGGCGTACACGCGAATGTGACTGCCGCGCTGGACATCGCCAAAATCCGCTTCAGCGCATTCATGGGAAAAACTCCATCCGAAAGATCCGGCCCACGAGAAGCCAATCCTGCCTCGGGCAGATGAGCGGCCCGGGATGAGCAACCAGGTTTGAAAGGCGCTCAGACGCAGCAGAAACAATCCACCCATCGTGACTGGTTCACCCCCTGGCGGCAGGGTGACGGGGTCAGATGTCGTTGCCGCCGAACGCCGCCCGCCAACCTTACTTCAGGTTGTAACCTGATCAGTTACAAGAAATCCAACATTGGTGCCCCGCATGGCGTCTCCGAACCCTCATCTTGAATCGAAGCCGGTCCAATTGGACTCGCCGGAGGCGGTTGAGTCCGAACCCTGGCGTCGGCTCGTTGGAAAGCTCGGCGCTGAGGTCGCCGGTCCGTTGACCGCGGCGCTTGAAAAGATCAACGCTCTGGTCACGTCGGGACACATCGACGGTTTGGGGCTTCGCTCGCTTCGGGCAGAAGTTGAGGTCGCGCGTCAGGTCGGCATGACTGCACAACTGATTTCGCGCTTTGCCAACGGCAAACTCGTGCAGTCCCGAGAACGTGTCCCGCTGAGCGACGTGCTGCAGAACGTTTTGTCGCAACGCTCGCGTGAGACTGTTGCGCGGGGGATCTCGGTCAGGCCGCTCCTGCAACCAGTCGACGTCGTTGTCGATGCGTCGCTTGCCTTCAGTTTGCTCAACACACTCATCGACTGGGTATCGACGCACGCGAAGACACCGATCACGTTCACCATCGATGTGCGCAGTTGGGCGAGGCGGGCCCGCTTGATCTGTCGCTTCGACCGCGTTAGCGGCGCCGATCACCGCACGGGCAACACTCCCACTCAAGACGACGCATTCGACTCGCTGACCTGGCGCCTGCTTGAGCAAACCGCTCGCGCGATGAAGGTCGGGCTGTCACGGCAAGTCGTTGAGCGATCGGTGTCGGTGTCGATCGACTTCGACCTTGCCGTCATGGCCAATCTGGATGGGGCCGACGCGCTCGAACTGGATCAGGGTTTCGACAGTTCCATGAACTCCAAGCCACTCGCGGGAAGCCATGTGGTCGTCGTCGCGTCGCGTCGTGAGGTACGCCTGCGCGTGCGCGACGCGATCCGCCACATGGGTCTCATCGTCGATCTGGTGTCGTCGGTCAAGGAGGCCGCCGACTTCTGCAAGGATGGCTTGCCCCACGCCATCATCTTCGAGGGCATCCTAAAAGGAGAACAACTGGATCGCTTCTGCGACGAAATCCTTCAGGAGGTACCCGGTTTTTCCTTCATCGAGATCGTCGAAGAAGGCAAGGGCTTCGGCGTGTCAGACAAGGTTCGGCACGAGCGCGCCGTGGTGGGGCAGGACGCGATCGAGGGCGCGTTGCCGTCAGTCCTCATGTTCGAATTGTCCAAGTCGCTTTAAGCAGGTCTCGCGCCCTGCGATTCGGGCCTGCCCACGCTCAACCGACAAACACGCCGGCTGCATGAGCCTGCCGGTCAGCGTGATAGCTGCTGCGCACCATCGGGCCAACAGCGGCATGGCTGAACCCCATCGCTGCCGCCTCCCTTTCAAACATCTGGAAGGTGTCGGGATGAACATAGCGGCGAACGGGTAAGTGGTGGCTGCTGGGCGCCAAGTACTGACCAATCGTGAGCATGTCGACGCCGTGTGCCCGCATGTCGCTCATCACCTGCAGGATTTCATCGTCGGTCTCGCCGAGACCGACCATCAGACCACTCTTGGTAGGGATGCCGGGAGCGAGTAACTTGAACTCTTCAAGCAAATCCAGACTGAACGCGTAGTCGGAACCTGGTCTTGCCGACGCGTAGAGACGCGGCACTGTTTCGAGGTTGTGGTTCATCACATCTGGTGGCGCTTGCGCCAGAAGGGCAAGGGCCCGGTGGGCACGGCCGCGAAAGTCAGGCACAAGGATTTCTATGCGTGTCGACGGGCTGTGGGTGCGAACCGCACGTATGCACTGTGCGAAGTGTGCTGCGCCACCGTCGCGCAGATCGTCGCGATCGACGCTCGTGATGACGACATACGAAAGCTCGAGTGCAGCGACCGTGCGCGCGAGGTTCAACGGTTCTTCAAGGTCGAGCGGATCCGGTCGGCCGTGACCGACATCGCAGAAGGGACAGCGTCGCGTGCACTTGTCTCCCATCACCATGAAGGTGGCCGTTCCTTTGCCAAAACACTCGCCGATGTTCGGGCAGGACGCCTCCTCGCACACGGTGTGCAACCGGTGCTCGCGCAGGATGTCCTTGATCTCGTGAAACCGAGTCCCGCTTGAGGGGGCCTTCACGCGAATCCACGCGGGCTTGGCGAGCAAGTCGGCAGGCTCGATCTTGATCGGGATGCGGCTGGTCTTCGCCTGCGACTTCTGCTTGGCGCTGGCGTCATAAGCCTGTTCGCCTGCGGACTGGTGAATCAAGGAATCGGTTGGCATCGTTTGTCCTCAGAAGTCAGTAGCGGCTTCATGGCGCAGTCAACGATCATGGCGAGAGATGGGAAGACAGAAATGCGCCCAGGTAATCAGCCACCTCGTCTGGCTTGGCCGCGATCCCCAGTCTAGCCAGATCGACTACCTCGAGACCTGCGTATCCACAGGGATCGATGCGCGTGAAGGGGCTCAGATCCATCGCGACGTTCAATGCCAACCCGTGGTACGCACATCGACCACTGACCTTCACCCCGAGCGCACCGATCTTTCCCAATCCGCGAAAGGCCTCGGTCCGTTTCACGCCCAGTCGCTCGGCGGGTGGGGCGGATTCGACCGCGGCATGGCCGAAGGCATCTTCCAGGCGCACATAGATACCCGGAGCTCCAGACACTCGATGCCCAGTCACGCCAAAGCCTTCCAGCGTCTTCAGCATGCAATGCTCCAACCGGTAGACGTACTCCTTGACGAAGATGCCAAGGCTCCTCAGATCAACCAGCGCGTAGGCGACCACTTGCCCAGGGCCGTGGTAAGTCACTTGACCGCCTCGATCGGTCCGCACGACGGGAATGTCTCCGGCGGCACGGATGTGTTCGACACGACCTGCGACACCCATCGTGTACACCGCGGGATGCTCGCACAGCCAGATCTCGTCAGCCACCGGTTCGAGCGAGTGCTGGCGGGATCGGGTGAACTCCTGCATGGCCGCGAACGCTTGCATGAACTCGACGACTCCCAGCCGCCGAAGGATCGGAGCGCGCATGTTCGAGGTGCCGCCTACAGCACCATCCTGACCTGCGGATGCGAGCTGAGCGCACGGTAGAGGTCGTCGAGTTGCTGGCGGCTGGTCGCCATCACCGTGAAGGTGAGCGCAAGGTACTTGCCCCCGGAACTGGGCCGAGATGCAACTCGGCTCTGGTCCAGAGCAGGGTCGAAGCGGCGGGCGATCTCGAACATCGCGTTCTCGAAGTCAGCACTGTTCTCGCCCATCACCTTGATAGGGAACAACGACGGGAACTCGATCAGTGACGGCTCGGCCGGCACATCGCTCATCTCAGACCACCTGCAGAAGCTTGGCCTGCTGATAGGCAGCAAAGAGGCGCGCGTACACCGGTCCGGGCTTGCCGCGACCGACACCATGCCCTACCGACACACCATCGAGCGCAGTGACCGCGAGGACTTCCTTCGTCGCCGAACTCAGCATCAGTTCATCGGCGGCCAACACCTCGCCCTCTGGGATCGGGCGCAGGTTGAAGGCCAGCCCGGTCTCGTCGCAGAGTTCGCGCATCAGCTCATATCGGATGCCCTCGAGCACATGCTCGCTCTTGGGTGGGCCGAGGACCGCGCCTTCGTGGACCACCCAGACGTTGCTGGCGGCGGCCTCGGTCAGGAAGCCGTCTCGGAACATGATCGTCTCGACCGCTCCGTGGTCGGCAGAAATCTGGCGCGCGAGCACGTTGCCCAGAAGCGAGATGCTCTTGATGTCGCCCCGCTCCCATCGGAAATCGCGGGCGGTCACGCAGGCGACGCCGCGATGCCGCTGCTCTGCGCTGGGTTGCTTCATCGGACTCGTCATCATGAACACCGTGGGCTCGACTCCGGCGGGCATCACGTGGTCGCGTGGAGCAACCCCGCGCGTGACCTGCAAATACACCACTTGATCCGGAACCGACAGCGATGCGACGAGGCGACGGCAACGATCGAGCCATTCTTCTTGCGTGTGGGGGTTGGCGATACGTACCTTGTCGAGGCTGCGATCGAGTCGCGCCATGTGTTCGTCGAAGCGAAAAAGCCGACCACCGTAAACCGGGACCACTTCGTAGATTCCATCGCCGAACACAAAGCCACGGTCGAGAACCGAAACCTTGGCGTCGCGCAATGGCGTGTATTCACCACTGAGGTAGCACAGCGTGTCTGGAAGAGGTTGCATGAAGGTCTCCGAGGGCCGGCGATGACGATGCGCGTGCGGGTCGGTTGACCGAACAGATCGCGCCGAGTCAGGAACAGGTTACTTGATCCACAACCGCAACGAGTCCCAGATTCGGCTCGGCAGCGAACCCGGGGGTACTGCATCGAGGGCAACCAACGGGACGTCGATGACCGGCGCACCAGCACCCGTCGTGACCTTGATCGTGCCGACCCGCTGCCCGCGAGCGAGCGGTGCGATCAGTGGGTCGGTGCGCTCGACGCGGGTCTGCAACTTGGCCGCGTCGCCTTTGGGCACGGTGACGACCAAGGCGCCGTTGGCGCCGAGCGGCACCTGGTCGGCCTGACCCTTCCACACGGGCACCGTGGTGATGGCCTTGCCCTGATCGAACAGACGTACCGCGTCGAACGCCGTGTAGCCCCAGTTCAGCAGCTTCTGGCTCTCGTTGGCGCGGGCTTCCATCGAAGTGGTGTTGAGGACCACACTCAGGAGTCGTCGAGGGCCGCCGGCCGCGCCAGCTGCGCCAAGATTCGGAAAGTCGCGAGACGCGCTGGCGATGAGACAGTAGCCTGCCGCCTCGGTGTAGCCGGTCTTCATGCCATCGACGCTCGGATCTCGCCGCAGCAGCAAGTTGCGGTTCGGCTGAACGATGTTGTTGTACTTGAACTCCTTCATCGAGTAGTAGACGTACTCCTTCGGGAAGTCGCGAATGATGTGACTGGCGATGACCGACAGGTCACGTGCGGTGCTCTTGTGCCCTGGCTCGGTGAGCCCCGTGACGTTGCTGAAGTTGGTGTTCTTCAGCCCCCACGCTTGTGCCTGGCGGTTCATGAGGGCAACGAACTGCTCTACCGTGCCGCCGACCCCTTCAGCCAAGGCGACGGACGCATCGTTTCCGGACTGCACGATCATTCCGCGAAGCAGGTCGTTGACGGTCGGGGTCATCGTTGTGTCGATGAACATCAGCGAACCGCCGCCCTTGCGCTCTTCCCAGGCGCGACGAGACACCGGCAGCGTCTGCTCGAGCGTCAACTTCTTGTCCTTGAGCGCACTGAAAACGACGTAAGCGGTCATCAGCTTGGTCAGCGAAGCTGGATCCGAAGGAGCGTCGGCCTCGCGCTCGGCGAGCGTCTGGTTGCTGGTCAGGTCGACCAGTACATAGCTGCGCGCGGCTATCTCAGGCGGTTGTGGTGCCTGGGCTTGCACCGCAGTGACCATTGCTGCAAGCCAAACCGCGACCGCCACATGCCTGGCGATCGTTGCCGCAACTCGCAGCGGCTCTGAAAAGAAGGTGACAGAGGTCATGAGTGAGGAGTCTTGAAGCTGCTGGCTATCAGAAAGGTCATGGGTTCGATCGCATCAGGAAGGAGCATGCAACTGCTGCAAGATGACTTGCTTGAGCAGACCGAGTTGTCCATGGAAGAAATGTCCGACACCCGGAAACACGATGACCGGAACGCCATGCGGTCGCGCCCAGTCGAGCGTGGCAGAAAGTGGAACCACCTCATCGACCTCGCCGTGGATCACGACCGTATCCGACGGCACGCCCGGCAGGGTCTGCTTCTCGGTCGACGGGCCGACGAGCACGAGTCGACGGGGGCGCCTTGATGTGGGGAGTTGTGTCGCGGCTTGAGCCGCCACAAAGGCGCCGAAGGAGAACCCTGCCAGCAGCAGCGGTTGGTGCGCGGAAGACAACTGCTCGATCACTGCCAGCGCGTCGTCGACTTCACCGGTCCCCTCGCCCCACGAACCAACCGAGCGACCTACCCCGCGGAAATTGAATCTCACGCTCTTCCATCCCAGTTGAAGGAAGGAGCGGGCCAGCGTTTGCACGACCTTGTTGTCCATCGTCCCGCCGTGCAGCGGATGCGGATGGCACACCACAGCCGTACCGATCTGCAGGCCGTCGGGCATGTCGACAGCACACTCGATTTCTCCTTCCGGACCGTCGCAGCGAGTTATCTCGGTGTGTGCGTTCATTCGGGGAAGAGGCGCTCGGCGTCGAGCACGTCCCTCATGCGCCCGAAGAATCAGGCAACAGCAGACGCTCTACGGGTTGGCCGTTCACAAGATGTGACTCAATGATTTCGTCGATGTCGTCGGTGTCGACATAGGTGTACCAGACACCCTCAGGGTAGACGACCAGCACCGGTCCGAGCGCACACCGATCCAGACAGCCCGCGCGGTTGACTCGGATACCCCCGACACCGGACAGGCGTGCCGCCTTGACCGCCGCCTTGCAGTGATCGAAGGCGGACTGCGCAGGGTGTTGCATGCACGACGCGCTGCCGTTGTCACGCTGGTTCAGGCAGAAGAACACATGGTGCTTGAAGTACGGCATCGAGTCATTCTACGAAGGCTCTATGCCCGAGCGAAACGAGCGGATGCGGCCACTCAGCGCTGTCCTGTTGCGACGACACGGCCGAGCAGATAGGCCATCGACGCGTACGGCCAGATCCAACCAACCCACTGCGCGGCGCCGTGGAATCGTATGAATCGCCCCTGCTCCCAAGCTTGAAGACTTTGCGAGAGATAAGCGTCTTCAGGCAACTGGGCGACGAGCGCCACCAAGGCGGTGAAAGCCATCAAGCCCAGTGCAGCAGCAGCGCGGTTGGGCACGCCGATCAGCAAGATGGCCGCGATGGCCCCAACGCCGAATCCGAGCATCACGGCTGGCGTGAGCCATGCCAGCGCGTGATCCGGTCCGAAGTTCAGTGCGGTCGACAAGGCGGTGGCGCCAACGCCCGCTGCAGCCATCAGCACGACCACCACAAGACGACGCCAACCTCGACGGCACACCGTGAACCCGAGCAGGCATGGCCCGAGCAAGCCGAGCGCGATCGCGGTGATTTCGCCAACAGGCGACAACCCGGGTTCGGGGGTGCCAGCATCCGCAATCAAGGCCGACCAGTGGGCCAGCGGAGAGCCGGCCAGCACGTCCACCACCCAGGTGCGCAAGCGCGCAAGCACCTGACCCGCGCCCAGAGGTACAGGCGCGGGGAAGAGCAGCGCAGCGGGCCACAGAAGCAAAAGCGCAAGACCGCCCGCACTCGGGTCGATCAGCCAGCGGCGACGCAGGCGTTGCCAGCGATCGAGCAGCCCCAAACGGTCCAGCCCCAAACCCAGAACGGCACCGAACGCCGCGCCCAATGTGTTCAGCCCCCAGTCCACATTCGACGACACGCGCGTCGGCAGACCGTTCTGCAGAAGTTCCAGGCCGAAGGACAGAGCACTGGCCATGAGGATCGCCAAGACGCAGCCTGCCCCGGCTCGCCGACCACCGCGCACCTGTGCAGCAAACAGCAGCATGCCGCACGGAACGTAGCCAAGCACGTTCACCGCGAAGTCGAACACCGTCCAGTAGCGCGGCCAAGGCAGGGTGACGAAAGCCAGCGGCGCCACCGTCGGCCATGCCCAACCGACGAACGGGTACAGGCTCGCGTAACTGATCAGCCCGGCGTACAGCCATGCCAGCGGAACCGCCGAACTCTTGTGGCGCGCCATGGCTGCGGTCGTCGCTCAGGTCAGAAGGGCTTGACCACCACCAGCACCACGATGGCGATCATCAACAGTACAGGCGCCTCGTTGAACACCCGAAACCAGCGGTGGCTGCGCTGGTTTCTGAACTGCTCGAATTGCCGCAACAGCGACCTGCACATGTGGTGGTATCCGACGGCGAGCACGACGAGCGCCAGCTTGGCATGCATCCATCCCCCTGCATCGACACCCCAGTAACCCAGCCACAACCACAACCCGAGCACCAGTGCGGGCACCATCAGCACGCTGGTAAACCGATACAGCTTGCGTGCCATCAGCAGCAGTCGCTCACGCTCAGCATGGCTGTCTGGCGGAACCATGGCGAGGTTGACAAAGATGCGAGGCAGGTAGAAGAGCCCGGCAAACCAGCTTGCGACGAAAACGATATGAAAGGCTTTGATCCAGAGCATGGTGATGATTATTGCGACGGGTCCGCAGTCCTGACCCGAAGCGTGCCCGGTTCACGGTGATCGCCCGAACGAAAGACAATAGTCTCGCGACTCATCTTCCGCATGCGCTGGCACGGCGCGGCGCGGCGCGGAAGAGACGTAACGCGAGAATGCCCTCTCAAAGCCATCCCCCGGGGTCCGCCGTGCATCAGCCTCCTGCCTTTCCCGTCAGCCGTCCGCGTCGCTTACGCCGTGACGAGTTCAGCCGATCCCTGGTCCGCGAGCACCGCCTTCATCCAGCAGACCTGATCCTGCCAGTGTTCGTGATGGCTGGAGATAACCAGACGCAACCGGTCCCGTCGATGCCAGGCGTGTCCAGGGTGACCTCGGATCAACTGATGGCGGTCGCTGAAGAGGCAGTCCGACTCGGTATCCCGGTGCTTGCGCTCTTCCCTGTGATCGACGCCCAGTTGAAGACACCCGACGGTCGAGAAGCCTTGAACCCCGACGGACTTGTGCCGACGGTGGTGCGTGCGCTCAAGGAACGATTCCCCGAACTCGGCGTGCTGACCGACGTCGCGTTGGACCCTTACACCAGCCATGGACAGGATGGGTTGCTCGACGAGACCGGCTACATCGTCAACGACACCACCGTCGAGGTGCTGCGGCGGCAGGCTCTGGTGCACGCACAGGCGGGCGTCGACATCGTCGCCCCGAGCGACATGATGGATGGCCGCATTGGTGCCATCCGCCAGACGCTCGAAGGTGCCGGGCACATCCACACGCGGATCATGGCCTACAGCGCGAAGTACGCGAGCGCCTTCTACGGCCCGTTCCGCGACGCCGTCGGCTCGGCCGCCCAACTCGGCAAGAGCAACAAGAAGGTCTACCAGATGGACCCGGCCAACACCGACGAAGCGCTTCGTGAAGTCGCGCTCGATCTCGCCGAGGGTGCCGACATGGTCATGGTCAAGCCCGGCATGCCGTATCTGGACATCGTTCGCAGGGTGAAGGACGAGTTCCATGTCCCCACCTTCGCTTATCAGGTCAGCGGCGAGTACGCGATGCTCAAGGCCGCTGCGGCCAACGGCTGGCTCGACCACGATGCAGTCATGATGGAGAGCCTGCTCGCCTTCAAGCGCGCAGGCGCCGACGGCGTGCTGACGTACTTCGCCCTCGAGGCCGCGAGACTCCTCAAGGCATGAGTTCCGCGTCAGGCCGGGCATGAAGGTCCTTCACATTCACGGCGAGCAGTTCGAAGAACTCGCCGATGTACCCACCGAACTCCCGGCGGACGGGTACGTTTGGTTAAGCAGCGCGAGGCGTGAGTTCGAGGTGCAGGCCCCTGAACTGCAGCAGCAACTGCAGCGCTGGACTGGAGGCCAACTCGTCGACCTGCATGTGTCGGATCTGGTGAACAACCAGCTGCCTTCGCACTTCGACTACACCTCCTGGTACGACGTGCTGGTGTTCCGCCGCCTCGCCGCGGGCGAAGGCAGTTCGGCCCTGTTTCTCGACGACAACCAGGGCACGCTGAGCAGTGCCCGCGCCGCACTCGACGCCATCGATACCAGTCCGGTGGGTTTCGCGCTGTTCGACCGCGTGCTGCTGACCGTGCACCCCACCGATTGCCAGGTCAGGGAGTTCTTCGCAACTCGGCTCGCTCAGCAAGCCAGCAACACCAATGTGGATGCACGGGCGGTGGAAGTGCGCGGCTCAGTACGACTGCCCACCAGCCCGGCCGACCTCATGCTGCGCATGGTCAACCACATGGTCGACAACTACCTTGCATTACGCCGATTGCTCACCAGGCAGCTGGGCTACCTGCAACAGGAACTGTTCAACCCGCGCGGAAGGTTCGATCATTGGCACCTGCTGCTTGAATCGCGCAATTCGTTGCATGCGCTTGAAGACATCTGCGAAGACCAGCGCAGCGCCATCACCGAATGGATCGACGCTCTCGACGAATGGCCGCTCGAGGGCGACAAGAACGCGCGGCGCGAACGCGAACTGCTGCGCTTGCGCTCGCGCGATGTGCTCGAACACATCGAGCGGGTGCTCAGCCACGTGCGGCGCCTAGAAGCATCGGCCGAGACTGCGGTGCAGATGCACTTCTCGGCGCAGAGCCACCGCACCAACGACATCATGCGCACGCTCACCGTGCTGACCGCGATCTTTCTGCCGCTCAATCTGGTCACCGGCGTCTTCGGAATGAACTTCGAAGAGATGCCTCTGCTGAAGCTGCACTCCGGCTTCTGGATTTCCGTGTTGATGATGCTCGCGATCGCAGGCGGCCTCGTGACCTACTTCTGGCGGAAGCGCTACCTGTCGAGCTGACGAGTTCAACGCCCAGACGACCACCGCAGGACCGAGGCCCTCAGGTGGCGTAGGGGTCGTCGAATCCCAGGCGAGCGAGGATCAACGTCTCCAGCCCTTCCATGACCTCGGCCTCGGCGTCGTTGCCGTGATCGTGGCCGACGGCATGGAGGGTTCCGTGCACGAGCAGATGGGCGTAGTGAGCGACGAGCGGACGACCCGCCGCGCGGGCCTCCTCCTCGACCACCGGTGCGCACAGCACCAGATCGGCTTCGATGGTCGGCGTGCGCGCGTAGTCGAAGGTCAGCACGTTGGTCGCGCTGTCACGTCCGCGGTAATCGCTGTTCAGAGCCCGCCCCTCGTCGAGTCCGACGATGCGCACCGTCATGCTCGCTGGGCGATCCAAGGCCTCGCGGATCCAGCGCGTCACGCGGTGACGAGGCAGTTGCAGGCGGTGGGCCCGCGCCGTCGTGTCGCAGGCGAACTGCAGCGAGAGTTGCAGCGTCGGCCTAGTCGCTTCCAAGGGCAGGCGGCGAACCGACACCGGGGTAGGCGCGCCTTCGGCCGAAACGCCAGGCCCTCGGCGCTTCATGCAGACGGGGAACGCGATGCGTCGTAAGCCTCGACGATGCGCGCGACCAGCGGATGGCGCACGACGTCCGCCGAGGTGAATCTCGTGGTCGCGATGCCACGTACTCGCCGAAGCACACGCTCGGCATCGATGAGACCGCTCATTTGCCCGCGTGGCAGGTCGATCTGGCTGACGTCGCCGGTCACCACGCACTTGCTGCCGAAGCCGATGCGCGTGAGAAACATCTTCATCTGCTCGGGCGTGGTGTTCTGCGCCTCGTCGAGGATCACGAAGGCATTGCTCAAGGTGCGCCCACGCATGAAGGCGAGGGGCGCCACCTCGATGGTGGCCTTCTCGAAGGCGCGAGTCACCTTGTCGATGCCCATCAGGTCATAGAGCGCGTCATACAAGGGCCGCAGGTACGGGTCGACCTTCTGCGCCAGATCGCCGGGCAGGAAGCCCAGACGCTCGCCCGCCTCCACGGCGGGCCGGGTCAGCACGATACGTTGCACGCTGCTGCGCTCGAGAGCGTCGACCGCGCACGCCACCGCGAGGAAGGTCTTGCCGGTGCCCGCCGGTCCGATCCCGAACGTAACGTCGTGACTGGCGATGTTGCTCAGGTAGGTATGCTGGTTCGGTGTGCGCCCTGCAAGGTCGGCGCGACGAGTGCGCAAGGGGACAACAACCGCATCGGTAGACGCGACGTCGATCACGCTTTGCAACTGGCGACGCCCTGAAGGACGCTGACGGCCGGCGCTCTCGGCAGCCGCCTCGACAAGGAACAGTTGCAGCGACTCGGCATCGATAGGTCGGGCCGCGCGGTCGTAGAGGGACTGGAGCATGCCGACGGCGCGCTCGGTCTGCGCCTTGCCGCCTTCGATGCGGAACGACTCATTGCGTCGACTGATGGTGACGTCGAACGCGGTTTCGATATCGCGCAGATGACTGTCCATGCTGCCGCACAGGTGTGCCAGCCGGATGTTGTCGAGCGGGATGAATGCGTGTCGAAGAATCACAGTTCAGGGCGCCGAAGCCTCGGGCCCATTGTGGCGCCGTGATCGATGGCCACTCTTGTGCGCGTTGCCGGCATGACGCACTTCGTCAGGAGCACGTCCTTCACAATTCGATGCAATGCCGACCCGCCTCTTGATCCACTTCCTCGGCATGTGGCTGCTTGCAACGGCGGTCATGGCGCAGTCACCAACGATAACGATCGACCGCGCGCTGACTGTGAGCAGCGACTCCGCGGCCTTTCCTTCCGGTGTCGCCGCCTCTGCGGTAGCGCTTCCCGACGACTGGTCAGCGAGCCGACCAGGCCACGACGGTGTTGTCTGGTACCGCGCCACGTTCACTTTGCCCGAGCGGAGCAGCCCGGATGAGCTCTGGTCTCTCTACATCAGGCGAGCCTGCAGCACGGTCGACGTGCTGCTCAACGGTCACCGCATCCACAGCACCGGCCCCATGCGCGAACCGCTCAGCAGGCAGTGCCACAGACCGCAGATCGTGACCCTGCCCTCCGCGTTGCTGGCGGGCACGGCAAATGTGCTCGAGCTTCGGGTCAGGGGTTCGGATCTCGCTCGAGTAGCGGCACGCAGCCGCAGCGGCGGCTTGTCGGAGTTGCAGATCGGGCCGCAAGTCGAGATGACTTCGCTGCATGCCCATCGCGCGTTCTGGTCGATCCAGGCGGTACAGATCACCGCCATCACGATGGTCGCGCTCGGCGGTTTCCTGTTGACGCTGTTCTGGATCAATCGAAGCGAGACCTTCCTGCTGTATTTCGGCGCCTTGCTGGTCGGCTGGGCCTTGCTGTCGCCGCGGGTATGGTGGTCCGATTGGCCACTCTCGACCCGAAGCTTCGAGGTGCTGTGTGCCAGCGCCTTTGCTCCGGTCGCAGCGCTCGCCATCCTCTTCCTGCTGAGCTACGCAGGCAGGGCGTCGCGCCGCCTCATGGGTGCGCTGATGCTGCAGTGCGTGTTGATGCCACTGAGCCTCGCGCTCTTGCCGCCCCAGAATCTGTTCGCTGGGGCTACCAGCTGGTTTGTCCTGCTGGGTGTGGAGGTGGCCATGGCCGTGGCGTGGTGGCTGAGGCAGACCTGGAGCTCACGTGTGGCTGACCTCTGGGCGATGGCGGCGACTCTCGCCACCGCGATTTTCCTGGTGTTCTTCGAGTTGCTGGTTCAGTTTGGCGCTGTGCCGGTCGGGCCGATCGAGCCGCTGAACGTGCTGCTGCCGTTGCTCTTGCTCGGCATTGGCGCAAGGCTGCTCAAGGGGTTTGCCAGAGCGTTGCAGGCGGCGGAGATCAGTCGATCGCAACTCGAGCGGCGGGTGATGGAGGCCACCGCCGAGATCGAGCGCAACTTTTCGCAACTGTCGGCGCTGCGAGTCGAGCAGGTCACCGAGAACGAGCGCAAGCGGATCGCCGCCGACCTGCACGACGACCTGGGGGCGAAGCTGTTGACGATCGTTCACACCAGCGACAACGACCGCATCTCGACGTTGGCCCGCGAGGCCCTCGAGGAGATGCGCCTGTCGGTTCGCGGGCTCACTGGCAGACCGGTGCATCTGGCCGATGCGCTTGCCGACTGGCGCGCCGAGACGGTATCCCGGCTCGGCCAAGCCAACATCGAGGCCGAATGGCACAGCCCTGCAGACGACGTGGAGCAAGTACTCACAGCACGGGTATTCGTGCAAACCACGCGCATCCTTCGCGAAGCGGTAAGCAACATCATCAAGCACAGTGGCGCCACGCAGTGCAAGATCCGCACTTCGGTCGAGGAAGCTCAGTTCGCACTCTTCGTACAGGACAACGGCCGAGGAATCCCGATGGAACTCGATGGCAAGCTCGATCGCGGGCATGGCATGTCCGGCATGAAACATCGCGCCAAGCAACTTCGCGGCCAGTGCCTGGTCGAGTCCGGTCCGGGCTATGGCACCGTGATCAGACTCACGATTCCCCTTTGAAGGGTCCGTCATGACGACAGACTTCGTTAACGATCCGCTCGACGGTGCCGATAGAACCGTCGACGGAGTGCCCATGACGAACATCCTTTTGCTCGAAGACCTGCCCGAAATCCGCGCCTGGATGAAGGCTCTGGTCATCCAGGTGTTCCCGGACTGTCAGATCCACGAGGCCGCGCGCATCCACGATGCACTCGAGCTCACCACGGCGGTGAAGTTCAACCTGGCCCTCATCGACCTCGGGCTGCCCGATGGCTCGGGGGTCACCGTGGTCGCCAAACTGCGCGAGTGTCAGCCGGATGCGCAGTCGGTCGTGGTGACCATCCACGATGACGATGACCACCTCTTCCCGGCGCTGCAGGCCGGGGCATTCGGATACTTGCTGAAGGAACAGGCCCGCGAGCTCATCGCCGAGCAACTCAAGCGCATGAGTGGCGGCGAGCCCCCGCTGTCGCCATCGATCGCGCGTCGGGTCATCTCCCACTTCGCGGCGCAGGCCAAGGTGAAGGCCGCTCCTTTGCACGCCGTTCCGCATGTCTCGCTCACCGACCGCGAGAACGAAGTCCTGTTGCGCGTGGCCAAAGGCTACACGCTGCCCGAGATCGGCGTTCAGCTCAGCTTGTCGCGACACACCATCGCCGACTACGTGAAGCAGATCTACCGAAAGCTCAATGTGAGTTCACGCGCCGAGGCTGCCCTTGAAGCGCAACGCCTGGGCCTGTTCGGCCGCTGACGCGAACCGTGCGCCGCAGGCGGCGCAGCCGGGTCAGATAATCGTTCGATGATCGGACGCCTGACCGGCACCCTGGCCGCCAAATCACCGCCACAGCTGCTCGTCGATGTCGGCGGTGTCGGCTATGAGGTCGATGTGCCCATGAGCAGCTTCTACAACCTGCCTGCGCTGGGCGAGAAGGTGTCGTTGCTTACCCATTTCGTCGTGCGCGAAGACGCCCAGATCCTTTTCGGCTTCCTCACCCACGAAGAGCGTCACACGTTTCGGCAGCTCATCCGCATCACTGGCGTCGGCCCGCGCATGGCGCTGTCGCTGTTGTCAGGGCTGAGCGTGAGCGAACTCGCTCAGGCCGTGGCGCGGCAGGAAACCGGACGCCTTGTCAAGGTACCGGGCATCGGCAAGAAGACCGCCGAACGGCTTCTTCTCGAACTCAAGGGCAAGCTCGCCGATGCGCTCGATGAACCGACGACCGTCGCGAGCGATGCGCAGGCCGACATCCTTCAGGCGTTGGTGGCACTTGGGTACAGCGACCGCGAGGCCGCGGCCGCACTCAAGACGCTGCCGGCCGACGCGAGCGTCAGCGACGGCATCAAGCTGGCGCTCAAGTCCCTCGCCTGATCGCGGTGCATCACGGCACTGGCGCCCGAGGCAGGGCAGTCGATCGGTGACGGGGGCCCTGCGATGAGTGCTGAGCAACGGCAGTTCAGTGCTTGTGCTCGTCGACCTTCGTCGCCTCGGCCTTCTCGACGTTGACGATCACCTTGATCGACCCGGCCTTCTCGAACTTCAGCGTCAGCGGCACGCGATCGCCGTCCTTCAGCGGAGCCTTCAGCCCCATCAGCATGAGGTGAAGCCCGCCCGACTTGAGCTCGACCGTCTGCCCGGCTGGCACGTCGATCGCATCGATCTGCCGCATCTTCATGACGTTGCCGTCCATCGACATCGAGTGAAGCTCGACCATGCTCGCGGCAGGCGTGGTGGCCGATACGAGTCGATCGGCGGCACCCTTGTTGACGAGCGTGAAGTAGCCCGCACCGACCGATTGTCCGGGTGCGGTCGGACGGGCACTCGGATGAACGATCTCGATCGAGCCCAGCTTGAAGGCGTGGGCTGCCGCAGTCAAAGACGCGGCGGCAAAGGCCACCGCCGCGATCAGGCTACGCACGGTGCGGTGCCGTGGCTTCGCTACGTATTGAACTCGCATGAACTCTCCGGGTAGGGTCTCGAGGCGTGTACCCGAGACGCGAGGCGGGCTGCCGATCGAGGGGCTTGTCGATAATGCGTCATGACGATCGAGACCGACAATTTTGAGCCCCGCCGCGTGGTGAGTGCGGCGCCTGCGTCGCCGAACGAAGAGGCGATCGAGAGGGCGCTGCGTCCGAAGGGCCTGGCGGAGTACGTCGGTCAGGCAAAGGCTCGTGAGCAGCTCGAAATCTTCATCGGCGCAGCGCGCATGCGCAGCGAGGCGATGGACCATGTGCTGCTGTTCGGACCTCCCGGCCTCGGCAAGACGACGCTCTCGCACATCATTGCCAACGAGCTCGGCGTCAACCTGCGGCAGACCTCGGGCCCGGTGCTCGAGAAGCCGAAGGACCTGGCGGCGATCCTCACCAACCTCGAGCGCAACGACGTGCTCTTCATCGACGAGATCCACCGCCTGAGCCCGGTCGTCGAAGAAATCCTCTATCCCGCGCTCGAGGACTACCAGATCGACATCATGATCGGAGAAGGCCCGGCGGCGCGCTCGATCAAGCTCGACCTGCAGCCCTTCACGCTCGTGGGCGCGACCACCCGCGCCGGCATGCTGACCAACCCGCTGCGCGACCGCTTCGGCATCGTCGCCAGACTGGAGTTCTACACACCAGAAGAACTGGCCCGCATCGTCCACCGCTCGGCCGGACTGCTGAACGTGCCCACCGATGCCGAGGGCGCCTTCGAGATCGCCCGTCGTTCGCGCGGAACGCCGCGCATCGCGAACCGCCTGCTGCGGCGCGTGCGCGACTACGCCGATGTGAAGGGCAACGGTCGCATTTCGCGATCATTGGCCGACCTGGCGCTCGCGATGCTCGACGTCGATCCGCACGGCCTCGACGTGATGGATCGCAAACTCCTCGAGGCCGTCATTCTTCGATTCGACGGCGGCCCGGTCGGACTCGACAACGTCGCCGCGGCCATCGGCGAAGAGCGCGACACCATCGAGGACGTGATCGAGCCGTACCTCATCCAGCAGGGCTACCTGCAGCGCACGCCGCGGGGCCGAATCGCGACGCTCGCTGCGTTCAGGCACCTCGGCGTCACGCCGCCGAAGCACCACGCGGTCGTCGACCTGTTCGGCGAGTGAGCGTGTCGCCGCCAGCCACGTCGTCATCTCGCCCCGCACACACGACGGATCAGCACCAACTCGCGTCCTTCGAGGAGCGCCTGGCGGTACTCACGCCGAATCCGTGGGGCCTGTACCTGATGGTCGCGCTCAATGTCGGTGTCTGGCTGATGCACGTTGGCGCAGGACTCGATCCCTTCAAGCCGGGCAGTGAAGACCTGCTGAGGTGGGGCGGCAACACGGCGTATGCGGCGACTCGGGAGCACGAGTGGTGGCGGCTGATGACTGCGATGTTCATGCACGCCGGATTGCTGCACCTGTCACTGAACATGCTCGGGCTCTGGGATGCCGGAGCGCAGTTGTGCCGCTGGTTCGGCAACCGCCAGTTCCTGCTGATGTATCTCGGCTCGGGACTCGCCGGCAGTGCACTTAGCCTGCATTTCGCGGCACAGCAGTCGGTGTCGGTCGGGGCATCCGGTGCCGTGTTCGGCGCCCTGGGTGGACTGCTCGCGGCCGGCCTGCAGCACCGCTCCCAACTGCCACGCATCCTGACGCGTCGCCTTTTGTTGAGCCAGGGGATCTTCGTCGCCTACGCGCTGATAGAAGGCCTGCGCACGCAAGGGGTGGACAACGCGGCACACGTCGGTGGGTTGGTCGCTGGCGCCGCCTTCGGTGTCGTCCTGACCCGCAAGATCGACCTGCAGGCCCCGAAGGCCAGACGCCAGAGAGCCGTTGCCATCGCCACGCTCGCATGCGCCAGCGCGGTAGCCTTGCTGGTTGCTTCCGCGCCGCGCAATGCCATCGATCTCAAGCGCGTCTTCGCAGGTGCCGAGCGCCTGCGGCAAGTCAATCCCGAGGTGGACCGCATCGAGCGGGCCCTGCAAACCGATCTGCAAGCGCAGCGTGAGGGGCGCCTGAGCGATCGGGACATGCGGCTTGCCATCGAACGCCGGCACCTGCCCGCCTACCGGCGTCTGGCAGTCGATCTGCAACGCGTTGTCGACGACCTGTCGAGCGCGCGAGCGCCCGGCGAGCCAGAGCCGCTGCAGGAACTGCGGGAGCACACCGCACTGATGACGCAACTGCTCGAACTCGATCTGCAGCGCCGCCTGGCCGGCGCCGACGCAGCGCGAATCGCGCAGCAGGCGGGAGAAGTCACCGCACAGTTGCAGGCACTGGCAACACGCATGGGCAAGGTGGATTCGCCGGGCGCATCGGCATCGTCCGCCAGTTCGGCGAAGTGAAATGACTCATCCTGATCCGGTTTGATCAGCTCGATGAATCTGCGCTGCCGAAAGTGGCGTCGTCGCGGCTCGCTTCGTCCAGGTGTCGCGTGTCGCTCCAGCCGATCATCGAAAACGCCTCGCCTGTGAACAGCAACCGGTTGACGCTGGCGTTGCCCAGTGGCCAGGCGCGGGGCACATCAAGCGCGACGCGATTCGCAGCGCGGTACAGGCAATCCATCACTCCGCCGTGCGCAACAACAGCGATGGTCTGGCCTGCGTGGGCTCGTGCCCAGCGGTCGACCGCACCGACGCTGCGCGAGTAGAAGCCACTCAGGGATTCACCACCGGTCGGCGCGAAGTCGACATCCCGCAGTCGCCACTGGCGGGCCTGCTCCGGCCATCGCCGCTCGACTTCGACAAAGGTCAAGGTCTCGAACTCGCCGAAGCAGCGCTCGCGCAAATCGGCATCGAAGACCACCGGCAAGCCCAAGGTTTCGCCCAGCGCACGGGCAGTGTCCGCGGCGCGTTGCAGGTCGCTCGCGACGATGACCGAGATGCCTTCATCGAGCAGCGATCGAGCCGTGCGCAACGCTTGCCATCGACCGGTGTCGTTGAGGGGAATGTCGTGATGCCCCTGGATGCGGCCGTCGACGTTCCAGGGGGTCTCGCCGTGGCGAATCGCGACGACTCGGGTGGGCGAGGGCACCAGCTCAGACGCCCCAGACGACGACTGCGTTCTCGCCGTGCGCGCGACGCAGCATCTCGATGAACGGCCAGAAGCGCTGTCGCAGGCTCACGCCGTCGAATGGCGGCAACTGGCGGCCTTCGGCCGCCGCATCGGCCTCGGCCTGTCGGCGCGCGGCTTCTGCGGCGTCCACGGCCTTCTCGAGAGAAGCCAGCGCTGCCGGCATGTCGGCCACATTGACGATTCCCTGCGCCGCGGGCTCACGGCCCATCGCACGCATCAACTCATCGCCGTGTGTGGACGTCATGATGACGTCGCCGGTGGCCTTGGACTTGAACTTGTAGAGCATGCGTGACCCCGGTTCATTACGTGACCGGACGATTGTGCGCCGGGCTGCGGTGCGCAATGGTGCGACCGGATGCGGCACGCGGACCAGGCGTCGCTCAGGACGTCGTGTCGGTGGGTTGCGCCGGCGGTACGGAAGCGGGGGCGACGCCTAAAGGCGATTGAACGGGCAGCTCGCTCCCGTGGCCATCTGGGAGGTCGGCAGCCGGAATGCCCGCATCAGGCGGCTCAGGCAGCAGCATCGTTTCGAAGCTCATCCGGTCGATCGCCGGCGAACGCAGGTGCCCCTGGTACTGATGGCACCCAACCTCGCGAACGAACTCGAGTTGTTCGACCGTCTCGACGCCTTCAGCGACCAGTTCCATGTGCAGGGCACGGGCCATGTTGGCAATGGCTCGAACGATGGCCGCATCGCTCTCGTCGCCCGGTAGTCCCTGCACGAAGTTGCGGTCGATCTTCAGCCGCCCGATCGGGAAGCGCTTGAGGTACGTCAGGCTCGAATAGCCGGTGCCGAAGTCGTCGATCGCCAGCTTCACCCCGAGTGCGGCGAGCGCCTCCAGGCGGTGCAAGGCCTCGTGCGCATCCTGGATCAGGATCGATTCGGTGAGCTCGAGTTCGAGCCGCTGGGGATCGAGGTCGAACTCGGCCAGCGCGCGCGCCACGCTGTCGACAAAGTCGGGCTGCTGGAACTGCAGCGCCGAGACATTGACCGACATCAGCAGGTGGTGGCCGCGCTCGCGCCACGAGGCGGCCTGCTGCACCGCCTGCTGCAGCACCCACGCGCCGATGGGAACGATGAAGCCGCTGCGCTCGGCCACGGGGATGAACTCGGCCGGCGCGACATCGCCGAGTTCGGGGTCGCGCCAGCGGATGAGCGCCTCGGCACCGACGACCTCGCCGCTGGCCAGATCAATCTGAGGCTGGTAGTGCAAGCGG
>VYKX01000101.1_pt1 | contig 25128 bp, 23 predicted proteins | sample 5114471 | NCBI WGS metagenome assembly VYKX01 (sample SAMN12291785, study PRJNA351875) | freshwater metagenome | isolation source: freshwater lake | place: USA: Michigan, Gull Lake | collected 2013-08-08
CCGTCAACAGTCCGATCGCTGCATTGCCGCCTGATCTCGTTGTCTCGCAAGCCTCCGCCCCGATGCTTTCGGACAAGCCTTTGCGTTTTGAGGTGGCTGCAGAGTCTTTGGCGAGACCGGTTGGCCCGATCGTGCGTGACCCGCGCCTTGACAGCTACCTGCGTGCGCACCAGGAGTTTTCCGGCAGCTCGGCGCTTGGAGCGTCATCCGGATTCCTGCGCAATGCAGCAGCAGAGATGCCGCCCCGTTGATCCCTAGTACTGTGCCCTCCTTAGACCATCCATCGCGGTGGCATATGGCGCCACGACGCGCCATTGCGTTGTGTGTTCTGACCGTGTTGGCGGCCGTGCAACCGACGCAATCTGCGCCGGTCGAACCGCGCGACGTGCGTGACTGGCTCATGCGCATCCATGGCGCAGCAAGCCAGCGTAATTTCCAGGGGACTTTCGTCGTCAGCGCGGTAGGCGTTATGTCCAGTGCGCGCATTGCGCACTTCGTCGAGGGCTCCAATCAGTTCGAGCGGATAGACCCGATGGACGGCCAACCCAGGCATGTCGTCCGTCATAACGGCTTGGTCCACACCTTGTGGCCGATCAATCGAGTGGCGCTCGTCGAACGACGCGACTCGGTCGCCTCGTTTCCATCTCTGCTTCTAGGGGGCGATGACCGAATCGCGGACTTTTACGATCTCGAGATGGGCAAGCCGGAGAGGGTCGCAGGCCACGATGCGGATGTGCTCGTGCTCAAGCCGCGCGACTCGCTGCGCTATGGGCATCGCCTGTGGGCGGAGCGCCAGACGCACCTCCTGCTGCGCGCCGAGGTCATCGACGATCGTGGCCAGGTGCTCGAGGTGTCGGCGTTTTCTGACGTTTCAATCGGGGTCACGCCGCGACCTGAACTCGTCATGCGTCCCACGCAGGGTCTCGAGCGTTATCGGGTTGTCAAGTCGCAGGCTTCATCGACCAGTCTGGACGCGGAAGGGTGGGAGTTACGTCGGCCGGTTGCCGGCTTTCGCCAGTTGAGCTGCGTGCTGCGTCCCCTTCAGGTGTTCTCGGACCCCAAGCCAGGGGAAATCAAGCCGCGAACCCTGCAGGCCGTTTACTCCGACGGCATCACGCACGTCTCTGTGTTTATCGAACCTTTCGACGAAGAAAGACATCGTTCACCCCACTTGACCAGCGCTGGGGCAACTCAGACCCTAGGCAGTCGGCGAGGGAACTGGTGGCTGACGGTGGTCGGCGATGTTCCAGCAGCCACCCTCAAGATCTTTGCCAGCGGCTTCGAGCGTAAAAAGTAGCTTGTCGCTGGGTTTTCCTTCAGTCACTCTGATTTGCTCCGTAACCTCTCCATTGTTTGAAGTCTTCCTCCATGACGTCCATGCCTAACTTGTTAGCCCCCAGCAGTACGGCTCTCGCGATCGGTGCCGAGCGCCATCGTTGGCGCGCCCTTGTCAGCGTGTTCTTGTTTGCTGCGCTGTTGCTCGTCGGCGGCGCTCATGTGGAGCCGCTGTACGCCCAGGGGCTTCCGGATTTCACGGGGTTGGTCGAGACCGTTGGCCCCGCGGTGGTGAATATTCGGACCACCGAGAAGGCGAAGGCAGGACGAGGCAACGGTGCTCCGGAGATCGATGAGGACATGCTCGAGTTCTTTCGGCGATTCGGCGTGCCGATTCCTGGGCAGCCGCAGGTGCCTCGTCGTGGTCCACAGCAAGCCCCATCGCCCCAGGACAGCGAGCCACAGCAGCGCGGTGTAGGTTCCGGCTTCATCCTCAACGCGGATGGTTACGTGATGACAAACGCACACGTCGTCGACGGAGCCGACGAGGTGTTCGTGACCTTGACTGACAAGCGAGAGTTCAAGGCGCGCGTTGTTGGCGCGGACAAGCGCACCGACGTGGCGCTGGTCAAGATCGAGGCCAACGGGCTTCCGGTGGTTCGAGTCGGTGATGTCGGAAAGCTGAAGGTGGGCGAGTGGGTGATTGCCATCGGCTCACCGTTCGGCCTCGAGAACACGGTGACCGCCGGCATCGTCAGTGCCAAGGCCCGAGACACCGGAGATTTTCTCCCCTTCATCCAGACCGATGTCGCGATCAACCCCGGAAACTCAGGCGGGCCACTGATCAACATGCGCGGTGAGGTTGTCGGAATCAACTCGCAGATTTACAGCCGCTCTGGCGGTTTCATGGGCATCTCGTTTGCGATTCCCATCGATGAGGCGACACGCGTGTCTGAACAACTGCGTACCAATGGACGCGTGATCCGCGGCCGCATCGGTGTTCAGATTGATCAGGTCACCAAGGAGGTGGCTGAGTCCATCGGTCTGGGCAAACCGACTGGAGCGCTGGTCCGCAGTGTCGAGTCGGGCGGACCGGCCGACAAGGCGGGCGTGGAAGCCGGCGACATCATCACCAAGTTCGAGGGCCGAGTGATCGAGAAGGCGGGAGACTTGCCGCGTATCGTCGGCAACTTCAAGCCGGGCTCCAAGGCGACCATCCAGGTTTTCCGGCGAGGCAGTACCCGCGAGTTCGGCGTCACCGTGGTCGAACTTGAATCCGAGCGCACGAGCGCCCCTGCAGAGCGTGGGGCGCCGAAGCCGGTGCCTACCATTGGTTCGATCGGCCTGGCGGTTGCGGACCTGACTGATGCCCAGAAGCGCGACCTCAAACTGAAGAGCGGAGTCCGGGTCGAGATGGCGGAAGGCGCTGCGGCACGAGCGGGAATCCGTGAGGGTGATGTGATCCTGTCTCTCGACAACACCGAAGTTGTCAGCGCCAAGCAGTTCGAGGCGGTCGCAACGAAGCTGGACAAGACCAAGTCGGTGACCGCGCTGGTGCGTCGTGGCGACTGGGTCAACTACATCGTCATCAAGCCAGCGGCACGTTAAGGCTAAGCGGTGAGGGTCTGATGGAGCGTCGAAAGAGTGAGTGGGCGCCCGCACTCCTCTGAGTTCAACGCACATTGGCTTGTCCCATTCCAGTGCCGACGAAGCCTCCTTCGAAGGTGCGAAGGCAGTGAAAACAGGGCTGTGCATAATCTGTGCATTGTTTTGGCTGTTGGGGAGGCGCAACTGCCGCAAAACAAGTACTGGTGCGCCTTCCCGGCAATGCTTTTGGCTACAATGAAGTCCCAACAAGCAGTTGCCAAACGTTTTTGTTGGAAGGCGCGTCAATCGTTCGACGTGCCTTTTTTTTGGGTCTCGCAACGCGTCCCGAGCCGACCTGTGTGGTTCGGCGCATGCCACTTCACCGCGTGACCCCGGCCCCATCCCAGGGCGAGACTTTCGAGATAGCACCCGCAGTCCAATGGATCACATCCGTAACTTTTCGATCATTGCCCACATCGATCATGGCAAGTCCACGCTCGCCGACCGACTCATCCAGCGCTGTGGTGGCCTCACCGACCGCGAAATGGAGGCGCAGGTCCTCGACTCGATGGACATCGAGCGCGAGAGAGGAATCACCATCAAGGCACAGACGGCTGCTTTGAGCTACGTCGCTCGAAATGGCAGCACGTATCACCTCAACCTCATCGACACGCCCGGACATGTCGACTTCTCCTACGAGGTGAGCCGTTCGCTATCGGCCTGCGAAGGTGCTTTGCTGGTTGTCGACGCGAGCCAGGGTGTCGAGGCACAGACGGTGGCGAATTGCTACACCGCGCTCGATCTCGGTGTCGATGTCATTCCGGTGCTCAACAAGATGGATCTGCCTCAGGCAGACCCTGAGCGCGCGAAGGAGGAGATCGAAGACGTCATCGGCATCGATGCCTCGAACGCGATCCCTTGCAGTGCGAAGACGGGCATGGGGATCGACGACATCCTCGAGGCCGTCATCGAGCGCATCCCCGCTCCGAAAGGCCGGCCGGTCGCTCCACTAAGGGCGATGATCATCGACTCGTGGTTCGACAACTACGTTGGTGTGGTGATGCTTGTGCGCGTGGTCGATGGGGAACTGCGCCGCGGCGATCGCTTCAAGATGATGGCCACCGATGCGGCGTACGCGGCTGACAACCTCGGTGTATTCACGCCAAAGTCCGTGCCACGTGAGGCCCTTCGTGCGGGCGAGGTCGGATTCGTCATCGCCGGCATCAAGGAACTGCAGGCGGCGAAGGTGGGTGACACGATCACCATCGAGAAGAAGTTACCGAACAACCTCGGCCCGGCGGACATTGCGCTTCCCGGCTTCAAGGAAATCCAGCCTCAGGTGTTCGCTGGGCTGTATCCAACCGAGGCCAGTGAGTACGACCAACTGCGCGACGCGCTTGAGAAGCTCAAGCTCAACGACTCCTCACTGCGTTACGAGCCCGAGGTGAGTCAGGCTCTGGGCTTCGGTTTCCGCTGTGGGTTCCTCGGACTGCTGCACATGGAAATCGTGCAGGAACGGCTGGAGCGCGAGTTCGACCAGGACCTGATCACCACCGCGCCGAGCGTCGTCTATCAGGTCGAACTCGGCAACCGTGAGGTCGTTCAGGTCGAGAACCCGTCGAAGATGCCCGATCTGGGGCGCATTGCCGAGATTCGCGAGCCCATCGTCACCGTACATCTGTACATGCCGCAGGACTACGTCGGACCGGTGATGACGCTGGCCAACCTCAAGCGCGGCCAGCAGATCAACATGGCGTACCACGGCCGCCAGGTCATGCTGACCTACGAGATGCCCCTTGCCGAGATCGTTCTCGACTTCTTCGACAAGCTCAAGAGCGTTTCTCGCGGCTATGCATCGATGGATTACGAGTTCAAGGAGTACCGCGCCTCGGACGTCGTCAAGGTCGACATCCTGCTCAATGGCGACAAGGTCGATGCGCTGTCGATCATCGTCCACCGCAGCCAGAGTCAGTTCCGCAGCCGGGCCGTAGTCGCCAAGATGCGGGAGCTGATTTCAAGGCAACAGTACGACGTTGCGATCCAGGCCGCTATCGGAGCCAACATCATTGCGCGTGAGACAATCAAAGCCCTTCGAAAGAATGTGATCGCCAAGTGCTACGGCGGTGACATCTCCCGCAAACGCAAGCTGCTGGACAAGCAAAAGGCGGGCAAGAAGCGGATGAAACAGATCGGGTCGGTTGAAGTGCCTCAAGAGGCGTTCCTTGCCATCTTGCAAGTGGAAGACTGATGAGCACGTTGACCGGTCTGTTGTATGGATGTCTGCTCGTGTTCCTGGGTGGTTGGTACCTGGGGTCCTGGAGTGGCAACTTTTCCCTTCTGCTGCTGATCCTCACGATCGTCACCATGGCCTACTGGCTGGCAGAGCGATTCCATTTCGCGCCGCAGCGCCGAACGGCCGCCGAGGCGCTCGAGGACGAGGCCAACAAACGGCGGCAGGAACTTCAGCAGCGTGGCATCGCCAAGATCGATACCGATGTCAGCGGGGCTCGCGACGCTGTGCTCGCGCAGCCGTGGTGGCTCGACTGGACCGCCGGGCTCTTCCCGGTCATCCTGGTGGTGTTTCTGCTGCGCTCGTTCCTGTTCGAGCCTTTCAAGATCCCCTCCGGGTCGATGATCCCCACGTTGTTGGTTGGCGATCTCATCCTGGTGAACAAGTTTCACTATGGAATTCGCTTGCCCGTGATCAACAAGAAGATCGTGGCGAACCATGATCCTCAGCGCGGGGATGTGATGGTGTTTCGCTACCCGCGCAACCCTAGCATCGACTACATCAAGCGAGTCGTCGGCGTCCCGGGCGACGAGGTGTCATATCGCAATCAGCAGCTCTTTCTCAACGGATCCCCGGTGCCCAGCGACCCGATGCCGGACTTCTACAACGAGGACATCCTGCGCTACAAGACCCAGTTCACAGAAACCTTCGGCAACAAGAAGCACGGCATCCTCGTTGACCGCACCCGACCGTTGTTCATTCGTCCCATCGACAGCTTCCCCGGCATAGAGAACTGTATCTACTCCATCGAGGGCGTCACATGCAAGGTGCCAGCGGGGCACTATTTCGTGATGGGCGACAACCGAGACAATTCGGAAGATTCTCGTTTTTGGGGCTTCGTGCCCGATGAGAACATCGTCGGCAGGGCATTCTTCGTGTGGATGAACTTCAGCAACATCGGCCGCATCGGCCCATTTCATTGAGCTAGTCCTCGCCGACAATCTTTTACCAAGGGAGCATCCTCCACCTTGCTTGAAACTCGGGAGCGTGAACGCATGACAATCAGGCCTATGGAGTTTCGGCGTGGGCAGCGTGGCATCACCATGCTGGGTATCCTTATCTGGGCCATCCTTGTAGGCATGCTCGCGTTGGTCGCCATGCGCGTGTTGCCAACGATCAACGAGTTCTTCACCATCCAGAAGGCGGTCAACAAGGTGGCGACCGAGGGTGGGTCCACCGTGGCTGAGATCCGTGCCGCATTCGATAAGAGGAAGGACATCGAGTATTCGATCCAGTCCATCTCATCCCAAGATCTCGACATCACCAAGGAAAACGACATAGTCGTGGTCCGGTTTGCCTATAACAAGGAGATCGAGCTCATGAGCCCGGTGTTCCTTCTCATCAAGTATGAAGGACGGTCCCGCTGAGCCTCATCGATCCAAGCACGCTCCGTTGATTTCAGTGATGGATGCCCGCCTTGATGCCTTGCAAAGCCGACTTGGGCACCGCTTTTCGGACCCACGCCTCCTGGCGCTGGCATTGACCCACCGCAGCGCCGGCATCGAACACAACGAGCGACTAGAGTTCCTCGGCGACGCAGTGCTCAGCTTGGCAATCTCCAGCCTGTTGTTCGAGCGTTTTGCCGGATGCGATGAGGGTGATCTCACCCGCGTGCGTGCTCATCTTGTCCGCGAAGACAGCTTGCACAAGGTTGCCCTGGTCCAGCGCCTGCCAGATGTGCTCCGCCTGAGTGACGGCGAGGCCAGAGGCGGCGGCGCCCTTCGCGCCTCGATCCTGGCAGACGCGCTAGAAGCGATCATTGGAGCCACTTTTGTCGACGGAGGATTTGGCGCCGCGCGTGTTCTCGTCCAGCGGCTTTTCGGCGATGTCATCAACACCACCGATATCGCCGGGTGGGCCAAGGACCCAAAGACCGAACTTCAGGAATGGTTGCAGGCCCGACGGCTTCCGGTGCCGGGCTACCGCATTACCGCCACTCGTGGACAGGCCCACGCGCAGACCTTCGAAGTCGAATGCGAGGTGCCTGCCTTGAGCCTGGTTCACCAAGGCGAAGGCCGATCGCGCCGTCTGGCGGAGCAGGAAGCCGCCAAGTCCATGCTCGATGCGCTGAAGGCCACCGACAGACCCGGCAGCCCGCTGCGGTCGTGAAGGTCACGGGGTGAGCTTGGATTCAACTCTGCTGACGCATTCAGGGCGTCCCACATGACGACCGAGGACGACCGTCCGCCCGCCAAGCGCTGCGGATTGGTTGCGATCGTCGGTCGCCCCAACGTCGGCAAGAGCACTCTGCTCAATGCCTTGGTTGGGCAAAAGGTCAGCATCACCTCGAGCAAAGCGCAGACGACGCGGCACCGTATCACCGGCATCCGCACTCTAGGCGCCTCGCAGTACGTGTTTGTCGATACGCCGGGTTTTCAAACTCGCCATTCGGCACCACTCAATCGAACACTGAACAAGACCGTGCACAGCGTGCTCGCCGACGTCGATGTGGTGCTGTTCGTCGTCGAAGCCGGACGCTTTGGACTCGACGATGCGAAGGTACTGGCGCTCGTGACCCAAGGCGAAACGCCTCGGCCTACCTTGCTCATCGCCAACAAACTCGACGCCGTGCACCGCCGTGCTGAACTCGCTCCCTGGCTCAAGGGCATGCAGGACCGCCATGCGTTCGCCGAGTTTGTGCCGCTATCTGCCAAGAAGCCGGCCGATGTGGAGCGACTGCTGGGCATCGTCGAACCGCACCTTCCCGAGCAGCCTTGGCTCTACGAGGAAGATGCGCTCACTGACCGAAGCGACCGCTTCCTTGCCAGCGAGATCATTCGCGAGAAGCTTTTCCGTCTCATGGGCGATGAGTTGCCTTACACCTCTACCGTCGTGATCGACCGATTCGAAGAAGAAGAGGGAGAGGGCGGCGGCCTCCGGCGCATCGCCGCCAGCATCGTGGTCGAGCGCGACGCTCACAAAGGCATGGTGATCGGCCAGGGCGGAGAAAGACTCAAGCGCATCAGCAGCGAAGCCAGGCAGGAACTCGAGTCGCTGTGGGGCTCTCGGGTCTTCCTTGAGGTGTGGGTGAAGGTTCGGTCGGGTTGGGCCGACGACGAGGAGCACCTGCGCAGCTATGGCTATGAGTGAATGCAGCCGGCGTCCCGCGATGGGGAAGCCTTGTCCTCCCACCTGAGCCCATGGTGCTCAACGCTTACGTCTTGCACCACTATGACTGGAGCGAGTCGAGCCTGATTCTCGATGTCTTCAGCCGCGAGCAGGGCCGCCTCGCACTTGTGGCCCGTGGGGCGAAGCGTCCTCACTCGCAAATGCGCCCGATCCTGCTGCCCTTCCAGCGCGTTCTGCTGTCACTCGGTCGTGCGCCAAAGTCTGAAGTCGACCCTGACGGATCTGCTGCTTCGATCACGAGCGAGGTACAGACCGTGCGCAGTGCGGAATGGGCGGGAGGCGCCGCCATGCTGGCGGGAACAGGCCTGTTCAGTGGTTTTTACCTGAACGAACTGCTGATGAAGCTGCTGGCCCGGCAGGATGCGCATGCGCTGCTTTTCGATGCATACGCACAGACCCTTCCGGCGCTTGCCAGCCATGACGAATGGCACGTTCAGGCGGCGCTCAGAGCTTTCGAGATCACGCTGCTTCGAGAAACCGGTGTGCTGCCAGACCTGTCGCGGGTGACATTGACCCAGGAGGAGATCTCCCCTCATGCCCGTTATGTCGTTCTACCCGAAGCCGGGGTGACGCAATCGCGCGATGGCGACGCGTCCATGTCCGGCGCCGCACTCCTCGCCATGCAAGCCGCTCTTTCTCGGGGGGCGCTTGCCGGTCTGCAGAGGGCATGCCTCATGGCCCTTTCCGATTGGCGCAGCGTTTTGCGCGGGCTGCTTCTCTATCATCTGGGTGGCAGGGCGTTGCGTACGAGGCAGACGATGATCGAGTTGCAGTCACTGCTGCCGACGCCCCCTGACATGTCGGTTGAACGTGCTCGTACCGCAGATCCCACTTGGCGTACCTCATGAATCCTCTGCTGACCACTGGACTCGATCCGCAGCGAGGCCGCACGGCCTTGTCGGTCAACCTCAACAAAGTGGCTCTGCTGCGCAATCAGCGAACGCTGGGCATCCCGAGCGTCACTCGCGCTGCCACGATTGCCCTCGAAGCAGGAGCGCATGGCATCACCGTGCACCCGCGACCGGATGAACGCCACATCCGCGCGCACGATGTCCATGATCTGGCTGATCTGATGACCGGCTGGCCTCAGGCTGAATACAACATCGAGGGCAATCCGCTGCACAACCTGATGGATTTCATCCGCGACTTGCGCCGGCAGGGATTGCCGGTGCACCAATGCACGTTTGTTCCAGACGCGATGGATCAGTCCACTTCAGACCACGGCTGGCGATTTCCGGACGATGCATCGGTACTCGCACCCTTGATTTCCGAAGCACAGTCCCTTGGTGTGCGGGTGAGTCTGTTCATGGACCCGGTGCCTCAGGCGATGGCAGCAGTCGCTGCGGTCGGCGCCGAGCGGGTCGAGCTCTACACCGAAAGCTATGCAAGGGCACATGCCAGCGCAAGCAGTGGCGAAGTGCTCCCAGACTTCATTGCAACCGCAGAGGCCGCACTGCGCAGTGGCCTGCAGGTCAATGCCGGTCACGATCTCAACCGCGACAACCTGACGCCTTTCCTGCGAGCCGTGCCAAGCGTGTGCGAAGTGTCGATTGGACATGCCCTGCTTGCGGACGCGCTCGAACTGGGATTGGCCGAGACGGTGCGCGACTACCTGCGCTGCATCCACCGCGCCGATGCGCCCTGAACGCAGCGGCGTTCGATGATCTACGGCATCGGTACCGACATCTGCGACTTGCGACGCATTGCTGCCGCACTCGACCGTCGGGGTGAGCGATTCGCCGAAAGGGTGCTCGGCGACGAAGAACTGCTTGTCTTCCGTTCGCGCCGCGCGCGCGTCGAAGCGCGCGGGATCAGCTATCTCGGCACCCGCTTCTCGGCCAAGGAGGCGTTCTCGAAGGCCATTGGTCTGGGTCTGCATTCACCCATGCGATGGCGCGACTGCCAGATCGTGAACCTGCCCAGCGGCCAGCCTCACGTCCAGCTGTGTGGCGCCTTGGCGGACTGGTTTGCCAGCCGCCACCTGCGTGCCCATGTCAGCCTCACCGATGAAACCGACTACGCCACCAGTTTCGTGGTGGTCGAGACCCTGCCATGACTCCAACCCGCTCTTCCCGCCCTGCACGCCGTCCTGTTCTTGGCACCGCCGGTGTTCATTGCCCTGTAGTCCTCGACATCGAAGGCCTGCACCTCGACGCGAATGACCGACGGCGCTTGCGCCATCCCATCACCGGCGGGCTGATTCTGTTCTCCCGAAACTGGCAGGATCGACGCCAGCTCACTGAGCTCACTGCCGAGATCAAGTCCATCCGTCCCGATCTGTTGATCTGCGTGGACCATGAAGGCGGACGTGTGCAGCGCTTTCGAACCGATGGCTACACGCATCTGCCACCCATGGCCGATCTGGGCCGGCAATGGCTGAACGATCCGATGACCGCGATCGACGCCGCGACAGCATGTGGCTTCGTTCTGGGCGCGGAACTGCGTGCGTGTGGCATCGACCTGAGCTTCACGCCGGTCCTTGATCTTGACCATGGCCCTAGCGCCGTGATCGGCGACCGGGCTTTCCAGCGGGATCCCCGTGTGGTGACCTTGCTTGCCAAGAGCCTGATGCACGGTCTGCTTCAGGCGGGGATGGGTAACTGCGGCAAACACTTTCCCGGACATGGCCATGTGGCGGCTGACAGCCACACCGAGGTCCCTGTGGATCGGCGCTCGCTCAAGGCGATCCTCTCTGACGACGCGCTGCCGTACAAGTGGCTTGGCACCAGCCTGATGGCGGTGATGCCGGCACACGTCATCTATCCGAAGGTCGATCCCCTGCCAGCTGCGTTCTCTCGCCGCTGGCTCGAGGACGTCCTGCGTACTCGCCTGGGATACACCGGTGCCGTGTTCAGCGACGACCTCAGCATGGCCGGAGCCAGGCACCTGGCCGGAGTCGAGGTGAGCTATGTCGAGGCTGCGCTCACCGCGCTTCGCGCGGGCTGCGATCTGATCCTGCTGTGCAACCAATCGGTTGGCGGTGGAGCGGCGGTCGACGAGTTGCTTGACGGCCTCGCCGATGCCTTGGCCGACGGCCAATGGCAGGTGAGCCCCGACAGTGAACGCCGTCGCCGGGCCCTGTTGCCGACCACTACACCACTCACCTGGGACGAGCTGATGCACGACCCGGTGTACCAGCACGCCCTCGAGCGTCTGGGCTGACATCCCGCGCGGTCTGCAGCGGGGCGTCAGCTCCGTACTGCGTTCAGCTCGCGTTCGACGCCGGTGCCGCAGAGCCCGATTCGAATGGCAGCACCACCTGAGACAAGTCGCGCTGAGTCTCGACCAGCACCAAGGGACCGTCGTCGACAGCCACTATCGGTTTCGGCAACCGCGGTACACGCACGGGCTTTGGCTCGTTGGCCATCGCTTCTTGCGCTGCCCTGATCTTGTCGTTATCCGACCCAACCCATTGCAGGCCTGCAGATTCGGCCACCGCATGAAGCGCGTCTGTCTGAAGCACGAAAGGCGCGACATCAATAGCTGCCATCGCGGGGGCGGAAGGGGGCGACACTACGTCGGTCGCTGTTGAATCCGCATGTGCTTCAGGCTCAGTGCGTTCTGCGCCCGCGACAACTTCCGCCGGCATCTCGCTCGACGCTGGCGCCCCAGCCTCTGCCAGTCCATTGGAGTGCGACTCGACCCCGGTTGGCCTGTCTTCTGACGTGGACTCAGCGACAGGCTCGGCTAGGGCCGCTCGTACATCACCGACACGCGGCTGATCTCCATCATGGACCTGCGGCCGCACCTCAGCGGTCTCTGCTCTGCCGTCGGCGGATTCTTCGCGTCCGCGGCGTTGACGCCCGCGACCCCGTCGACGTCCGTCGCGTTCATCGCCCTCGGCTCGGTCCGATCCAGCCAGAGTTTCTGCGGCCACGCTGTCGGCCGCGCCTTGCTGCGCCTCAACCGGAACTGCTTCGACAGCCGACGCAACATCGTCTGACTCAGGTGGAAGCGTCTCGCTACCAGCTGCCGCAGCACCGTTTTCGCGATCCCGATCCCGTCCGCCTCGTCCTCCGCGACGACGTCGACGACCGCCCTCGCGCATTTCACCGGGGACCGCGGGGTCGACAGCAACGTTCGAGCCTTCAGGGCCCGACGGGGTCATCAGGCCGTCGGCCACGATGTCCACCGACTGCGCATCCCGCGCGGGCCGATCGCCGCGCTGGCCGCCGCGAGGTCCGCGCCGCCCTCCATCACGTGAATCGCCCGAGGCGTCACCACGCGGTTCTCTCTGTGCTGCGGTTTCCGCATCGCTTGATGAACCCCGGCCGCCGCGATCTGCCCGCGCTTCACGTCCTTCGGCGGCACGATTGTCCGGACGCTGTTCTCCGGCGCCTTCTGACCGCTTGGTGTCGCGGCCGCTGCGGCCGCCGCGACTGCCACGTTCCCCGCGGTCGTTGCGCGAGGGCTTGGCGGTCTCGGTCGGTGCGGGTTCGGCAACGCGCACGGCAACAGGAGCGGGTGCCGGCGAAGGTGAGGGGCTGCCGCCGCCGAACAGGCGCGAGACCCAGCCGAAAAAGCCACCGCCAGCGACCGGGGCAGCGACGGGTCTGGCCGCGGCGATCGGCGCTGGAGCAGCTGCCACCGGCAATGGCTCGACCTTGGGAAGCGGCGTAGGTGCGGGAGTCTCGGGCAGGATCCCCTTGATCACCGGCTCCTGCTTGGCTGCGGACTTCTCGCGACGGGTGACACCGGTCTCTTCGGTCGCCTCCTCGATCATGGTGTAGCTCGCCTGAAGGTTCTCAAGGCGGGGGTCGTCGTGGCGCAGGCGCTCGAGCCGGTAGTTCGGGGTCTCGAGGTTCTTGTTGGGCACCAGAAGCACCGTCACTCGCTGCTTGAGTTCGATCTTCGTGATCTCGGTGCGCTTCTCATTGAGCAGGAAGCTGGTGACTTCGACCGGCACCTGCACATGCACGGCGGCGGTGTTCTCCTTCATCGACTCCTCCTGCACCATGCGCAGGATCTGCAGCGCGCTGGACTCGGTGTCGCGGATATGGCCGGTTCCGTTGCAGCGCGGGCAGGTGATGTGGCTGCCTTCACTGAGCGCGGGGCGAAGCCGCTGGCGGCTCATCTCGAGCAGTCCGAACTTGCTGATGCTGCCGAACTGGACCCGCGCACGGTCCGGGCGCAGCGCGTCGCGCAGGCGGGTTTCGACCTCACGGCGGTTCTTCGACTCGTCCATGTCGATGAAGTCGACCACGATCAGCCCGCCGAGGTCTCGCAGCCGCATCTGGCGCGCGATCTCGTCAGCGGCTTCGAGGTTGGTGCGGGTGGCGGTTTCTTCGATGTCGGAACCGCGGGTGGAGCGAGCGGAGTTCACGTCGACCGAGACCAGCGCCTCGGTGTGGTCGATCACGATCGCACCGCCCGAGGGCAGGTTCACCGTTCGGCTGAACGCCGTCTCGATCTGGTGCTCGATCTGGAAGCGACTGAACAGAGGAGCATCGTCTCGGTAGCGCTTGACCTTCGACGCCGTCTCCGGCATCACATGCGTCATGAACTGCTGGGCTTGATCGAAGATGTCGTCGGTGTCGATCAAGATCTCACCGACATCGGCGGTGAAGTAGTCGCGGATGGCGCGAATGACCAGCGACGACTCCTGGTAGATCAGGAACGCACCCTTGCCCGCCTTGGCCGCGCCGTCGATGGCGGTCCACAGCTTGAGCATGTAGTTGAGGTCCCACTGCAGTTCGGGGGCGCTGCGGCCGATGCCGGCTGTACGGGCAATCAGGCTCATGCCCTTCGGGTACTCAAGCTGGTCGAGGTTTTCCTTGAGTTCCTCGCGGTCCTCGCCCTCGATGCGTCGGCTCACGCCGCCGCCGCGTGGGTTGTTGGGCATCAACACCAGGTAGCGGCCCGCCAGGCTCACCATCGTCGTCAGCGCGGCGCCCTTGTTGCCACGCTCTTCCTTCTCAACTTGCACGAGCAGCGCGTCGCCTTCGCGGATCGCGTCCTGGATGCGTGCAGTGCGCACATCCACGCCTTCGCGGAAGTAGTTTCGCGATATTTCCTTGAACGGCAGAAACCCGTGGCGATCCTCGCCGTAGTCAACGAAACAGGCCTCGAGCGACGGCTCGACCCGCGTCACCACCGCCTTGTAGATGTTTCCCTTGCGCTGCTCACGCCCTTCGATTTCGGTCTCGAAGTCCAGCAGTTTTTGGCCATCGACGATGGCGAGGCGACGCTCTTCGGGCTGCGTCGCATTGATCAGCATGCGTTTCATCTGTGCTCCTTCCCCGCCGCCGACTGGGCGAACGGATTGATCAACATGCCAAGGCCGCGAGGCCTCAGCTCATCGATGCACGAGCGACGTCGGCAAGCCTGGAAGGAATCGCCCTGGACTGGCTCCGGCTGTAGGGCCGGGCGCGCAGCGTTGGCGCATGCGAAACGGTGTTGACGACGGCGGACGCACCCTCGCGGCGCAAGCGTGGGCTTGAGAGACCCACGCGCGCTGGAAAGCACGCCTCGATTCCTGCAGCCGCATCCCGATCAGGCTCAGAGGCACCTGTACCGAGCCTGGTGGAGGCAATCGGGCACTGGTACGGCAGGAGCAAGGAGGGTGGGTGCGAGGAAGACATCCGCGTATTCACTGGACGCGGGTGGCAGACCGACATGTTCGATCGCGCGGGATCAGCGACGCCGGTCTGCAACCGGAAAACCTTGGTTGGTTCCGAAGCAGCGCTTCGGAGGCTTGTTGGACGTTTCTCTGCCGCAACCAACGGTGGGCTGCCCGATCACTCGGGGACCGGGCCCGCCGCACGCTGAGTGCGTTGCATCACCAGGGGGCCGGAACCTGCGTTCCGGTCACCACACCGTGCTGTAAGCACGCGAGTAAACTCAAGAAAATCAAATACTTACAGCGCAAACGTGGTGCGAATGATTATAGGGGCCAAAACCGGCCACGCGACCACGCTGGCCTCTGGTTCGCCGTCCCGACCGCCTGCTGCAAGCGCGCCGAGCGTTTCTCGCGTCGTCGTCGATGACGGGTCCGAGGGCCAGCGCCTGGACAACTTCCTGTTGCGCCTGCTCAAGGGCGTGCCGAAGACGCATGTGTATCGGGTGATCCGTTCGGGCGAGGTGCGCGTCAACAAGGGGCGCGCCTCGGCAGATACCCGCTTGGTGATTGGTGACGAGGTGCGTGTCCCGCCGGTGCGAACTTCTGCCAGTGCATCGCCGATCAGTGAGTCCTCATCGGCACCGGCACGCGAGTTTCCGGTGGTCTACGAAGACGATCACTTTCTGGTCATCGACAAGCCAGCGGGCGTTGCGGTGCATGGCGGCAGCGGAGTCAGCTTTGGCGTCATCGAGCAGCTGCGTCGTGCCCGACCCGAAGCCCGGTTCCTTGAACTTGTCCATCGGCTGGACAAGGAGACCTCGGGACTTCTGCTGATCGCGAAAAAGCGCTCGGCGCTGCTGGCGTTGCAGGATCAGTTTCGCGAGCACCATGGTGAGAAGAGCATCGTCAAGACCTATTCCGCGCTGGTGCTGGGCGTGTGGCCGGCCCGGTGCAAGGTGATCGATGTCGCCTTGCACAAGACGATCGGCGCCGATGGCGAGCGGGTCGTCCGAGCGGTCGATGACGATCATCCGGACGGGCGACGATCGATCACGCTGGTCAAGGTGAACGAGGCGTTCGACGCCTACACCCTGCTCGACGTGACTCTCAAGACGGGACGCACCCACCAGATCCGCGTGCATCTGACGACCAAAGGGCATGCCATCGTGGGTGACGACAGGTATGGTGACTTCACGTCGAACCGGGCATTCGCCCGTGGCGAGGTGCTGGCGGGCACGCGCTTCGGGCGGATGTTCCTCCACGCACGGCGATTGCGCTTGCTGCATCCTGCGAGCGGTGAATCGCTCGAGCTCGAGGCGCCGCTTCCTGCCGATTGCGTGACCTTGCTCGCTGGGCTGCGCGCAACGTCGACACGAACGGCGACACCCAAAGGCGACCTATGAGTGCCGCACGACAGTTCGACCTCATCGTGTTCGACTGGGACGGCACGCTGTTCGACTCGACGGCGCTGATTGCGCGTTGCATCCAGGCGGCCTGCGCCGATCTCGGCGAGCCGGTGCCCAGTGTGCAGGACGCAAGCTATGTCATCGGCATGGGTTTGACCGAAGCGTTGCAGCACGCTGCCCCTGGGCTGCCGGCCGAGAAGTACCCTGAACTCGGCGCACGCTATCGGCATCACTACGCCTCGCGTCAGAACGAGTTGAGCCTCTTCGACGGCGTGTTGCCGATGCTGCAGGGGCTGCGCGAGCGCCAGCACCTGCTGGGCATCGCCACTGGCAAGACGCGGCGCGGTCTCGACGACGTGCTCCACAGCGTGCAGTTGCGCGGACTCTTCGACGCCACCCGGACCGCCGACGAGACGCGTTCCAAGCCGCATCCCCAGATGCTTCAGGAACTGCTCGCGGAGCTCGGCGTCGACGCGCACCGAGCGCTCATGGTCGGCGATACCACGCACGATCTGCAACTCGCAGCGAATGCCGGTGTCGCCAGCGTCGGCGTGAGCTACGGTGCTCACGAGCCTGCTACCTTCACCGATCTGGGTCCACGCCACATCGCGCATTCGGTGGAAGAGCTCACCGCCTGGCTCGCTGAACATGCATGAACTGGCTGCCCAGCCGGTTCGCCTGTGCGACTCGGCCGCGCTGATCGAACGGGGCGACGCGTTCGTCTTCGATTTGCTCTTCCGGGGGGAGAAGGCGGGCGCCTTCGCGATGCGCTTCGATCGTCGGGTGGTGGCCTACATCAACCGATGTCTGCACGTGCCCACGGCGATGGATTGGCAGCCGGGCAAGTTTCTCGACAGCGATCAAGAGTTCATCATCTGCTCGATCCACGGTGCGCTGTACGAGCCCGCAGGGGGCCGCTGTGTCGGCGGACCATGCGGTCGTGGACGACTGACCGCCCTGCGCGTGGAAGAGCACGACGCGCAGGTGTATTGGTATCCTTCCGCTGAGATTCAGGCGCTCCCCACGACCTGATATGCGTCGGGCTCCGGCCGCACCCGAAAGATCCCCATGAGCACCGAAGACGCCAGCCTATCGCCTCGACCCGTCGGCTCGTCCGAACCGCCTCGCGCAGGGTGGGAGTCGGCCGCAGAGCAGTTCGTGCGGATGTACGTCGCCGAGCGCAGGGCCGAACGACGTTGGCGACTGTTCTTCCGATTCGCCTGGTTGGTGCTGTTTGCCGCGCTCGCCTGGGCTGTCCTGTCCCAGCACCTCCACACTCCCGCGCAGAGCAGCAGTCCCCACACTGCGCTCGTCGAGGTGCGCGGCGAGATCGCCGAAGACACCGAAGCCAGCGCCGAACTGCTCATCGGAGCGCTGCGCAACGCATTCGAGGACGAAGGTTCTCAGGCGGTCGTCCTGCGCATCAATTCCCCCGGTGGCAGTCCGGTTCAGTCGGGCATCGTCTACGACGAGATCAAGCGACTGAAGACGCTCCACCAGAAGAAGGTGTACGCGGTGGTCGAGGAAGTCTGTGCCTCGGGCGCCTACTACATCGCTGCTGCAGCTGACGAGATCTACACCGACAAGGCCAGCGTGGTCGGTTCGATCGGCGTCCTGATGGACGGCTTCGGTTTCGCCGGCGTGATGGACAAGCTCGGCATCGAGCGCCGCTTGATGACCGCTGGCGCCAACAAGGGCATCGGCGATCCGTTTTCGCCGATGTCGGAAGAGCAGCGCGCGCATCTGCAATCCACGCTCGACCAGATCCATCGCCAGTTCATTGCCGTCGTGAAGGAAGGGCGCGGGAAGCGACTGAAGGAAACGCCGGAGATGTACTCGGGACTCTTCTGGAACGGTGAGGAGGCGATCAAGCTCGGCCTCGCCGATCACCTGGGCAGCCTCGACTACGTGGCGCGCGAGGTCGTGAAGGCCGAGGACATCGTCGACTACACGCCCAAGGAGAACGTCGCAGAGCGCCTGGTGAAGCGCTTTGGTGCGTCGATAGGGGCCGGCGCTGTTCGCGCCCTGCACGGCCTCGGCCAGTTCCGCTGAACCGGGCAACGATCTAGAGATCTCGAGCAGTCTCGAGCGTCGAGCGCGCTTGATCGCTCAGGCCTTATCGGTCAGGCTGGTGAGCTGGGATTGGGCGAAAAGCAGGCTGAGGCAGTTCAGGAACGGAACAGGCGGGAGTACTGGGTTTCGGTGTTGAACCGACAGGATGGCCAGCGCCGGCATGCAGACCGGTCTGTCTTCATCGCCGAGAAGCATGGCGGCGTCGACCAGACCAGGGATGGCTGCAGTCAGGACGCTCAGGACACGCTGCCCCGCTGTCTGGCCGAGTGGCACCGACTTGAGCGCAGCCTGCACCATGTTCTCGGCCCAACCGGGGGCAAAAGCCAGCAGGGTCTCACGGCAGGGCGCACCGGCTCGCAAGGCGGCAAGAGCGAAGGCGATCGGCCAGCTCGGCGCCGGTTGCATAGCCGCCAGTCTCGCCACTCCATGGTCTTGAGTCCGGTCTTGCGGGCGGTTCTTCATCCATTCCACGGGTGATCGCCCCATCTGCTCGGTTTACTGCCGGGTCTGCCGGCTCTCGCGGGTGCGCAGGACCCAGTCGTTCAAGGCAAAGCCTGCCTCCTCGTGGGCGCAAGTCCAGGCTGCGTGCGCGTTGGCGAGCACGGGAAGCTCACTTCGTGCCAGGCCCAGATGCAACCGGTCATCCAGCCAGGCTCTCGTCGCCGCTTCGCCGTCGCTACGGCCAGACTCGACCGCGGCTTCCAGTGCTTCCGAATAGCTGAATCCGCTGACCGGCAGTGCGGGCGAGGCGAGCCAGAGGAGCTGCAACAACGCCGCGGCGTCTGGTTTCTGTGCGGTCGTGCCCGGCACAACTCTCGGCGATCCGCCAGACCTCTTGGTCCGTCGCGTTGGGCGCTGAACTGCCTGACGCTGCGCAGACCGAGTGCGCGGACCCGTCAGTGGTCGTGGCCGCATCCTGGTCCGTGTACGTGGGGGGTCCCGGAGGATTGAATCGGGATCGACCGCTTCGTGGAGGATCCGGTCGTCGGCGCCACGATCGCATGCGTGTGCGCGGCCTCACGATCGCCGGCGTGATGGTGTTCGTGCTCGTGCTCGTGCTCGTGTCGATGGCCGTGACCCGAATGAGCCGCATGCGCCGAGGTGGCACCGTAAGCACCGCTCTCCGGCTCGAATGCATCCGTCGCTTCGGTCACCGTCAAGTGCATCTGCCGCAGCAGGTCGGCCAGCACGTGGTCGGGTTCGAGCTTCAGATGGTCAGGCCGCAGTTCGAGTGCGACGTGCCGGTTGCCGAGGTGGTACGCCGCGCGAACGAGGTCGAATGCCGACCCGTGGGTGGCGCAAGGGGTGACGACGAGCACCGGTTGTGGTGCAGCACGCACGACCACGAGCGAGCCGTCTTCGGCCACGAGCACATCGCCGCCGCGCACCACGCTGCCGCGGGACAGGAAAACGCCGAGATGGCGACCGGCCGAGTCGGTCGTGTCGAAGCGGCTCTTCTGGCGCACGTCCCAATCGAGCTCGACCGACGAGGCACGCTGGAGCAGAACGCGGCTGAGCCCGCGTCCATGTGGAATGAGCTTGTTGACTTGAAGCATGGCATCAGGACGCGCATGGCGTCTAACGGGAAAGAGGTCTGAGTCTGTCATGGAGTCGCGCGGGGTGTCTCCCGCACCGTTGCATGGGCACTCTTAATGCGAATGATTCCGTTTAAGATCGGCCAATCTCCACGTTCCGCCACATGCAGAGGATCCCCACCATGTTCCGCGCCCAGAAGCTTCTCGGCTACACCATCGTCGTCGCGGCTGCGGCCGGCGCTCTGCTCGGTTTCAGCGATGCGCGCGCGCAGGCTGTACTCAACATCTACTCTGCCCGCCACTACCAGACCGACGAGGCGCTGTACGCCAACTTCACCCAGCAGACCGGCATCAAGATCAATCGGCTCGACGGCAAGGAGGACGAACTGCTCGAACGCCTCAAGAGCGAAGGCGCCAGCAGCCCGGCCGACCTGCTGATCACCGTCGACGCAGCGCGCCTCGAGATCGCCGACAAGGCCGGCCTGTTCCAGGCCATCCAGTCGCCGGTCATCGAAGCGCGCATTCCCGCAGCGATGCGCACGCCGACCTGGGTGGCGTTTTCGACCCGTGCCCGCGTGATCGTCTACAACAAGGCAGCCCTGAGTCCGCAGTGGCTTCAGACCTACGAGGATCTGGCCGCAACGCGTCTGAAGGGACAGGTCTGCGTGCGCTCCGGCGCGCACCCGTACAACCTGTCTCTGGGCTCGGCGCTGATCGCCCACCATGGAGAGGCGCAGACCGAAGCTTGGGCGCGCGGACTGGTTGCCAACTTTGCCCGCGCACCCAAGGGGGGCGATACGGATCAACTGCGCGCGGTCGCAGCCGGCGAGTGCGGGGTCACCATTTCGAACAGCTATTACCTTGCAAGACTGATGCGGTCGACCAAGCCCGAGGACCAGCAGGTCATGCGCTCGCTGGGCGTGATCTGGCCCAACCAGCAGACCTGGGGAGCACACGTCAACGTGTCGGGAGCCGGCGTCATCAAGACGTCGCCAAACCGTGCCGCAGCTGTGAAGTTCATGGAGTACCTTGCCAGCGACTCGGCGCAGGCGTACTTCGCCGACGGCAACAACGAATGGCCGGTGGTGAAGGGTGTGCAGATCAACAACCCCGCACTCGACGCACTCGGCTCCTTCAAGCCAGACGCGCTTCCGATCGGTCAGCTTGCCGCCAACACCGCGCTCGCGCAGCGCGTGTTCGACCGCGCTGGCTGGCGCTGAGAGGATCAGCTCGGCGGGCGCCCCACTCGGCCGCGCCCGCCCCAATCAACTCAGCATCTGTCAGCGCCTTTCGCGGGCGATCTGGCGGCACAGCACGATCATCGGCAGCAGCCCGACGGCGACGATCGCCAGCGTGGCCGTTGATGCCTCGGCCAGGCGTTCGTCCGACGCCAGCGTGTAGGCCTGAGTGGCCAGGGTGTCGAAGTTGAAGGGCCGCATGACCAGGGTCGCGGGCAGTTCCTTCATCACCTCGATGAAGACCAGCAGGCCGGCGGTGAGGAGCCCACGGCGCATCAGAGGAAGGTGCACGCGGCGCAACGTGGCGGCCGGCGTGAGACCCAGGCTGCGTGCCGCGTGCTCCATGTGCGGTGTGACGCGTCCCAGTGCGGCGTCGACACTCTGCAGCGCCGCACTCATGAACCGCACCAGGCACGCCATGACCAGCGCAGCGATGGAGCCCGTGAGCAGAAGACCGGTGGTGATGCCAAGGTTCGTCTGCAGCCATTGCGCCAACGCGTTGTCGAACCGGGCCAGCGGGATCAGCAGGCCCACCGCAATCACCGAGCCGGGCACGGCGTACCCCCAGCCTGCCACGCCATGTGCGAGGCGCGTGGCCGCGGAAGGCTCCAGACGGCGCGCAAACGCGACGACCAGGGCGGCGGCAACAGCCAGAGCGGCGGTGAGACCTGCGACCAGCATGCTGTTGCCAGCGAGGCGCAAGAAGCGGGGGCCCCATTGCGCGTCGCCGTCTGTCACTGCGAGATGCATCAGGACGCCAGCCGGCAGGAAGAAGCCGAGCACCAAGGGCAAGGTGCAGGCGGTGATCGCGCCCAGCGCGCCCCAGCCGACGAGCGGCTTTGCGCAGTCCTCGCGTCGCCGTGATCCGGTCGAGTGGTAGCGAGCGTGCCCGCGCGACTGTTGCTCGAGTGCCAGCAGGATCACGACGAAACCCAGCAGACACGTCGCCAACTGGGCTGCCGCTGCCCGGTCGCCCAGAGAGAACCAGGCGCGGTAGATGCCGGTGGTGAATGTCTGAACTCCGAAGTACGACACCGTGCCGTAGTCGGCCAGAGTCTCCATCAGCACCAGTGCCGCGCCCGCAGCAATCGCCGGCCGAGCGACGGGAATCGACAGCCGCCAGAAACTATGCCAAGAGGTGAGTCCAAGCGATCGGCCGGCCTCGATCAGTGCGCCCGATCGTTCGAGGAAGGCGGTGCGTGCCAGCATGAACACGTACGGATAGAGGACGAAGGCGAACATCAGCACAGCGCCACCCAGGCTGCGGATGTCCGGAAAGCGCCAGGCACCAGGAGCGGCACCGACGATGCTGCGCAATGCCGACTGCACCGGACCCGCGAACTGAAGCAGGTCGGTGTAGGCATAAGCCATCACATAAGCGGGCATCGCCAGCGGAAGCAGTAAAGCCCATTCGAAGAAGCGTCGCCCCGGAAAGTCGAGCTGCGTGACCAACCAAGCCGTCCCGACGCCAATCACCGTCGCCAGTGTGCCCACCCCCACACACAGCCAGAGCGTCGTGGCGATGTAGTCCGGCAGCACGGTGGACGCCAGATGCGACCAGGTTTCTGCCGTTCCCGGTGTGAAGACGTTTCCGACCACCGACGCGATCGGCAGGGTCATCAGGAGGGCCACCAGCATGGCGGTGCCTCCCAGGAAACCCGGACGACGGAACATGCGCGCCCGGTTGGGGGACGTGTTGGAAGCTTCGGCTGAGTCGCCCGAGTCGTTGACTGCCCACCGCGCGCCACCACGCTGCGAGGCCATCGAGACGACCGGGACCGCCGCCTGCGTCGAGGTTCGACCTCGGTCTATATCATTGCAAACGCGAGTCATTCGCGTCTAGTGTAGTTTCTGGATCTCATCCATGTCTGGCGCCGATCTTTCTGAACCTTTGCTGCGGATCGTCGGCATGCGCCATTGCCATGGAGGCCAGGTGACTGTCCATGGCTTCGACCTGTCGTTGGTGACAGGCAGCATCTGCTGTCTGCTCGGGCCGTCGGGCTGCGGCAAGACGACGGTGCTTCGCTGTGTCGCGGGCTTCGAGTCCCTGGCAGGCGGCTCAGTCCGCATCGGCGGCGTGCTCATGAGTGGCGAGGGAACCCACGTTCCGCCTGAGTCCCGACGGGTTGGCATGGTCTTCCAGGACTACGCCCTGTTTCCACACCTCGACGTGCTTCGCAACGTCGGGTTCGGAACTCGCGGTACGGCAGATGACCGTGCACGCGTCGATGAACTGATCGGCCTGGTGGGTCTGGGTGGCATGGGGTCGCGGTTCCCTCACGAGCTGTCCGGTGGCCAGCAGCAGCGGGTGGCGCTCGCCCGCGCGCTGGCTCCGCAACCGCGCCTGTTGCTGCTCGACGAGCCGTTTTCAAATCTCGATGTCGATCTGCGCGAGCAACTCGCAAGCGAGGTGCGCGCTGTCCTCAAGTCCACGGGAACCACGGCGGTGTTTGTCACCCATGACCAGAACGAGGCTTTCGCGATCGCCGATGAGGTGGCGGTCATGTCGCGCGGCCGACTGGAGCAGATCGACACCGCTTACAACCTCTATCACCGCCCGGAGAGCCGGTTCGTCGCCGATTTCATCGGGCAGGGTGTATTCGTGAAGGGCACGGTGGTCAACGATCGTCTGCTGTCGATCGAACTGGGTGATGTGATGCCAGTCGAGTCGATTCGAGCTGCAGACGATGGAAGTTCACTGGATGCCGGGTCCGAAGTCGATGTCCTCCTGCGACCAGACGATGTGGTCCATGACGACTGCAGTGGACGCCGGGCCACTGTCCGACACAAGGCGTTTCGTGGTGCCCAGATCCTCTACACGCTGGAGCTCGCCAGTGGCACCCGGGTCCTGTCGATGGTGCCGTCTCATCACGACCATGCGATCGGTGAGGCGATCGGAATCCGGCTGGAGATGGACCACCTGATCGCGTTCAGGCATTGAGAGGTCGCGCGCGACGACGCGACCGTTCCGCGCCGTCCTCAGAAGAGGAAGTAGCGCTGTGCCATCGGCAGCACCGAGGCCGGCTCGCATGTGAGCAAGGCACCGTCGGCGCGTACTTCGTAGGTCTGCGGGTCGATATCCATCTGCGGCAGCCACGCGTTGTGGACCATGTCGGACGTCGGCCCGGCTGAGCACCTGCTTTCCATCGCTCATCAGGTCGGCCACGGTCCTGCCATCCCGCGAGCCTTCCATGATGGCCGCGCTGATCAGCGCCACGGCCTCGGGATAGTTGAGCTTCAGCCCGCGTACTCGGCGTCTCTCGGCCGGCAATGCGGCGGTAAACAGCAGCAGCCTGTCTTTCTCGCGCGCGGTCAGTTCCATGAGGGCAGTGGCATTGGCAGGACGAAGCCCTCCAAACTTCGGCCCGTGCGGGCAGCCCCATACAAGTCCGATGCCATGCTGGCGCGCCGTCCTGTGCGGCCTCGATCCGGATTCGGCTTTGCTTGCTCAGCGGGTGACGTCCTGAGTCATGGACAAGCTGCCTGCATGACGCGCTGGGTGCATGCGAGGCCCTCAAACGCCTAAGCCGAAGGATCGGGCGGCGCAGGAGGCCGCGCTCGCGGCGGCCGCGCATGCACCTTGGCCATGGCGCGCTCCATCTCGCCTGCGAGGATCAGGTCGAGTGCAACGAGTGACTGATCGATGGCGGCGTGGATCGCGTCGCGCTCGGCCGCAGGCGGCTTGCGCAGTACGTAGTCGACCACTTCAGCCTTGACGCCCGGGTGGCCGATGCCCAGTCGCAGGCGCCAGAACGCCGGTGAGCCGAGTTGCGCCTGGATGTCCTTCAGGCCGTTGTGTCCGGCATGGCTGCCGCCTTGCTTCATCTTGACGTGGCCGGGCAGCACATCGAGTTCGTCATGCGCGACGAGGATCTCCTCTGGCGCGATCTTGAAGAACCGGGCGAGCGCTGCGACCGACTTTCCCGAGAGGTTCATGTAGGTCATCGGTTCTAGCAGCCACACCGGCCCGTTGGGGCCGGCCCAACGAGCGACCAGCCCGTGGTACGACCGATCAGCTGCGAGCACCACCTTGCAG
>VYKX01000103.1_pt1 | contig 25107 bp, 30 predicted proteins | sample 5114471 | NCBI WGS metagenome assembly VYKX01 (sample SAMN12291785, study PRJNA351875) | freshwater metagenome | isolation source: freshwater lake | place: USA: Michigan, Gull Lake | collected 2013-08-08
CCGCCCGCCCGGTTCACGGACGTCACCCCGACGAAACACCGCTTGCACACCGTCGCATTTCGGCTAGTGTGTCGGCCCGGCTTGGACCCGTAGCTCAGCTGGATAGAGCGTTGCCCTCCGAAGGCAAAGGTCGTACGTTCGAATCGTATCGGGTCCGCCATATTTTTCAATGGGTTAGCGAATCCCAAGGGGTCCGCTCCCGATTTTCTGGCACACATCTGGCACACTTAGTACGGGGCGCACCTGCCCCGTGTGCGCCGTTGCGTGCCCAAATCGGCATCGTTCGCCGTCGCTCGCGTCGCTTTTCTGCTCCCGGCCCATTGAACGGCCAAGTGTCGGGAACCAGAACCGCCATAGAGCAACGGAGGGACATGCCATGCCGAAGTCTTTGGGTGTATCGCAACGTCGTAACGGATCTTGGCGGGCTCAGATCCGCCGGGTCGGATATCCCTACCAGACAAAGGACTTCAAAACCCAACGGGAAGCGACGATCTGGAAAAGATCGATTGAGGCGCAGATGGACGCTGGTACCTTTGTATCGGCGACACCTGCAGCACGCCGAATGACCTTCGGTCAATTGATCGACGTATACATCGAGACCCGTTCCGAAAAACGCCGCAAGCTTTCGTCGCGATTGCCAGAGATCTCTCGCTTGAGAGCGTTTCAAAGACGTGAACCCGATCTGTGTGAGCATGCGATCGGAAACTTGACCGCCGCACATTTCGAGGAATATCGCGAACGACGGCTGACGCAGAAGGTTATGCGGGGTAAGCCAAACGGACGCGGCCATTCGCCTTTGCCGACTGGCTTCATCAAGCCCAACACGGTCAACAAAGAATTGAACACTCTTCGTAGTGCTCTATCTTTGGGTGTCAAGCAGTATGGATTAGCGAGGAACGTTCTGAGCGCTGATACTGTCAAGAGGATCGCCTATAATGATGAGCGCCAAGTCAGACTCAGCGAAGAGGAAATGTTCTCTTTGCTCCTAGAGTGTGCAGCGTCCAGAAATATTTGGCTTGCCCCGGTTGTTGAACTTTGTAACGACCTTGGCACCCGCAGGAGTGAGATCCTTTCACTCAGGTGGGAAGATGTCACCATCATGCCCCACGGGTCTACGGCATTGCTCCGTGACACTAAGAACAGCAGTAACCCTGATCTAATTCGTAACGAGAAAATTGGGCTCTCTCCACGTTCTGTTGAAATACTAAATAACTTGCCGGGAGAAAGGGTAGGATTCGTGATCAAAAGCTCAGTAGGAGCGATTGATTCGGCATTTAAACGGGCGCGGCTGCGGGCTACCCTCCGGTCCTTTCGTTTCCACGATACGCGGCATGAATTTGCGACCTCGCGGATCGAGAACGGCATGCCGGAGATGTTCGTCCGACTGCAGGGGCGCTGGCGGGATGCTCGATCATTCCTACGCTACGTCACCGCCGATGCGGTCGCTCTCAGCAAGCAGTTAGCCATCCACGAACGGCCATCATCTGCGACCAACTTGGGAGCGGCGGTTCCCATGGCTGTTCAAGTCAGGGCGATCGAACTGACGTCCCCCATAGTGGGCGCCGACAGCGACCTTGAGAATTCTCAAGTCGATTGAGCGGTCACATTCGACAAGGGACAAGGGGTGAATAGCCGCCACCGTGATCGTGAGAATACAGCATTTATTCGCCCAGCGCCTCCTGTATTCCGGTCGCCGAACTCGACTATTTAATCCTTCCTTGACGTAAGCGATCCGGCGACCAAATATAGAAATGGCTCCCTGATTGAGCAGGGAGCCATTCAATTGATAAGTTAAATCTGGTTGGCGCCAGACAGACGATTTCTTGAGGGAATCATGTGCAATCTGCTTATGCACACTAATATAACCTTGAGATCTGCATACGACAAGTGTGTAGGCGTAGGATCGTCTTCTTCAAAGGCCACCAGAACTTCTGGTGGCGCCGATGCCCATCCGGACTAAACCCAAACCCAAGATCAAGAACGCCCTGAGCCCGACGGCCGTCCGTGCCGCAAACACGGGGATCCAGATCCCGCCCACGGATTGGGCGAAAGCCGCCGCCTCCGCTGCCGACCTTGCCGAGGACTGCGAGGTGCTCGAAGGGATCCTGCGTGCCGCCGGGATCGAAGTCAGGACCCCAACGAACGTGATCACAATGGGGCTAGTGACCGGCCGGATCGAGACGCTCGATCGTCTGCGAAACACTGGTCTCCATCCGCAAGTGGCCGCCAAGAATCGCGCTCACTGGCGCTTGTATCTTGAATATCTGCTCGGTCCGGATCCTGAGGGCCTTCGGTACGCTGTCGTGACCTCCGGGCAGCCCGTTCCGCTCGATGGCGATCTCGATTCCCGGACGGAAGACTTCCATCGCACCATCTCGAAGTTGGCATACTGCGCGCGTCGTGACTTCGGCGTCGATATCCTTCTGCGATCCAGCGAAGTGACCTACAAAACTAGCCGCGGGGCCCATCTGCATGCCAATCTGCTGTATCGATCGATCGTGGGGACGGTCATCCACTGGCCGGTCTTCATGGATTTCGTTGCCCGGTTCATGGGATCATATTGCAGTGATCGCGGACCTGTTCAGTCGCTGGACGCCGCGCTCGCCTACGTCCTGAAGCCGCCTGTCCCCGTGAAGGACCTGCTCGCGTGCACTGATCGCGACGCCGCCATTCCATGGTTGTTTCGCAGCTTGTTCGGAAAGCACCTGATCACGCCGCTGGGCAGCTTGAAGCAACGGGCCGCCCGCCATCGCGCGGCGGGTGTGAAGCTGGCCAAGGTGCGTGAATTTGACGCCGCCGGTCGAGAGACGTGGCGGATCCGCGTCGTCGAGAAGAACGCCATCGAAGGCGGCCCGGCGGCCCCCTGCCCCACCGACGCCAGAGAACCGGACCAGCCGAAGAGGCGGACCGCGGCCGTCTCGCAGAACTTCCTCTTATGCCGCACGCTTCCGGTTCCCCGGTTCACGCCGTGGTTCGAGCCCATGGCCGTAATCGCGAACTATCGGCCGCATCCGACGACAGTCGATGGCCTCGAAAGCCTTTTGATACTTGAACAATGGAAAGCACAGGCCCGTGCGGATTGGGATCGAAACAGGGCTCCAGATCCAGAGACCGCCCTTGGTATTGCCTCGCTCTACGATGGAACGTTCGACTTAGTTCTCTATAACACGACAACTGTCCAGAATCCCCCACCATCATCTTCCGGGCCGAAACCCGACACTGAGCGAATAGTTGACCCACCAGATAAAATATTGACTGATCTGTCCTTCGATCTTGAAGACTGGGTCCCGGAGGGTTTCACACTTGAACCTCCGCCTGAGGTGGAGTGGGAAAACCGCTGCCCATCGATCGGATCTGGACCGTGAGCGGCAACGTGCCGATCGCGCGGAAGAGCGCGTCAGGGATCTCGAACAGAAGCTGGATCAGGTCACCGGGGAACTGGTCGCGGAAGCTCGTCGTTCATGGTGGCGGAAGCTGTTCGGATGACCTGCTGCCGGATCCTACCGGCCGCCTGAATAGCGTCGTCGATCCTCCCGACTGCGGCCAGCCGGGTCACCTGCGGATCCCCGGTCTGTATCCTGTCGATCGCATGATCGATAAGGTTGACACGGGCCTGTTGGCGTTCCGCCTTCTCCAGAATAGATCGACGCTCGGATCTCGCGCGTTGAACAATGTCGACGGCGGCCATGTCTACCCCGTCCACCTTCATCTGGTAGCTCTCCCGGGCGCTCTCCTCGGCCTCCCGGAGCGTCTCGACGCGACGTTCCAGATCTCGGCCGACGCGGTCACCCAACAGTCGTTTCCAGAACGGCCGCGGCGACCGGCGATGCTCGTCCAGCCTCTTTTCTGCGTCCTCTCGTGCTCGTCGGGCGGCCGTCAGCGCCTCGGATTCGGTTATGGTCATCATGCGGACAGCGGCCGTTTTGTCCGTGGGTCCTACCGTCGCGGCAGCGTCTCGAAATCGACCGGCGGCCATCTCGGCAGCCTCCCGTTCCTGTTCGAGTGCGGCGATCGCCAGACCTGTTGTCGAGGTCGTCAACACCCGCGCCTCAGCCGCCAGAATCGCCAGCCTGTGCGGGTCGACCCGATCTAGATCCCTCTGGAACTGGATCCGGTCTCGGACCGCCGCGGCGGTCCATTTCTTCTCTGGCGTGACGATGGGCGTCGCCAGCGATCGTGCTTCAGAGACGAGATTCCGGAGGCGGTGTCCGCCTGTGTCCGCCCGCCTGATCTCGCTGATGATGACGACGCTCTCGACGTGTCGGACTACCGCATCGAGATGACCTTGCCCCTCTTCAGGGCCTCGACGTCGGCCGCCATCGACTCCAGCAACACCCGGGTTTGCCTCTGTCCTTCGACGATCTGCTGAAGCAGTTCGAGGATCATTTCGCCGGTCGACGGTCCCTCCGCTTCTGATGGCTCCAACAGGGTCAGGACGGTCTTCACGTCCGTCCGGACCTCCGACAGGGCGGCCATCGCGGGGTTGGTCTTGGACGTTGATTCCGGAGCCGGGGGCGGTGTCGGCGCCGATCGGCGCGTCGATGTCGGCGTCGGCAGTGCTTCGATCTCCGATGAGATTCCTTTGCTCACTTATGGCCTCCTCGATTTCGGTTTCGGCCGCCCTGACGTCGGCCATCAGGGCGCTGTATTCGGCAATGCGTTTTGGTGGTGGGGGCGGATCCTGCCCGGCTGCAAGTGCCGCGGCCGTCTGCCTTTCCCACTTCTTGAAAAGGCCCTTCGGAAGCTCCGGTGCCGGGGGTCGATCGATCCCCCGATCCGCAAACGACCTGTGGTCCACGTGGACGGGAATCCCGTGCGTCCGGAACCATGTGTTCATCCGATCAGCGAACCGGGCGCGCATCACGCGGCCGTCGTCCAGAACGAAGTCAGCATTCGCATCCCGCGCCTTGGTCTTCTCGAAGCCGGTGGCGGTCGCCCGGCGCAGGCTCATCTGCACGTGCGCATGGGGCTGCGACCTCCCGTCGGTTCCGGCGACGTCATGCAAGTCGAATTGCGCGATGAATCCGTCGTCTATGAAAGGCTGGATCAGGGATCGGACGAAATCCGCTCTCTGGTCGTCAGGAATGGCCCGTGGGATCGTCACTTCGATCGTCCGCGATAGCTGCGCGTCGCATCGGCGTTCCATGGCTTCAGCGGCCCGCCAGACGGTCCCGGCGTCAGTGGCCCACGAGGCGGTGTCGGGGACGAGCATGAAATGCCCCCTGTGCTCGGTCGTCTTGTCGCTGTAGTCGAAATCGTCCAGCGCGTCGCACTTCTGGTACGCCGACCTGCGCAATGCGGACCCACCGGTCGAACGACCGACGATTCCGAATTGCACACGAAACAGCGTCTCCCTCGACATGACCACGGACCTCCCACCCATGAGGGGGCCCGGGGGGCGTCAGCCCCTCGGCTCGCACGTCGACACGAAGTGGCGATGTATAGGCGAGCAAAGCAAAAAAATGGCACCCAACAATCAAGATGCTTTGAAGTCTTGCACAGAGCAAGCAACGCTCGCAAATCACAATGATACAGGCGACAGAAATGAAGATGAAAAGATGCCGAAACTTGAAGAAAAGATCGCAAAGGCGAAGGAGAGAGAGCGACGTGCTCGCCAGCGGCTCGCTCAACTCAAGAGGATCGCCGGGAAGTCGGAACGGAAGATCGAGGACACCCGGAAATTCCTCGTCGGCAGCGCCATCCTCTCGTGGACGGACATCCCGCCAGAGATCGAGGCCAAGCTCATCGGCCGCGTCCGCGCATGGGCACGTCCCGGCGATCCCCGTCTCGCTGCGCTCGTGGGGACGATGTTCGAGATCCTCGACGGCGAAATGTGATCGAGGAAGACGACTTTCATTGGCCACCATCGTGGAGTGCGTCAACCACGACGTCCAGCGAGACGGCAATCCTGATCGTCCTCCCCGCGACGCAGATCAGCGTCGTATCGGCTGCGATATCCTCATCGCTCACGAGGAGCACAGCCGACCGCCTCACAAGGTGACGCCGCCCTTCGTCATCGATGACGAGCAGGTACGCTCCTGCTCTCGAAACCCCTGCCATCTCAGCCTCGACAACATGCCACCGTTCTTGTATTGTTCGCATATGAACGGCCGCCGCACAACCATCCGATCTGCAACCAACGAGATATGCACGTTTCAGCTAAGCCGCTGATTCGTAGACATTTTGCATGCAAACAAATTTTGCATGTAACTCGGGGAGGTAGAATATGGACGGTCAATCGACGCTCAAGCTGACAGCAGCGACAATCTCGAAGCTCCGCCGGGATGCAGAGAAGCTAGAGCGCCTTGCTGCGGATCTCCGGCGGATCGCAGACGGCGTGGAACCATCACCTGAGGAACTAGAGAAGGCGCCTGTCATCGACAGATGGGTGGTCGGTCAGATGACGCATCTGTGTCTCGTCGGCAGGGTCATCGGGCATCCCGACATCGAGGACACGCACCTGACGCGGACGTCCGATTTGTGGTTCATCGACTACAAGAAGGGCTGGGCCAGAACGCTCTCGCGGTTCTATAGGCTCGGTGACGAAGACGTCCCGCGCCCAGAGCGTCTGAACTGATGGACGACGTCCCCGTCGTCCGGCTGGTCGACCTGATCGACGACGCGGTGGACATCGAGGTCTGGTGTCATGCCCCCCGACTGCCATCATCACGCCGTCGTGTCGACGACGTCGCTCATACGAAGGTTCGGCGCCGACCAGCCTGTGCCAGATCTCGCCAGTCATTTTCGGTGCTCTCGATGCGGATCTCGGCGCATCCACACGCGGCCCGCGTGGTCGTCCGAAGGACCCGGCCTGATTGCCGGGCATGGGCCGTCCCGTGGACCTGCATCCAGAACGTGACGGCCTACTGATTAGGGTCTTCCCCGGTCATGAAGTAAGCGAGGATGCGAGCCTGCTTCGCGGCATCGATCTTTCCAAGCGTCCCGATGCCCTCGTACATGCGAAGGCCGACGTCGCATCGCTTCTGGGCTGGCACGCTAGAATCCATGAGCATGTTCCATTCATCGGCAGTCAGGTCCATGTTCATCCCCATCCATTCATATATCTCGTCAGTTGGGGTGGGGTGGATTTCTGATCTCCCGCGATACGAGGCATATATCTTGTCGAAATCTTTTAGAATTTCATTGACGATAGCCTGACCAACATTATCAAGCAGCGAAATATTCTGAATTCCCGTGGTCATGAATCGAACGCACGTATCATGATTAGACTGATTCAAGTGTCGAACCATCGACGCCTGTAAGCTCCATGCATTTTGTAGTGATTGGCTATCGGCGGATCGCAGGACTGGGCCAAGATAAACCCTTCTTAACTTAAAACCTGCATCGAATAGATCGGTTCCGCCCTTGTTTGTCCTGCTGCGCTCAATTGCCATTCTCATTTCTTGGGCAGCGGCAGGTTCCATTCTGATCAGGGTGCCGAGAAAGGGCGCTCGCTCCATCTGGGCCATTTGGGCATCGATGTAGCTCGGCCCGCCAACTTCTTGCCTGAGCCAGCGCCCACCGATCGACGCGAGACCGGCAGATATGCTGACAACGAGGATGATGAGAACGAGGCGTCCGAACTTCTGGAGCCTTGTGACGTTCGTTTTCGAAGCTGCGTCCCGGTTCCTGAACCACGCGCCCATTGAGATGGCGATCACGATCCCTAACAGCGTGCCCCAGTTCTCCACGATCGCCCCCGAGTGATCGCTGCGTCTGAGGGGATCTTACCCCTTTCGATTATCTGATCTTCAGCAAATGTCTGTTTGGGTCCGCCGTCTCGGCGGGATCTCGACGACGCTGCCGTCGGCCAGACGTCGCTCTCGGCGGCCGTTGGGATACTCGATGACGACGTCAGTGCCGAACTCCGGCACTGTGTACGAGATCGACACTCCCATCCGACGCGCTTCCGTGCGCACGTCAGACGGGATCTGCGCCAGACGATCCTTGGCGGCTTGGTAGGCATCGAACAGGTAGAACAACATCTAGTCCTCCGAATCCGCGCTGGAGAGAAAACTACGGCTTTTGAGACGGTGAACGTTGTCTAAGTAAACCGCCGTCCCTATCATTGCAAAAGCTACGGAGAAAAACTCAGAGGATTGCATGGCTGCTACATGGGGCTACGCCCGAGTTTCGACCGCGGATCAGAACGTGGCGATGCAAGTCGACGCGCTGGTGACCGCGGGCGTCGATCGGTCTCGGATCCTGATCGACGAAGGGATCTCCGGCGTATTGCGGTCGCGTCCTGCGCTCGACGACCTGCTCGCTCGCGTCCAGCCCGGCGACAGCATCGTCGTCTACAAGTTGGACAGGCTGGGCCGGTCGGCCGTCCATCTGCTTAGTCTCGTCGAGCGACTTGATGCCGATGGCGTCCGCCTCCGGACCATCGCGGACGGACTCGACACCGGGTCGTCGATCGGGAGGCTGCTTTTGACGGTCCTCGCCGCCGTCGCGGAGTTCGAGCGATCGACGATCCGCGAGCGCGCCGCTGATGGGATCGCCGCCGCCCGCCGTCGGGGACAGCATTTGGGCCGTCCCCGGGCGCTGACGACCGAACAAGTCGACCACGCTTCCGACATGCTCTGTCGGGGGGCGTCTCTACGCAAGGTCGCCAACCTGCTGGGCGTCGACAAGTCGACCGTCCATCGCGCCGTCGCCCGCCGCGCCCAGCGACAGGTCTCACCCTGAGACCTGTCTGGCCAATATGGGATTTTACATCTTGGTAACCGGCAACTGGTTGAAATAGTGCTCAACACGGGCGCAAAGATAAGAATGGTTCTTCTCACAGTGTTCTTTGATTTCTTCGATACTCTCAAACGTCCCTATCCTTAGCCCAAACAGGATATAGCTGTACGCCCGAGCAATATTGCGATTCAAAACAATATGCTGTGACAGGGTATCAAAAACATCTTCGTTACGAATCGACACGTAACCGAGATATTCTTTGGTCATGGATTCCTCCTATCGGCTCAAGGATTATTTGGGAAATCTGCCTCATTAAGATGCGCACACCTGATTGCGCGCCTTCTTTTGTGCTGCTTCCGTGACTGAGTGGCGGTCGGTTCAGAATTAGCAATCGTTGAAAAATCCATCCAATTCTCGAACTCGGATATTACTGGAAATCGAAATTTTATGTTCGTGCAAAACCCGCATCCGAGGTTAAGTATATTACACTTACCTTCATCGAAGACCATTTCTCCTATTTTCTTCATTGAACTCTGTAATCATATCCCAAATGTTCTTCAATTCCATTCTATCACCGAGGATCATCTTTCGAGCGGTTTCTACCGCCCACTCGCCGTCACCCCAAGTATACAAGCTGTAATCGTGTCCAAAGCCCATTCTGACGATGGGGTCACCATCCTCATCGATATCAATATCCAGTGTCTGGATGTCGGCTATTGACGCCTCCTCCGTGAACTCGTGACTAAATTCTGTGCGAAACGTTTCAAGTGCCTCCTGCGCAGCGCGCTGAAGGGATTTCAGATTAGGAGGCAATCTAGGTTGCTTCGCGACTTCAGTTTTCGTAGGCATAACTTCTCTCCCAGTGTTGAGTGTATTTGGGAGATGGGCCAGTGGTCGTCGGCCCGTCAATGGCTCGAAGTAATTTTTTCTCCGACACAATCATGTGGTACCTCATGCGGCGGTCACGGCCTCCGCGGCGATGCGTCTGCGCGATCTGGTCCGCCCTACATTCCGGCTGCGGGTCGCATGTCGCTGCGGACATTCGCCCGACCTCGATCCCGTGGACCTCACTGCAGCACGGGGACCGAACGAGAGGCTGTCGAGGTTGAACGGGAAGATGCGGTGCCGGGCCTGTGGACAGGCGGCATGGTCGCGGATCACGCTCGAAGGGACCGACCAGCGATCAAGATCGTGTGTCCAATCGGTTCCTCCTAACACCATCTTGCGGCAATGAGACGGCGTCACCACCTTCGAATCTCGCTCCACGAACTTTCGAGGTGCATTATGTCGAAGTTCAAGGTCGGGGATGTGGTGATCCTCAGGAGTGGCGGTCCGGCGATGACTGTCACGAAGGTGACCAGCGACGCCATTGTTTGCGAATGGTTCGACAATAAGCAGAGCGCACAGATCAAGCACTTCGTCCCGGACGCCATCGATATCTATACGACCCCGAGTCTTGGGATCTCGCTTGGATGAAGTGTTTGGGTTTCACACCCCCGCTACTTCAATCTTGACCTCCCCAACAGACCGAAAGGTGCCCTATGGCGATGAAGGCGAATACGTTCAGTCCCGGCGATATTGTCGTTCTGAAGTCGGGTGGCCCCCGGATGACGCTGGACCATAGGAACGCCGGTTCCGACGAGACCTATTATTGTAAGTGGTTTGCAGGAAAGAAGCAGGAAGGAGGAAACTTCGGCGTCGCGTCGCTTCGTCTCGCCACGGACGAAGACAAATGACTTCTGTGTCTGAGGTTGCCCGCTGGATGGTCGAGGAACTGGGGCGCGCCCGGTTCCTCGATCAGGACCACGCGGCTTCGCAGATCGAGGCTCAGTTCGGGAGCGATTACGTCAACATTAACGAGGCGGGGAACCTTGCCATCTCAAAGGCTGCCCTGACCGCGTTCAGGAAGATGACCACCGACGATGTGGTCTGGTCCCGCAGGGACAGACAATGGCGCTATCGCGAACCGGGCGACGAACCGGGACGTATGCAAGTCTGATCTGTCCACATTCTGAGCGAGGCAAGCCATGTTCACGTCCCCGACGGTAATCGTCATCGGAGCGGGTGCCAGCGCAGAGGTTGGCCTCCCTGTGGGGGAGACGCTGAAATCGGAAATCGCGCGCGCTCTATCATTTGGGACAAATGGGGTTGCAATCACCAGCGGTGATAGAGAGATCTATGCCGCCATCATGAGATATTGCCAACTTACCAGTATACATGACATCAACGGAACTATGAGGACAGCAAGGGATCTTGCTTCATTATCCCTGCTTGGGACATCGATAGACAACGTTCTTCATTCGCACAGCCACAATCCGATAATGGTAGCAATCGGAAAGATTGCAATTGCGCGTATGATACTATTAGCGGAGCATAATAGCAAACTCAAGATGGCCGTTGATGACGGCTACAACTTGAATCAGGAGTTAATTAAAGACTCATGGTATCCACAGTTCTGGTCATTACTCTCGGAGATGAGTCTGGCAACAAGCCCGGCTGACGCCTTTCGGAATCTCACAATTATCTCCTTCAACTACGATAGATGTGTTGAACTCTTTCTATTTTCGGCGACGAGAAAGTTCTTTCGTATCAGCGATGAAGAGGCTGCTCGCGCTATGAGCGGACTCAGGATTCTTCATCCCTATGGCTCTCTTGGCCCCCTTCCATGGACTGGAAACAGCGACGCATTGCCGTTCGGTGGTTTGGAAGGGGTAGATCTCCAAAAAGTTTCGTCGCGACTCCTAACCTTCACAGAAAAGAACTCTGATGAAAGAGCGATTGGCGAGATAAAGACCGCTTACGGCAAAGCAGAAAAGTTAGTCTTTCTCGGTTTCGGATTCAATGAAATGAATATGCAAATTCTAAAAAGTTCCAAAGAGAGCAAACCGGCAACATGCATTTCTAGTACCTTTGGACTGTCTCCGCACGATATCTCTGAAATCCAGAATATCATCAGCAAATCGCTAATCACAGATAGGAGAAATGTTGGCGACGGTGTCGGTCGCTTCATTGCACCGAACGGAAGCAAGTGCAAAGAGCTATTTGAGCAATGTAGATTTGTTCTTAGGTCGTAGGATTTTTACAGGTTTTCATCGGGTCCGGGTCACAGTCGTGCGCTCGCGCGTCTTCAACATTGGCAGAGTGTCGAAATCAACTACCACATATAGCATTTCAGATCCTCGCGAGAGCCCGTTTGACCGCCGTCATGGTCCAGTTACCACCCCTCGCGGTCCTGATCCCGACGGCGTTCAGATGTGCCGCGATGCCGTTCAGGGACATGTCCGCCGCCTGACACTCTCGGATCATGGGCTCGACCCGGTGTGCCGCGTTGTCCACCTTCAGGCGACGAATTTCCGCAGCCTTCTCGATCCCGTGCCGGGGCGGTTCGCCCGTCGGCCGATATCCCTTGTCGCCAGTGGTGAACACGCCGTCCCATGCCGATGACGGTCGTCAGACGGACTGACGAGACCCGAAGCCAGTATGCGCGCTGACGACCCGCGTTCGAGCAGTGCCGGGCGGACCGGGTTGACGCCTCCAAGGTCGTCGCGTCAGATTGCAAGTCATGGTCCGCCCTTCCTCAGAGGACACAACCATGGCGATTCCGGATCTCGATACTCTGCTCGGCATGGAGCCCGAGGAGTTGGGCGCGCACCTCCTCATGGCTATCCGCGATGAGGTCCGGCCGCCGAACCAAGCCATGGTTCATCCAAACAATCACATACAGAGCCTAGCGCGCCGGATGCTTGGATTGGCCCATGATGAGCCAATGCCCCGCGAGAAGGACGATGAGGTGCACCGGGCGATGACCGAGGCATGGGTGTGGCTGGAGGCACAGGGCTTGCTGGTCCCCGGCGACAGGTTGAATGGTGGCAATGGCTGGCGGGTGCCTAGCCGCCGTGCGATGCGGTTCTCCGGGGTGGACGAATTCGTCTCCTTCGCGGTCGCGCGGCGCCTCGACCCGACGATCCTTCACCTGCGCATCCGCGCCACCGTTTGGGCAGCCTTCGTGCGGGGTCACTTCGAGATCGCCGCGTTCGCCGCCCTGAAAGCAGTTGAAGTGGCAGTGCGCGAGGCCGCCGGATACGGCAACGACCGCTACGGGAAAGAACTGATGGCAATGGCCTTCAATCCCGAGAACGGGCCGCTGACCGACACGGCGGCCGAGAAGGGGGAGCGAACTGCCCGGCGCGATCTGTTCTGTGGCGCAATCGGCTCCTATAAGAACGCCTTGTCCCACCGCGATGTGGATCTGAACGATCCAGTGGAAGCGGTCGAAGTCGTAATGCTCGCCAATCACCTTCTTCGCATCGTCGATCGGCAAGTAGCACGGACTGGGCTACCACTGGACTGACGGCATCCTTGTTTGCGAGATTCGAACTATCAGGACAGCGTGAAGCATGCCCGCCACCATCATCGATCTAGAACGCATCGGCATGACGCCGGTCACGCGATTAACGACGTTCACGGATGTCGAGAACCGAACTCGCATCGCGAATGTCGTCGAGGTTCCCCACCCGTTATGGCGGGCTGGCGATGTGGTCTACGCGATCACGAGCGGCGGAGAGGTTGTGAGGATCGGGACGGCGCAGACATCGCTCCGATCAAGGGTCCGAGCTTATCCGAACGACATCAACAAGAGCCTCGACGGTCGCGAGAAGCCCACCCCGCGTTGGGAGGCGGACCAATGGCTCGCCGAGATCGCCCGCAATCAGTTCGTCGAGGTCTGGGGCAAGAGGGCAGAGACGATGATCTACGACGGGGAGGAGGTTTCCTTGCACCTCAGCGAAGAGATGGCCCTGATTAGGCGGTGGCGGCCTCGCCTCAACCGAAGCCACCGGTAGGTCGCAATCAAGGCGTCGGCGCTGCTCAAGTTCGCCGCCGGGATGGCTGCTCATAATCGCCCGCAGTGGAGGGCGGAGATCTTTCGCCCGCCATCTGCCGTGGTACCTTGCCAGCTATACCAGCATGGAAATCGGCACCCCGATGGCGACCATCACCCTTCCCCAGCTTGAGTCCCACCTCTGGCGCGCGGCCGACATCCTGCGCGGCGCCATCGATGCCGCCGACTACAAGCACTACATCTTCGGCCTGTTGTTCTTCAAACGCCTCTCGGACGTGTGGGAGGAGGAGTACGAGGACCGGCTCGCGAAGTATAAGGACGCGGACCTCGCCGCCGACCCCGAGGAGCACCGGTTCCACATCCCGCCGGGTCACTTCTGGAAGGACATCCGGAAGCACACGACCAACATCGGCGAGCACCTGAACGCCGCGTTCCACGCCATCGAAGACGCGAACCAGAGGCTCCGGGGCGTCTTTCAGGATGTGGATTTCAACAACAAGGAGCGGTTCCCGGACGCCATGCTGGAGCGACTGCTCCAGCACTTCGAGACCTATCGCCTGCGGAACGCCGATATCGACGGCGACATGCTGGGTGCGGCCTACGAGTATCTGATCGCACAGTTCGCGGACGACGCGGGCAAGAAGGGCGGGGAGTTCTACACGCCCAAGATGGTCGTCCGGCTCATCGTCGAGTGCCTGCGGCCCGAGGAAGGCATGTCGATCTACGACCCCACGGTCGGGTCGGGCGGCATGCTCCTGCAAGCCATCCACTATCTGGAACGCCACGGGAAGAACCCGAAGAGCCTTTCGCTCTACGGTCAGGAGAAGAACCTGAACACTTGGGCGATCTGCCAGATGAACCTGTTCCTGCACGACATCGACGATGCCAAGATCGAGCGCGGGGACACGCTGCTCGATCCCAAGCACCTCGTCGGCGATGGTGTGAAGGCGATCCGGACCTTCGACCGGGTGCTCGCCAATCCGCCCTTCTCGCTGAAAAGCTGGGGCCATGAGACGTGGAGCGGCGGCGATCCGTTCGGGCGGGACAAGTATGGGTGCCCGCCGCGCGGCTACGGCGATCTCGCCTTCGTCCAGCACATGGTTGCCAGCCTGAAGGAGGACGGGATGCTCGGTGTCGTCCTTCCCCATGGCGTGCTGTTCCGGGGCGGTGCCGAAGGGCGCATCCGCGAAGGAATGTTGAAGGACGACATCATCGAGGCCGTCATCGGGCTGGCGCCCAACTTGTTCTATGGTGCGGGCATCCCCGCCGCGATCATGATCGTCCGCAAGGCCAAGTCCGCCGAACGCCGGGGCAAGGTCCTGTTCATCAACGGCGTCGAGCAGTTCGTTGAAGGGAAGGCGCAGAACCACCTTTCAGAAGCGAACGTCATGGCGCTCGCCAACGCGTTCCATGACTTTGCCGATGTCGAGCGGCTGGCCCGCGTCGTCCCGATCGCCGAGATCGCTGCCAATGACCACAATCTAAACATCAGCCGGTACGTGCACGTTGGTAACGAGGCCGAGGAACTGAACGTAGCGGAGGAAGTGGAGAGGCTACTAGGACTGAAGGAACAGCGGGACGCCGCAGAAGCGCGGATGATGGGTTTCCTGAAGGATCTAGGCTATGTCAGTTAAGATACCAGAAACATGGAGGGAAGTGCGGCTATCAGATCTGGGACGGATTGTTACAGGAAGGACGCCATCAACAAAAATTCCTGAATTCTGGGGCGGAAACTTACCCTTTGTGACGCCTTTTGACATTTCTAATCATATTTTTATCGGTAAATCGGGGCGAACATTGAGCGACGCCGGTCGATCGGAAGTCAGTGTTGTACCTCGTAACGCCGTGTTAGTAGCGTGCATAGCTTCGATTGGCAAAATGGCAATTACACCATATCAATGCGCTACAAATCAGCAGATCAACGCAATCATACCGCACAACGATAGAGATGCAACGTTCATTCTATATGCGCTGCGGGGCAAGATAAATGACCTTAAGCTGTTGGCGGGTACTACAGCGGTTCCAATAATTAACAAGTCAGCTTTCTCGAATGTTACAATCCACCTGCCGCCCTTCGAAGAGCGCCAGAGAATTGCTGAAGTCCTCTCCAGCTTGGACGAGGCGATCCAGACAACGGAGGCGGTGATCGAGCAGACACGGGCCGTGAAGCGGGGCATCCTTGAAGCGCTGATTACCCGAGGTATCGGTCACACAAGTTTTGTGGCGACCGACTATGGTGAGTTCCCTGCATCATGGAAAGTGACCCGACTGGAGGACGTTGCGGAAGTCCGAACCGGGTTAGCTAAGGGAAAGACCGTCGCGTCCGATGCCGTGAGTCTTCCCTATCTCCGCGTTGCCAACGTGCAGGATGGGTACGTTGACTTCTCGGACATGAAGTCGATCAGCATCCCCAGCCATCAGATCGAACGGTACAGGCTGAAATCGGGCGATGTTTTGATGACCGAAGGCGGCGATCACGACAAACTCGGTCGGGGGGATGTCTGGCGCGGCCAAATCGACCCCTGCCTCCACCAGAACCATGTATTCGCTGTTCGACCCGATCAATCGAAAATCCTGCCAGACTTCTTGGCCGCTGTAACAGCGTCGCAGTACGGGAAGCGGTACTTCCTAAACTGCGCGAAGCGAACGACCAATCTTGCCTCAATCAACTCCACACAGGTTAAAGGACTGCCGGTTGCTCTCCCAAGCATGAGGGAACAAGAACAGATTGTGGTGGCCGTTGCGGCACTGTCGCACGCGGAGAATGTCAATAGAAAGGCTGCTGCTGATCTGGAGCGAACGAAAGCCGCCCTCATGTCCGACCTCCTCACCGGTCGCAAGCGCGTCACCGCCGATCTTCCCTTTGCAGCCGATTAGGCGGACGGGGACGCTCGCGTGGCCGGGATGGAATGGCACCTTGCCGAGAAGCCGACGCTCCAGAGCCTCGCGGTATTGGGCTACAAAGTCGTGCCCTCGTCCGACCATCCGGCGCTGCGCGGCAGCGACAATCAGGTCCTGTTCCGTCCGCACCTGATCGCCGCGCTGGTGCGCATCAACGGCATCTCGGAGGCCGACGCCAAGGCCGCCCACGCCGACCTCGTCGCCGTCTCCAGCAACGAGCAATGGCTCACCATCCTGCGTGGGAACTTCAGCCGGAAGGTCGAGGGCAAGGCGACCCTGCAAACCCTCCGCGTCATCGACTTCCTGAACCCGGCCAACAACGCGTTCACGGTCACCAACCAGTTCAAGGTCAAGGCGGAGAAGACACGCATCGCCGACGTGGTCGTCCACGTGAACGGCATCCCGCTGGTCGTGATCGAGTGCAAGAGCCCGATCAACGCCAAGGACAAGACCGGCGAGGCATTCGAGCAGATCAAGCAGTACGAGCGCGATGTGCCGCGCCTGTTTCTGTCGAACTGCTTCAGCGTCGTCACCGACGGGACCAAGGCGCTCTATGGGGCGACCGGCAGCCCGTCGAAGTTCTACGCCGACTGGCGGGACCCGTGGCCGAAGAAGGACGGCGACTTTCCGAGCGCCCTCGACAAGGGCCTGTGGTGCCTGCTGGAGCCGTCACGCCTCCTCGACCTGATCGCCCACTTCATCGTGTTCGAGAAGACCGACACCGGCACGGTCAAGAAGATGTGCCGCTACCAGCAGTTCCGGGCGGTCAACAAGATCGTGAACCGGGTGGTGGACAGGACGCATCGGCGCGGGCTGGTCTGGCACACGCAGGGCAGTGGCAAGTCGCTGACCATGGTGTTCGCGGCCCTGAAGCTGAAGACCCACCTCACCCTGTCGTCGCCCGAACTGACGAACCCGAACCTGATGGTCCTGACGGATCGCATCGATCTGGACGACCAGATCAGCAACACCTTCATGGCCTGCGGGCTGCCGAACCCGACCCGCGTCGAGAGCATCAAGGCGTTACGGGATCTGATCGGCAAGGGCACGGACGGGATGACCGTCCTCTCGACCATCTTCAAGTTCCAAGGTTCGGACCAGCCGGTGCCGAACTCGAAGAACTGGATCGTGATGGTGGACGAGTGCCACCGGACGCAGGAGAAGGACCTCGCTGCCTATATGCGGAAGACCTTGCCCGATGCGCGGTTCTTCGGGTTCACGGGCACGCCGGTCAAGAAGGACGATCGCGACACCTATGCGAACTTCGGTGTCGTCGGCGAGGGCTATCTGGACAAGTACGGCATCGACGACGCCGTCGCCGACGGGGCGACGGTGCCGATCTTCTACACAGGCCGAAAGACGGACTGGCACGTCGATGAGGCCAAGATCGACATCCTGTTCGACCAGTGGTTCCACGATCTCGACGACGACAAGCTGAACGAGATCAAGCGCCGGGGCGTGAAGATCGAGGATCTCGTCAAACACCCCGACCGCATCGCGCTGATCGCCTACGACATCTGGACCCACTTCAAGGCGTCGGCGATGCCAGACGGCTTCAAGGCCCAGATCGTCGCCATCGACCGGGAGGCGATCATCCTGTTCAAGCGGGCGCTGGACGCGGTCATCACCGAGGACCTGATCAAGCAGGGGGCGACGGCGGAAGAGGCCGCTTTCCGTGCCTCGGCCATGTCGGCTTGTGTGTTCTCCCAGTCGCAGGAGGATGGGAAGCCAAGCGAGGACCCGTACATTCAAGCCCTCCGGGACGATCTCCAACGCTGGTATCTCGACCGCGATGCCGAGACGGCGGTGAAGGCGGCGTTCGGCAAGAAGGGCGGCGATCCCCAATTCCTGATCGTGTGCGACAAGCTGCTGACAGGCTTCGACTGCCCCATCGAGTCCGTCATGTATCTCGACAAGCCGTTGAAGGAGCACAGCTTGCTTCAGGCCATCGCCCGCACGAACCGAGTCGCTGATGCCCAAAAGCGGAACGGGCTGATCGTCGATTACATCGGGGTATCGTCGAAGCTGGACGCGGCGTTGGAATCCTATCGGGCCGACGACGTGAAGAACGCGATGCGCGATCTCGACGATCTCAGGAACGAGCTTCGCGTAGCCCATGCTGCCGTCATGGCGTTGCTGAAGCCGCTCAAGCGCAAGGCGGACGGGAAGTCCAAGGGGGAATGGAAGGCGGAGTTCGACGCCTTCGTCGATCTCCTCGGGACCGAGGATCGCTGGTTCGCGTTCAAGGGCAAGGGGCGGGACTTCATCGCCGCCTACGAGGCGGTCAGCCCCGACCCCAGCGTTCTGGAGTTCACGGCGGACCTGAAATGGGTGGCGACGTTCCTCCAGTACGCCACGCAGGTGTTCGAGAAGCGCGAAGCCTTCGACCAGCAGGACTACAGCCAGAAGATCCGCGAGATGCTGGCCGAGCACCTCGACGCCACGGGGCTGAGCGTCACCGTGAAGCTGCGCCACATCACCGACCCGGCGTTCTGGGACGACTTCCAGACGGAGGGGAAAAGCGACGGCGACCTCAAGACGGCGGCGATCCGGAAGACGACCGAGCTTCGGAAGACGGTGACCGAACGGATCGAGGGGAACGAGCACCAGTACGGCAAGTTCTCCGAACGCCTGCGCGAACTGCTGGAACGGCTGGAGGATGCCCAACTGTCGTGGGCGGAGAAGCTGGCCGACGCGGAGAAGCTCGCCAAGGACATCAAGGCCGAGGACGAGGCGCACGAGGGCACCGGACTGTCGGCGGCGGCCTACGGCATCCTGCAAATCCTGAAGGCTCATGGGGCGGAGGGCGGGGCCGAAAGCCTCGCGACCCAGATCGAGATCCTCTACACCGACAAGGAGACGGCGCCCGCAGGCTGGCCGGAGAAGTCCGAGCTTCGAAAGACCTTGCGCCAGCGGGTGCGGGAGATGGCGCACGAGCACGGACAGGCGAACCTGCGGGACATCCCCATCGCGGTCGAGGAGTTCGCGCTCAAGCACCTCGCAGGGGGCTGACGTGCCGGTCCTGACCGTCGGCGATACCGAGATCCCCTACACGCTGCGCCGCTCGCCAACGGCGAAGAGCGCCCGGCTCACGGTGACCCCCGGCAAGGTCGAGGTTGTGGTGCCGGAGGCGGCGACCGACGAGCAGATCGCCGCCGTGCTGGATCGTCGTCGGCAATGGCTGGTCAGCGAGACGCGTCGGCTCACTGAGAAGGTCCGCGCTGCCCCGGCGGTGGTTCACTTCGTCACCGGGGCGAAGATCCCGTTCCGGGGGCGGATGATGCGGCTGCGGGTCGAGCCCGGCGACGGGACCCTCGCCGAGGTGACGTATCGCAACGGGTTCATCGTGGGCCTGCCCCGCGATGCGGACCCGGCCACCTCGGATTGGCTGGTCGAATCCGCCCTTCGGCTCTGGATGCGAAAGCGCCTTCGGCAGGATGTGGCGGAGTTCGTCGCTCGGCATGGCGAGCCGAACGGACTGAAGCCAAAGGCCGTCAGGATCAAGGACCAGAAGCACCTCTGGGGGTCCTGCGGCGAAGACCGGATCGTGAACCTGAACTGGCAACTGATCTTCGCGCCGAAGCCGGTGCTGGAGTACGCCGTTGTCCACGAACTCTCACACCTCCAGCATCGGACGCACGACGCCGAGTTCTGGCGGTTGGTGGGGAAGATCCTGCCCGACTGGGAGGGCCGGAAGGCATGGCTGGACCGGAATGAGCATCTGCTCCAGCTTCGGCGGGTTCAGCCACTTGTGTAACTTCGAAATGGGTGAACTGGCAGCATCGTGCTCTATTGTAGAGCCCGAGAAGATTTAAACAAGGGGCCAGTTGCTGCTCATCACCAACAATTCCGGAAACTGATCATGAAGAGAAAAATAAATCCATCTGATCTCCATAATGAATCAATTTAGGAGGAACTTTATTATCTTCAGCTTGTCGCTCCCAAGGCGGAATTGGGCATGAGCTTCGAGGTGCAGAATGGCGTCTGTGAGTGCCTTCTCACGCCTTTTGGCTTCTGCCACAGCAGGATTCAAGATGACGTTCTTTTGTTGCTTCAGATAGTCCGCTCGCATCGCGGTCAAGTCAGCATGATGATTCTTGCAAACGCAGACGCATTTATGAATCTCCGCAACGATTCTGCTGAGCTGATACCGCTGAGTGACCATAGAACTAACGCTCAGCACCTTCTCCTTTGGATTCACATGATGAAAATCCAAACGATCAGGATCCTTCTCGTCGCAAAACAAACAGCCGAGCCTCATTTTCAGTGAGTTGACGAGCACGCGCCGCGATTCTCGATCTCTTCTGATCCTCGCCTGTCCAAGGGCTCGGAACACAGGATCCTGCGCCTTCCGATCTGCGGCCCAAATCCTCTGATACTCGCGCTGTATGACAGGATCCCTGTAACCCACGATGCCCCCCTCAACAACCGGGGGAGAATGATAGCCCATTTGTACACAAATTGGAAGATAATCCTGCAGAATGATGAAGTCTACGAATAAGGCCGCCTCGCCATCGGCCGCCTAGGCTCACGGTCCTGCAGGGCGGCCAGTGTGGCAATCCGGTTCAGTGCGCATCAGCCTGCATACTTGCGCGGGCGACCACGCGGACGTTTTTCGACCGTTTGAACAGCCGGGGGATCCTGATGCCCTCGACTTGAATACGAGACAAGCTCTGAAACTGGGAAAAACACACGTCTTCCAATAAATCGCGGTGCCGGACCCTGTCCTTTGTAAACGCGATCGCGTAGGGCTTGAAGGCTCATGCCAAGAAAGTGCGCTGCTTCTGGATACGGAAGTTGGATCACTGGGCGTCCATTGACGACCAGTACCATCGTTCCATCCTGCAAACTGCTTACGTTCGCGCCATCGATTGAGAACATGTCCCGCACTCCTCAGCCCCGACATGTCGATGTTCTGGTGACCGACACAGGCCTGAATCAAGACGACCAGAAATTTTTTCCCGCGGCCGTCGTGAGTGAGTGCGTGATCGTCAACGCGCAGATCTGCAGTTAGCTCGGACTCAGTAGCCGCGTCGGGCAAACGAGGCCTATCGACGGCCCTATCCTCCCGTCGATGCTACCGTCCGCTTGCAGGGTGTGGCACATTTTTGGCACACTCAAAACGCCGATCAGTCGATTTTCAGCGATGTCGCGCGATGCCAAAAATGGCGGAAACCCTAGAATCGCGGCCAATTTCCTCAGAGCGACTATTGCCCTCCGAAGGCAAAGGTCGGACGTTCGAATCGTCTCGGGTCCGCCAATCTTTTCAGGCACTTGACTGTAGGGGATGTCGCCGTCGCGGCCGTACATCCCGCTCAACATCCCTCTATCGACCGTCCATGACGGTCAGAACGCGTCCCAGCCGCTCCCGGGTCGGGTGCGTGTGGACCCGCCCCAGCGTCTGCGCGGACGTCGCCATGAAGTCCGCAGCATCGAGGATCGGGATTCCCCCGCTGGCGAGCGGTGTCGCAGGCGTATGCTTGGGCTGGAGTTGCCGCGGTTTGGTGGGCGGCTTCCGACGCTCGATCGAGCCCGTCCGCGTGTCTCGGCGCCGCCCCGTCAGGCCGGCTGGACGGGCGGCGGGGCCGTCGTGGCCCGGACGACCAGGTCCGTGCCGAGGAGGCGCCGAACGTCCGGCACCGTGCGGTCGCCCAGCAGTTCCACCGCGATCCGGCCGGCCTCGTCCCCGCGGGAGGAGACCGTGGTCAGGGCCGGGTAGGTGCGGACCGCCGTGACGTCGTCGCATCCGACGACGCTGACCGCGCCGGGCACCGCCACGCCCCGGGCGGCGAGGCCGGCCATCACACCCTGCGCCGTGACGTCGTCGAAGGCGATCACCGCCGTGGCGCCGGCGTACAGGACGAACGGGACCGCGTCGAGGCCGGACTCGAACGAGGGCCGGCGGGCCGACGGAGCCACGTGCAGCCTCAGCCTTCGGCACGCCGCCTCCGCCGTCACCGCGTCGCGGCGCTGCGAGTTCGACCAGGAGGCCGCGGGCCCGCCGATCCACGCGACCTCGCGATGGCCGAGGTCGGCCAGATGCGAGACCGCCGCCGCCATCCCTGCCGCCGTGTCGATCAGGACCCGCGGCAGCCCCTCGACGTCGCGGTTGACGAGGACGACCCGCTGGCGGGCCGCATGGGCGCGGATGCGCTCGTCCGGCAGCCGCGAGGAGACGAGGATCAGCCCCTCCACCTGCCCGGCGAACCGCGCGAGCAACCGCTCCTCCCGCCCGGCGTCCTCGTCGGAGTTCCCGAGGAAGAGGCACAGGTCCGTCTCCTCCGCGTGGAGCTGGGCGGCCCGGATCAGCGGCGGGAAGAACGGGTTCGTCACGTCGGGCACGATCAGGCCGATGCGCCCGTGCCGACCGGTCGACAGCCCGCGGGCGGCCTGGTTCGGCACGTAGCCGAGCCGCCCCGCCACCTCCAGCACCCGGGCGACCGTCTCCCCGTTCAGCATGCCCGGCCGGGTGAAGGCGCGGGAGACGGTCGCACGCGAAACGCCGGCCGCGGCGGCGACCTCGCTGATGGTGGGAACGGAAACGGCGGGGAGGGACTTCGCGCGCATCGGCGCCTCTCCTATCACCGCCCGTGGGTTGCGGCCAGAGGCGGTGCGAACGGGGCCGGCTTGACTCGGCAACCGGTTGCAGGAACAGTTTCGCCACGGCCCCGACACGCACGGATGGATCCATGCCGCAGGACGCGAACACCGCCGCCGGCACCGCGGCCCGACCCGGGTTCCGGGTCCGGTCGTTCCCGGACCGGGCGTCGATGGGCCGGGCCGCCGGTACGGACGTCGCTGCATACCTGCGCGACCTGCTGGCCCGGCAGGCGGGCGTGCGCATGATCTTCGCCGCCGCCCCCAGCCAGACGGAGGCGCTGGCGGCACTGGTCGCGGCGCCCGGGGTGGACTGGTCGCGGATCACCGCCTTCCACATGGACGAGTACGTGGGCCTGCCGTCGGGCGCGCCCCAGCGCTTCGCGGCGTGGCTCGACGCGCACCTGTTCACGAAGGTTCCCTTCGGCGTCGTCCGACGGATCGTTCCCGAACCCGATGCCGGGGCCGCGGCCGATGGCTATGCCGCGCTGCTGGCCGAGGCGCCGGTCGACGTCGTTTGCCTCGGGATCGGTGTGAACGGGCACGTCGCCTTCAACGACCCGCCGGTCGCCGACTTCCGCGACCCGCTGGCGGTCAAGATCGTCGAGCTCGACGACGTCTGCCGCCAGCAGCAGGTGGACGACGGCTGTTTTCACGACGTGGCCTCGGTGCCCACGCACGCGCTGACGCTGACGGTGCCGCGGCTGATGGACGGCGGGCGCCTCTTCTGCGTCGTGCCCGGCCCGGCCAAGCGCCCGGCCGTGACCGCCACGCTGCACGGCCCGATCGAGACCGCCTGCCCCGCCAGCATCCTGCGCACGCACCCCGACTGCACGCTCTATCTCGACGCGGATTCGACGCCGGAGGCCCGCCTGTGACACCGATCGACGCCGACGCCCTGTGCGCCGGATACCTCGACACCGTCACCGCCCTGATGCGGTCGATCCTGGAGCAGGAGGTGGACCCGCTGGCGCGTGCGGCGGCGAAGATGGCCGACCAGATCGCCGCCGACCGCCTCGTCCACGTCTACGGGCCGGGCGGCCATTCGAATCTCGCCGCGCAGGAGATCTTCTTCCGCGCGGGCGGGCTGATGCACGTCGACGCTATCCTCGACGAGGGCACGCTGCTGTCCAACGGCGCGCTGCGGTCGATGGCGATCGAGCGGACGCCCGGCTACGGCAAGGTCGTCGTCGCGAACCGCGACCTCGGCGCGGACGACATGCTGATCCTCGTCAACGCCTACGGGATCAACGCTGCCCTGATCGACGCGGCGCTGGAGGCGAGGCGGCGGGGCGCCTTCCTGATCGGCGTGTCGAGCCGACGGCACGCCGACGCCACGTCGCCCGACCATCCGGCGCGCCACCCGACGAAACACAATCTCCACGACATCGTGGACATCGCGATCGACGTGAAGGTGCCCATCGGCGACTGCGCCGTGCGCGTTCCGGGCGTGGGCGAGGGGATCGCCGCCGTCTCCACCTTCGCAAACGCCTTCGCGCTCAACTGTCTCGTCATCCGGACGGTGGCGCTGCTGGCGGAGCGCGGCATCGAGCCGCCGGTCTGGCGCAGCGGCAACGCGCCGGGCGGCGATCAGGCCAATGCCCGCTTCCTCGGCCGCTTCCGCGGCCGGGTGCGGAGCCTGTGACCCTCGTCCGCGGTCGCGATCCCGCGACGGGCGGCGGCCTCGTCGTCACGCTCGAGGGCGAAAGGATCGCCGGCGTCGTCCCCGACCCCGGGGTCCCGGCCGACGCCCCCTTCCTCGCCCCCGGCCTCGTCGACCTGCAGGTGAACGGCTGGGGCGGGATCGACCTGAACGACGGGCGGCTGACGGCGGACACGGTCGTGCGCCTCGTGCGCGCGCTCGCGCCGACGGGTGTCACCACGCTCCTGCCCACCCTGATCACCGCATCGGAAGAGAGCCTGTGCGACGCGCTGGCCGCGATCGCCGCCGCGCGCCGGGCCGATGCGGCCGTCGCCCATGCAATTCCGGGCGTCCATGTGGAGGGGCCGTCGATCTCGCCCGACGACGGCCCGCGGGGCGCCCACCCCCGAGCCCATGTCCGCCCGCCCGACCCGGCCGAGTT
>VYKX01000161.1_pt1 | contig 24896 bp, 13 predicted proteins | sample 5114471 | NCBI WGS metagenome assembly VYKX01 (sample SAMN12291785, study PRJNA351875) | freshwater metagenome | isolation source: freshwater lake | place: USA: Michigan, Gull Lake | collected 2013-08-08
TGGTAAAAGCTGTTTGTAAATGTCTTAACCCTTGTTGTAAAGGTACACAGCTTACTCCATTGAGAAAGTCTAATTCTTCTTGCTTTTTCCAATCGGTTAGCATTGAAGAAGTTTCAGCATATCCTACTCTTTCTTGTCTTTCATACCATGCTTGTGTTCGTTCGTGGAGAGCTTTGTTGTAAACTAATCTTACACAGCCCAAAGTGCGCCGCAATAGCGACTCTTGTTCGGGTGTGGGGTAAAATTATCGGTAAGAATAGGCTTTTTCCATATTTCACATTCTGGCATATATAGCGGTTCTCGCATCTGTGCGGCACACTTAAACCTTTGCTGATTAAACTGTTCAGGATCGGGAATGTACCTCTTGTGAATCAGAAACGCTATATTTTGTAAATGTGCTAATATTTAACGGTAAAGCCGTCGTTCTACGACGGGGTTTCAGACCCAAAATTTTGAAATTATGAAGGAAAGCACCGTCCCCACCATTAATCTCGCCCCTAAACTCAGACGCAATTTATCTTTATGGAATCCCTTTGATTATCTTTTGCTGTTGTACTGGGTGTTTTATTTTCCCCAAGCAATAGGCTGGTATGTGGAAACGAGAGGCGGCGGCGATAAATTCCAAGAACAGAAAACATGGCGCGATAGAATGCAATTTCTCCGCGACCATCCCGTACAATTGCGTCTAGGGATTCAGGGTCTTCTCTTAACTGTAATTACCGTCCTAATTATCTGTAGCATAGCAGCAAATTTAGGATTTTCTGTTAATTGGGGGGACGTGCTGTCGGGCGCGGTGTCGGGTGCGGTGTCGGGTGTGGTGCTGGGCGTGTTGTGGGGCGCGGTGTCGGGCGTGGTGTTGGGTGCGGTGTTGGGTGCGGTGTCGGGCGTGGTGTTGGGCTTTTTGTTGGGTGGGGTGTGGGGCGGCGGGTCGGTGTCGCGCGTGGTGCAGGACGCGTCGCTCTTGCTCTTGGGTGCGGTGTTCGGCGCGGTGTTGGGCGCGGTGTTGGGTGCGGTGCTGGGCTTTTTGTTGGGCGTGGCGTTGGGCGTGGCGTTGGGCGTGTGGTCGGGCGTGGCGTTGGGCGTGGTGTCGGGCGTGGTGTTGGGCGTGGCGTTGGGCGTGTGGTCGGGCGTGGTGTCAGGCGTGGTGTCGGGCGTGTGGTCGGGCGTGGCGTCGGGCGTGGTGTTCGGCGTGGTGTTGGGCGTGGTGTTGGGCGTGTGGTCGGGCGTGTGGTCGGGCGTGGCGTCACGCGCGGTGTTGGGTGTGGTGGTCGCGGTGTTGGGCGTGTCGGGCGCGGTGTCGGGCGTGGCCTTCGGCGACGTGGTGTCAGGCGTGTGGTCGGGCGTGTTGTGGGGCGCGGTGTTCGGCGTGGTGTCAGGCGTGCGGTCGGGCGCGTGGTCGGGCGTGGTGTCAGGCGTGGTGTCAGGCGTGGGGTTCGGCGTGGTGTTGGGCTTGTGGTCGGGCGTGTCGGGCGTGTCGGGCGTGTCGGGCGTGTCGGGCGTGGCGTTTATATTCGTCTTTCTCCGTCCTGATAATTGGCTAATCGGGCTTTTGGCTGGCCCTCAAGGGCGACTTTTTCCCCGTATTACCCTTCTACCGCTGCCAAGGTTGACCTCCACTCTACAACAATGGTTACAGCAAGACTGGGAAACAGCTATTAATAACCTCAATCAATACCTTCGGTACAGCCGACAGTTTATTCCTGTCCTTGCCGCCGTTAATCGCGTTTTACCGCAATTCCCAGAGGCAGAAATTATCTATCGGGTCTCCCGTCTGGCAGAAAATCCCTCCGATTGGCAATTGTTAAAATATGCGTCGGCGTCTTGGAAATCGATTTTTCTTCCTGACAGCGAAATCCCTCTTGATACTCCTGCTCGCGCCGCCGCCGCTGGGCAATTGTTAAAATATCCGTTGGCGTTTTGGAAATCGATTTTTCTTCCTGACAGTCAAATCCGTCTAGATACTCCTGCTCGCGCCGCCGCCGCCGGTTTTTGGTATCTTCACCAACGGGACACCGAAAAAGCCGAAAAAGCCTTTGCTGCGGTACGTTCCCTCGCCTACGGGGAAGAAATGTATAGCCTAGCCCAAACTTTACACCGATTTAGTCAAGCAGCAACTCTCGATAGTATCGCTTCCCTGGAGGTTGCCCCTATTGCCGCAGAACCGTCATTACGTCCGCAAACTTGGCAGGCTATCAGCAGTTTAAATCGAGTTATCGCAGAAATGGCTTCAGTCCAGAGAAGTTACAGTTACTCCCAAGAGACTAGAGAACTCGCTCTTAATCGGATTATCGGGGAATTAAGCGATATAATCGACCAACAGGCGGCCAATTTACCCCTAGCAGAAAAAGCATTAATCCTTTCTATCGCCCAAAAATGGAAAGGGTGCGGCTCTTTTAGCTTGTAAGCCAAGACGCATTTAAACCGCTTATTCTTAGATTAGCCGAATCTCCCCCCCTGCCGCCTAGAGCCTAGAATTGATTCATAGTAGGGTTGATTCATGAATCAACCCTACCCGACTTCGGGGGGGGATTGGGGGAAAATGGGTCTTAGCTTCCCCACACCCGGCCCCGACGAAAAACTTTAGTATAATCAAGAATATTTAGTATTTATTAGCTTTTCTGTCTAAGATTGATGTTAAAGGCTGTTCTGTTCGATTTTAATGGGGTGATCATCAATGATGAACCGATCCATCAAGAGTTAATTAATGAAATCTTGCTCGGAGAAAATTTGCTGCCCCTAGGGTCGGAATTTGCGGAGTTATGTCTGGGGAGAAGCGATCGCGTCTGTTTGCGTAATGTTCTCACCCGTCGCAATCGTCAAGTGACCGAGGAATATCTGACTAAGTTAATTAACAAAAAAGCCAGTTTATACCGAGAAAGATTAGGAAAATTAGAGAAACTTCCTATTTATGAGGAGATATACTCTTTTTTAAAACGGGTTAAGGCCAGAGATCTACAAATCGGTTTGGTGACGGGAGCAATACGCTCGGAAGTAGAATCAATCTTGCAACAGGCAGCCCTTGGGGATTACTTTAGTGTCATTGTCACTGGTGATGAGATTAGCACCAGTAAACCCCAACCAGATGGTTATTTACTGGCCGTAGAAAGATTTAATCGTTGGAATTTTAATCTACAGTTGCAACCCCAGGAATGTCTGGTGATTGAAGATACTTTTGTCGGTTGCGAAGCGGCAAAAAGAGCGGGAATGCAGGTGGTGGGAATCGCTCACACCTATCCCTTCCATTTTATGCAGAGAGTGTCCAACTGGGCGATCGATAATTTCTCCCAACTAGATCTCGATCGCGTGGAAGAAACTTTTAGCCACATCGGGGAAATAAAGGAGCGATCGGGATTTTAGAGGCGATTAACAAGCTGAAAAGCCCTACTTGCAAAAATCGGCAATTCGTGTTATACTAACGAAAGTGCTAAGAAAATGCGGGTGTAGTTTAGTGGTAAAACCCTAGCCTTCCAAGCTAATGATAGGGGTTCGATTCCCCTCACCCGCTTAGGCTGTTGTGCAGTAAACGTCTAAGGAATTATCGGTAATATCAACGGCGATTCTGACTTAGAGATCGCTATCTTCTAAATATCTCTGCAAATCTTTGGTACGCTGCTCGGTGACATCTGCCAAACAAAAACCGTAAATCATGGGAGCCATCGATCCTCCCTCATAGGCACTTCTTTCAAATTCGCAACTGCTGTCTCTAAACTTAATCCAAGCTTGTTGGGCGCTAATTAATTTTTGTTTGCGAGAAGCTGACAGTTTTGGCAGTAGTTGTCGATAAACTTGATTTAACTTGCGATCAGCGTTTTGATAAGCTATGCTGGCACAAATGTTCATTTCGCTTTGAGTCTGGGGATTGTTACAGTTAGGGCGTTGAGCTAGTTGCAAGTTCGTCGCTGCAGATGTGGGACTTGCAATGCCACGGGTAGCCATCCCGACAGCCAACAAACTTGCTATGCTTAATACGGTTAGTAAAAACTTACCCATGGCTATTTATTCTATGATCGTAAGAACAGGATAACAGAAATGCGATCAAAGCGATAGGGAGCTTCTTTAATTTCGCTTTCCCAGAATTGGACTCGGTTTCGTTCATTTATTCGCTTGCTTAACTCTATTTCATTATTTCCAAAAAAGAAAATCAGAGGAGTTGATAACTAAAAAACCCAGACGGGAACTCGTTTATAAGCGGGGGTTCCACAGCGAGGGTCGATTTTAGCCTTGAATAAAACATTGGCTTCGGGATAAAACATAAAGCCAACACCTTCGCGAATCGAACCGAAAATAATTTCAATATTCTCTAATTTGCCGGCATCTCCTTGAACGGTGACTCGTTGATGTTCTTGAAAGCTGGCTTTTTTGGCATCTTCGGCGTTCATCAATAAACAATGACGGTGAGGCATTCCCCGATATTTATCACCCACTTGATAAACGACGGTATTATGTTGTCCATAACTGCGTCCTGTTCCGAGAATCAGGGCAATTCCGGGGGCATTTTCCGGTTGGTTGAAATCTTGCTTTTCCGGTGCTTTTAAAGTGGGTAAAGGGGTGACGGACATTTGCGCTTTTCCTGTCGATGTCGGAAAATGGGGTTCGGTAAAAATCCGTCCGCTAATGGTAAATTCTGTTTGGGTTTGATCTAATTGCCCGATTTTTTGATAACCCGGAATCGTTTTGGCGATTAACTGACGAATATAGGCGGTGTCGTGTAATCTCGACCAATCAATCGGGTTTGTACCTAAAACCTTGACGGCAATATTTGTTAATAGTTCTACTTCCGAGATGATATCGACATCAGAACCCTGTAGATGACTGCTTCCCCGCTCGTTAAAACGGACAAAATTATTGCCCGATTCGGTTGTTGTCGGGTGAGGATTTTCAAAACGAGCGAAGACGGGTAAAATTACCGTATTTTGTCGGGCTAATCCGTGAAAATGTCCTAAATTTGGCTTAGTAGCCACATAAAAAATCGTATCAATTTGTGCTAAGGCTTTTTTGGCTTGAGTTAAATCTGGATTTGCCCCATAAAGATTACCTCCCAAACAGAAAAGGGTGTTGATTTTTCCCCGTTCGGCCGCTTCAATTAATGCCCTGGTATCATAACCGCCGGTTATATTTAATGGCTTTCCTAAAAGTTGAGAAAGTGCCTCGGCGATTTCCCGACGTAATTTCACCGTAACGCCCATAGAACCGAAGCCCTGTACATTAGAATGACCTCTGATTGGCATGGTTCCTGCACCTATTTTACCAGCATTACCTGTAAGTAAAGCTGTATTAGCAATACTGATAATATTATCGACACCGTTTTCCTGTTGTGTAACCCCCATCGCCCAAGCGAAAACCACTCGCTCTAAATTGCCGAAAAGGGCGGCGGTTGCTTCAATTTCTTCTCGGGATAAACCGCAGGTTTTAGTAATGGTTTCCCAGGGTATTTGTCGGGCATAATCTATAACAGATTGCCAATTTTCTGTATGGGATTCGAGATAATCCCACCGGACTAAATTTTGTTCGATCAAAGATTTTTGTAATCCGACGAATAGGGCGGTATCGCTACCCGGAATCGGCTGTAGGTAGAGAGTAGAAATATCGGAACCGCCCCGCAATAGGGATTTAATCGGAAAAGCGGGCGAGGAGAATTTGACCAATCCGACTTCAATTTGCGGGTTAATAATAATAATTTTACCGCCGCGATCACGAATTTGAATTAATTCATTCATCAGGCGAGGATGATTAGCGGGGGCGTTAGAGCCGATTAACACCACACAATCGGCTTGTTTTAAACTTTCCAGACTGACCATCGAAGTCCCGGAGCCGAAAACCTGTTTTAATCCTACGGTCGAGGCGGCATGACAGAGATCGGAACAATCGGCTAAATTATTACTTCCCAATGCCCGGAAAAACAATTGTAAGAGATAGGCGGCTTCATTAGAAGAACGTCCCGAACTATAGGAGGCCAGAGTCTCGGACGGTTGACGAAAAGCTTGTTCGGCTAATCGATAAACTTCTTCCCAGCTAATACGTTGATAGTGACTTTCTCCAGCTTTTAAGAGAACGGGATAACTGAAACGACCCAAGCGATCGCATTCTAAGGAGGTTAAGGACTGTAATTGAGCGAGATGATAGGTCTGAAAAAAATCGGTTTTAATACCTGGCATTAATTCGGAAGTAATCGCTTCGACACTTTTGAGACAACGTTGCAGACTTTCCCCCGCTTCGTTGACAAAACCGCCCTTTTGTCCCCCCGTTCCCCAAGCGCAAGCTAAACAGGCACTTTTATGATTTAAGGTTTGCCATAGTTTAATCCCTTGAGGAGAGAGGGTTTTTTCTGCCCAATATTGCAATACGGGAAAACCCCCGCCCGCTTCAATTTTGTCCGATGTTTCCCGTTCTTTCATCGCTTTTTCTCCCGATTTTTTCTCAAATCCCTCCGAGAGGGAGAGTGTACCCAGTACAGTTGAGTTTATCACCATTTTTCAAAAAGTGCATCAGCAACGGATAAACGACCGGCAAGCTACGGTTAGTTGTTGACAATATCCCATGATTGTGATTTTATCAGACTAGGGAGAGGTCTATTAAAAATGATAATTCCGATGGATAAAGATGAAGACTTTCAACATTTAGAAGAGATGATCGCCAATCTCCAAGTAAAACAGAAACAGATTCTGAAAGGGATGTTAGATTATCCGATTCAAATCGATTCGGCAATTCGGATACTTTCCGATCCGTCTCGGCAATTGGTTATAACTCATAATAATATCAGGGTAAGAGCATCTCAATTAGGCTTGACAAAAGGGCTCTTCGGTTTGTCTTATGCAACGGACAGGATTATAAGAGATGAAACCCTTATAAAGAAAGACATTTGGCGATTTTTGTTAATTGTTTTCAATCTAGAGCGAACTAATCAATCAAATCTCTTGCCAGACCATTTTATCGCAAGAGGGAAATTTAATCTCTCCAAGCGAACGCCTGTTCTCGTCAGCTTGTATGTAAAGTTTTATGTACGGATTCAACATTTCTGCTATTTTATCTGCTAAGCTAAGGCAGAGGCCGGTTCAAACAGCTTATCAAGAAATTTAAATGCTGAACAGCTTACCGGCCATAAGTATCTGGATAAAATTGTTTACCCATAGCGGTCCTTGTCTAGCAAGGCTTTCAGCCCTCTGTGGTCGCTAATTAATTTTGCATGACTACTTACTATAATTTGAAGTGGGGAATGTGGGTTTTAAAAATTTGCGGAAAGACGCATCTCCGCTTGTAGATCGAAGAAAGGAAATCAGGGCGTTACTGAATCAAGGTATGAATGACAACCTTGCACCCATCCAAAAGTTAGTTTGGGTCTAGGTTTTAAAAATCCCACAAAAGAAGATTCATATCTCAAATCAGCAACGCCGGGAATCAGTTTTGTCGGTGATGGAGTGAAAACTATCTTTTGTGGTCAAAAAATTATCCGCCATCTATTTTGGAAATTATAGGAACAGTCTCATGCTTTTAACTCCAAACTTTAACCCTCTTAACTCCCTTAACTTCTCTCATTCTACGACTAACTTTCTTAATTCCGTCCCTCAGCAAGAAATAGCTGAATCCATATCTGTTATTCAATATTTAATCAATCAAATCCCTGAATCTGTATTGTGGATCGATTCTCAAGGACGGATTAAGCATTACAATGATGCTGCTTGTGCTTTATTGGGATATTCCAGAGAACAATTATCTAATTTGACTATAGAAGAAGCTGCTCAAGATTTTTTAAACTCAGATTGGTCTAGATACTGGAAATTAATTCAACGTCGAGGTTTTGGACGTTTGATCACACAACATCCTTATTATGAGGATCATCAATCCCTCGATATTACGGTTAACTTTCTCAAATATGGAGAGCAGGATTATATAAGCATAGTAGCTCGTTCTTTAAATTTTCTAGAATCTGAAAAAGATGGCTACGCTTGCAGAATTCATCCTTCTGTTAACTCAAAACAAGCTCCTCAATCGTTGATACAGCGTTCTTCTACCCCTCAACCGAATTTCTTTGATTCTTTGGCTTGTTTCTACCCTGATAGTTCTCAATTAAAACCCGTTTTTGAGTTTATTGAGGCAAATTATAGTCAACCTATTACCCTCAATGATGTGGCTGGATCGGCTGGTTATTCTCCTGCTTATTTAACCAATTTAGTTAAGCGTCGCACCGGCAAAACGATTATTCATTGGATTGTGGAACGAAGAATGCTAGAAGCCCGATCCTTGTTACTGAAAACCCATAAGTCAATTACCCAAATTGCCGCCACCGTTGGTTTTACTGACCCCTATTATTTTTCCCGTCGCTTTAGTCAGTTATATAAAGTATCTCCTAAACGTTGGCGAGAAAAACATCAAACTCAAGTAGCTTAAATGATGGGTGAGTTTTAGATTTTAGGTTCTAAGTATTTAAACTTTGCACCTTACATAATCATCATTGAGGTGGGCAATGCCCACCTTAGTAATGCTTAAATTATCACTGTTTGATGGCAGAAAGATAAGGAGATTGACGAGAGAGTGAAAGGGTAATACCTAGTTGGGATAAATCAACCGTTTTATATTTTAGGATAAACCCTAAGCCATATTTTTCTACCACAGGAAGCGGTAATTTGGCGGCATGACTATAAACCACTCTAACGGTATCTTGGCTTCCTTTATTGGGTGAGTTATTAGGTTTTTGTTCAACAAATTGACCCAAAAACTGTAGAGAACTATAGGTTTTATTTGCTTGTTGGGCAATTTGGAGAAATTCAGAAACTGCTTGCTCTAATTCCTGTGTCAAGCTATTAATATTCTCCCCAATTTTCAACAGTTGATACTCCTGTTTAGACAATAGTTTTTTTAGCTTATCTTGCAGTTCTGTTTCAAGCTGTACAACGGCTGAAGTTAATGATTCTTGGAGCATTTGCGGAGATTTATGAGCGGTTTCAATCGGTTGAGTAGTAGAAGGAATCTCTTTAACAGATGGGTCAAGAACATGAGTATCTATCATAATTTTTACCTAGCAAATAGCTACTTAACTTTGTTACCTTTTATTGTAAGAAAAAAGGAGTTGAAATTTAATGGATAATATTTTGTATTGTCTGCTAGTTTTTTCCATTATATTTATATAGTAAAGGCGTACTAAATTTGACCATAAAAAATAGGAATAAAAAAAATCCAGTTTTGGCGAAAAATAAAACATGGCTGATCAATGGGTAGAGGAATAAACTAGGAATATAAGTTAAGCAATCTTAGTTTGCTAAAACACTTTTTTCACGTTAAAGGAACTTAACCCATGATGACAACTGTTCAATCTCCTTGTACCGTTGAAGACATTCAAAACTGGCTCGTTGATCAGTTTGCTCAACAACTCGATGTTGACCTTGATGACATTGATATTGAAGAACCTTTTGATAATTATGAACTCGACTCACGAAAAGCGTTAGTTTTATTAGGACGCTTAGAAAAATGGCTCGGAAAGGAATTAAATCCTGTGGTCATTTTTAACTATCCTACTATTGCTGAATTAGCAACCCGATTAGGGGAATTATATCTTTAACTTTTTCTTGTATTCTTTCTTATTCACTCTATTCCTCATCACATTTTAGGAGAATTTCACCAATGGTTACGACTGACACAAAAGTTTATGATGTTGTGATTATGGGAGCAGGTTTCGCCGGGGTCTGTCAAGCCAGACATTTACTCTTAAATGTTCCCAACATTAAAATTGCACTGATCGATCCTCGTCCCGAAGAAAGAACTAATAAAGACCTCAAAATTGGCGAATCAATGGTGGAAATTGCCACCTTATTTGTCTGCAAAGAATTGGGACTATATGAGTATATGATCGAAAATCATCCGCCTAAATATGCCCTTAATTTTCATTGGGCTAAAGATGCAGATAAAACAGACACCATTGATGATTATTATCATATTTGGGCGAATCGACAGTTTCCTCTGGGAACGTTTCAAATGAATCGGGCAAAGTTTGAACAGGATTTGCTCAAAATGAATAAGAAAATGGGAGCAAGTTTCTATCAAGGCCGTGTGGTTGATGTGGACATTACTCCTACTGATGAGATGCACACCGTTAAAGTTAAAATGGTGGACGGAAATTATCAGGAAATGAGAGCAAAACACCTTGTTGATGCAGCAGGACGTAAGTTTATTATTGGCCATAAAACTGATAACGTTATCTTGGGCGCAGATAATTTATTTGGAGTTGATACGGGATCGGCTTGGGTACGGGTTAAAAATGTAGATCGCACCATTTTTCATGATGGTTATGACCCTTATGGAGCAACTTGTAGCCATTATTATGCTACCAATCATTGGTTTGGTCATGGTCATTGGTTATGGATGATTCCCACTGAAAAAGACTCCCAAGAAATCTCTATTGGAATTGCTCAACATCGCAGTGTTATTGCCAACGATCAAATTAATACTCAAGAGAAGTTTTATGCTTTCCTAAAAGCCAATCACAATCTACTTTATAGCTTAGTCACCTCTGGCGAAAATGTCGATTTTCATTATCTTCCTAGAGTTTCCCATACTAGCAAAACGATGTTTTCTCAAGATAATTGGTATGTAGTTGGAGATTCTGCTTGTATTTTTGATCCCTTTTACTCTTTGGGAACAAGTATGATCGCTTTTGCGATTGAAAGTATCACCGAAATTATTCGTTCTCAACTTGCAGGAGAAGCGGATACAGAAGAAAAACGGGCTGCTTACAATGACTTTAACCTTACCTATACTCGACTCAATAATCATCTCATTGAACACCATGATAAACAATTAGGTCATGCTAGTATCATGAGTTGGCGTATTTATGCCGAATATATGTGGTGGTTTGGGATTCAAATTCCCCTTTATGTCGGCAAATGGCATTTAGATTCCGGCTTTATTTCCCGTTATGTGCCAAAAGTTCAAGCGGATATTAAAGGATATTGGCATCATCTCTATGAACAGTTTAACCAATTAGTTGAGCAGAATAAAAATATTGGTTTTATGGATGCTCATCGTACTGATCAATTAATCTGGGGTTATCATACCCTTAAACACTTTGATGACTTTATCGAAAATACCAAACTGGAACCACGACGGTGCAATGTTTTTGCTGGAATTAAAGCGACCAGTTTTTATACGGCAGTTTGGTATGTAAAGTTCCTCTGGAAAGGATTTGGTTTTTCAGCTTTTCTCAATCGCAAAAATCTTTCCTATCTGTTGGGACATCTGAATGGTGCAGTTCAATCAGCCATTACGGAAATGGTCTATAAATATTTGACTCGTAACCTTCCTGATAATAGTCAAATTGAACTGACTCGCCAAGAATTTACCAACTATCGTTATCGACCTCAACTGAATACTTGGGTAACGGAAAGCGTCGCAAAATCACCTGAGAAAGTTCCTGTTAATGTGTAGTTAAACATACGGAATTGGGGGGGTGAAATTAAATCATAACGATTCACTTATCAAGATTTTTGCTCACCCTACTCATTTAAGGGAATTATTTTGTTTCTCTATTTAAGTAAATTGCTGTTTATTAATTACGGAGTCTCTAAACTATGAAACCTATTGCAATTATTGGGATTGGCTGTCGTTTTCCTCAAGCCAATAATCCTCATGAATTCTGGCAATTATTATCCCAAGGAAAAGATGGAATCACCGAAATTCCTAAGGAGCGCTGGAATATTAATGAATATTATGATGAGAATCCTGAAACACAGGGGAAAATGAATTCTCGTTATGGGGGATTTTTATCGCAAGTTGATGGGTTTGATGCTAATTTTTTCGGAATTTCCCCCAGAGAAGCCGTATTAATGGACCCTCAGCAACGCTTACTCCTAGAAGTCGCATGGGAAACCATTGAAGATGCAGGAATAACACGGGAACAATTGGCAGGATCGAAAACAGGTGTATTTGTGGGAATTGCCACAAACGATTATAGTCGCATCCATGCAGGATATAGCCACCATCCCCAAGGCTATGATTTAACAGGAAACTGCACAAATATCGCAGCCGGTCGTCTTTCCTATCTTTTTAACTTAAAAGGTCCTAGTTTAGCGGTAGATACGGCTTGTTCTTCCTCTTTGGTCGCAGTGCATCTCGCTTGTCAAAGTTTATGGAATGATGAGTCTTCAATGGCGATCGCATCAGGGGTTAACCTGATTTTATCCCCTATTGGTAATATTGCGTTAAGCAAATTGAAAGCCTTGTCTCCTGATGGACGTTGCAAAACCTTTGATGAAAGTGCCAATGGATATGTGCGAAGTGAGGGAGTCGGTTGTATTATTCTCAAACCGTTGGCTCAAGCGATCGCAGACAATGATTCCATTTATGCGTTGATTAGGGGAACTGCTATTAATCATGATGGACGCAGTAAGGGGTTAACGGTTCCTTATGGACCAGCACAAGAAAGCTTGGTTCGATCAGCCTTGAAAAATGCAGAAATTGAGCCAAAAGAGCTTAATTATGTGGAATTGCACGGGACTGGAACATCTTTAGGCGATCCCATCGAAGCGATAGCCTTGGGATCTGTGTTAGAAGAAGGACGAGACAAGGATAATCCTTGTTTGGTGGGATCGGTAAAAAGTAATATAGGACATCTCGAAGCAGCGGCAGGAATTGCCAGTGTGATTAAGATGGCACTCTCCCTGAAAAACAAGCAAATTCCGCCCAGTCTGCATTTTAACAAGCCGAATCCTTATATTCCCTTTGATAAGTTACCCCTTAAGCTTCAATCATCTTTAATTACTTGGCCACAACAGGAAACATCCGCCAAGGTGGGAATTAGTTCTTTTGGATTTTCGGGAACAAACGCTCATCTTATCTTGGAAGAAGCTAATTTATCTCACCAAGAACCAATGGCCTTAACTTTCCCTCATTTACTTCCTTTATCTGCCCATAGTCAAGAAGCGGTTAGAGATTTAGCTCAAAATTATGAAGATTTCCTGAAAGATCAAGCTTTAACCCCTGAATTTGTCCAGAATCTTTGCTATAGTGCTAGTTTAAGACGGACTCATCATGCTCATCGTCAGGCGGTTGTGGTTCATTCTCCTGAAGAATTATTGAAGGGTTTAAAAGAGTTAGAAACGATTGATTTATCGACTCAATCTAAGCCTTCAAAACGTAAAACAAACATTGCTTTTGTCTTTTCTGGCCAAGGACCTCAATGGTGGGCAATGGGACGGGAATTATTAGCAACAGAACCGGTTTTTCGCTCTGTTATTAAACAATGTGATACTTTGATTCAAAAGTATGCTAACTGGTCATTATTAGCGGAATTTAATGCGTCTGAAGCTCAATCTCGTTTACAAGAAACAGAAGTTTCTCAACCTGCTTTATTCGCTTTACAAGTTGGATTAGCTAAAGTATGGCAATCTTGGGGGATTAATCCTAAATCTGTGGTTGGTCACAGCTTGGGAGAAGTTGCAGCCGCCCATTTTGCGGGAATTCTCACTCTTGAGGAAGCCATTCATTTGATTTGTCAGCGCGGACAATTGATGCAACAAGCAACAGGAAATGGAAAAATGCTTGCGATTGAATTACCTGTTAATGAGGTAGAAAATTTAATAGCTGCTTGGGAAAATAAATTAGAAATTGCTGCCATTAATAGTCCCTATTCAACGGTTGTATCTGGGGAGTCTCAATCGATCGATCAATTAATTGCTGAATTGTCCCAAAACCATCCTCATATTTTCTACAAAGAACTCCCTGTTAATTATGCTTTTCATAGTCAACAAATGACTAATTTTGCGGATAATTTAGTTAAAAAACTAGGAGAGCTTCAGCCTCAAAAAAGCACCATACCAATTTTCTCAACCGTAACAGGTGATCAACAAGAGGGGACATTATTTAATGATGCTTATTGGGGACAAAATATGCGTCAGACAGTACGTTTTAACCCTGCTATTGAAGCAATGATTAAATCTCGTCATACTATCTTTGTTGAAATCAGCCCCCATCCGGTTTTATTGGGATATATTAAAAGTACCTTACGAGAACAAGATACTGAGGGATTTGTTTTACCCTCTCTAAGACGAGAACATTCTGAACGGGGAACGCTATTAAATTCTTTAGGAAAGCTCTATACTTGGGGACAGTCGATTAATTGGGAAAAATTATATCCCGAAAATTGTCAGTTTGTTAAGTTACCGCTTTATCCTTGGCAACATGAATCTTATTGGGTAAATGATGCTAAACCTCAATTTAAGTCTGTTTTTTCTGCTTCTAGTTTACTGAATTTATTAGTTGAAGGCAAAACTGAACAACTAACGGAACAGTTAAATCAAAGTGATCAATTATCACCTGAAATCAAGCAGTTTTTACCACAATTATTACAGTTATTGGTTGGGGAAGATGCAACAATAACAGGCAAGATGCCTATCCTACAGGATGTTAGTAAAAACTGTTATCAAGTGGAATGGCAACTCAGTCCTTTAAACTTAAAAAATAAGCCTTCTCAAGGAGAACGGTGGTTAATTTTTAATGATAATCAAGGAGTTGGTAAAGCCTTAGCAACAACGCTAAATGATGCTTATATTTTGGTGTCTTCTGGTCAAACTTATCAGAAGTTGGTGTCAGGTCATTATCAAATTAATCCTAATAATGATAAGGATTTTCAACGGTTGTTACAAGATATAACTGAACCAATCACCAAAGTGGTCTATTTATGGGGGTTAGACAGCGATATTAACTCCCAACCCTCTCAAACTCGTTCTTATGCCAGTTTATTGTATCTAACACAAGCTTTAGCTCAATTTAAAACTAAAGAACCCCCTAAACTTTGGCTCATAACACAACAAGCACAACCGGTGAATGATGCTGTTAAACCGCTTAAAATAGCGCAAACGTCCTTATGGGGAATGGGTCAAGTCATTGCCCTTGAATATCCCAATTTATGGGGAGGATTGATTGATTTAGAAGAAAAACAACCATCGTCTCAAGCAATTATTGCTGAAATAACAGAAAATCTAGGAGAAGATCGCATCGCTTTTCGGGATCATCAACGATATCTTGCCCGTTTAGTACCTAATAAAGCAATAAAAAGCTCAAACATCAATTTTAAGAAGACAGAAGCCAGTTATCTCATTACTGGGGGCTTAGGCTCTTTAGGATTAAGTTTAGCAGATTGGTTAATTGAAAAAGGTGCAAATCATTTAATCTTAACCAGTCGGCGAGCCTTAGCTGACCATTCAACGGATAAACAGGTAAAAATCAAAGCTTTAGAGGATAAAGGGGCTATTATTCAAGTAATTGCCGCTGACGTTAGTGATTATCAACAAACCCGTCAACTTTTTAACCAAATTCAAGAAAATTGTCCTCCCTTACAGGGTATTATTCACGCAGCAGGGGTTTTGAGCGATCGCACCATTGACAAGATGGCTCTCGATTGTTTTGAGAGCGTATTTAATCCTAAAGCAGCAGGAGCGTGGAATTTACACCAACTTTCTCAAGATTTATCCTTAGATTTCTTTGTTTGTTTCTCTTCCATGTCTGCTTTAATCGGATCACGAGGTCAAATTCACTATGCTGCTGCCAACCATTTCTTAGATGGTTTAATGCACTACCGTCGAGAGTCTGGACTCACAGGGTTAAGCATTAACTGGGGACCTTGGGCTAAAGGGGGAATGGCCACGCAAGGCTATGAAGAAGGCTTAAAACGCCTGGGAATCAGTCCATTACAACCTAATTTAGCCCTAGATACTTTAGGTACTCTAATCAATGGTAATGTTACTCAAACAATGGTAGCAGAGATTGATTGGTCTAAGTTTAAAACGATTGTTGCAGCAAAAGGACGGGTGGCTTTCTTAGAAGCGTTATTCAAGCAAGATCAGGATAATTTTGTGCAAACGGTCGAGAATTTCCCCCAAACCATCCAAAAAAACCCTCCTCACCGACGAGTCACCCTATTAACCACTCGTTTACAGCAAGAAGTAGCGCAAGTCTTAGGAATTCACGGAGATACTTTACCAGATACTGATCAAGGGTTCTTTGAGATGGGAATGGATTCTTTAATGTCGGTAGAACTGAAACATCGTCTAGAATCCCTCTTTTCTGTCTCTTTACCTTCTACCTTTGCTTTTGAGTATCCCACTATTGGTGATGTGGTACAGTATTTTGTTGAAGAAGTGTTTGCTTGGGAAGATAATTCAGAAAATTCTCAGATTTCTTCGGAAACAGAGTCAACGGATGCTGTAGTACTCAACCAAGCCCTTGCTGAATTGGAGTCGCTGTCAGAAGCAGAAACAGAAGCCCTAATGGAGCGAGAATTGGCGGAATTAGAGGCATTACTTTAACAGTGAACAGTTATCAGTTACCAGTTATCTGAATGCCTAACACCTCACACCTAATATCTAAGGAGCATTTTAATATCATGGATTCTCATCATCAGAAAACAGAATTAACGCCGTTACAAAAAGCAGTTATTGCGCTTAAAGAAGCTCGTAACAAGATTGAAGCCTTAGAACGGCAAAAAAATGAACCGATCGCTATTATTGGAATGGGCTGTCGTTTTCCGGGGGGTGCAAATAGTCCAGAGGCGTTTTGGGAGCTATTATCAAGGGGAAAAGAAGTAATTGTCCCTGTTCCTAGCCAAAGATGGGATGCGGAGGCTTATTATGACGAAAATCCCGATCTTCCTAACAAAACTTATGCTCGTTATGGCGGGTTTATTGACGCAGTAGATCAATTTGATGCCCAATTTTTCGGGATGACTCCCCGTGAGGCGATCGCACTAGACCCTCAACAACGATTATTATTAGAGGTAAGTTGGGAAGCGTTAGAAAATGCCGGAATTGCACCTCAGAAGCTGACAGGGACGCAAACAGGCGTATTTGTGGGCATTGGCTTGGATGATTACGCAAAACGGCAAATTAAGCAACAAATTCCCATTGATGCTTATACGGGATCAGGAAATGCGTTTTGTTTCGCTTCGGGTCGCTTATCCTATTTTTTAGGGCTACAAGGACCCAGTTTAGCCATTGATACCGCCTGTTCTACCTCTTTAGTCACGGTACATCTGGCTTGTCAAAGCTTACGCAATAGAGAGTCAAATTTAGCTTTAGCAGGGGGAGTTAGTTTAATGTTATCCCCGGAGGTGACGTTATATCTTTCTAAAACCCGCGCTTTGTCCCCTGATGGTCGTTGTAAAACCTTTGATAAAGATGCAAATGGCTATGTGAGAGGGGAAGGCTGTGGAATGGTGGTCTTAAAACGCTTTTCTGATGCTATAAGCGATGGAGACAACATTTTAGGGGTAATTAGAGGCTCGGCGGTCAATCAAGATGGCCCCAGTAGTGGTTTAACGGTTCCCAATGGATCAGCGCAAATGGCAGTTATTCGTCAAGCATTGGAGAATGCAAAAGTAAAACCCGAACAAATTAGCTATTTAGAAGCACACGGGACAGGAACAGCCTTAGGCGACCCTATTGAAGTACGGGGGATTAACAATATCCTATGCAAAGATCGTTCCACTGATAACCCCTTAATGGTAGGTTCAGTAAAAACGAATATCGGCCACCTAGAAATTGCAGCAGGAATGGCCAGCCTATTAAAAGTCATTTTATCCCTAAAAAATCAAGAAATTCCCCCCCATCTTCATTTTAAAGAACTTAATCCTGATTTAGCGGATGCTGCAACCTCTCTCAAAATTCCTACATCTTCTCTTCCTTGGCAGCGAACAGAAGAACCTAGAAGGGCTGGAATTAGTGCATTTGGATTAAGTGGCACAAATGCCCACATTATCATCGAAGAACCGCCTCAATTAAGCTTTAATCCTTCTGAAGTGGATCGTCCTGCTCATTTACTCACTCTATCAGCGAAAAGCGACGATGCCTTAGATGATTTAGCGCAAAAATGGGTCAGCTATTTAGAGAAAAATCCTCAATTAAACCTAGCAGACTTAGCTTTTAGTGCCCACACAGGACGAGGACAATTTAACCATCGTCTGGCAATTTTGGCAAAATCAACCCTTGAAGCCAAGGACTCTTTAACAGCATTTACGCAAAAACAACCTTGTTTGAATGTTTTCAGCCAAGCAGTTGCAAAAAGTCGTCAAAATAAGATTGCTTTCTTGTTTACAGGACAAGGTTCTCAGTATGCAGACATGGGACGACAACTGTATGAAACTCAACCCACCTTTCGTCATGCGTTAGAGGAATGCGATCGCTTATTGCAACCTTACCTAGAAAAGTCCTTATTAGAGGTTTTATACAGTGATTCTAGCTTATTAGACCAAACTGCTTATACTCAACCCGCCTTATTCGCCATTGAATACGCATTATATAAATTATGGCAGTCTTGGGGCATTAAACCTGATGGGGTTTTAGGTCATAGTGTGGGGGAATATGTGTCCGCTTGTGTTGCAGGGGTTTATTCTCTCGAAGATGGAATCAAGTTAATTGCCGAAAGAGGGCGCTTAATGCAGTCTTTACCCCAAAAAGGCGCAATGGCTGCTATATTTGCCCCTATTGAAACAGTAAAATCTGTTATTTCTCCTTATGGGGATCAAGTTGAGATTGCAACTATCAATAGTTCGGAAAATATCGTTATTTCGGGTGATCAGGAAGCAATTAATCAGATTAAAGCAGATTTAGAATCACAAAGCCTTGAAGTGCGTCTGCTTCAGGTATCTCATGCTTTTCATTCCGGGATGATGCAACCGATATTAGCAGAATTTAAAGCGATCGCTGCTAAAATTAGCTATAAAACACCCCAATTAGATTGGATTTCCACCGTAACAGGTGAAGAAATCAGCCAAGCAGTAACAGACGACTATTGGTGTCAACAAGTGCGTCAATGCGTCCAATTTGCCCCTGCAATAGAAACCTTAGCCAGCCAAGGTTATAATCTATTTATTGAAATCGGCTCTCATCCGATTTTAACGAGATTGGGTCAAAAAACCTTAGCAAACCCTGATTATCTGTGGTTATCTTCCCTACAACGAGGACAGGATGATTGGCAAATTTTATTACAAAGTGTGGCGAAATTAGCCGTTTCTGGGGTTAATATTGATTGGAATGGCTTTGATAAAGATTATGCTCGTCTTCGTCTTCCTTTACCTACTTATGCTTTCCAAAAACAACCCTACTGGTTAACCGTAGAGGCGCCTGGTTTACGCCCAACCCAAGGGACAGAAACCGTAGAAGAACAAGACTTACACCAAAGTCAAGAACGAGAAACTTTAGGGGTGCCTGGCTTGCGCCCAACCCAAAAACAAAACGAAACCAAGGCTGAAAGCTTAGAAAGTCAATTAATTGCCTTAATAAGTCAAATTACGGGTTTAAATCCTCAGCAATTGAGTTTGAATGTTTCCTTAGAAGCAGATTTAGGGTTAGATTCTATTATGATGACCCAATTAATGAACGGGTTACTATCATTAATTCCTGAAGAGCAACGTAGTCAATTTAGTGAAACCTTTTCCCTACGCCATTTAATGCAAGTCTCCAATCTTCAGGAATTATTAACCATTCTTCAATCTCATACTTCATCCCCCAAACCTCAAATCTCTAACCCTAAACCACAAACCAAAAACCTCCAACCACAACCCTCGAATCTGGTTCCTATTCTCCATAGTCAAATTCCCTTGTTAATGAGTTATTGGAGTCTCAATTCTAATAGTTTATTTACTAAGGTTAAAATTGCAGGAGAATTTGACTTAAATATTGCTCAACAAGCCTGGAAACTGTTAATTAATCGACATCCCATGTTACGGGCGCAATTTCAGATTCCAGAAGATGCAACCTGCTTTGCAGACTATCAATTAGAAGTGCTAGAAAATCCCATTCCTCCTGAAATTCTTGTTAAAGATTTCACCACTTTAACTCCTGAGGAACAAGGGGAGAAAATTGAAGAAGAAATCTATCATTGGTTAAACTATAACTGGTCTTTAACGCAATGGCCGCTGCATGGATTTTCTGTTCTTAAATTATCTGAGCAAATTCATCAATTATTTTTAGGGAATGAACACTTAATTTCCGATGGGTTAAGTAACCATGTCATGATGCGGGAATTCTTGGAAATTTACCGGGCCATAGTTGCTAAAGAAACGCCAAATCTTCCCCCTACATTGACTGTAGAAGATTATCGAAAACAAGTTCAATTAATGAACGATTGGCAAGATATTGAGGAAGATCGAGCCTTAGCAGAATACAATAATGCTGTGTCTGGAATGTCCTATCGTTGGCAACCTAAACAGCAGAAAAATGCTCAAAAATTTCCTCTCTTTTACAACCAAAAGTATGTACTTTCAGCAGAAACTACCTCTAAATTAATCGACAAAACCCGTCAATGGCGAGTCCCGATGAATGCACTATTATTAGGTGCATTTCTAAAAACTATGTCACAAATAGATTCAAAAGCTGAAAATATCGGAATTTCGATTCCCACCAGTGGACGAATTTACCCCGAAGTAGATGCAACAGGTGTGGTTAGTAGTTTTGCTCAAAATCTTGCATTAAGTTTTGCTAAACCTCAATCTGAGCAAGATTGGCCGACCTTTTTAAGCCAAATTCAGCAAACTGTACAACAACATATTGGCACAGGTTTAGATCGGGCGCAAACTCGTCAAATGGGAACAATTTTTCGAGACAATATTACCCTAGAAAAGGGTAAAATTCCCCCTCATAGTCTTTCTTTAATACAGGAGGCTTTAAAGTCTAATTTATACCTTCCTTATACGGGACAAACTCACCTGCAACCTCAGTATGATGCTTTATCAATTACTGACTATCAAGCAGGAGGAATGAACGCCACTGGAACAATTGATATTTTGCAAGAAATCTTTAATAATCGTCTTCATTTATTTGCAAGTTACGATTACCATCACTTTGACTTATTGCTAATAGAGCAATTAATGACAGCCTATGTCAGCCAAATTGAAGAACTAGCCAATTTACCCGTGCAAGATCAAGTTCTTATTTCTCATTCTTCGTCTATTTCTCTTAATACAGAGATTGAAGAAATGCTACGAAAAATAACTTCCGAAATTTGTCATTGGACAATTGAAGAAGAAGAAACGAGTGATGATTTGGAGGCAGATTTAGGACTAGATTCTTTAGAACGCATTCGCCTTGTTACCAAGCTAGAAGGGATTTATGGCAAACAATATCGCCAAGACCTTTTAAATTGTCGAACTTTACAAGAAATGGCTGCTATTTTAGCCCCATCTCAACCTTCAATCGTCAACAGCTATTGGTAAAATATAGTCTGACAAATTAATGTTAGGAAGAAGAAAAATATGTGATCCTGCGTAGGTAGAAATCCACAAATATTTATGATATCCTGAACTTTTTTTGTCCGGCTATACCTCAACCAGCGAAGGTTCGTTATCAGTCCTTAATGGCTACCTTTTAAAAGACCAATGGGCGCCAGCCTTGCGCCCCTACCACCTAACATCTAATAGAGGATTATTCTTATGGCTTTTTCCCCCGAAATTCCCTACTATAAAATTATTAAACAAGCACAATTAACCCCTGATGCGATCGCTGTTTTAGATGAGACTTGTCCCCTAACTTATCAACAATTAGACCATCTTTCTAATCAAGTTGCTGCTTATTTACAGACTCAAGGTGTTAACCCCAATACCAGAGTAGGAATTATGACGGAACGAAATCCAGGCATGATCGTTGGTATTTTGGGAATTCTTAAAGCAGGTGGCTGTTATGTACCCTTAGATCCCGATTATCCCGTCGAAAGATTGCGTTATATTCTTCATCATGCCACTATCGAGATTTTACTTACCGAACATCAGGTAAGTGAACAGTTAATTTCTTGTGTGACAGAACCTTTACCCTTGCAAACCGTCCTCTTTTTAGATGAAGGAGAAAGATTAAACAAAATTAATGATTTAACTCAGATTACCACTTCTATCTGGCAAAAACACAGTAAAGAATCCATAAATCTTTGTAATCGTCCTGAGGATTTAATGGTAATTCTTTATACGTCTGGATCAACAGGACGGCCAAAAGGGGTAATGTTAAACCATCGCGGTTATATGAATCGTCTAGAATGGATGCAAAAGACATTTTGCCTGAAAACAGGCGATCGCATTGCACAACGCACCTCTTTTTGCTTCGATATTTCCGTATGGGAAATTTTCTGGACGTTAATGGAAGGTGCAACAATATGTCCCGTCAAACGCGAAGTAGTCTTAAATCCTTGGGAATTTGCCGCATGGATTAAAAAGACTAAAATTAATGTAATGCACTTTGTTCCCTCCCTCTTTGGGGAATTTATCAGTGCGATTGAAAAGGAATCTTGGACATTTCCTGATTTACGCTGGTTAATCTTTAGTGGGGAAGCTTTACCCATGTCTTTTATCCAAAAATGGATTGATTGTTATGGATTAAAGACAGGTTTAGCCAATCTTTATGGACCGACAGAAGCCTCAATTGATGTGACTTACCATATTATTACAGAACGTCCTGACGAACGCACCAGCAGCCAAATTCCCATCGGAAAAGCGATCGATAATGTCTATCTCAAAGTGTTGGATGATCAGATGCAATCTGTTAAACAAGGGGAAATGGGAGAACTTTGGCTTGGTGGCGTACAATTAGCATTAGGATACCTCAAAGATCCTGAAAAAACCGCTAAAGCGTTCTGTTCTAATCCTTTTTCTGATGTCTCTGGTGACTATATTTATCGGACAGGTGATCTAGTCAAGGAATTACCTGATGGTACGCTGGAATATCATGGACGTATCGATAATATGGTCAAAATTCGGGGTTTTCGCATTGAATTAGGGGAAATTGAGAGCATCTTAACCACTCATCCCAATGTACGGGAGGCCGCCGTTTTAGCTATTGATTACGGTGAAGGACAAAAACGATTAATTGCTTGTTTATCGGGGGATAAAATCAAAACCCGAGTTCTCAAAGCACATTTAGAGCAGAAACTCCCCCATTACATGATTCCTCAACGATTCGCTTGGTTTCCACAACTTGCTAAGAATCATAACGGAAAGTTAGACCGTAAAGCATTAGCCGCCGAATTACTTCCTTCTCCCACTGCTCCCTCTGCTCCCCCTACTCCTTCTCTTATCCCCCTTGGACCCGCACAACGTTGGTTAGTCAACTATTTTGAACCTCCCTATCAATGGTTGGGTTATACTCGTTTTCTCTATCATCAGTCTTTGAATCTTGATATTTTCAATCAAGCTGCTAATCTTTTGGTGCAACGTCATGAAGCTTTTCGGACGGTTTGCCTACAAAATCAAGGTAAATGGCAGCAATACTTGATCAATGATCCTCAACCTATCCTAGCAGAGTATTGGGATGGAAGCCACTTAACAGAAGCAGAACGTAATGCTAAAATTGAAGCTCAAATGTCAGATTTAGCTAAAAAAATCCAGATTGACCGTTGGCCACTTACTGCTACTCTTGTCGTTAAAGTTAGTCCCTATTGCTACGATGTTACGATGGTCGCTCACCACATCATTGCTGATATGTTAAGTGCAACCCTCTTGTTTAAGGAACTTTGGAGTGCCTATCATCAATTATTGGTAGGAAGTGATCCGACTTTTCCTAACCCTAATCCTCAGTCTTACTTAGATTTTGTGCAAGTCTTGAGGGATGAGGAGAAAAAAGGAACAATGAACGAACACTTGAATTATTGGAAGGAACAATTTCCTGATGCAGAGAGTCGCTTTGAAGTCCCCGTCGATCATGTCAAAGGCGCAAATATTGAAGCTTCTGCCGAAAGTGCGCGATTTGTCTTAAGTAAAGCGCAAACTAAACAGTTATTAAACCAAGGCAAGGCTTATTATCAGTCTAACTTTTATCCCATTCTTCTTGCTCCTTTATACCGTTTATTAGGTGATTGGAGTCAACGCAAACAGGTGGTTATCAGTCATCGTAGTCATGGGCGAGATTTAGGCGAAGGTCAGCCTTTTATGGAAAGTATGGGCAATTATGCTGTAAATTTTCCCATAGGCATTAATTTATCCACTTCTACGACTTGGGAAAAAACTATCAGTACCATCAATGAGCAGTTTGAAAGCTTACCAATGAATGGCGTAACTTATGATTGGATGGGTGAGTCTTTACCTGAATATCTCTATCCTGATAGTAATTTAACCCTAGTACGGGCTAATTATCTGGGAAATCGTTCGGTTCCTCTCTCTGACTTGTTTGAGTTTGTTTATGGCGAGCGCGACTGTCGTTTATCACCACCTGATCAAAAACGTACCACATTGATTGAATTCTTTTTCCTAATCATAGATGGTCAGTTAGAGATAAGAATTGAATATTCTCGTAATTTCCATCTTCCTACGACCATTCAAAAAATCGGACAAGATTATCTCATTCTTCTTGAGGAATTAGAGCCTATTGGCGTTGCTGATTCGTAACCGTTCGGGGGGGGTTGTCAAGCAGCCAGTGGCATTGACTCAGTGGCAGAACTCTCCTAGGGCAGAAGATAGGGTGAAGAACTTCCCTGACGAGATGCCCTAACCTCCCCGGTCATGAATTCCAAGACATTACAGTTCTGAGAACGCAGACTCGTCACTCATCGTTCGCTCATTTTTTCAAGGTGGAGAATGTACCAGACCAATCCTGAATCCGCCGTATTGACATCCTCACCGCCGTAAACGGACGGTGATTCCCAAACCTCACGATTTGGGTTTCTGCTTCTTTCCCTTGCGGGGTTCCGCACCTGCCGCCCCAGTTTTACTCTGTTCTGGTCTTATGGTCGCGAACCGGACTGACACCGCAAGCCCTGCGGCCAAAATATTTTTACTGGCGTTAATATCTCGGTCATGGTGTGTCCCACAGTCTGGACAGTCCCACTCTCGAATATTTAACGGCATTTTCTCAGCAATATACCCGCAATTACTACACCGCTTAGAACTGGGAAACCATCTATCTATTTCGAGGTAATTTCTCCCATACCAACGGCATTTA
>VYKX01000125.1_pt1 | contig 24844 bp, 20 predicted proteins | sample 5114471 | NCBI WGS metagenome assembly VYKX01 (sample SAMN12291785, study PRJNA351875) | freshwater metagenome | isolation source: freshwater lake | place: USA: Michigan, Gull Lake | collected 2013-08-08
AAGAAGAAGTTGTCGCGCCGCTTGCCGCCCACCAGCAGCCGGGCGCCCTTGGACATCGCGTCGGCCACGTGGCTCTCGATCTTGGCAATGGCGTCGCCGTCGATCATCGGACCCTGGGTCACGCCCGACTCGAAGCCGTTGCCGAGCTTGATGCCGCGCACCTTAGCAGCCAGCTTCTCGACGAAAGCGTCGTACACGCCGTCCTGCACGTAGAGGCGGTTGGCGCACACGCAGGTCTGGCCGGCGTTGCGGTACTTGCTGATCATGGCGCCCTCGACGGCGCTGTCGATGTCGGCGTCGTCGAAGACGATGAAGGGCGCGTTGCCACCGAGCTCGAGCGACAGCTTCTTGATCGTCGGGGCGCACTGCGCCGCGAGGATGCGGCCGACCTCGGTCGACCCGGTGAACGACAGGTGGCGCACCGTGTCGCTCGCGCACAGCACCTTGCCGACCGCGATCGATTGCCCTCCATCGGCGGTGACGATGTTCATCACGCCCGCAGGCACGCCGGCGCGCAATGCGAGCTCGGCCAGGGCCAGCGCCGACAGCGGCGTCTGCTCGGCCGGCTTGACGACCACGGTGCAGCCGGCGGCCAATGCCGGCGCGACCTTGCGGGTGATCATGGCGATCGGGAAGTTCCACGGCGTGATGGCTGCGCACACGCCCATCGCCTGCTTGATGACGAGGTAGCGCTTGTTGTTGTCGGTGGTCGGAACCGTCTCGCCGTAGACGCGCTTGGCTTCTTCGGCAAACCACTCGATGAAGCTCGCGCCGTAGACCACTTCGCCGCGCGCCTCGGCGAGGGGCTTGCCCTGCTCGGCCGTCATGATGCGGGCGAGATCGTCGGCATGAGCGTGGATGAGGTGAAACCACTTCATCAGGATCGCGCCACGTTCCTTGGCGGTCTTCGTGCGCCATGCCGGCCACGCCTTGTCGGCTGAGGCCAGCGCGGCTTCGGCGTCGATTGCACCGAGGTTGGCCACGGTGGCCAGTTCGAGACCAGTGGCCGGGTCGGTCACTGTGAAGCGCGATTGGCCTGCCACCCAATGGCCGTCGATGAGCGCATCGGTCTTGAGCAGCGACGGGTCTTGGAGGGTGTCGAGGGGCGAGGCAGTGCGCGGTGTGGGAGCGTTCATGATCGTGGATAGAATCTGGTCAATTCAACCAGTTGTGAGAATAGCATGAGCACCCCGAGCATCGGCCTCTTCGAGGCCAAGACTCACCTGTCCGAATTGGTTGCCCGAGCAGAGCGTGGCGAAGAGGTGGTGATCACACGCCACAACAAGGCCGTGGCGAAGATCGTTCCGGTGACTCCATCGCGCAATCGCGATGCATCACGACGCAAGCGGGCGATCGCAGAACTGCTCGATTTCGAGCCGATCTCCGCTCCTGGAGTGTCGGTCAAGTCTCTGATCGAGGCGGGCCGGGAGTGACTGTGACCGACGCGACGCCTGACAGGGTGGTGCTGGATGCGTCGTTCGTTCTGCGGTATGTGCTGCACACCGAATCGACCCGTCCAGACCCGATGGACCTGCAGAAGCTTCAGCAGTGCGAGTTGCTGGTTCCTGCCCTCTGGAATGCCGAGGTGGCGAATGCGCTGGTGCAGACCGAGCGGCGCGGCCATGCGACCGCAGCCAAGATCGGTCGTGCCCTGTCAGCGATCTGCGCGCTCAACCCCTTGGTTGATCCGCTCGTGGTCGACGTCCAGCGAACTCTGGAAGTCTCCCGCGCGTACGGCCTCAGGGCCTACGACGCGCTCTACTTTGAGTTGGCACTGCGTCGCAAGGCGGCGCTCGCCACATTCGACGATGCCATGATCGTCGCCGCGCCGAGCGCGGGCATCCGCCTCTTTCCGTCCCCCGCGTCCTGATTCGAGACCCCCATGAAAGCCTCACAGATCCGCCAGACCTTCCTGAAGTACTTCGAGTCGAAGGGCCACACCATCGTGGCCAGCAGCCCGGTGATTCCGGGCGACGACCCGACGCTGCTGTTCACCAACGCCGGCATGAACCAGTTCAAGGACGTGTTCCTCGGCTTCGACAAGCGGCCGTACAGCCGCGCGACGACCAGCCAGAAGTGCATCCGCGCGGGCGGCAAGCACAACGACCTCGACAACGTCGGCTACACCGCGCGGCACCACACCTTCTTCGAGATGCTGGGCAACTTCAGCTTCGGCGACTACTTCAAGCACGACGCCATCCAGTACGCGTGGGAACTGCTGACCGAGCACTTCAAGCTGCCGAAGGACAAGCTCTGGGTGACCGTCTACGCCGAGGATGACGAGGCGTATTCGATCTGGAACACGGTGGTGGGTGTGCCGGCCGAGCGCATCGTGCGCATCGGCGACAACAAGGGCGGTCGCTTCCAGTCTGACAACTTCTGGATGATGGGCGACACCGGTCCGTGCGGCCCGTGCACCGAGATCTTCTACGACCACGGCCCCGAGGTCGAAGGCGGCCCGCCCGGATCGCCCGGCGAAGACGGCGACCGCTACATCGAGATCTGGAACAACGTGTTCATGCAGTTCAACCGCGACGAGGCCGGCGTCATGCACCCGCTGCCCAAGCCTAGCGTGGACACCGGCATGGGCCTCGAGCGCATCACCGCGGTGATGCAGCACGTGCACAGCAACTACGAGATCGACCTCTTCGTGGCGCTGCTGTCGGCCGCGAAGAGCGCGGTCGATTTCGCAGCGGGTGTGACCACGGGCGGGGCAGGATGCGACCCGACGAGCCCCAGCCTGAAGGTCATCGCCGACCACATCCGCGCCTGCACCTTCACCATCGTCGACGGCGTTATTCCGGGCAACGAGGGCCGCGGCTACGTGCTGCGTCGCATTGCGCGGCGCGCCATCCGCCACGGCTACAAGCTCGGCGCGCGCGCGCCGTTCTTCCACACGCTGGTGCACCCGCTCGCCGTCGAGATGGGCGAGGCCTATCCCGAACTGCGCCGAGACGCCGACCGCGTGTTCGCGGTGCTCAAGCAGGAAGAAGAGCGCTTCTTCCAGACCATCAGCAACGGCATGGAGATCCTCGATGCCGCGCTCGCCGAGGTGTCGGTGGCGAGTGGCGAGGCGGGTGTGCTCAACGGTGACCTGGCGTTCAAGCTGCACGACACCTACGGCTTCCCGCTCGACCTGACGGCCGACGTGTGCCGCGAGCGCGGCGTGACGGTCGACTCGGCGGCGTTCGACGTGGCCATGAGCCGCCAGCGCGAGCAGGCGCGTGCGGCGGGCAAGTTCAAGATGGCGCAGGGCCTCGAGTACACCGGCGAAGCGACCACCTTCCACGGCTACGAGCAGCTGGTGCGCGAGGGCGCGCGAGTCACCGCGATCTACATCGACGGCAGTGCGGTGGATAAGGCACAGGCGGGCGAAGACGTGGTGGTGGTGCTCGACCACACACCCTTCTATGCCGAAAGCGGCGGCCAGGTCGGCGACAGTGGCGAGCTGCGCAACGGCGTGTCGCGGGTGCTGGTCGACGACACGCTGAAGATCCAGGCGAGCGTCTTCGGACACCACGGCCGCGTTGTCGAAGGCAGCGTCGCGGTCGGCGATATCTACGCCGCCCGCGTCGATGCCGAGCGTCGTGCGAAGACGGTGCGCAACCACTCGGCCACGCACCTGATGCACAAGGCGCTGCGCGAGGTTCTGGGCGCGCACGTTCAGCAGAAGGGCTCGCTGGTCAATCCCGAGCGCACGCGTTTCGACTTCGCGCACAACGCGCCGATGACCAATGAGCAGATCCGCCAGGTCGAGAACATCGTCAATGCCGAGGTGCTGGCCAATGCGGCCGTGCGCGCCGACGTGATGTCCATCGACGACGCCCAAAAGACCGGAGCAATGATGCTGTTCGGCGAGAAGTACGGCGACGAGGTGCGCGTACTGGGCATCGGTTCGAGCCGCGAGCTGTGCGGCGGCACCCACGTGCAACGAACCGGAGACATCGGTTTTTTCACCATCGTGGCCGAAGGTGGCGTGGCTGCGGGCGTGCGCCGCGTCGAGGCACTCACCGGCGACAACGCCCTGACTTATGTGCAAGGCATGGAATCCGCACTGGGCGGTGTGGCCGGCACGCTCAAGGTGCTGCGCGCCGATGTGCCGGCGCGGGTGAACTCGCTGCTAGATCAGGTGCGCGGGCTTGAGAAGGAACTCGACGCGCTCAAGGGCAAGCTGGCCTCGGCGCAAGGCGACGAACTTCTGAGCCAGGCGGTTGACCTGGGCGGCATCAAGGTACTGGTGGCTCGCCTGGAAGGAGCCGATGCCAAGGCACTGCGCGAGACGCTCGACAAGCTCAAGGACAAGCTCAAGAGCGCTGTCGTGGTGCTGGCCTGCGTCGAGGGCGGCAAGGTGCAGATCGCAGCAGGTGTCACGGCCGATCAGACCGGCCGGCTGAAGGCTGGTGAACTCGTCAACTTCGTTGCCCAGCAGGTGGGTGGCAAGGGTGGGGGCAAGGCCGACATCGCGATGGCGGGGGGCACCGAGCCGGCGGGCTTGGCGGCGGCGTTGCAGTCGGTGCAGGGATGGGTCGCCGAGCGGGTTTGAACGTCTTGTTCAGACTTGATCGCTGGCGTGGTGCTGAGTCGCCCTGCGGGAATGAGCTGCTGGCGTAGGCTGCTGCGGTGCTCTGCGGGGCTTAGCCGCTGGCGCAGGCTGTTGCCGGGTTCCGCCCCGGCGGGCGGGTAACTTTCTTCTGCTGGCCCAGAAGAAAGTCACCAAAGAAGAGGGCCTGAACACCAGCCCATTTGGTGGTCACGCTTCGGCCAGAGGGCCCACTGCGGCGGACGCTGCATGGGCATGGCGACCGAGTCGTGCCGAGGTGGTTGCTGGGGGTGATCGCTGGTTCATCGGCGTGAGCCGATGAACGACGGGCCGCATTCGGGCGCCCGGCTTGTTGGCTCTGCCAACGGTCGTTGACGTCCTCTATGCCTATGACATGCAGCGTCCGTTGCAGTCCACCTGCAGCCGAAGCGAGCAGGCCAAATCGCATTAGGCCCTTTGCTTTGGTGACTTTCATTTGGGCCCGCAAATGAAAGTTACCCGCCCGCCGGGGCGGAACCCGGCAAGCGTCATCGCCGGGGCGCAACCCGGCAACCGTCAAGCCGGGGCGCAACCTGGCAAACACCCCCCCGTCAGGCGTATCCCATCCCCCCCACGACCGCCCCCACCCCCACCAGCCACACCGGGCTGACCCGCGTCACCCTCATCGCGATCGCACTGCCTGCGATCAGCATCCAAGCCCCCGGATGCGCCAGCAGCGGCTCGCACAGCAGCCAGCCGGTGGCAGCGAGCAGGCCGAGGGTCAGCGGCACCATGCCTGTCGTGAACGCGCGCACGCCGCGGGTCGCGCGGTGGGTGTGCGCCCAGCGGGTGGCGTACAGGGTCAGCAAGGTCGACGGCAGCAGCATGCCGGCCATGGTGGCGAAGGCGCCCACCGGGCCGGCGAGTTTCCAGCCGAGCACGGCGACGAACAGCAGGTTCGGGCCGGGCGCGGCCTGCGCCAGGGCCACCGACGAGACGAAGTCGGCCTCGCTCATCCAGCCGCGCTCGAGCACCAGGTAGCGGTGCATGTCGGGCACCGCGCTGATGGCGCCGCCCACCGCGAGCAGGCTCAGCAGCAGGAAGTGGCCGAAGACGGCGAGCAGGTCGGCGTGGCTCATGACGGGCGCAGGCGTGTCCAGGCAGCGCCGACGGACACCGTGCCGAGGCCGAGCACGACGGCGGCGAGCGGCCAGTGCCACACGGCGACGAGCACCGCCGTGGTGGCCGCGAATGCGGCGCACAGCGGAACGCCCAGCGCATTGCCGCGCAGCGTGGGCAGCAGCTTGACGGCGGTGGCGAGCATCATCCCGGCGGCCACGGCCAACATGCCGCGCATCGCGCCTTGAACCGCGGGCAGATGATCGAAGCGGCCGTAGACCGAGGCGAGCAGCAGCACGATCACCAGCGGCACGGCGAGCATGCCGGCGAGCGCGGCGACGGCACCTCGCCAGCCGAAGTGTCGGTCGCCGAACATCAGCGACAGGTTCACCACGTTCGGCCCCGGCAGCATCTGGCCGACCGACAACAGCTCGACGAACTGCTCGCGTGTGAGCCAGCGCTGCCGTTCGACGAGCTCGCGCTGCGCGACCGCGATCACGCCGCCGAAGCCCTGCAGCGCGAGGCGGTTGAAGACGAAGAAGATCTCTGCGGGCGATCGCGGACGGACCACCTGCGCGTCGTCGGTCGCGGGCGCTGCGGCCGGGTCGCCGGGCGCAGACGACGGCTGCGTCGGATCGCGCGTGGGCAGGAGGGGCTCGGGCACGCCGGTCAGCGCTGCACCTTCAAGGCGTCGGGATTGACGATGTTCGTCGGCCGACCTTCGATGTAGTGGACGACGTTGTCGAACGCAGTGCTGAAGTACTGCTCGTAGCTGTCCTGCTCGACGTAGCCGATGTGCGGTGTGCACACGGCGTTCTCCAGTCGAAGCAGGGGATGGCCCTGAAGGATCGGCTCGCTCTCGAACACGTCGACCGCGGCCATGCCTGGGCGTCCGCGGTTGAGCGCCGAGACCAGCGCGCCTTCTTCGATCAGTTCGGCGCGCGAGGTGTTGACCAGCAGCGAGGTCGGCTTCATGCGCGCCAGGTGCTCGGGTTTGACGACGCCGCGCGTGGTGTCGGACAGCCGCAGGTGCAGCGAGACCACGTCGCACGTCTCGAAAAAGGCGTCGCAAGACGGCGCTGCGTGGTACCCGTCGGCGATGGCTTGGCCCCGCGCAGATTCGCTGCCCCAGACCGTCACCTGCATGTCGAAGGCACGCGCGTAGCGGGCCACCAGTTGCCCGATGCGGCCGTAGCCCCACACCCCGAGCGTCTTGCCGCCGAGCACCATGCCGAGCGCGAAGTTGGTCGGCATCGACGAGGCCTTCAGACCCGACTGCTGCCACGCTCCGTGCTTGAGGTTGCCGATGTACTGCGGCAGCCGACGCATGGCCGCCATGATCAGAGCCCAGGTGAGTTCGGCCGTCGCCACTGGCGAGCCGCTGCCCTCGGCCACCGCGATGCCCAGGCGGGTGCAGCTCTCGACGTCGATGTGGTCACCGACTCGGCCGGTCTGCGAGATCAGCCGCAGCTTCGGCAGCTTCTCGAGCAGTTGCCGCGGGAACTGCGTGCGCTCGCGGATCGGGATCAGCACCTCGGCATCACGCAGCCTCACCGACAACTGGCCGATGCCCTTGACGGTGTTGGTGAACACCTTGGCGTGCAGCGCTTCCATCTTGGCCGCGCAAGGCAGCTTGCGAACGGCGTCCTGATAGTCGTCGAGGATGATGATGTTCACGGCCGCCAGCGTGTGGAATTGCCCTCGATTGTGACCGCCGGCAGCGCTTCGGACTGCGAAGTAGCATCGATTCGCAGCAGGCCCGCGGGGCCTGGATCCAGGAGAACACCATGACCATTTCCATGCACTCGGCCAGCATGCCGGTCTTCATCAAGATGCTCGGCAACCTCGGGCACTGGCTCGACGCGGCCGAGGCGCACGCAGCCGCCAAGAAGTTCGACCCGTCGGTCTACCTGACCACCCGGCTTGCCCCCGACATGCTGCCCTTCAACCGGCAGATCCAGATCGCAAGCGACATGGTGAAGTTCGGCGTGGCGCGGTTGTCGGGCGTCGATGCACCGAAGTTCGAAGACAACGAAGCCAGCCTTGCCGATCTGCGACAGCGCATCGCGAAGACGATCGACTTCGTGAAGTCGGTGCCGCAGTCGCAGATCGACGGCACGGACGACAAGGCGATCGAGGTGCCGATGCGCGGCGGCCCGGCCCTGCATTTCACCGGCGAGAACTACCTCAAGCACTTCGTGCTGCCCAATCTCTACTTCCACCTCACCACCACTTACGCCTTGTTGCGTCACAACGGCGTGCCGCTGGGCAAGGTGGACTTCCTCGGTCGCGAGTGACTTGCGGCGGCGCGGGGGGGGCGAGCGGTCGCCGTCAGCCGGAACTGCCAGGTCGTGCGGCCCGCTCGCGCGTCGGGAAGTGGCGGTTGAGTTGTTCGAGCCGTCGCTGGGCTTGCGCCTCGGTGTGCACCCGCGCGATCAGGTCGTAGAGCCGCGGTCTGAGGTGCCACAGCTCGCGCGGTGAGCGGGCGCGCTCGACCAGACCGAGCAGGTCTTCGGCGATGTCGGCACGCACGTCAGAGACGAGGCTTTCGAACTCGGCCTGCAGCTCGATCACCTTGGCCGAGCGCGGTGGCAGCAGTGGACGATCGCCGCTCGTGCGCTGCGATTGCCCCGCCTCCCAACCGGCATTGAGCCAGTTGCGCAGGTGGCCACGCCATGGCCACGCGGTGTGCTCCCTTTCGGGGGGGCAGACCGTGGTGCGGTTGAGTGTCGATGCGCCTGCGGTGTCGGGCGAATCGCTTCCAGCGGCTTCGGCAGGGGAAGAACGGGAAACTCGGTTCCAGAGGTACGGCATGTCGGGCGTGGCGACGCACCAAGCGTGAACCACGACACGAATTCTTCGGCGATGCCGCTCCGCCGATCGCCGGAACAACGGGCTGGCAGGCCGTCAAACAACGGCCTGCAACTCACATCATCATGTTGTTGCGGATGAGCCCCACGGCCAGGCCTTCGATGGCGAAGTCGACGTCGCCCGCGACGACGATGGGCTCGAAATCGGCGTTCTCGGGCAGCAGTTCGATGGCTCCCCGGCTGCGGCGAAAGCGCTTGACGGTGACCTCGTCGCCGAGCCGCGCGACGACGATCTGGCCGTTCTTCGCGTCGGTGGCCTTCTGCACCGCGAGCAGGTCGCCGTCCATGATGCCGGCGTCCTTCATGCTCATGCCACGCACCTTGAGCAGGTAGTCGGGGCGGCGAGGGAACATGCTCGCCTCGACGAGGTAATGCTGGTCGATGTGCTCTTGCGCGAGGATCGGGCTGCCAGCGGCCACCCGCCCGATGAGCGGCAGCGAGAGCTGCGCCAGGCTCGGCAGCGGCAGGCTGTACTGCTTGCCGCGCATCAGGTTCAGCGCGCGAAGAGCCTCGGACTGCAGCCGGATGCCGCGCGAGGTGCCACCCACCAGTTCGATCACGCCCTTGCGGGCCAGGGCCTGCAGGTGTTCTTCTGCCGCGTTGGCAGACCGGAAGCCGAGTTCGGCCGCGATCTCGGCGCGCGTGGGCGGCGCACCGGTGCGCTCGATGGCGCTTTGCACCAGATCGAGCACCTGCTGTTGGCGGTCGGTGAGCTTGGGCGCGTCGTGCATGGCGGTCCTTGGATGAAAGTCGCTGAACTGGGAATTTGTCCAGCGACTGTATTTTCATCCAGTCGACCGCAAAACGCAAAGGCGACGCATGCCCAGTTGCTGCATGCTGCGGTGGTGCTGGACACGGCAGAGTTCTCGGTGCCGTCCCTGTGATGTCTTGACAATGCCGTTGTTCTCAGCCGTGCCGATCGCCGCTCGAGCGCTGATGCGTTGGTGCACTTTTGAGAGTTCGCGAGCCACTCCATCGGCCAATGCCGTGTCAAGGACCGATCACCATGAATTCATCTGCCCGCGCGCCAACGGTTGTCATCCTCGGTACCGGCGGCACCATTGCGGGCACGGCAGCGTCGCCGTCCGATGCCATCGGCTACACCGCGGCGCAACTGGGCATCGAGCGATTGATCGCTGCCGTTCCAGCGCTGGCCAGTGTGCCGATCGAGAGTGAACAGGTCGCTCAGGTCAACAGCAAGGACATGACCCACGCCACCTGGCAGGCGCTGGCGCTGCGAGTGGCTCACCATCTGGCGCGTGAGGAGGTGGCCGGCGTCGTCGTCACCCACGGCACCGACACGCTGGAAGAAACCGCCTGGTTCCTGCAACGCGTACTGGCGCCTGCCAAGCCGGTGGTGCTGACGGCGGCCATGCGTCCGGCCACATCCTTGCAGGCCGACGGGCCGCAGAACCTGCTCGACGCGGTGACCGTCGTGCGTGACGCCGATGCGTCGGGCGTGCTCGTCGCGTTTTGCGGCTCGGTCCACGGCGCGCGCCGTGTGCGCAAGTCGCATCCGTACCGGCTCGACGCCTTCGACTCGGGCGGCGCCGGCGCGTTGGCGACCGTGGAGGATGGCCAGGTGCGCTGGTTCGATGCTCCGACCGATGCCGCGGCTGACACGGCGCCATCACCCGCCTTGCTGCACCTCCCGTGCGCCGACTGGCCGCGCGTCGAGATCCTGTTCAGTCATGCGGGCAGCACTGGCGACACGGTTCGCGCCTTGTGCCGCGACGGCTCGGTGCGCGGGCTGGTGATCGCCTGCACCGGCAACGGAACGCTGAACGAAGCGCTGGAACCCGCCTTGCACGAGATCGATGCCCAGGGCGTTGCCGTGCTTCGCAGCCTGCGGTGCGGTGACGGCCGCATCCTGCCTGTGCCTGCCGATATCTGGCCGCACGCGGACGATCTGTCGCCGGTAAAGGCGCGCGTCGAACTGCTGGTGAAGCTGGCCGAGCGGATCGCAGCCGACGGAAATTTGTGACATCAATGTGAATTTCCTGGGCACGCCCCCCCCCTCGACTCGGCGGTCGACGACCGCTGGCCTCCCGTCAAGAATGAGGCGGTCGTGTGAATTTCACGTTCTTCGCCCAGAACCATTCGGCCCCGCAAGTCGGCGCTGATGGTGGCACCCACCCCCCTCTGCGAGCCCATCCCATGAAAAAAACTGCCCTCCACCTCGGCGTCGTTGCCGCACTGGCTTCTGGCATGGCCACAGCACCGGCCATGGCGGACGACAGCCTGTCGTTCAGCAAGGTCTGGACGTTCTCGCATGGCCTGCGCGTGGATGTGTCTTCGGCCAATCCGCCGCTTGCCGAGATCGTGTCGTTCGACAGCCTCACCAAAACCTTGTGGGTGGCTGGTGTCAGCGGCGTCGACGTGCTCGATGCCAAGACGGGTATGCGTGTCGGCTCGCGCATCGACACCACCGGCTTCGGTTCGATCAACAGCGTGGCGATCAGCGGTGGCCTGGCTGCCTTTGCCATCGAGAGCACCGTACGCATCGACCCCGGCGTGGTCAAGCTCTACGACACCACGACCCGCACGCTGGCCAGCGGAACGAACTCGATCACCGTCGGGGCCCTGCCCGACATGCTGACGTACACCAAGGACGGCAGCAAACTGCTGGTGGCGAACGAAGCAACGCCCACCACCTATGGCTCGCGTACATCGGCGAACGGTGTCTTCCCCCGGACCTACGGGCCTGCAGCAGCGGATCCAGTCGGCAGCGTCAGCATCATCGACATGGGCTCCCGCGCTGTCGTCGCCACCGCCAATCCGAATGGCGTGACCGAGGCTGGGAGCAACATTCGCAAGAAGACCGGCATGGACTTCGAGCCCGAGTACATCGCGGTGAACTCGGCCGGCACCAAGGCGTTTGTGTCGCTGCAGGAAGCCAATGCGATCGGCGTGCTGAACCTGACCACCAACACCTTCGACAAGGTCATCGGGCTCGGCGCCAAGGACTTCAGCCAAGTCGGCAACGAGATCGATCCGTTGAACAACAGCACCGTGAGTTTTGGGACGGCGGCTGCCAAGGGCTTGTACATGCCCGACGGCGTGGCGGTTTACGAGAAGGGCGGCAATACCTTTGTGCTGACCGCCAATGAAGGTGATTTCCGCGAAGACGACGGCGACCGATCGTCTGCGAGTGCTGTGTCTGCACTCAACGTGTCTCCCCTGAACAACCTGCGCGTGTCCAACACCGACTCGTCGGGCACCGACCTTTACGCCGCAGGAGCGCGCTCGTTCAGCATCTGGGATGAAGACGGCAAGCAGATCTACGACAGCGGCAGCATCCTCGACAAGGCCGCGAACGACAAGGGCGTCTACGACGACGTCCGCAGCCGCGACAAGGGAGTCGAGCCTGAAGGCATCGAAGTGCTGACCATCGGCGACCGCACCTTTGCATTGGTCGGTCTGGAGCGGACCAAGCGGTCGAGCATCGGCATCTTCGACATCACCGATCCGATGAACGTGAGCTTCATCGACCTGCTGGTCGCCGACGCGCAAAAGGACCTCACGGCTAACGCGGCCCCCGACTTCGACCTTTCTCCAGAAGGCCTGGAAGGCTTCGAGATCGACGGCAATTACTACATCGCCTATTCGAACGAAGTCTCCAACACCACGTCGGTCTACCAGCTCACGCCGATCCCCGAGCCGGAGACCTATGCGCTGATGCTGATGGGACTGGCGGCGGTTGGCGCCGTCGCGCGGCGTCGTCGCCAGGGCTGATGTGACGTGACGGGCAGGGTGGACTGCAGGGCCTCGCCGATGTGAGGCACCTGCTCCGCCGGTGCAAGGGCTGGCTCTTCCTAGAGCCTGACCAACCCCACCAAAGACAACGGCGCCCCTCGGGGCGCCGTTGTCCTTTGCCGTTCGGAATCCGGCGTCGCATCGGGCACCTGCCTGATCACACCACCGTGAGCGTCACGTCGATGTTGCCGCGCGTCGCGTTGGAGTACGGGCAGACGATGTGCGCCGCCTCGACCAGCTTGGTGGCTTCGGCGTGGTCCATGCCAGGCACGTGGATCGCCATCTTCACCGCAATGCTGAAGCCCGTCGGGATCGGGCCGATGCCGACCTCGGCAGCGATGGTGGTCGCAGCGGGCAGGCTGACCTTGTGCAAGCCGGCGACATGCTTCAACGCGCCGAGGAAGCATGCCGAGTAGCCGGCTGCGAACAGCTGTTCGGGGTTGGTGCCGAAGGCGCCGTTGCCACCGAGCTCTTTCGGTGTCGTCAGCTTGACTTCGAGCGCTCCATCGCTCGACTTCGATGAGCCCTCGCGTCCACCGGTGGAGGTGGCGTGGGCGGTGTAGAGGATCTTCTCGGGAGAGGCCATGGTGACTCCTGGTTCGTTGGGGTTGGGGTGAACGTGAGGACCGGTCGGTGGATTCATCCGGCCTGTGCGCTGAGTTCATCGACCTGGGTACTGAGTTCCAGCCACTGGCCTTCCAGCAGCCCGATCTCCTCGCTGATCGCCTTGAGCTGACGCCCCTTGTCGGCCAGCTGTGCCGGAGGCAACTGACCGGTGGCCAGCGCCGCTTCGATGGCATCGCGATCGTTGAAGAGCACCCCCAGCCGGTTGTCGATGCGGTTGATTTCCTTGCGCAGCGGCTTGAGCTTGTCGGACTGCTGCTGGCGCGCCGCCGCGTCGGCCTTGCGATCGTCGCGGCGTGCGGACGCTGACGCGGGCACCGCCGCAGGGGCTGCCTTGACCGGCTTGTCAGGCGATGCAGCCGACGGCGCCTGCGGTGCGGTCACCGCGGCAGACGTTGAGGCCGAACCGGGCGCGGCTGGGGCGGTGGCCGTTGTCTTGCGGCTCGCGCTGCCGGCATCGCGCTGCGCCTTGGCTTGCGCCCGCGCCGTGTCCAGCAGGTACTTCTGGTAGTCGTCGAGGTCGCCATCGAACGGGCGCACGCCGCCGTCGGCCACCAGCCAGAACTCATCACACACCTCGCGCAGCAGCGCACGGTCGTGGCTGACCAGCATCAACGAGCCCTCGAACTCGTTGAGCGCCATCGACAGGGCCTCGCGCGTGTCGAGGTCGAGGTGGTTGGTCGGCTCGTCGAGCAGCAGCAGGTTGGGGCGCTGCCACACCAGCATGGCCAGCACGAGGCGCGCCTTCTCGCCGCCGCTGAGCGTGCCCACGGCCTGGTTGACCATGTCGGCAGCGAAGCGGAACTGGCCGAGGAAGTTGCGCAGCTCCTGTTCTCGACCGGGTGGGCCGACGTCGCGCGCGAGGCGGGTCATGTGGTTGAGCGGTGACTCGTCGGAACGCAGCACATCGAGCTCCTGCTGCGCGAAATAGCCGATCGCCAGTCCCTTGCCTTCGGTGATGGTGCCACCCAGGGCCTTCTGGTCGCGCGCGATGGTCTTCACCACCGTCGACTTGCCCTGGCCGTTGGCGCCGAGGATGCCGATGCGCTGGCCGGCGAGTACCGAGCGGCTGATGTTGCGCACGATGATCTTGTCCGCCTCTCCCTCGACGAGCGAGGCGTACCCGCACTCGACGTCCTTCAGGCTGAGCATCGGATTGGGCAGGTTCAGCGGCTCACGGAACTCGAACGAGAACTCCCGCGACGTGAGCACCGGCGCGAGCCGCTCCATTCGGTCGAGCGCCTTGACGCGGCTTTGCGCCTGCTTGGCCTTGCTGGCCTTGGCCTTGAAGCGGTCGATGAACTTCTGCAGGTGGGCCATCTTCTCCTTCTGCTTCTCGAAGCTGGCCTGCTGCAGCACCATCCGCTCGGCGCGCATTTCCTCGAAGGCGGTGTAGTTGCCGCCATAGCGGGTGAGCTTGGAGTCTTCGAGATGCACGGTGACGCCGGTGATGGCGTCGAGGAACTCGCGGTCGTGGCTGATGACGAGCATCGTGCCCTCGAATCGCTTGAGCCAGGCCTCGAGCCAGACCAGGGCGTCGAGGTCGAGGTGGTTCGTCGGCTCGTCGAGCAGCAGCAGATCGGCCGGGCACATCAGCGCGCGCGCCAGCTGCAGCCGCATGCGCCAGCCGCCCGAAAAGCTGTTGACGGGGGCGTCGAGCTGATCGCCCTTGAATCCCAGACCCATGAGCAGGGCCTGCGCGCGCGGCCGGGCGTCGAACGAGCCCGCGTCGGCCAGCGCCTGGTGCGCGTCGGCGATGGCGTGACCGTCGTCGCTGGCTTCGGCCGCAGTCAGCAGCGCCTGCGCTTCCATCAGGCGGGTGTCGCCCTCGAGCACGAAGTCGGTCGCGCCGTCGTCGGTCTCGGGCATGTTCTGCGCCACTTCGCCGACGCGCCAGCGCGGCGGCATGTAGACGTCTCCGCCGTCGTTGCCGAGCCGGTTCGTCAGCAGCGCGAAGAGGCTGGATTTGCCAGCGCCATTGCGGCCGACGAGGCCCACGTTCTCGCCCGGCTGGATGGTCACCGACGCCGTGTCGAGGACGACCTTCGTGCCGCGGCGCAGCGTCACGTCTTTCAGCGTGATCATGCGTGCCACTCCGGTCGGGCGGCCCAGCGCAACAGCGCGTCTCGGGTGACCAACAGCACCGCGTGCGAGCCACCGCTGGTGTCGAGCCAGGCCACTTCGAGGCGCCGGAACGCATGCTCGAAATGCGCGCGCTCGTTGCCAATCTCGAGCACCAGCACGCCGATGTCGCTGAGGTGGCTGGCTGCGTCGCGAACGATGCGCCGGATCAGCTCCATGCCGTCGTCGCCGCCAGCCAGCGCGATGGCCGGCTCGTGCCGGTACTCCTCGGGCAGTTCGCCCATGCTGCGTGTGTTGACATATGGCGGGTTGCACAGGATGAGGTCGTACGGGCCCTGCACGTCATCGAGCAGGTCAGACTTCATCACGCGGATCTGCTTGGTGAGTCGATGGCGCTCGACATTGCGCCGCGCCACTTCGAGCGCGTCGTCGGAGATGTCGCAGGCGTCGATCGTCACCTCGGCGTAGGCCATCGCGGCGATCACTGCCAGGCTGCCGTTGCCGGTGCACAGGTCGAGCACGCGGTGGGTGTCGGCCGACAGCCAGGTGTCGAGCGTTCCGGTGCCTTCGCCGTCGACGATCAGCTCGGCGATGAACGAGCGCGGAATGATCACCCGGGGGTCGACATGGAAAGGCACGTTCTGCAGCCACGCCTCGCCAGTGAGGTAAGCGGCGGGCTGGCGCGTATCGATGCGCCGGGTGACGAGTGCGCTGGCCTTCTCGACCTCGGCGTCGGTCAGCACCTTCTTGGCGTGGGGCTCGAGAGCATCGAGATCCAGGCCCATGCTCCACAGCACCAGCCAGGCTGCTTCGTCGAAGGCATTGAGCGTGCCGTGTCCAAAAGAAACGCCCGCCTTCTTGAGGCGGGCGGCTTCCTGGGTGATGAGTTCCAGCAGGGTCATGGGCGAGGGTGTCCGGGTTCATCGCGCCCCCGGCCAGTGGCCGTTGCGGGGAATCACATGCCGAACAGGGCGGCCGGGCGCGACGTCATGGATTCTGGCCGAACGTCGAGCGTGATCTCGGTGAAGGTCGCGCCTTCGGCCTCTTCTTGCTTCTTGACCGGAATGCGCGAGGTGGGTGACATGTCGTTCGCGAGGCGCCACATCAGGTTCGTCGGCGAGTCGGCGAAGGCAAGGCCTTCCTCGCGCGAGACGATGCCCGTCGTGATCATTCGCGCCAAGTCCTGCTCGAAGGTCTGCGAGCCCTCGGCCAGCGATTTCTCCATCGCTTCACGCACGCCACCGAAGTCGCCAGCTTCGATGAGATCGGACACCAGCTTGGTGTTGAGCATCACCTCGACGGTGGGCACGCGACCACCCGCAAGCGCCCGCACCAGCCGCTGCGAGACCACCGCGCGCAGGCCTGAAGACAGGTCGGACAGCAGCGCCGGACGGGCTTCCGGCGTGTAGAACGACAGGATGCGCCCGAGCGCGTGGTAGCTGTTGTTGGCGTGCAGCGTCGACAGCACGAGGTGGCCTGACAGCGCGTACGAGATCGCCGCGGTCATGGTCTCGCGGTCGCGGATCTCGCCGATCAGGATGCAATCCGGCGCCTGACGCAGGGCATTGCGCAGACCCACCTGCAGCGACTGGGTGTCGCGGCCGACTTCCCGCTGGTTGACGACCGACTTCTTGTTGTGAAAGAGAAACTCGATCGGATCCTCGATGGTCAGGATGTGTCCTGCCATCTGCTGATTGCGTTGTTCGAGCATGGCGGCAAGCGTGGTGCTCTTGCCGGCGCCGGTCGAGCCGACCATCAGGATCAGACCGCGCTTTTCCATCACCAGCTGGCTGAGCAGCGACGGCACCTGCAGGCTATCGAGCGACGGGATGTCGAACGGAACGCAGCGGAACACGGCGGCGATCGAGCCGCGTTGGCGGAAGGCACTCAGCCGGAAGCTGCCGATGCCTGCCATGCCGATACCGACATTGAGCTCACCGGTGTCGTCGAGCTCCTCGAGTTGCCTCGGGGTAAGCAACTCGAGGAGCAACTGGCGCGGTTGCCCCGGCGTGAGCGGCTCCTCGCTCAGACGCACGATCTGGCCGTTGATCTTGATCAGGATCGGCGCGTTGGCCGACAGGTACACGTCGGACGCGCCGCGTTCCGACATCACGCGCAGCACGCGCTCCATGTTGCTGCTCATGAGAGTGCTCCGGTTCGCTTCAGGGGGCCAGGACGAATGGTTGGATATCGGGCGTCATGGACCCTCCCTGTAGGCCCGAAGCGCATTCAGGCTCGAAGAAGATCGTTGATGCTGGTCTTGGCGCGGGTCTGCGCGTCGACCTTTTTCACGATGACGGCGCAATAGAGGCTGTACTTGCCATCGGCGCTGGGCAAGTTGCCGCTCACCACCACCGAGCCGGCAGGGATGCGGCCGTAGCTCACCTCGCCCGTGGCTCGGTCGTAGATCTTGGTGCTCTGGCCGATGTACACGCCCATCGAGATCACCGAGTTTTCTTCGACGATCACGCCTTCGACCACCTCGGAACGGGCGCCGATGAAGCAGTTGTCTTCGATGATGGTCGGGTTGGCCTGCAGCGGCTCGAGCACGCCGCCAATGCCGACGCCGCCCGACAGGTGCACGTTCTTGCCGATCTGGGCACAGGAACCGACCGTCGCCCAGGCGTCGACCATCGTGCCCTCGTCGACGTACGCACCGATGTTCACGAAGCTCGGCATCAGCACCACGTTCCTGGCCAGATAGCTGCCGCGCCGGGCCACCGCTGGCGGCACGATGCGCACGCCCGCAGCGCGCACGGCGTCGTCATCGATGTGCGAAAACTTGGTCTTGACCTTGTCGAAGAAGGTCAGGTCGCCGGCTCGCATCAGTTCGTTGTCGTTCAGGCGGAACGACAGCAGCACCGCCTTCTTGACCCACTGGTTCACCGTCCACTGGCCGACGCCTTGGCGCTCGGCGACACGGATGCGCCCGGCGTTCAGCTCCGAGATCACCGATTCGACCACTTGGTGAACTTCGGGGTGGCTGGCGGCAGTGATGCTGGCACGCTCTTCCCAGGCGGATTCAATGAGGCTTTGGTGGGTTTGGGTCATGAGGTGGTGTGGGCGATGGGGGACGAGGAGGGGATGGTTTGGGAGCGCAGCGCGCGGGCGTGGTCGGCAATGCGGTGAGCGGCTTCTACTGCTTGAACCAGATCGCAAACCAGGGCGAGCCGAATGCGACCGGCGCCCGGGTTGACGCCGTCAACCTCGCGCGCCAGCAAGCTGCCCGGAAGAACCGAAACATTGTATTGAGCGAGCAGCGAGCAGGCGAAGGCCACATCGTCCATGCTCGGGGCGATGTGCGACACATCGGCCCAGAGATAAAAGCCGGCGTCGGGCAGCTCGACCTCGAGTTCGCGAGCCAGGATCGGTGTGACCTGGGCGAACTTTTCTCGGTACAGGTCGCGGTTGGCGATGACATGCGTCTCGTCGTTCCAGGCAGCGATGCTGGCGAACTGAACGGTAGGACCCATCGCGCTGCCGTGGTACGTGCGGTAGAGCAAAAACTGTTTCAGGATGTGAGCATCGCCGGCGACAAAGCCCGAGCGCATGCCGGGAACGTTCGAGCGTTTGGACAGGCTGGTGAAGGACACCAGCCTTTTGAAGTCGCTGCGGCCCAGCCGGACCGCGGCCTCGAGCGAGCCGAGCGGCGCCTCGTCGCGGAAGTAGATTTCGGAGTAGCACTCGTCAGAGGCGATGACGAAGCCGTGGCGATCGCTGAGTTCAAACAGCATCCGCCACTCGTCGAGGGGCATCACCGCGCCGGCCGGGTTGCCGGGCGAGCAAACGTACAACAGTTGCGTGCGGCGCCAGACCGACTCCGGCACCGCGCCCCAGTCGGCAGCGAACTGTCGCGCAGCGTCGCTGTTGACGAACTCGACCCGCGCACCCGCAAGGATCGCGGCGCCCTCGTAGATTTGATAAAACGGATTGGGACAGACCACGGTGGCGTCAGCGGCGCCCGGGTCGATGACGGTCTGCGCCAGCGAGAACAGCGCCTCGCGAGATCCGTTGACCGGCAAGACCTGCGTGGCTGGGTCGACGTCGACGCCATATCGGCGCTTGATCCAGGCTGCGATGGCCTCGCGCAGCGCGGGCTCGCCCGCCGTGGCCGGGTAACTCGCCAGGCCATGCATGTGTGCGGTGATGGCTTCGGTGATGAGCGCTGGTGTCGGGTGCTTGGGCTCGCCGATTCCGAGGCTGATCGGCGCGAGTGCCGGGTTGCCGATGACGCCTCGGGTGAGTGCGCGCAGGCGCTCGAAAGGGTAGGGCTGGAGCAGCGCGAGACGAGGATTCATGGAGCCGATTATCGAGGTCGCCCTGACCGCCGCCGATCGTCAAGAGGCGCTGCGCAATCGCCCTGTTCAGCTCGTTTTATGTGCGTCACGACCCGAAGCCCAAGACCGCGGTCGCTTACTGTGGACTGCTCGACGGCATGAAGTCCGACATCAAGCCCGCCGTCTACGCCCAGAAGCTCGCCACCAAGCGGCTGAAGGACCACGGCGCCTGATCGCTTCGCCGCTTCGTCGCGCCACCCAGCACGTGACCCGCGATGGGCAGGCTCAGCGGTGAAGCGCACGCTGCACCGACGAGGCCCATTGCCATGCTTGGTCGGACATCTCGAGCACCCGATCGACACCGCCGATGTCGTTTGCCAGTGCGTCTGCGGCATCGAGGTCCTGGCGTTCCAGTGCCTCGGCCAGCGCCAGCCAGCGGTGCCACGGCCCGCTGCGCTGCAGCAACGCGGCGCTCGCGTAGGCGCTCAGTCGCAGCGGCCCCAGCGCCTGATCGAGTGGCATCTGCAGCATCACATCGAGCAACGAGAGCAGCCCCACGGTGAACAGCGCATCGGGTGTCGGGCCGGGAGCACCGGGCGCCAGCAGTTCGAGCAACCGAGCTCGCGCGAGTGCCACTTCCTGCACGGCGCGCGATGTGCGACGCCCGTTCACCGAGGCCAGCATGAGCACCGACAGCCAGCGCTGCAGTTCGGACCGCCCAAGCACGAGCACCGCCTGATCGATCGAGTCGACGCTGCGCTTGAGGCCCATGCCCGGGCTGTTCACCTGAAGCAGCAACCGATAGCACAGTGGCGCATCGGTGCGCAGGTCGCGGGTCAGGTCCGCGAGCGGTTTGCGCTCGTCGCCTAGGGAATTCAGCAGGCCGATGATGCGTTGCATGTCCGCCTGCATCGGCCGTGCAGGGCGCGCTGAAACTTGACCGACAAAGCGTCCGCTCGCCCAGGTGGCACCTGCAGCGAGGCACTGTTCAATCGCGTCGACGCTGTCGAGGTCACTCGCGATCAGTGGCAACTCGGGCTGGCGCTGGTGCACCTCGCGAACTCGGGCGAGCAGTCGATCAGGCAAATCGCCTCCCTGGGCGACGATCCGAAAATCGGGCTTCGCCGAGCTTGCAGCATCGGTGACTGTCAAGCCGACGCGCATGCCGCGGGCACGCAGCGTCTGCCAGAGGACCTCGGCGCCGGCATCAGCGGTTGGCGCTGTCTCGCCCGCAATCGCATCGCTGTCGTCGATGCACACGAAGGCGCCGGGTTGCAGTTGCTCCAGAACATTGGGTCTGGCGAGTAGTTGACTGGGCAGACGAATCAGACCGATGCAGCCGCTGGCGACCGTCGGGCGCATCAGCGACAGCAGCGCCAGCGCATGCGCCGCCTGGGCGACCGGGTCGGCGCGTCGACGCAGGCGCTGCTCGATCGACGCCGCGAAGCAGAACTCGAATCCGGCCACTTGGCCGCTGGATCCCACCAGCGCCCGCCGCACGCCGGCACCGCCCGGAGCAGACGCCGCCGGCGCAGTTCGCGCAGGCAGGATGACCGGCGCGGCGACCGGGTTCGCCGCGGCAGTGGACTTGCCGATCAGCCTTCCGAGCCAGCCCCTCATCGCCACTCAGGGTGTTGCTGCACTTCCGAAGCAAGCGCGACCATCACCGCATGGGCAACCCGCGAATCCGCGCTCGGTCCGCCCGGTGGGGTGACCGTCGGCTCGCGCTGTTTCGGCGCATCGGCCAGGCACTGCGAGTCACAGTCGTGCTTCGGCGGTTTGGGCATGGAGTCAGGGTCGCGGAGCTCATTGGCGGCATCCGCTTTGCAGCCTGTTGGCCGGAACCCTGATGCTATCCTTCAAGCCGATTCCGAACCGGCTGAATCTCCGGTTTTCCATTGCAAATCAACAGGATAGCGTGGTGCGCACGTCACCTCGCGCCCGCGGAGCCTGCCGCAACACCCACGCGATGCGACTCAATTCAATCAAGCTCTCCGGCTTCAAATCCTTCGCCGATCCGACCCATTTCCAGCTGCCCGGCCAGCTGGTCGGTGTGGTCGGCCCGAACGGCTGCGGCAAGTCCAACATCATGGACGCCGTGCGCTGGGTGCTCGGTGAAAGCAAGGCGAGCGAGCTGCGCGGCGAGTCGATGCAGGACGTGATCTTCAACGGATCGGGGCAGCGCAAGCCGGCAAGCCGCGCCAGCGTCGAGCTGATCTTCAGCAACGAGGATGCGCGCGCCGGGGGGCAGTGGAACCAGTTCGCCGAGATCGCCGTCAAGCGTGTCCTCACGCGCGACGGCAGCAGCAGCTACCACATCAACAACCAGCCGGTGCGGCGTCGCGACGTACAGGATGTGTTCCTCGGCACCGGCCTCGGGCCGCGCGCCTACGCGATCATCGGCCAGGGCACGATCAGCCGCATCATCGAAAGCAAGCCCGAAGAGTTGCGGCTCTTTCTCGAAGAGGCCGCTGGGGTGTCCAAGTACAAGGAACGCCGCCGCGAGACCGAAAGCCGTTTGCGTGACACGCGCGACAACCTCGTGCGGGTGGAAGACATCCTGCGCGAGCTCAATAGCAATCTGACCAAGCTCGAGAGTCAGGCCGAGGTGGCCGGTCGCTACCGCAGCCTGAACGACGCCGCCACACCGCGACGCAGCGTCCGAGCAACGGCGGGTGCAGCAGGACGTGGCAGCCGCAACGCTGGCGCTCGACGAGCGCATGGCGGAGTTGCGGCGCGGTGAGGCCGAGCTCGAGGCGATACGCCAGTCGCACTACGCCGCCAGCGATGGCCTGCACGCGGCCCAGGGCCGTCTGGCCGAAGCGGCGCTCGAAGTGAGTCGGCTCGAAGAGCGCATCCGCTACGTCGTCGAAGGTCGCGAACGGACACGCCAGCGCCTGACCGAGCTGGCCGCGCAGACATCGGTGTGGGAGCAGCGCCGTCTCGAGACAGAGGCCTCCATCGCCCAGGTCGCCGATCAGATCGTCGCTGCCGATGAGCACACCAGTGCATTGGCGGCGCAGGTGCATGAGCAGTCCGATCGCCTTCCGCAGATCGAAGAGGCCTGGCGTGCGGCGCAGGCAGCAGCGAACGCACAGCGTCTGCGGGTCACGCATGTGCAGCAGCAGATCCAGGTGCTCGCGAGCGAGGGGCGGGGGATCGCCGATCAGCAGCGTCAGCTGACCACGCGGCGTGATCGTCTTCAGGGCGAGATGGGCCAACTCGCCGCACCCGATGCCGCACGGCTCGCGCAGTCGCGTCAGGAACTCGTCGACGCCGAGGCAGCCAGCGCTGCCGCCGAGGCCTTGCTCGCGCAGCTGGGTGCGCAAGTGCCCGCGCTCGACGAAGCCCGTCGAGCGTGTCAGGGCGAAGTCAACACCGAAGCGGGTCGCCACGCCGAGCTCAGCGCTCGGCTCGCGGCGCTGAAGTCCTTGCAGGACAAGGTCCAGACCGAAGGCAAGCTGCGCCCGTGGCTCGCGAAGCAGGGGCTCGATGGACTGGCGGGTCTGTGGACGCGGCTGCAGGTCGAGCCGGGCTGGGAGACCGCCTTCGAAGCGGCTCTGCGCGAACGCATCCACGCGCTTCAGGTCGGTCGTGTCGACACCGTGAGCGCCTTCGCCGCCGACGCGCCGCCTGCCAAGCTGGTGTTCTACAGCCCGCCGACACACGCTTCGGCAGCACAGGGCGCGTCGCCGAATACGACGCTTCCGCGTCTGGCTGACCGGCTGCGGCTCGGCGATGCCAGCCTGAAGGCGCTGCTCGTCGATTGGCTCAGTGGCGTCTACACCGCGGCCAGCCTCGACGAGGCGATGCGCGCACGCGCCACGCTCCAGCCGGGTGAACTGCTCATCACCCGTGAAGGTCATGCCGTGAGCGCCCACGCAGTGTCGTTCTACGCGCCCGATTCCGAGCAGGCCGGCTTGCTGGCCCGCGCGCAGGAGATCGAGAACCTCGATCGGCAATGCCGCGCCCAGGCGCTGATTGCCGACGAGAGCCGCAGCGCGCTCGTGCGGGCAGAAGCGGCCTACAGCCACGCGGCGGGGCAATTGGCGACGGCCCGCCGCGACGCGGCGGCAGCGCAGAGCCGGGCGCACCAGGCTCAGGTCGAACAGATGCGCCTCGCCCAGCAAGCGGAGCAGGCGCGCGCTCGCGCGAGTCAGCTCGACGGCGAGCTCACCGAGATCGCCGCACAGCTCGATGCTCTCGATGCCCGCCGTGCCGATGGCGATGCGCGCTTCGAGGTGCTCGATGCCGAGCTTGCCGGGACGCAGGAGCGTCATGCCGAACTCGATGGCGCGGTGATCGAAGCCGAGCGGCTGTTGTCGACAGCACGCAACGAGCTGCGCCGCAGTGAGCGCGAGGTGCAGGAATCGCAGTTTTCTGCCCGCTCGCTCGGCGCGCGCCGCGACGAGTTGCAGCGTTCCATCGACACGGCGCTGGCCCAGGTGGCGAGCAATGCTGAATCCGAGGCGGCGCTGCGCGAGGAGTTGAGCCACTTCGACGACGCGTCGGCGCAGGCCGGGTTGCAGGACGCGCTGGCCCTGAAGCTCGATCGCGAAGCCGCGCTGGCCGCGGACCGCAGCGCGTACGACGACCTCACCGCGCAGCTGCGTCGTGCTGACGAGCAGCGCCTGCAGCACGAGCAGAGCCTGCAACCGCTGCGCGATCGCATCACGCGGCTGCAACTCGAGGAGCAGGCGGCCCAGCTGGGTGGCGCGCAGTTTCTCGAGCAGCTGGTCGCTGCGCAGGTCGACCTCGAGGCGCTGGGTCGCGAGATCGAGACCGATGGTGTTCGATTGCACGGCCTGCAGACCGACATCGACCGCCTGCAGCGCGAGATCGCAGCGCTGGGTGCGGTCAACCTCGCTGCGCTGGACGAACTGACGGCGGCGCGCGAGCGCAAGGCCTTTCTCGATGCGCAGAACGCCGACCTCGCCGACGCCATCGGCACGCTCGAAGGCGCCATCCACAAGATCGACCTCGAAACGCGCGACCTGCTGGGCAACACCTTCGAGCAGGTCAACGGGCACTTCGGCCGCATGTTCCCGACGCTCTTCGGCGGCGGGCAGGCGAAGCTGGTCATGACCGGAGACGAGATCCTCGATTCCGGGGTGCAGGTGATGGCACAGCCGCCCGGAAAGAAGAACAGCACCATCCACCTGCTGTCGGGCGGCGAGAAGGCGCTCACCGCCATCGCGCTCGTGTTCGCGATCTTCCAGCTCAACCCGGCGCCGTTCTGTCTGCTCGACGAGGTCGACGCACCGCTCGACGATGCCAACACCGATCGCTACTGCCGGCTGGTCAAGGAGATGTCGGGCGGCACGCAGTTCCTGTTCATCAGCCACAACAAGATCGCGATGGAGATGGCCGGTCAGCTCATCGGGGTGACGATGCAGGAGCAGGGCGTCTCGCGCATCGTCGCCGTCGACATGGCCGAGGCGATCGGCTTTGCGGAGGCGGCTTGACCGACAACCTCACCGCGGCCCTGGCGGTCCTCGGCGGTGTGGTGATCGCGGGAGTGCTGGCGCACGGCGCCTGGCAGGCGCGGCGAGCGTCGCCACCGTCACGCGCTGCCGACGCTGCGCCAACACCACGCG
>VYKX01000107.1_pt1 | contig 24392 bp, 21 predicted proteins | sample 5114471 | NCBI WGS metagenome assembly VYKX01 (sample SAMN12291785, study PRJNA351875) | freshwater metagenome | isolation source: freshwater lake | place: USA: Michigan, Gull Lake | collected 2013-08-08
AGAACCCCGACATGCGCGAGGTCGTTGATTCGGCGCCGCAGTTGCTGAGCTTTCTCGGCAGTGAGTCGATGGCCCACTTCGATGCGGTGCGCACCGCGCTCGATGGCGCGGGCCTCGCCTATCGCGTCAACCCGCGCCTAGTGCGCGGCATGGACTACTACAACCTGACGGTCTTCGAGTGGGTCACCCATCGGCTCGGGTCACAAGGCACGGTGTGTGGCGGTGGTCGTTACGACAAGTTGATAGAGCAGCTCGGCGGCAAGCCTTCGCCTGCCGTCGGCTGGGGGCTCGGCATCGAGCGGCTGCTGCTGCTGCTTGACGAAGCCGGCATCACATCGCCCTCGCGAGCATCTGACGTCTATGCGATCGTTCCCTCGGCCGCGGCGATGCCGGTGGCGTTGCGCACCGCCGATGCGCTGCGCTCTGCGGGAGTCGCCGTGGTCTTGCATGCCGCTGGCGCTGAAGGCCTGTCGGGCATGAAGTCGCAGTTCAAACGGGCTGACGCCAGCGGCGCCCGCTACGCCCTTATCTTCGGGGACGACGAACTCGCCAGAGGTGTCGTCGCGATCAAGCACTTGAGAGACGCCACTGCGCCGCAGCGTGAGCTCGAACTCGACCGCGTGGGCGACTGGGCCGCAGAATTGCGCAACGCATAATCCCCGGTTGCGCGCAACTCGCCCTCCTCATGGCCACGCACCTCGACCTCGAAGAACAGGAACAGCTTGATGCCGTCAAGCGCTTCTGGAAGCAGTACGGCAATCTGATCACCTGGCTGCTCGTTCTGGCGCTCGGCAGCTTCGCAGCCTGGAATGGCTGGCAGTGGTGGCAGCGCGACCAGGCGATCAAGGCAGGTGCGATGTTCGACGAACTCGACCGTGCGGCGCAGGCCGGAGAGATCGACAAGGTCACTCGTATCTTCAACGACCTGAAAGACCGCTTTGGCTCGACCACATTCGCGCAGCAAGGTGCGCTGTTGACCGCCAAGGCACAGGCCGAAAAGGAACAGACCGACGCGGCGATCACCACGCTTCAATGGGTCGCAATGCAGGCTGGCGATGTCGACTACCAGACCATCGCTCGGCTGCGGCTTGCGGGCCTGCTGCTCGACGCGAAGAAGCCTGAAGAGGCGCTCAAGCAACTCGACGGCGCCCACTCGCCTGACTTTGCGGCGCTGGTCGCCGATCGGCGTGGCGACATCCTGCTTTCACTCGGCAAGGGCGATGAAGCTCAGGCAAGCTACCTGAAGGCTTGGCAAGCGATGGACGCGAAGATCGAGTACCGGCGACTCATCGAGGCCAAGCTCACTGCTATGGGCGCCGCGCCAGCAGCGTCTGCGGCAAGCGCAGGGGCTTCGCCTTGAAGCCTTTATTGGCGATCGTTGTGATGAGTGTCTCCCTGCTGCTTGCGGCATGCGGGAGCGGTCCGACCAAACCAACGCCGAAGCCGCTTCAATCGGTCAAGCCGCAGATTGCAGGACGGGTGGTGTGGTCGACGCGCATCCCATCGGTGAACTTTCCTCTGGCTGTGGCCGAGAAAGCTGGAGTGTTCATCGTTGCCGCTTCCGATGGCACGGTGGTCGCGCTCGAAGCCCAGGGCGGCCGCGAGGTCTGGCGTGCCAGCGCGGGAGCGCCGCTGAGCGCAGGAGTGGGCAGCGACGGCCGTGTCGCTGCGGTGGTCACGCGCGATGGTGAGCTTGTCGCGTTCGAAGGAGGCAAGCTGCTTTGGAAGAAGCCTGTGGGCTCGCGAGTGGTTACGTCACCGCTGGTGGCTGGCGAGCGCGTCTTCGTCGTCGGCATCGACCGCACCGTGAGTGCGTTCGACGCGCTGGACGGCACGCGCCTGTGGACCGTACAGCGTCCAGGCGATGCGCTCACGCTGTCTCAGGCGGGGGTGCTCGCGGCGTTCAAGGACACCCTGCTGGTCGGGCAGGGCCCCCGGCTCGCCGGGCTGGATCCGTCTTCGGGTGCGGTTCGATGGGAAGGACCGATCGCCACGCCCCGAGGATCGAACGAGGTCGAACGTCTTGCCGATCTGGTCGGCCCGGCGGCCCGAGTCGAATCGGTCGTCTGCGGTCGTGCCTTTCAGGCGGCGGTCGGATGCCTTAACGCCGACCGCGGCACGCTGGTGTGGAGCAAGCCGGTTGGTGGTCGTCAAGGGGTGGCGGCAGACGCGCGCTACATGTACGCCGCCGACGCTGTTGATCGCATCACGGCGTGGAAGATCGGTTCAGGTGAAGTCGCATGGTCTACGGATGCACTGACCTACCGCGAACTGTCCACACCAATCAGTCTCGGCGCGACAGTGGTCTTTGGCGATGCGGAAGGATTGCTGCACTTCCTTTCGGCCGATCAGGGTGCGCCGCAACTTCGATTGCCCACTGACGGAAGCCCGATCGCGGCGGCGCCGGCCACCTCCGGCCTGACGCTGCTGTGGGTGACGCGCAACGGCGGGGTGTTCGCACTTCGGCCGGAATGACAGGTGCTGCCGAGCGGTCTCCGCGGCCTCGATGAAACCGGTCATTGCCATCGTCGGTCGACCGAACGTCGGCAAATCGACCCTGTTCAATCGCATCACGAAGACTCGCGACGCGATCGTCGCTGACTTTTCGGGGCTGACCCGGGATCGCCATTACGGTGACGGGCGCATCGGCGACCGTGAGTTCATCGTCGTGGACACCGGAGGGTTCGAGCCGACGAGCGACAGCGGCATCGTCAAGGAGATGGCGAAGCAGACACGTCAGGCGGTGGCCGAGGCTGATGCTGTGATCTTCGTCGTCGACCTTCGCGCTGGGCTTTCGGCGCAGGACCATGACATCGCGCTTTACCTGCGCGCGTCGAGCAAGCATGTGGTGCTGGCAGCGAACAAGGCCGAAGGCATGGTCGAGTCGCCGTTGCTCGGCGAGTTCTACGAGCTCGGCATGGGCGCGCCGCACCCTGTGTCGTCCGCACACGGTCAAGGCATTCGAAGCCTGATCGAGGCGGCGCTTGCGCCCATCGACTTCGTCGACGAACCGACGCAAGACGATGACATGTCCCCGATCCGCCTTGCCGTGGCCGGCCGTCCGAACGTGGGCAAGTCGACGCTCATCAACACCTGGCTCGGGGAAGAGCGACTGGTCGCCTTCGACCTTCCGGGAACCACCCGGGATGCCATCACCGTGCCGTTCGAGCGCAACGGCCAGAAGTTCGAACTCATCGACACCGCAGGGCTGCGCCGCAAGGGCAGGGTGTTCGAGGCGATCGAGAAGTTCTCCGTGGTAAAGACGCTGCAGGCGATCGCCGACGCCAATGTCGTCCTGCTGCTGCTCGACGCCACACTCGGCGTGTCCGATCAGGACGCGCACATCGCCGGCTACATCCTCGAAAGCGGTCGGGCGGTGGTGGTCGCGGTCAACAAATGGGACGCGGTGGACAGCTACCAACGCGAACTGCTGCAGCGCTCCATCGAGCAGAGGCTCGCTTTCCTGAAGTTTGCCCCGGTGCTGCACATCTCGGCGATCAAGCGGCAGGGTTTGGGGCCAGTGTGGAAGGCCATCGGCGACGCCCATGCGTCGGCGGTACGAAAAATGCCTACGCCAGTTCTCACACGGCTCCTGCTCGATGCCGTGGAACACCAAGCACCCAAGCGATCAGGCATGTTCCGCCCCAAGCTTCGATACGCCCACCAGGGCGGCATGAATCCGCCGATCGTCGTCGTGCACGGCAACTCACTCGAACACGTGACAGAGGCCTACAAGCGCTTCCTGGAAGGCCGCATCCGCGACCACTTCAAGCTCAGCGGAACGCCCCTGCGCATCGAGATGCGGTCGGGCCGTAACCCCTTCGATGACAAGAGCTGAGACGCACTCCGTGAGGGCAAACGAGAGGGAACCCTGTGTTAACGTTTCCACTCATAACGCTTTCAACACGGAGGATATCGTGAGCAATAAAGGGCAACTCCTCCAGGATCCTTTCCTGAATCTGCTCCGCAAGGAGCATGTGCCGGTGTCCATCTACCTCGTCAACGGCATTAAGTTGCAAGGCCACATCGAATCTTTCGACCAGTACGTCGTTCTGCTGCGAAATACCGTCACCCAGATGGTCTACAAGCACGCAATCTCGACCGTCGTTCCGGGCCGCGCCGTGAACTTCCACGCGTCCGAGTCGCCGGAAGCGCCCTGAACGCCCTGCCCTTGCCTACGCCAGAAGTCTCGGCGGGGCGTCTGCCTTGAATTCAAACGCCCTGCCTTCGGCCCAAGGCGAACCCGCCCGCGCGATTCTGGTGGGGGTGGAGATCGGTCGCGTGGCGTCCTTCGACGATACCCTCGACGAGTTGGCACTGCTCGCGGAGTCAGCCGGCGACCTTCCAGTGGCTCGCGTGATCGCGCGCCGCAAGGCCGTCGATCCAGCCCTGTTCATCGGTTCCGGCAAAGCTGACGAGATCAAGTTGCTGGTCGAGGCCCATCGGGCCGAGGTGGTGTTGTTCGATCAGGCGCTTGGTGCTGCACAGCAGCGCAACCTGGAGCGTCATCTGGGCGTGGCGGTCGCGGATCGAACCATGCTCATCCTGGAAATCTTCGCCGACCGCGCGCAAAGCCACGAGGGCAAGCTGCAGGTCGAGCTCGCCCGGCTGCAGTATCTGTCCACGCGGCTGGTGCGGCGCTGGAGCCACCTGGAACGCCAGCGCGGCGGCATCGGCAATCGTGGCGGCCCGGGCGAAGCCCAGATCGAGCTCGACCGCCGCATGATCGGCGAGCGAATCAAGTCGGTGAAGGAGCGTCTCGTGAAGGTCAAGCGCCAGCGCAACACCCAACGCCGCTCTCGCGAGCGCAGCCAGACTTTTCGCGTCTCGCTCGTCGGCTACACCAACGCCGGCAAATCGACCTTGTTCAATGCCCTCGTCAAGGCGCGGGCCCATGCGGCAGATCAATTGTTTGCCACGCTCGACACGACGACCCGCCAGATGTACCTCGAGGAGGCGGGACGGCAGGTTGCGTTGTCCGACACCGTCGGCTTCATCCGCGATCTGCCGCACAAGCTCGTCGAAGCATTCGAAGCCACTCTGCAGGAAGCCGCGCAGGCCGATCTTCTGCTGCACGTCGTCGATGCGGCCAGCCCGGCGCGCGACGAACAGATGGCGCAGGTGCAACGGGTGCTGGCAAGCATTGGCGCAGCCGACATTGCGCAGATCCTGGTCTTCAACAAGGTGGATCTATTGACACACGAACAAACTCCCGTCGCCGCTGTCGATACACTCCTGCTGGCTGAAGGGTTGGTGGCCGATCGCGTCTTCGTCAGCGCCTCCAATGGGTCCGGGCTCGAAGCATTACGGCGGCTTGTTGCGGACGCTGCGTTGTGCGCCTCTGGTGTCGAGCCTTCAAGTCTTGGCCGTGGTGGCGCAATCCCCGAGCCACCCAGCATCGTCCTCGCCGCCTGATCTCCACGGCATCCTTTGAACTTTCGCCTTCGCGCATGAGTAACAACAGTCGTTTCACGCAATCTGAACTGCCGGCGGTCTCCGCGATACGCGCGTTGCTGGCGGCCATGGGCGCTCTGGCGCTCGGCTTGTTCGCAAATTTGACCGGAAGGCGTGCGCGCAGCTCCGACGCGTCCGAGGGGAGATACCTCAACAAGGGCGATGGGCCGCCCGATCTCGACGAACTCTGGCGCGATTTCAACAAGCGACTCAGCGGCGTCTTTGGTGGCAAGGGAAGCGGGCCGACGCCACCGTCTTCGGGCGGTGGTGGCAACTTTCAGCCTGACATGAAGAGTGCAGGCATCGGCGTCGGCCTCATCGCCGGGGCCTCTGCGCTGTTGTGGCTTGGCAGCGGCTTCTTCATCGTCCAGGAAGGCCAACAGGCCGTCGTGACCTCGTTCGGCAAGTACAGCCACACCTCAGATGCCGGTTTCCAGTGGCGCATGCCCTATCCCTTCCAGGCACACGAGACGGTCGCAGTGACCCAGTTGCGTTCGGTCGAGGTCGGTCGCAATTCGGTCGTGCAGTCAACTGGCCTGCGTGACTCGTCGATGCTGACCCAGGACGAGAACATCGTCGACATCCGCTTCACCGTTCAGTACCGTCTGAAGGATTCGCGCGCTTACCTGTTCGAGAACCGCAACCCCGACGATGCGGTGGTTCAGGCCGCCGAATCGGCGGTGCGGGAGATCGTCGGCAAGAGCACGATGGATTCAGTCCTCTACGAACAGCGCGACGCAATCGCCAACGAACTGGTCAAGTCGATTCAGACCCAGGCCGATCGATTGAACACGGGGATCCTGATCGTCAATGTCAACGTGCAGAACGTGCAGGCACCGGAGCAGGTGCAGGCTGCGTTCGACGATGCCTTCAAGGCCGGGGCTGACCGTGAGCGCCTGAAGAACGAAGGTCAGGCCTATGCCAACGACGTGATCCCCAAGGCTCAAGGTACCGCTGCCCGCTTGCGCGAGGAAGCCGAAGGCTACAAGTCGCGGGTCGTTGCCCAGGCGGAAGGCGATGCGCAGCGTTTCGCGAGCGTGCTGGTCGAGTATCAGAAGGCGCCTGCTGTCACTCGGGACCGGCTCTACATCGACACGATGCAGCAGGTTTACTCGAACGTCAGCAAGGTGCTGGTCGATAGCCGCTCTAATTCCAACCTGCTTTACCTGCCTCTGGACAAGCTCATCCAGCAAGCGTCGGCTTCGCCTGCTCCGACCGCCGGCTCGGCGGCGCCGTCCGAAACCACGCCGGTGCCGGCGGCCCCTGGAGCGATCGACGTCCGCTCGCGCGACGGGCAGCGCACTCGCGATCGCGACGGTCGTTGACCCCTAATTCGGAACCGTTCTCATGAATCGAATCGGCTTTTACGTGGCGGGCGCTCTGGTGGCGCTGATGGTCGCTTTTTCGACGCTGTTCATTGTCGATCAGCGGCAGTTTGCGGTCATCTACGCTCTGGGTGAGATCAAGGAAGTGGTTACCGAACCCGGCCTGAAGTTCAAGATGCCGCCGCCGTTTCAAAACGTGGTGTTCCTTGACCGCCGCACGCAGACTCTCGACAGCCCCGAAACACGTCCGATCTTCACTGCCGAGAAGAAGAGCCTCGTCATCGATTGGCTGGTGAAGTGGCGCATCACCGATGCGCGGCAGTTCATCCGCAACAACGGCGTTGATATGCGCAATGTCGAGAACCGTCTGAGCCCGATCGTGCAGGCGGCGTTCAACGAGGAAGTCACCAAGCGAACCGTGCAGGCGATGCTCGCGACCGACCGCGACCGTGTCATGCAAGGCGTTCGAATCAGACTCGGCGAAGAGGCCAAGTCCTTCGGCATCGAGATCGTCGATGTGCGCATCAAGCGAGTCGACTTCTCGTCGAACATCACCGACTCGGTCTACCGCCGAATGGAGTCCGAGCGCAAGCGTGTCGCGAACGAGTTGCGTTCGACCGGCGGCGCCGAGGCGGAGAAGATCCGCGCCGATGCCGACCGCCAGCGTGAAGTGATCGTTGCCGAGGCCTACCGGGATGCGCAGAAGGTCAAGGGCGAGGGCGATGCCCGCGCGTCGGCGCTCTATGCCGATTCGTTCGGCAAGGACCCGCAGTTCGCGCAGTTCTATCGCAGCCTCGAGGCTTATCGAACCAGCTTCCGCAATCGGTCTGATGTGATGGTGCTCGATCCGTCGAGTGAGTTCTTCAAGGCGATGCGCGGGAACGCCGCCACGAGCAAGTGACCGAGTCGATCGATCCCTGGAGCCTGCTTATGCTGGGCTTCGGGCTGATGCTCGTCCTCGAAGGTATTCTTCCCCTCGCGAGCCCCGCGCGTTGGCGATCGGTGTTCGAACAGGCGGCTCGACTGTCTGACGGGCAACTGCGCTTCATCGGAATCATCTCCATGACCATCGGCTGCGTGGTGCTGCTCGCGGTCACCAGCTGATTCAGCGCCGCAGGCGCGCACCTACAATCTCCTTTTAACTCGCCGGTCGTTCCCATGATGTCTGCTTGGCTGTTGCCAGAGCACATCGCCGACGTGCTTCCAGCGCATGCGCGCCAAGTTGAAGCCATTCGCCGCACCTTGCTCGACGTCGCGTCGACATACGGGTACGAACTCGTCATTCCGCCGTTGGTCGAGCACCTGGATTCGTTGCTGAGTGGGACCGGACGTGAACTGGGCCTGCGCACGTTCAAGTTGGTTGATCAGCTGAGCGGTCGCACGCTCGGCGTGCGTGCCGACAGCACCCCCCAGGTTGCCCGGATTGACGCACACCTGCTCAATCGCGAGGGTGCAACACGCCTTTGCTATTGCGGGCCCTTGCTGCATACCCTTCCTTCCGGCCTCCATGGAACCCGCGAGCCCTTGCAGTTCGGCGCCGAGCTTTTCGGTCATGCCGGTCTGGAGGCCGACCTCGAGGTGATCGATCTGGCGCTCGATTGCGCTAGGTCGGCCGGCCTGCAGGCCCCCACTCTCGATATCAGCGACGCCCGTATCGTTCGGGGACTTCTTGCGGGTGCGCCAGTGGACTCCGAGCACATCCATTCGCTGATCGAGGCGCTCGCCGCCAAGGACGGCGTGCTCGTCGCTGAGTTGTCCAACGGCATGGCCGACGAGGTACGCGGTGGGTTGCTGTCGCTTCTACGCTTGTACGGAGGTGACGACGTCTTGACCGCGGCCGAACAGATACTGCCCAGGCGTGCGTTGATCAGTGACGCCTTGCGCGACCTGAGGCAGCTCGGTCGGCACCTGAGCGAGGCGCACGCAGACGTGAGCGTCGGCTTTGATCTTGCTGACCTTGGCGGTTATGCGTACTACAGCGGAGCGCGCTTTGCGGTGTATGCGCATGGATGCGGCGACGCCTTTCTTCGCGGCGGCCGCTACGACGAAGTCGGCGCTGTTTTCGGGCGCAGTCGGCCCGCCGTGGGCTTCAGCGTCTTTGATCTCAAGGAACTCGCCGAGCGTCAGCCCGTGGCACCCGCAATGCGAGGTATCCGCGCCCCCTGGAGTCAGGACCCTGCTTTGCGCGCTCAGGTGAGGTCACTTCGCGCTCAGGGCGAGACGGTCGTCTGCATTCCGGCTCACCAGATGCAGATGTCGTCTCCCGACTTCGATCGTGAGCTCGTTTGCGTCGACGGGCATTGGGCCGTCAGGCCGCTCTGAGTCTCAACGCGCCACCCCGTCAATCTCCCCAAGGACACACCTCAGATGCTTCAACCTTCAACAGTCGGTGCCGGCCGCAATGTCGTCGTCGTCGGCACCCAGTGGGGCGATGAGGGCAAGGGCAAGGTGGTCGACTGGTTGACCGACCATGCCCAAGGCGTCGTGCGTTTCCAGGGCGGCCACAACGCTGGGCACACGCTGGTCATCAACGGCGTGAAGACGGCCTTGCAACTCATTCCTTCAGGGATCATGAGGGACGGCGTTGCATGCTTTATTGGCAACGGAGTGGTTGTCGATCCGACGCACCTTTTGCATGAAATCGGAAGGCTTGAAGCCATTGGACTCGATGTCCGCTCTCGATTGTTCGTCAGTGAGTCCTGTCCGTTGATCCTGCCTTTTCACGTCGAGGTCGACAAGGCGCGCGAGTCGCTCCGAGAGACGAGCGGATCGGGAAAGATCGGAACGACTGGCAAGGGCATCGGTCCGGCCTACGAAGACAAGGTCGCGCGCCGAGCGCTTCGCATGCAGGATCTGAAGCATCCGCAGCGTTTTGCCGAGAAGCTGCACGAACTGCTGACGCTGCACAACTTCGCGCTGTCCGGATATCTCCACGCCGAGGCGTTGACTTTCGAGCCGATCTTCGAGATGGCGATGTCCGCAGCCGAGCAGCTGCGGCCGATGATCGCCGACGTGGGCTACATGCTGCACACCCGACATCTCGCCGGCGCGAACCTCCTCTTCGAAGGAGCGCAGGGCACCCTGCTCGACATCGATCACGGCACCTATCCGTACGTCACCTCAAGCAATTGCGTTGCCGGAAACGCTTCTGCCGGTGCGGGTGTCGGTCCTGACCTTCTGCACTACATCCTCGGGATCACCAAGGCGTACACCACCCGTGTGGGCAGCGGCCCATTCCCCACCGAACTTCCGATGGACGAGCCAGGAACCGTCGGCAATCACCTGTCGACCATCGGGCAGGAACGGGGTACGGTCACCGGCCGTGCGCGGCGCTGCGGCTGGCTCGATGCTGCTGCCTTGAAGCGGTCCATCATCATCAATGGTGTGTCGGGGCTGTGCATCACCAAGCTCGACGTGCTCGACGGGCTCGACGAGATCAAGGTCTGCACGGGATATGACTTGCATGGACAAAGGGTCGATATCCTGCCGCTCGATGCAGACGACATCGCGGCATGCGTCCCTGTCTACGACGCATTCCCAGGCTGGACTGAGTCCACCGCTGGCGTCACCTGCTGGGACGCACTGCCGGTCAACGCGAGGCGTTACCTCGAGCGCGTTCAAGGATTCATCGGTGCGCCGATCGATATGGTGTCAACAGGCCCTGATCGGGAGCACACCATCCTCTTGCGTCATCCCTACCAAGCTCGCCGATGCTGAAGCTCGTAAAGACCCATTACAAGGTGATCGCATGCTGACCGACGACGGCAAGGACTTGTACGTGTCGTGGGACGAATACCACATGCTCATCGAGCGTCTCGCCCTGAAGATTCATGCCTCGGGTTGGGTGTTTGACCAGATCCTCTGCCTCGCACGCGGCGGCATGCGCCCGGGCGATGTGCTGTCCCGTGTGTTCGACAAGCCACTCGGGATCATGTCCACAAGTTCCTATCGAGATTGCAGCGGCACACTTCAAGGCCGACTCGATATGGCGACCTACATCACGTTGCCCCAGGGCGAGCTTGGCGGGCGGGTGCTGCTCGTCGATGACCTCGCGGATTCAGGCATCACCTTGCGCGCGGTCGTAGATCGCCTGCGCGGCATGCCGTCGATCACTGAACTTCGATCGGCCGTCATCTGGACAAAAGGGGCTTCTGCTTACACGCCCGATTACTACGTCGAATTGCTGCCCACCAGTCCGTGGATTCATCAGCCCTTCGAGGAGTACGACGGGCTCCGTCCCGAGGGGCTTGCTCGCAAGTTCGTCATTTGAACGGCAGCCGGATGCGGTCGTCGCGAACGATCGCTACAAGCACGGCAGAGCCACAGAAAAGACAAAGCCGGCACATGCCGGCTTCGCTATATTTGGTGCCCAGGAGAGGACTCGAACCTCCACGGAGTTACCCGCTAGTACCTGAAACTAGTGCGTCTACCAATTCCGCCACCTGGGCTTTCAGGAAGCCTGAGATTTTATCATCGACATCACCCCAAATTCGCCGATAGCCCCCGCCGGCGCCGACCTCATGAGTGAGGTTGAAGGCACGGTCCAAGGGCATCGGGATGGCCACGGGTTCGTGGTTCGAGACGACCGCCAGCCTGATCTCTACCTCTCCCCTCAGGAAATGCGCGCGGTGCTGCACCGCGACCGAGTCAAGGCTCGTGTCGTCAGGTTCGATCGCAAGGGCCGACCGGAAGGGCGTGTGCTGGAGATCATCGAGCGCGTGCGCGCTCCGATCATCGGCCGCCTGCTGCATGAGAGTGGCGTGTGGCTCGTCGCACCCGAAGATCGGCGTTACGGGCACGACATCCTCATTCCGAAGAACGCAGTGGCCAATGCGGTCGCGGGGCAGGTCGTCGTCATCGAGCTGACCGAGCCCCCGTCCATGTATTCGCAACCGGTCGGGCGCGTGACCGAGGTGCTTGGCGACGTCGATGACCCCGGCATGGAGATCGAAATCGCGGTGCGCAAGTACGAGGTGCCGTACAGGTTCTCTGCGGAAACGCTTGCGCAGGCGGCCGGGTTGCCCGATCGAATCCGGCCGGTCGATCGCCGTGGGAGGATCGACTTGACCGATGTCGCGCTCGTCACGATCGACGGCGAGGACGCTCGGGACTTCGATGACGCCGTGTATTGCGAGCCAGCCCGTGTGGGTCGTTCGAAGGGCTGGCGCCTCGTTGTCGCGATTGCCGACGTCAGTCACTACGTCAAGCCTGAAGAACCTATCGATATCGACGCCTACGAGCGCGCCACGTCGGTCTACTTCCCTCGTCGGGTGATCCCGATGCTGCCCGAGAAGCTGTCCAACGGCCTGTGTTCGCTGAACCCGAACGAGGACCGATTGGCCATGGTTTGCGACATGCTCATCTCGCAGGCTGGCGAGATCTATGCGTACCAATTCTTTCCTGGGGTGATCAACTCGCATGCGCGTTTCACCTACACGGAAGTCGCTGCGATCCTCGCCAACACGCGCGGTGCCGAAGCGTCCCGTCGAGAAGGATTGGTCCCGCATCTCCTGGATCTGAACGACGTGTACCGGGCATTGCTCAAGGCGCGCTCTGCCCGAGGTGCCATCGATTTCGAGACCACCGAGACCCAGATCGTCTGCGACGAGAACGGGCGCATCGAAAAGATCATCCCGCGCACCCGCAACGAGGCGCATCGCCTGATCGAGGAGGCGATGCTCGCAGCCAACGTCTGTGCGGCCGACTTCATCAATGGCGCAAAGCATCCCGTGCTCTTCAGGGTGCACGAGGGTCCGACGTCGGAGAAGAAGACGCTGTTGCAGAACTACCTGAAGGCGCTCGGACTCGGATTGAGCATCAGCGACTCTCCGCAGCCCCGCGAGTACCAGATGGTTGCGACGGCAACGCGAGATCGCCCGGATGCCGAGCAGATCCATTCGATGCTGCTGCGATCGATGCAGCAGGCGATCTACACCGATGCGAACAGCGGGCACTTCGGCCTGGCGTACGGGGCTTATGCCCACTTCACGAGCCCGATCCGCCGCTATCCCGACCTGCTCGTTCACCGCGTTATCAAGGCCATCCTCTCTGGCAAGCGCTATGCACTCAGTCGCGGCCTGGTGGATGCCGTGCCGCTGGCGCGCAGCCATTCGAAATCTCCCAAGAAGCCGCAGCCTGCCGCCAAGGGTGGGCAGAGGATGCATCTCGACAGCGAGATCTGGGAAGCCGCCGGCGCGCACTGCAGTGCCAATGAGCGCCGGGCCGACGAGGCCTCGCGAGACGTCGAGGCGTGGCTGAAGTGCCGCTACATGCGTGAGCATCTGGGCGAGGAGTTCTCAGGCCGTGTGAGTGCGGCGACCAGCTTCGGCCTGTTCGTTCAACTCGACGGTCTTTATGTGGAGGGTCTCGTCCACATCACCGAACTCGGAGGCGAGTACTTTCGCTTCGATGAGGTGAAGCAGGAACTGCGCGGCGAACGCACGGGCGTGCGTTATGGGATTGCATCTCGCGTGCGCGTACAGGTCAGTCGGGTCGATCTCGACGGGCGTCGAATCGATTTCCGACTTGTACGCGAAGGAGACGACGAGGGCGTGGCCCACAAGACTCGTCGTGACCGCGGCGCCGACCGGCACGCCACTGCGGTCACCGAACTGGCTTCGGTCAAAGAGGCGGATCGCGCCAGCAAGGCGGCGACGAAGCGCAAGGGATACACCGCATCGGGTACGCGCGCTGGCGTGGCACGTGCCTCGAAGACGCCGGCACGCAAGGCCGACAGCGCGGGCAAGAGGCGCCGCTAAGCCGCCCCGAGCGGATGGCTGAGCCACCGCTGTGGCGCGACTGCGGCGGCGTGTGCGCCATTGGCCTGACCACCAAGGATGTCGGTCAGAAGGAGAGCGTGACCGCAGGTCAAGGGCCACCCGCCCTGACCGACTCCCACGTTCAGCCAGACGCCATCGATGCCAGATGGGCCGACGGCTGGAAATCCGTCCGGCAGCGCGGCGACGGCACCGCTCCAGGGCCGGGCCTGACGTACCGTGGCGGCTGACGGGAACCAGGAATCGATGGCGCTGAAGAGTTGATGCACCACACGCTCGGTCTCCGTTCTGGAGCCGCTGCCAACGAACGGCAGTCGAGTCGCTCGCACCTCGCGGCCCAGGCGTGTGACCGACACCATCCGCGACACGTCGAGGACGCCTGATGACGGGCCGTCGTCAATGTCGGCATCGCTCAGGCGCAACGGTGCCGTCACTGCGACGCTGCGCAACCCGAGAAGTGGCAATCGCAGCTTCAAGGGCTCGAGCAGGTCGCGCGTGCCCATGGCGGCGCACACCACCACCACGTCGTACCGTTCCCGACGCAGCGCTTGGCCGTGGTGGGCCTCACCGATTTCAGACATCGGTTGCGTCACGACTTCAGGCTGGGCTCCCGGAGCAATCGATCGAACCTTGGTGTTGAATGCGAAGCGCACGCCCAGGCGTTCAGCCTCTTGTCGCAGCAACTGGGTGAAGAGGCGGCCATTGGTGGTCGAGTCCGCCGGCAGGTTCAAGGCGCTGTGAAGGGGCGCGGACGAACTCAACCCTGGTTCGTGGTCCCGTGCTTCTGAGGCATCCCAACGGACGCAGGCAACGCCAAGACGCTCGAAGCGTTCGACAAGGGGTTGTGTCCTTCGCGCATCGGCTTGCTTTGCAAGAAGCAGCAGCAGTCCCTTGGAGGACTGCAGATCCCATTGCAGTCTCGATTGCATTTCATGCACCCGTTCCTCGCCTTGAGCATGCAGCCATCGCAGCGCACCGTCGCGTTCGGCGCAGTCGATGCGTCGATGCCACCCCCATCGCTTGGAGATCCATCCCCAAGAAGTCGGGCGAGCCACCGCGCCGAGGTGCCGAAGGCCCAATGGATTCGACGGGAGTACGGACAGGCTCTCCAGCCCAGAAGCAGGATGCGACAGCAGCGTGAATCCGAAACCGCGGAGGCCGCTGCCTGCGAAACTGCCTTCAGCAGCGGCGCTTGCCCGCTGCTCGTAAACGGTCAGCTCATGGCCTGCGAGAGTGAGCTCGTAGGCCGTCGTGATGCCGGCAAGTCCGGCGCCGATCACTGCAACTCGCAAGGTGGCAGGGGGTAAGGGTCTGCAGGTGCTGCATGGCGCGCAGATACCTGCGCAGCAGCACGACCAGGATCGGAAGGGGAGACAGCCACTGCTACACTCTGCGGGTTCTGTAGAAGACCGGGTGATCAGCCCGCTCGATGCAAGAACACATCCGCAAATCCGGCCATCAGAAGGTGTCGAGACGTCAGGGCGAAAGTGCCTAGCGTCAAGATCGAGGCCGGATTTTAGAACCAACCTCTGGAGAAACCATGACCGTCAGCATGCGTGAAATGCTGGAAGCGGGTGTCCATTTCGGACACCAGACGCGCTTCTGGAACCCCAAGATGGCCCCGTACATCTACGGCCATCGCAACAAGATCCACATCATCAACCTCGAGAAGACGCAGCCGCTCTTCAACGACGCGATGAAGTTCATTCGCCAACTCTCCGCCAAGCGCGGGACCGTGCTCATGGTGGGCACCAAGAGGCAGGCGCGTGAGGTGGTGGCGCTCGAAGCTCGCCGCGCTGGTGTGCCCTTCGTCGACCAACGCTGGCTGGGCGGCATGCTCACCAACTTCAAGACGGTGAAGGGGTCGCTCAAGCGCCTCAAGGAAATGCAGGCCCAAGTCGAAGCTGGCAACGAGATCCGCATCAAGAAGGAAGCGCTGATGTTCCAGCGTGAACTGGCGAAGCTCGAGAAAGACATCGGCGGCATCCAGAACATGAACACCCTGCCAGACGCCCTGTTCGTCATCGACGTGGGGTACCACAAGATCGCGATCGCCGAAGCGAACAAACTCGGTATCCCGGTGGTGGGTGTGGTGGATTCGAACCACTCTCCGCTGGGAATCGACTATGTGATTCCCGGCAACGATGACTCGGCGAAGGCGGTGGCGCTCTACGCTCGCGCGGTGGCCGACGCAGTCATCGATGGCAAGGCGAATGCCTCGAACGAGGTGCTGCAGGCCGTAGCTGCCAGCGGCGACGAGTTCGTGGAAGTCAGCGAGGCCAGCTGAGTTCGATCCTCGCGGATCGATGGGGACCGAAAGGGGCTGCCACAGCCCCTTTTTTTTAGTGTGAACACCCCTGCGACGGCGCCTTGTGCGACCTTGCGGGACCAGATGGAGGACAGGAAATGGCAGCAATCACGGCAAGCATGGTCGGCGAGCTTCGTGCAAAGACGGACGCTCCGATGATGGAATGCAAGAAGGCGCTGACCGAGGCCGACGGCGATATGGAAAGGGCCGAGGAACTGCTTCGAGTCAAGCTCGGCAGCAAGGCGGGTAAGGCGGCGTCGCGGGTCACCGCCGAGGGCGTGATCTCGATCGCAGTCGATGGGCGTCGCGGTGCGATGGTCGAGATCAATTGCGAGACCGATTTCGTGTCGAAGAACGAATCGTTCCTGGCGTTTGCCGAGGCGTGCGCGACGCTGGTGGCGCAACACGCGCCGGCTGACGTGGAGGCACTCTCGGTGCTCGCCTACAGCCAGGACGGTTTCGGCCCGACTCTCGAGGATGTCCGAAAGGGACTGATTGGCAAGATCGGCGAGAACATGGCCATCCGTCGCTTCAAGCGTTATGACGGTGGCGGCAAGCTCGCGAGCTACCTGCACGGCACGCGCATCGGCGTGATGGTCGAGTTCGAGGGTGAAGACGTCGCAGCCAAGGACGTCGCCATGCACGTGGCCGCCATGAAGCCGGTTTCGCTCACGGCGGCCGATGTCCCTGCCGCGCTGATCGAAAAGGAGCGTTCGATCGCCGCTCAAAAGGCTGCTGAGGACGCCGAGAAGGCCAAGGCCGAGGGCAAGGCTCCTCAGTCCAGCGAGATCGTCACCAAGCGTGTCGAGGGTTCGGTGCAGAAATACCTGAAGGAGGTCAGCCTGTTCAACCAGCCGTTCGTCAAGAACGACAAGCAGACCGTCGAGCAAATGCTCAAGGCTGTCAATACCAGTGTGGCCGGTTTTGCACTGTACGTGGTCGGTGAAGGCATCGAGAAGAAGGTCGACGACTTCGCGGCTGAAGTGGCCGCTCAGGTGGCTGCGGCCAAGGCGAACTGACCGCTCTCGTCTCGCTCGAGGGCGTCCGCCCAGCCACGAGCACGGTTTAGACTCCTTCGCATCGTCACCAACCCTGATCCGTCGCCCATGCCGGCCTACAAGCGTATTCTGCTCAAGCTGTCGGGTGAAGCTCTGATGGGGGACGACGCCTACGGCATCAACCGGGCGACCATCGTCCGGATGGTTCGCGAGGTTCAGGAGGTCACCCTTCTGGGTTGTGAGGTGGCGGTGGTCATCGGCGGGGGCAACATCTTTCGTGGGGTGGCCGGCGGCTCGGTCGGGATGGACCGGGCCACTGCGGATTACATGGGCATGCTGGCGACTGTGATGAACGCTCTGGCATTGGCCGACACGATGCGTCAGGAAGGCATGACCGCTCGTGTGATGTCGGCGATCGCCATCGAGCAGGTGGTTGAACCCTACGTTCGTCCGAAGGCCCTGCAATACCTCGAGGAAGGCAAGGTAGTGATCTTTGCTGCGGGGACCGGCAACCCGTTCTTCACGACCGACACCGCGGCAGCCCTGCGAGGCGCAGAGATTGGTGCAGAAATCGTGCTCAAGGCGACCAAAGTCGACGGCGTGTACAGCGCCGATCCCAAGAAGGATTCGACCGCGACTCGCTACTCCCAGATCACCTTCGACGAGGCGATCAACCGCAACCTGCAGGTTCTGGACGCGACCGCCTTTGCGCTGTGCCGCGATCAGAAGCTTCCGATCAAGGTGTTCAGCATCTTCAAGCCCGGTGCGCTCAAGCGCGTGGTCCAGGGTGAGGACGAGGGCACGCTGGTTCACGTCTGAGACAGTCCCATTTGCGAGAACCGCTGATGAGCATTTCCGAGATCAAGAAGAACGTTGAGCAGAAGATGGTGCGGACCATCGAGGCGTTCAAGACCGAACTGCAGAAGATCCGCACGGGTCGCGCCCACCCGGGCATCCTCGATCAGGTCCAGGTCGACTACTACGGGTCTCCAGTGCCTATCAGTCAGGTGGCCAACGTGTCCCTGCTTGACGCGCGAACGATCAGCGTGCAGCCCTGGGAAAAGGGAATGGGTGCAAAGATCGAGAAGGCGATCCGTGAAAGCGACCTCGGCCTGAACCCGTCGACGCAAGGCGATCTGTTGCGTGTGCCGATGCCCGCGCTGACTGAGGAGCGCCGCCGAGACCTGACCAAGGTAGTACGCAACGCTGGAGAGGACGCGCGCATTGCTGTACGCGGCCAGCGTCGCGATGCCAACGAACACGCCAAGCGCCTGCTGAAGGACAAGGAGATTTCCGAAGACGATGAGCGCCGCTCGCTCGATGAGGTCCAGAAGCTCACCGATCGCATGATTGCCGAGATCGATCGACTGGTGGTGGCCAAGGAAGCCGAAGTGATGGCGGTATGACGCTACGGTGCGCCACGCCTTTTCGCGCCGAGTGAGCTGCCCTTGGACATGAGTGCTGTCCCTTCAGCGCTGACGGTGCCGCGGCACATTGCCATCGTCATGGACGGTAACGGTCGTTGGGCCAAGCGCCGGCTGATGCCGCGATTTCTCGGCCACAAACAAGGCGTCGACACCCTCGTCAACACCGTGCTTTCCTGCGCCGATCGCGGTGTCGAGTTCCTGACCGTGTTCGCGTTCTCGTCTGAGAACTGGAAGCGGCCCAACGAGGAGATTTCAGGGCTGATGTCGCTCGTGATGGTCGCGGTGTCTAAGTACCTGGGGATCATGCGCAAGAACGGCGTGCGCGTTCGAATCATCGGCGACCGCACCGACATTGCCGAGCATGTGCGCAAGGCTTGGGACCACGCCGAGGAGAGCACGCGCCTCAACACCCGCATCACGCTGTCGGTTGCCTTCAACTATGGTGGACGCTGGGATGTGGTGCAGGCCTGCCGTCAGGCCATCCGCGACGGTGTGCCGGCTGATGAGCTCGACGAAGATCGGCTCGGCCGCTACATGGCGCTGAACCACGCGCCAGACCCTGACCTTTTCATCCGCACGGGCGGCGAGATCCGCATCAGCAACTTTCTGCTCTGGCAGGCGGCTTACTCCGAGCTGTGCTTTTCGGATTGCCTCTGGCCCGAATTCGGCGAGGCCGAACTCGACGCCGCCATTGCAGAGTACTCGCGTCGCGAGCGTCGCTTCGGCGGCATTGGTGAGGTGGTCACGCGCGAAGCGGTGGCCGCCCGCTGACCATGCTGAAGCAGCGTGTCATCACGGCAGTCGTGCTGCTCGCCTTCGTGTTGCCGGCTCTCTTTGCCAGCGCTTCACTGCCTTTCGCAGCGCTCACGCTGTTGTTCATCGCGGCAGCCGGCTGGGAGTGGGTTCGACTCAACGAAGGCGGGCCGACAGCGTCGATTGCCGCCGGGGTCGGACTTGGAGCGGCATGTGGCGCATCGATCGCCGCCTTATGGAGTCCGGTGGCGCTCGGTATCGCGTGGTGGGTGGCCACGGCGGTGTGGCTGATCGGCGGCAGTCTGGCACTTCGTGGCGGTCCGTCGGGCTGGGGGCAGGTACCTCGCGCCTGGCGCTGGGCACTGGGTCTCGCGGCGCTGTGGCTGGCTTGGATGGCACTGGCGACCGCGCGTCACCATGGCATCAACTTCATCCTGTCGGTGTTCAGTCTGGTGTGGGTGTCCGACATCTCTGCTTACTTTGGCGGCCGCGCGCTGGGCCGGCGCAAGCTCGCGATCAGCATCAGCCCGGGCAAGAGTTGGGAGGGCGTCTGGAGCGGCATGGTGGGTGTGCTGCTGCTCGCTGCCCTGTGGATCTGGGCAGACCGGTCGTGGTCGTTTGATTCGCTGAGCCTCTACTCCCGGATTCATGCCAGCCACGGGCCTGTTGGTCTTGTGCTGGTGTGTCTGGTGCTCGCGGCGATCGGCGTCATGGGTGATCTGGTTGAGTCGCTGGTCAAGCGGCATGCGGGTGCCAAGGACAGCAGCGGGCTGTTGCCAGGCCATGGTGGTGTGCTCGATCGTGTGGATGCGCTGCTGCCTGTGTTTCCCGTGGCGCTGGCCCTGAGTTCGCTCTGAGATGACTGCCCCTGTGCCGCGCGTGCGCATCTGCATCCTCGGCTCGACCGGTTCCATCGGCACGAGCACGCTCGACGTGCTGTCGCGTCACCCGGATCGCTTTGAGGTCTTCGCACTGACCGCCCAGCGTCGAATCGACGAGCTCTACGCGCAATGCCTGCGGTGGAAGCCGCGCTACGCGGTGCTTCCCGATGCGTCGACGGCGCGCGACCTTCAGGCGCGTCTTCGCGTGGCAGGCAGCGACACCGCCGTCTTGTGCGGAGCCGCGGCCCTTTGCGAAGTGGCGTCGCACGCAGAGGTCGATGCCGTCATGGCGGCCATCGTCGGCGCTGCCGGCCTGGCGCCATGCCTTGCAGCGGCCCGGGCCGGAAAACGACTGATGCTCGCCAACAAGGAAGCTCTGGTTGTCGGCGGAGCACTCTTCATGTCGGCGGTGCGCGAAGGCGGCGCCTTGCTCATGCCCATCGACTCCGAGCACTCGGCGATCTTCCAGTGCCTGCCGGATGACCGCGCGGCCTGGGCCGACCGCATCGATCACATCGTTCTCACCGCTTCGGGCGGACCCTTCCGCACGCTGCCGATCGACGCGCTGGCCGCGGTCACGCCGGATCAGGCCTGCGCGCACCCGAACTGGGTCATGGGGCGCAAGATCAGTGTCGATTCGGCGACCATGATGAACAAGGCGCTTGAGGTGATCGAGGCGCGCTGGCTGTTCGATCTCACTCCGGAACAGATTCGCGTTGTCATCCACCCGCAGAGCATCGTGCACTCGATGGTGGTGTGCCGCGATCACTCGGTGCTGGCGCAACTCGGTACGCCCGACATGCGTGTTCCCATCGCCTACGGGCTGTCGTTCCCGCAACGCATGGCTTCCGGTGCGAGTCTTCTCGACTTCAGTGCGATCACGGGACTCACTTTCGAGCCGGTCGACCGGTCGCGCTTCCCGGGGCTCGATCTCGCGTGGCAAACCTTGCGCGCGCCACCGGGCAGCACGGCGGTTCTCAACGCGGCCAACGAGATCGCTGTGGAGGCCTTCTTGGCCGGTTCGATCCGCTTCGACCAGATCCACCAGATCAATCTGGCCACCCTCGATGCTGTGGTGCCGGTTGCTGCTGACTGCGACAGCGTCGATGCGCTGATCGCATTCGATGGCCGTGTGCGTCGTGCGGCTGCCGATCACGCGAGGCGCCTGTCGCGATGATCACCACCGTCCTGGCTTTCCTTTTCACGCTCGGCGTGCTCATCGTGATCCACGAGTACGGCCATTACCGCGTGGCGGTGGCTTGCGGCGTACGGGTGCTGCGCTTTTCTGTGGGCTTCGGCCGTGTCGTATGGCGTCGTCAGGCGACGCCCCAGAGCACCGAGTTCGTGGTCTCGGCTCTGCCGCTCGGCGGCTATGTGCGCATGCTCGACGAGCGTGACGGCCTTGTCGCACCGACCGACCTGGCGCGAACCTTCAATCGCCAACCATTGTGGAAGCGTTCGGCGATCGTCGCTGCCGGGCCGATCGCCAACCTGGCGCTGGCGGTGCTGCTCTATGCCAGCGCCCACTGGATAGGCATGGATGAACCGAAGGCGGTGCTCGGTGCTCCGGTGGCTGCCAGCGTGGCCGAGCGAGCGGGTCTGCGCGCTGGTGACTGGGTGCAGGCCACTTCCCCCGACGGCGACACCTGGACCGACACCCGCTCGATGACCGATCTGGTCTGGACGATCACGCAGTCGGTCCTCCACGCCGAGCGACTGCAATTGCGTGTGACCGACCGTGATGGTCAACATGCGCGAACGGTGACGCTGGAGCTCGACGCCGTCCCGGCTGGTGAGCTCGACTCGCAACTGATGCGTCGGGTTGGTGTCGGTGGCGTGTATGCCGAACCGCTGGTGGGCGAGATCAAGCCGGGCGGCCCGGCTGCGGCTGCGGGCCTGCAGAAGGGTGACCGCGTCCTCTCGGTCGACGGCCAGTCGGTGAACGATGCATCCTCGTTGCGCGAGGCGATCCGAACGAGTGTCACGCCAGCGGGTGCTCGTGCGCTCGAATGGCAGATCGAACGTGCTGGTCGGACCGAATCGATTCTCGTGACGCCGGTCGTGGCCGAGGAGGGCGACCTGCGCTTCGGTCGCATCGAGGCCTACATCGGGGCGCCGCCAGAGATGGTCACGGTGCGCTACGGCATCGTCGATGGCTTGGCGAGCGCCGCGCAGCGCACTTGGGACATGTCGGTGCTGACGCTGAAGATGTTCGGTCGCATGCTCACCGGCGAGGCCTCGATCAAGAACCTCACCGGGCCGATCACGATTGCCGATTACGCAGGCCAGTCGGTGCGAGTCGGTTTGGCCTACTACCTTGGATTCCTGGCGGCGGTGAGCATCAGCCTGGGTGTGCTGAACCTGCTGCCGCTGCCCATGCTCGACGGTGGGCACCTCATGTACCATCTTTTCGAAGCGGTGACGGGGAGGCCTCCGTCTGAACTCTGGCTCGAGCGCCTGCAGCGCGGTGGCGTCGCCATCATGCTCATGCTGATGTCCATCGCTCTCTTCAACGACGTGGCCCGGCTCGTGGGCTTGCACTGATCCCTCCCCTATGCGACCCATCCTGCGTTTCCTTGCCCGGTCAGCCTCAATGCGGCCGGCCCTTGTATCCGCGGTGGTCGTCGCAGCCCTGACCACAGGGTCGGCTTGGGCGGTAGAGCCTTTCAAACTCGCCGACATCCGTGTCGAGGGCCTGCAACGGTCAGACGCCGGGACGGTGTTCGCAGCCCTTCCGTTTCGTATCGGCGACACCTATACGGAAGACAAGGGCGCTGCCGCTCTGCGCGCGCTCTTCGCCACTGGGCTCTTCAAGGATGTGCGCATCGAGATCGACGGCGATGTCGTGATCGTCGTCGTCGATGAGCGCTCGGTCATCGGCAGCATCGACTTCGTGGGCCTCAAGGAGTTCGAGAAGGATGCCCTCATCAAGTCTTTGAAGGACTTCGGTGTCGGCGAGGGCCAGCCTTTCGACAAGGCGCTCGCCGATCGTGCCGAGCAGGAACTCAAGCGCCAGTACCTCAGCCGCAGCCTCTACGGCGCCGAGGTCGTGACCACCGTCACCCCGATTGAACGAAACCGGGTCAACGTGACCTTCAACGTCACCGAGGGCTCGGTCGCGAAGATCAAGGAGATCCGCGTCCTCGGAGCGAGCGCCTTCAGCGAGAGCACGCTCAAGGGCCTGTTCGACCTGAACGATGGCGGCTGGCTGACCTGGTACACCAAGGCCGACCGGTACTCGCGAGCCAAGCTCAACGCCGATCTGGAGACGTTGCGCGCCTATTACCTGAACCGCGGATACCTCGAGTTCAACGTCGAGTCGACGCAGGTCGCGATCTCGCCGGACAAGCAGGACATCAGCATCACCATCAACATCAAGGAAGGTCAACCGTACACGGTGACCGGGGTGAAGCTCGAGGGCCAGTATCTCGGCAAGGAAGAAGATTTCAAGTCGCTGGTCACCATCAAGCCGGGCGAGCCCTACCGCGCCGAGTCAGTGGCCGAGACGACCAAGGCCTTCACCGAACGCTTCGGCACCTTTGGCTACGCCTTTGCGCGGGTTGAGGCACGGCCCGAGATCGACCGCGAAAACGCCCGGGTGGTGCTCACGATGGTGGCCGACCCCCAGCGCCGTGTGTACGTGCGGCGCATCAGCGTCGCTGGCAATGCGCGCACGCGGGACGAGGTGGTGCGCCGGGAGTTCCGGCAGTTCGAGTCGTCTTGGTACGACGGACGGCGCATCAAGCTCTCGCGCGACCGTGTCGACCGACTCGGCTACTTCAGCGAGGTCAACATCGAGACCAACGAGGTGCCCGGCACGCTCGATCAGGTGGATCTGGTACTGACCATCAAGGAGAAGCCGACCGGAAATCTGCTGCTCGGCGCCGGCTTCTCGAGTGCCGACCGCCTGTCGCTGACTGCGTCGGTCAAGCAGGAGAACGTGTTCGGCACTGGAAACTATCTGGGCGTCGAACTCAACACCAGCAAGTCATCGCGCACCATCGTGCTGAGCACGGTCGACCCGTACTTCACCATCGACGGCATCTCGCGCGCCTTCGACATCTACTACCGCACGTCCTCACCGGTCAACAGTCAGGGCGAGGACTACAAGCTCGTCACTCCTGGCGCGTCGATCCGCTTTGGCGTGCCGTTCAGCGAGTTCGACACCGTCTTTTTCGGTATCGGGTTCGAGAGCACCGAGATCAAGGGCGACAACCTGCCCGACAGCTACTTCCGCTACCGCGAAGAGTTTGGCGCGACCAGCAGTTCTATTCCCCTCACCATCGGCTGGACCCGGGATCGGCGCGACAGCGCGCTCGTGCCCACGTCCGGCCGCTACCAGCGTGCCAACTTAGACATCGGTGTGGGTGGTGATCAACGCTACATCCGCACCAACCTGCAGTTTCAGCAGTACATCCCCATCACGCGGCGTTTCACTTTCGGCTTCAACGCGGAGCTCGGCATTGGCCA